>Ga0302347_1001304_pt1 | contig 30724 bp, 42 predicted proteins | sample PhyWR1_FD_202178 | JGI IMG/M metagenome (GOLD analysis project Ga0302347, IMG submission 202178) | Leaf surface microbial communities from wheat plants in UC Gill Tract Community Farm, Albany, California, United States - DLSL W.R1 (v2)... | ecosystem: Host-associated > Plants > Phyllosphere >...
CTGCCCCTCCAAGGTCCGCTGGCCTCACCGCTAGAACAGCGCCGGAGCTGGATGTGCTGGTGGTTGTGCTGGCAATAGTCGCCACCACCTGTGGTGCCTGCTCTCGACGCGGCAACAAACTCTGCACATGGATTGACGACGCCCCGTTCTCGGCAACCGCTATGACCGGGGAAAACAGAAGCCCTCCTTCAAAAGGCTTTGTCTGTGTGGACTCATCAATACTTCGACCATCAAAGGCCCCCAGTACCCCACCAAATTCATCAACGACAAAAAGCCCCGGTAGGTCCGAGGGCTGGATTTCAAGCGGCCCTGCGTAGGTTCTAGCATCATCGGAGTAAAAGGCTGCGCCACCTTCCGCGTCCCCTACGATCGTTGCGCCTCCCTCCGATACAATCTCGAACGATGGAGCCACCAGCCGCTTATCAGAGAGGAGAGCCTGCCGGCCGCCCTCGCCATCCGCCACAACAAGGATTTCAACCTCTGGCGAAGGATAGGAGGTCGGCCCGATCAGCTGACCGAACTTGTCATCTACAACCCCCAGATTCTCCTCTAGGGCCCTGACCTTGGCCGCATTCGGGTAGCTGTCGACGTAGGCCGCAGCACCAGACTCATTGCGGTACACGCTCATATACTCATCATCAGCGCTCGAAAGAACGCTGAAATTAGTGCCGTCTGCGGTACCTGCCAGCCCCAGCGCCACCGACGGGTAGGGCATCGCCCCGCCCAGCAGCGTGGCCAGGTTGGTCATCACCATGGCATTTGTCGGGCGAAATACCCCAGGGGAAACCTCGACCATCTTGATTTCCGGCGACAGTAGCAGTTCGTCGGTCTTGTCGATCGTTTGGGTCAAGCGTGCGAGATCTTCTGCTCCGCTCATGTTTACTCCAGGCGAAAAAAAGCCCACCGAAGTGGGCAGGGAATTAGGTGGCCGGTGCGCCGGGCCATGATTTGGTGTACCAGCGCTCCAGCAGGGATCGCAGTTGAGCGGTCATTACCGTGATCGACATGCCGGCCAGCAGCGACGTGAACTCGGCCTCATCCACAACCGGCAGTTCGAACAGCTCGAGCTCGGCGGTGTAGCGCCACAGGTTCACGCCGACCAGCTCAGGCCCCTGGTAAATGTCTGTGAACCTGGCTCGCGTCGGCTTGATGCCGAGCGGGCTCTTGATCGGGCAAAGGAACCAGTCCGCATAGTCAATGCCCCACTTGCACCACCCCTCGAACAGCTGGGCCTGCTTTGCGGTAAGCAGCCAGGAAACACTGACCATCGTGGGGACGCTGCGAAACCTTCGCCGTTGCATGGCCCGTCCGCTGGCCATGGTTGTCCTGACAATCGGGCTCACCGGCGAAAAACCGTAGCCCTCGCGCAGCGGCAGCGGGAGTCCGTCAGGTATAGAGAGCATCAAGTAGATCCCCGTGGTGGTGCGAAGTTGTCGTCATCGGCGTACACGCGCACGTCGTAGTTCACGGCTTCAGCTTTGGCCGTGTAGTCATCCGGGCCAATGGACTCGATAAGGATCGGGTAGCACCACCTGGCAGTCGTGCCGAACAGCAGGTAAGGCGGCTCAATGTCCCAACTCAGATCAGGTTCGAAGTCCAAGCCAGGAACCGTCAGCCGGGTCTCGTCAACCCGGGTGGCAGGCCATGGGCCGCTGACCGTTCCGTCTGGCTTGCGCAGACCGACAACGTGACTTGCTCCCTCCTCCCAAGTCAGTGGCTCCGAGCTCTCCAGCAAGGTAAGGCTGTTGCCCACCTGGAAATCGATTAGGACGGCGCTCTGCCCGTATCCTGGAATGTCATCAGCTGCAGCGCAGTAGCTCTTGTACCGGCTGTTCATCGCCGAGAGCTCGGTGGTGAAGCTGTAGCCATAGCGCTGGTACTTGTAACGACGGCGCTGCCTGATGCCGATCCGCCAGGCCCTGTCTCTGTTGATCACCCCCTGCAGCGTGATCTTCTCTGTCTTGGCACCAGCGTCCCCGGAGAGCCGACACTTGACCGTCTCCTTTTGCCAGGTGCTTTCGTCGACATACTCGACATCGACCCCGTCAAAGTCGTCAGGCCTGACAGAAGTGAACTTGCGCGTGAGGTTCCCGATGATGTTCTGCGGGGTGTACATGTGCTCGAACACCGAGCGCGGCTCGTCACGCACTGGGCGGATCAGGCCGCGATCAATGGTCAGCTCCGCAAACCCGGCCATGAGTGCATTGTTCAGCGCCTCAAGGACGGTCTCCTGGCCAGTCACTGCAAGGTCGAAACGATCCTCGCGGGCTTTCCAGATGGCATCAAGTCGATCCAGCTCAGGCAGGTCAAGGTCATCATCCGTGTACCCAATCGTGCGCGCCACGTGTGCCACCCACGGCACGATGTCGCGGGTCGGCGTCTCCACTGCCCAGGCCCCGCCGCTGCGCACCGGGAGCACCCGGGTAGGTCGGACGGAAACCATGGTCTCGGACTGGGCCGAAAGGCGGTTGCTGCCCTTGACGTAAACCACCATGACCGTGACGCCTTGGTACCGGCGCGGTACGCGCTCAATGCGCCCGCGCAGGCCGTACCACTGCACGCGGTCCTGTTTGTTCGATGTCGTCGATTCCTCGCCAATACGGCGAACGCGCACCTCCGGCCGCATGGCTGCCGGGATAGAGATCTTCCGGGTAAAGCCCATCTGATCGGGCGACATGGCGGTGTAGGTCGAAGTTACTGAGGTCCAGGCGCCGGCGGTTGTGATGTCGCGGTACTGGATCTCGACTTTGACACTCACCTGACGCTGATTACCGTTCTTCTCGGTGTAGCGGATCATGCCTTGCGGGAAGAAGAAGTCGATTTCCAGGCGGCGGGTAACCTCGCCCTCTGGCACCACTGCGAATGGTCCGGACCAATCGCCCTCGGTGGTCGATCCATCGAGCACGATGTTCACATCGCTGGTCTGCAGCGCATCGAACCCTGCCCAATCATCATCCCCGGCGCCCGCATCCGTCAGGCGCGAAAGGGTGATAGCCGATGGGCCGTGGCTTTCGTCCACCTCGGTATCGTCGTCATCCTCCTCGGCGTCATCGGACACGGCGGTAATCCGGTAGCGCAGACCGCGATATCCGATCGAGGCCAGCAGATCGCCCGCTTGCAGGCCGATCGCCGGCGCGCCACCGTCATAGGCCAGGGTCATCTTGGCGAACTGACCGTCTACTGCAGCCTCTGACTTCACGCCGGTCACGAACACCGGCGACACACCGAACACATCAGCGGTCGATCCGCTCAGGGCAAGTGCGGTGCCGGTGAACGGGGCGGCCTGCTCGGCGATGCGCAGACGTCCGCCTGAGGCGCTGGCCACCAAAGCGGTACCGGCCAGCGCCGTATTCACGGCAGAGACCAGGCCGGCCAGGTTGGCGGTCGCGGTATTCAGGGTTACCGGGAAATCACTCGCGCCCCTGGATACCGTAAAGCTGGCGGGCGATACGTCGAAGTTGAAACGGCTTGGCGCAGCGCTGCCCGTGACCATTGATGGCGATCCAGGCACTTCAGGCGTCGCGGGCACCTCCGGGGTGTAAGTGGCCACCACGTATTCGCCGGCATTGGCCCCGGCCAGCTCGACCTTCATGCCTACGAAGGCACCAAGCATCGGCAGGTGCTGGCCGCTGATGACCGTGGCGGTACCGTCTGCCGGCGCAGTGAAGGTGTACGGGTACAGGATCTCAACCCTGGCGATCATCCCGCTGTCCCACCCGAACGGGAACCAGCCAGCCCCTTCAGGCACCGTCAGGACGTAATCAGAGGCAACGACCGCGTTGCCGGCGAACTGCTGCTGCACCGCGACGGTGGTCGTCAGCGTAAGGCCAGCGCTGCCGGTATTGGTCGAGCCAACCTCGGTCGAGCTATGCCACCATTGGGCGGCCGTTTCGGCTGACAGGTCCTCGCCTGGGCCAAAGATCTTGTAGGAGGCAGTTGATCCCAGCGATGCGATGGGGGTGTCACCGACCATCACGTTGCTCGGCAGGACCTGATACTTGCCCTTGCCAATGCACAGCAAGAGCTCGGTCCACTGCTCGGTGGGCTCGCCAAAGTAGCGGTGAGCGGGCACCAGGTAGTCGGGAAAGCGTTTCGGGGAACCGGCCAACTCAGGAATCGCATCGTTCAGCGCGGCCTGGTTGCCCTTCACCGTCGACAGGTTCAGCTCCCGCGAAGTCCGGTTCTGCATGTTGGGCGTGGCCGGCTTGACCGGGTCGAACGGGTTGCCCAGGCCAAACAGCTTGGCCAGTGGGCCAGGCTTGAAGATGGTCTTGAGGGAGCTGCCCTTCGGCTCGATGTAGATCGACACCTGATCGTCTGGCCCGACCTCGGTTTCACCCCAGGCAGATGCGGCAACCAGGCTGCCGTTCACCACAATGCTGATCGGCGGTACCGGGCGCGGCTCATAGCCCCGCACCTTTGCCTTCAGCCAGGCCTCGATGGTCGTGGCCTGCTCCAGCGGATGGCGCTCCAGCGGGCCGCCTTCAAGCTTGCTCGGGAAGATCTCGATCACGATGGTATTTGACCTTTGGGTAGGATCGCTCGAAGTCGATCAGGCGCATGTTGGTCACCCCGGCAATGGGGTTGGTCTCGAAGACCCGCAGTTCACCGTCAATCAGGACGACGACGCCGACGTGGGTGCACAGCCCGCCATGGATCACGGCAGCTATTGCCCCCGGTACTGGTGGGCCAACGGGCATGAGGTCCGAATACTGGGCGTAGGCCTTGGCAGATGAACGAAGGTCTCTCCGGTCGATGGGGCCGAAGGACGGCAGCGGCGGCAGGCCCAGCACCTCCTCACGGATAGCCAGGACCAAGCCCCAGCAGTCGAGCAGGTATCGGCCGCCCACGACCTCTCCCCGCGCCCCGTCTTCATACGTCGCGGTGAAATATTTGTCGTACATGGGTTAGAGGTATGTCAGCCCTGGGGCGAAGTCGGTGGTGTATCGGTCCCTGTTCCACATCATGTTGATCAGGTCGTAATAGCCGGCCTCTACCTGGACAGTGGGCCCATCCATGGTCCCGCCGAACGAGGTCATGCGGTAAGGCCTATCGGCAGGCTCACCAGGGATGCTGGCAAGGTATTCTCGGTAAACCATGGTGACCCTGGCCTCGGCCTCAAGTGAGGCGTCCAGCAACTGCTGGGCCTCACCGGTCACGTTGTCGATCACGAAGGTAAGCGTCTGCGCGCCGGAGTTGTCCTTGGCCGGCAACGCCACGTCAATGGACGAGGCCAGGAACGTGACCGTTTTGCCTGCCTCGGTTGTCGCCCGGAAATCGTCGTAGTCCTGCACCAGGTACAGAGTCTTGTCCCAGGCCGGGCACGAGATTTCCAAGGTTGGGACGATGATGTCGCCACCGGAGGCATAAACGACTTCGAGGGCCGTCATTTCGGGACCCTCCGAGTTCCATAGGTTCCCTCCACCGCCTTCGAGTACCGGCCATTCCGGCCAAGGCTGGTGTTGAAATCAGCCGCCACAGCATCGAGGATGAGCGTCATGGTCGCCCCGTCCATTTGCATCCTTGCGGTTGCAGGCTGCCCGTTGTTTATGATTTTCACATCACGCACCCCGCCGCCCCCGCCGCTGTTCTTCGCAACATCATCCAGCGTCCGATCAAGCTTGGCGCTGGTCTCCGCGGTTGTTACACGCTCGCCCTTCTTCAAGTTCCAAGTGCCGTCATTCGGCACGTAATCGATGCCGTCGTGTGCCTGGCCGTCGAGCGAAGAGCCCACGGCGGTCATCAGCACACCTGCCGCACCGGCGGCCGCAATCGCTGCACCAGGTGCAATGGCTGGCCCCACGAACGGCACGCCGATCATGGAAACGAAAGCGTTCAGGGCAGCCATGGCCACCTGCGCGGTGGCGAAGGACAGCAGCGCGTGCCCCATGGATTGAATGAACGTCGAGGCGAAACCCTTAACGTCGAGCTTGCCGGTCTCAGCCCACTCAGTGACAGCATCCGTCAGGTTGGCCAGGGTATTGGCGCCGACCTGCTGCATGCTGCCGTAAAGGTCCATCGCCGCCTCAGCCTGGGTAGCGAAGCCGCTGAGGAAGCCGGCCGTGCCGTTCAGCTGCAGCTTGTCGACATCCTCGTAGTACTTCTCCTGCATGGCCCGGCGCTTTTCCAAGGCTTTTTCGAGGATGTCGGTCTCGCGCTCGTACGCCGAATCCGACACGTCGCCGGCTTCATGCCGCTGCCGCAGATCTTCAAGCTGGTCTTGGTAGTCCTGCTCGATGGCCAGCATGTCCAGGGCGCGCTGTTTCATCTCGTCGCTGCTGTAGGCATTCAAGAGCGGCGCGTCCAAAGCGCGCTGATCAATGTTCAGTTGCCGCTTCACGCTGGCATCAAACCCGGCGACCGCCTTGTCATCCTCCTTGGCCTGTTTCAGCTTTTTCAGCTGGTCAAGCTCAGCGGCCAGGCCCTTCAGGCGCTCCTGTTGCTTGGCGCTCAGCCCCGTGAGGTTTCCCGACTCCAGTTCGAACTGCAGCTTGGCAACCTCGGTGGCTTCCTTGCGCTTGTCGGTCTCGGTGTTGATCAGGGCGATCTGCCGCTTGTAGCCCTCTTCGGCAGTGTCGAACTGGCCCTGCAGCTTCTTGGCCGCTGCTTCGGCTGCTTTGGCTGCGTCTTGTTGAGCAGGTGTCAACGCGCTGAAACTGCCTACCTGGCCTTCGCGCAGCTTTGCAAGAAGGTCGGCAAGCTCCTTGATCTGGTTGGTACTTCCCTTCCCTGGACTTTCGTCAAATGAAGCCATAAGGTCGCCATACCCTACAGCCAATTCCCCCATCTTCGCCTTTGCATCGTTGATCGTTTTGCCCATGGCATCAACGTTCTTGAATGCGTTATAGATCCTGACGGGTGGTAGATATTTATCCCACCACTTGGCATCTTCTCCGCCAACCATTGCATTGTCGACATCGGATAAAGTTTTGAGACCAATGCCAAGAAGATGAATACCTGCAACTGTCCCAACAGCAAACTTTCCAAGAGCCCTGAAGCTTGCCGCGAGATCATCAGAGACGCGCTTAGCCAGCACGCCATTTATGGTTGTATCGCTAAGCCTTGTTGCAAAATTAGCAAGCGTCGGCAGCATTGCACTTGTAATTTGATTACCTAGGCCGCTGACAGATTGCTCGACTAACCAGTTAGCTGCCTTCAGTTCCTGAGCTGCACGGATGGTTTTTTCATCCATGATTGATCCGGCCGCTGCTGCAGCATCACCGAACTGCTTGAACCCTTCCGAATTGTTCCGCAGAAGCGGGAGCAACGCAGTAGCGTCACTTGCGATCGCCTCTAAATAGAAGGTCATGTCCGATTGGCTGACCTTCGCTTTCTCGAGCGTGGAGACATACAGGCCCAGGGCCTGACTGCCACTCAGATTGCGAAACTGATCAGCAGTGACGCCAACCTTGGGTGCGATCTGCTCAAAGAAGTCCGCCATGCCACCGCCGCCGGTGTTTAGGAAATCACCGACTTTGTCGTTCACGTCTTTGAGGATGTCAGCAAGCTTGTCTTGCTCCACCCCTACAGTTTTCGCCCCAACTGCTAGTTTTTGGAAATCTGTGGTGCTGACGTTCGCGACCGACGCCAGATTGGTTATCTCCGAGGCCGAATTAATGGCAGAGATAGTCATCGCGGTTATCGCGGTGATACCAGTCGCCAGTCCCGCGCCGATCGCCGCACCCACGCCTTTAGCGTTCTTCTCAACCTGCTTTCGCCATTTCTCCGAGCTCCGCTCTGCCTTATCCATGCCAGCGACGAATCCGCCAACCTGGGCAATGACATCAAGAGTCAAGGTGCCGAGAGATCTTGATGCCATGGTTTTCTCCGGGCATTAAAAAACCCGCCATTTGGCGGGCTTTTGTTTCACTTGAGTATTCGAGACTTCTCTCGATCAAACTCTTCCGAGGTTAATACACCGCTGTTTTTCAGGGCTGAAATTCTCTCAAGTTCTTCGTACTTGGATGACTTCACAGGATCATTAGTCTGACGAAGCGGAGCGGGTTTACTTATGAATGCCCATACAAGACAAACAACCCATACAACTCCAGTCCACCCCAAAAATAGATTTAACATGAAAATCGCAGTGTAATTTTCATGATGCCGATGGAAGGCAATCATCATTGGGAGTAAATACAAAAAAAATGATACAGCCAAAAGCAAAATGGAGGTGCCGGTGATCAATTCCATGGCCATTCCTTTGAGTCGAAAGGTGCCAATCTACCATGTCGTCCTTGATCAAAGAAAACGTCTACTCCCAAGATGCTATGGCCTCCTGAAGGGAGATCGGCCCATCCTCATCCTCATGCAGCGCGAAATCCTTCCAGCTGTAGGGTGTCGGGCGCTTCTGCGGGTCGCGGCTTAGGTTGGCAGTAAGCGCCGCCAGCATGGCGACCGAGCGCTCAACCCGCATCCCGAGATGCAGCGAGCCGCGGCGCCGCCGGTACTTCACCCATGACCGGAACTCGCGAAGACTCAGGTTTTCTTTGGCTTGCGCGATCGTCGAGCCACCGACCCCGGAGAGGACGAGTTCGTGCCAGACTTCGTCTCGCTCGGTGAGCTCTTCGTCTTTCCCAGGTCGTTGACTTCCTGGATTGCGAACAGCAGGGCCACAGACAGGCTGCCATCAAGAGAGCCCAGGCGCTTGGTGCTCTCCGGATCCTTTTCTAGCTCAACCGGATCAAGCGGGCCATGGGTGATGTCCAGCGGGCTGCTGAACACCGGGTAGCCGTGCTCATCACAAATAGATGCGGCAATGCGGCCAGCAATGCTGTCTTGCTTGCCGCCAGCCGAAAACACGTCGCTCACCGCCGTCTGGTAGCCAGTGGGGCGTACGTAGACGGTGGCGGTGTATTCCGTGCCATCCTGGCGCCACTTGATTTCCTTTTCCACTGGCCGCCCAGTAAATGACCCTGCGCCCTTGAGCGCGTCGAGTGTCAACTTCATGGGTTACTCCTTGATGACCCAGCTGAGCTTGCCTGAGCGCTGAATGGTCGCTGCAGTGCTCACCGAGGTGTTGCTGGCAAAGTCGAACGGGAAATCTGCGACGTAGCCGGCAAACAGGCACCAGGTGCGCGTCGCGGGTAGCTCGAAGTCATCGCCAGCAGTGTTGACCGTGGGAGGGATGTCCTTGCCGTCAGACCAGCCGAGCGCCCAAAGAATGTCCTCGTCGTCGTCATCCTGAGACAACTGAAACATGCGAACGTGGCTGGCATTGCGCGGGTCAGCTAGGATGGTGGCCGTCGCCTGGCCAGGGGTGCGCAGTCCCTTCTTGTACTTCCGCTCGGTATCGGCCAGGCAGGTGTCGTCAATCTGGTCTGCCGGCGAGCCGCCAGGGTTGAAAGCGGTGAGGCATTCAACTTCCATCACGGTCCTTGGGCCTGTGCCACTCAAAGGGCGCACCAAAGCATAGAGCTGAGCGCCCTGGGCTTTCATCGACATGGGTTATCTCCAGTCAGAAACAAAAAAACCCGCACACGGCGGGTATGGGTCAAGTGGATACTTCAGCGGGAAACCATCCAGTCCACATCGAAGCTGGTTCGGTAATTTTTTGTAGTGGGGTCGCGGCCCTCGCCGCCCCATCGAGTGACATAGGCGCTCAGCTCTATGGCGTCACGTATAGCGTCGCGCACCTGGCGCACTGACGTTCCGGTAGTGCCGTACACGTCTACCTGCAGGGTAACGCTGTCAGCATCTGGCCGACCCGCCAAGTAGTTCTCAGGTTCGCCATTGACCACCTGCCACACAGCGTATGGCTTGGCCACGTCCTGAGGGGCCTCGCCAAATGAGTAAAGCCGAAGGCTTGCACCGGCACCGAGCAGCGCTGTGACGGCGGCGGCTTGGGAGCAAAGCTGAAAAATTGGTGGTGTCATGAGGACGCGCCCTTCTTTGCAGCGCGCCGGATGGCGCGGTCTATAGCTTTCTCGTATTCGGTTACGAAGGTGTTTGTGACTTCGCTGATGCTGTTGGCCAAGGCAGACCGCATAAACGGATCGGCAGCCATGTTCTCGGTACCAAATTCGATCAGGCGCCAATGCGGGGTCGGCGCATTGGTTGAAGTGTCCACTGCTTCACCCTTCTTAGCTAAGACTGCGCCGTGTAGCACGCCGATCCGGAAGCCCAGGTTGCCGGTCCGCTTAAACAACTTTCCGTTCCATCGCAAAACGATGTTGTCAGCAATTGATCGGCCGGTTTCCTTGTCGTCGATCCTCTCGGCCCCTTCCTTGGCCTTCTGCACCACAACCTGAGCAGCCTTCCGTAGCGCGGCCCGGCCACCCTTTCGGCGAACGTCATAGCTGACCGAGTCCAGCTTTCCCAGCAGGCTATCCAAGCCGGTGATGCTGAACTCGACGCCGTCAGCCATCTTTCACCCCTTTCGACACGAGGATGGTCAGGTACTCCTGGCCAGACTTGTCGTCTTCCAGGGGTGGGCCCTCGATGCTGTACACCTCGCCTCGGTAGATGATGCGCATAGAGGGCAGCACGCCTTGGCGATACCTTATAACCATGCGCGCCGTGGCTTCGGACTGAGCAGCCTTCGCCGCCACCAGATCGCGGGCTGACAACGGCTCAACCCGGGCCGGACACCTCGGCCACTTCGGCACCCAGTCAGGCTCACCGAACTCACCGCTTACTTCGTCGCGGACGGCGATGAACTCCTCGATGTCGATACGGTGCCGGAGCTTGCCGGCCTGCATCACACACCCATCCGGATGCGGTGCGGCATCAGCAGGTGCTGGGACGCAAGCGGCAGCTCGGTGGCAATGGTTCCGGTGACGACATCCTCACGGTTCGCGAACAAGTGGCCAAGCTTGAGCAAGCAGGCCGCCTGGATCTGGGCATTAATCACCATGCCATAGGCGATTGCGTCGGCCTGGTCGTAGGCGTCGGCCAGCACCTGCCGGGCATGCTCGAGCAGGCGGCAGCGTAGCGCATGGTCCGGCTCGGCCTCGGCGTCAGCCACGGCGGCGGCATTCGCCTCTTTGGCCGCACGCATCGCCACCGGCACGCCGGCACGGGCCTGGTCGAGCGCTACCTGATCCACATAGAAGCGTCGATTTAGGAATTGCATCGCCGCCCCTTCTGCCGCCTCAAGCTGCGCCTCGACCAAAACCTGGTCGTCTGGCTCGGCCAGCAGGTGATGCATGGCGATGTCGATGGCAATGACGGACATGATCAGTCAGCCTTTTTCTTGGCGGTGGCCTTGGGCTTGGTCTCGGTGGATACCGTTGCCGAAGTGGTTGCGGCCGCTGGATCATCACCCTGAGTCAGGTCGACCAGGGCCTCATCACTGCCCTCATCCTTTTGGGCGTACCCCTTCTGAATCAACTCGCGGCCGTGCTGCTCATCGGTGATGAACGAGCTATCTTCGACCAGGGTTTTCCCGCCCAGGTAGAGCGGTTTCAAGGTCTTCATCTTCATGACAGCCTCCAGCGGGCCGCCGCGCGGGCGGCCCGTTCAGGTCAAGGGGTGGTTGGAGCAGTGAAGTTGCCGTAGATGAAGGCCTCGGGACGCTTCACCGCCAGCGCCACGCGCTCTTCGCAACGGATCGAGATCATGTTCTTCTCGAAGTCGTCGGCGTTCTCGGTCGAGATCACCACGTTGGCGTCTTCGCGATCGAACAACTGAGCGCCCGTCTGGAATGCGCCGGTCAGGAACTTACCCTGGAAGGCGGCGATTTCTGTGGCAACTACCGGCAGACCCCACAGCAGCGGCCCGGTCAGGCCCAGCGGGTTGGCCAGGATGTAGCGGCCAAGGGTGTCCTTGGTCAGCTCGATCTTCGCCCAGTCGATGAAGTGCAGAACGTGGCCCGAGGCCGGCAGGCGCGCCAGCTGGGCCTGCAGCATGGCCAGGCGCAGATCGTCGATGCCGGATTGCTGATCGACTTCGAACGCCGCTGCGAAGGCAGTGGCCTGCGGCACGATGCCATGCAGGTGCACGCCGGTACCGTCACCGAACAGAATTTCCTGCTCTTCGGCGTACTTCAGGCCGTAGCGCATCTCGGTGTCGATGGTGGATTGCAGCTGTGCGAAGTCGTCCAGGATCTGCTTGGACGCCTTGAACATGTGAGCGATGGTGCTCACTGGGGTGATCTTGGTAGCGAACTGGATATCGCTGTACGGCTTCGCGGTGTTCTCAGCCACGACGCGGGCAGCGTTGGTGAAGCCGGTCTGCTGCACCCAGAAGATCGCGGGAGAGGTGGTACGGCCCGGGGCAATCAGGTCACGGATGAACAGACGCTGCTTCGGCTCGACATCGATGCCAGGCAGGCGCTGTGGCTCGACCACGCCCTCGGCAACGCCGGAGCTGATCAGGGCGGCCTGCACCGGCACGCTCACTCGGCGGTTGCCTTCGACGCTAGCTGCGAACTGTTTCAGCGCTTCGCTCTTGATCACGACGCCGCCAACGGTGTCGCGGGGAGTGGCCGAGCTGTTGCCGGGGTTGCGCACCAGCTCCTGCTCCATTTCACCCAGGCGCGCCTTCAGCTGCTTCTCAGCTTCGGTGAGGGAGTTGAATTTGGTGGCCAGCTCGTCGACGGCTGCCTTGGTCTCGCTCGAGAGAGTGCCAGCCTTCTTGGCTTCATTCAGGGCATTTTCAGCCTGCTTGCTGAAATCGTCGGTGGCCTTCTTCAGCTCAGCCGAGACGCTCTTCAACAGATCTGCGGTGGATTCGCTCATGGTTTTGCTCCGGTTTGGATAGCTGCTGCCGAGAACCGCGCAAGTGCGGCTTGTAGGTCGGCGATGGGGTTGGCCAGGTCGGCCGGTGTTTCGGCAGCGTTCTGCTTGCCGGAGCTGGTAGCGCCAGGCGTACCAGCTTTGAGGTCTTGAATCAGTGCGCGCCGATCCGTGCGCGACATGCCCTGCTTGGCAAGGATCACGTCCAGGCGCCGGGCGGCCACTTGGTGAGGCGCGGACGCATGTGGATCTTCCTGAATGGCATCCGAGGCAAGCAGACTGTCAGCGAAACCAGCCTCGATCGCGGCGCTGCCGCCCATCCAGGTCTCCACGTCCATCAGCTTGCGCATCGCCTCCGGCTTATCGCCGGTGCGAACCGAATAGATATCGGCCAGGGTTCCGTCGATTTGCTCGAGGAAGTCGGCCACTTCGCGGATCTCGTTGCGATCGCCTGCGGCCATGGTCCAGCTGTTGTGGATCATCAGGAAGCCGGCCCGGGCGACCTGGATTTCATCGGCGGCCATCGCGATGAAGGATGCGGCCGAGGCAGCCAGGCCCAGCACCTGGACGGTCACCTTGCCCTTGTGCTCGCGCAGCAGGTTGTAGATGGCCAGGCCTTCGAAGACATCGCCGCCAGGGCTGTTGATCTTCACGATCACATCGTTGTCGCCGATGGAGCGCAGCGCGGCGCTGATCCGCTTGGCCGTTACACCTTCGCCAGTCCACCAGTCGAAGCCAATCGGGTCGTACATGGTGATGGTGTTGTCGTCGGTCGCTGCGGCCTTGATCGACGGGTTCCAGCGCTCCAGCGCCATCGGCATGAGATCGCAGTGGATCTGCGCGCGCGGGCGTGCCGCCGGAGCCTCCGGAATGGTCTTCAGTGTCATGAGTTACTCCAGGGTCAGGCTGCTTTGAGCAGTGGCAGTGAGATCAGGGCGTGGGCCATCACTGGGCCATCGGGGTTTCCAGATTCCAGCGCCTTGGACGCCAGGTCGAACGCATCGCTGATCGCCCCCTTGTCACCGCTCTGGTTGGCGGCGGCGATGCGCAGCATGAAGGCGGTGGCCGCCGGCGACATGCCAGCCGACTGCTTGCCCAGCTGGTCGAGCGGCACAAGCGCCGATTGCACGGTGAAGGTATCGCCACCGGGGATCGGCGCCAGGTTTTCGAGGCGGCGCACTTCGTTCCGGCTCATCCAGCCATTTTGCAGGGCTGTGTTATACCAGGCGCCGCGACCGGCGCTATCAGCGCGCAACAGGCCCTCTACGGCAAACTCAGCAAAGAACTCTTCGGCATCAACCTCGCCGATCAGGCAGCGGGTGATTTCCTGCTCGATGTTGACGAGTAAGGGACGCAGGCTGTTGGTCAGAAAGTGCAGGTTCTGCGCTTCAACCGAGCTGGCCCAGCTGGACTGCTTGTCCATGTGCCCCACCATGAACGGCGGCACTCGGAACCAGCGGCAGATTTCTTCAACGTTGAACGAACGAGACTCCAGCATCTGGGCCGCTTCAGGGTTCATCGTGATGCCCTGGTACTTCATGCCGGCCTCGGCCACCATGATCTTGCCGGCGTTCTTGGAGCCCATGAAGGCGCCAAGGCTGGCCCTCAGCTGCTCACGCTGCTCTGGCTTCAGGAGCGTGTCGCTGCTGAGGATGCCTGAGGCCTGCATGCCCTGGGCAAACACCTTCGCCGCGGCCTCCTCCGCCGACATGGCCGATCCGAAAATGTCACGGCCTGTAGTCACGGGTAGCATGCCACACACACCATCCAGGCCGAACCCACGGATGTGCATCAGGCTCTTTTCGGGGATATCCCGATCAGTACCGTTTTCAACGTAGGTGTACTTGAGCCTGCCGTTGTCCTGCCGCTTCACCTTCATGCACTGAGGCAGCAGCGGCACCAGTGCGACCAGGCGGTTGCCAATGAACTTCTTCTCGACGAAGGCATTGCCTCGAAGGCAGATGCTCGCCACCACCAGCAGCATGAAGCGTTGCGGGGTCATTTCGCTGTTTGGCACCCGGCACAGCAGCCGGAACAGGGGGTGATCCTTGGCGGTTTCACGCGACCCATCGGGCATGCGGCGGTACAGTTTCAAGGGCAAGGTAGATACCGACTCCGACAGCAGCCGCACGCAGGCCCAGACGGTTGACAGCTGCAGCGCCTTGTCGACCGTGACATGCTGGCCGCTCGCCGAGGTGCCAAACCACTCCTGCCAGAAAGCGCCGTCCTTCAAGCTGATGGGCACGCCCAGCCAGTCCAGCACAGCAGACTTGATCCGCCCTGGTTTCTTTTCGCGTGCCATTACAGTCCCACCATAATCGGGTTTTCAAAGAAGCCGCTTGCGTCCGGTTCGCCAGCATTCGCCAGCACTCTCCCGATGGCCATGATCAGCGCGACTGCGCCGTCTATCTTGTTGTCGTCGCCCTGCTTGATCGGGCGCACTACGTCGTCGTTGCCAGGCAGGAACTTCCCGATCACGTTGCCGATACACCAGGTCATGATCGGGTTGCCGTCATGGTGGAACCGGCCAGCGGTGATCGCCGCTTCCAGCTCCTTCATGGCGTCCGACATGTTGGTGTAGTTCTGCGTGATAGTGATCGGGTTGAATCCCTCGTCGTCGAGGTCATGGCTCAGACCTGTCGCGCCATGCGGGTCGATCGGCGCCTCGCGTAGCGGTGCCTGGTGATTGGCTTCCTTGGTGTCCTCGAGGATCTCGCGGTAATCGATCTCAGCGCCATCAGTAACATCCAGGTGCTTGGAGTTGACCCAGGCCTGGAACCGCTCCGACATGCGCTTGTTGTCGGTATTGAATGCTGTGTCGTAAGGCACCCAGAACTTGGGGCCAACACTGTAATAGTGGGTTTTGCCATCGATGACCCGCCAGAACAGCCGTGCCCGCGAGTTCATGTCGAGCTTTCGAGCCAGGTCGAAGCCAGCGATCCACTCCTGGCCCTCGAATTGCTCCAAGATTAGGGTTGTGTCTTCGCAGGCCTTCCAGTCCTCCATGTTGAAGAAGCCGGATTTGGCGCTCACCCAGAGGTTCAGGTGCTTCGTCTTGAACGTGTTGGTGAAACGAGCGGACCGGATCGCTCGCGCCTGCTGGCTTTCCAGGTACTCCTGAAACACCGAGATCCCATGATTGGGGTTGGCCTTGGCCAGCATCTTCGGGTCGGTCCAGTCGTCACCCTCATCAAGCGTCCAGATGTACCCGAACAGCTCGTCATCAGGAACCGTGCCCTCAAGCATCTCGATAACCTGGCGGCGTTTGTCGTAGCAAGGCCCCTCAATGTCGGCTCCGGCGGTGGTGATGATGAACATCAAGGGCTGTCGGCGAGCACCCATGCCGGTGAGCATGGTGTCGTACTGCGCAGAGGTCCGGTGCTCATGGTATTCGTCGACGATGGCACAACTGGGCGAGGCACCGTCCCCGGGGTCACCGATGAGCGGCTCGAAGCGGCTGAAGTCCGACGGGATGTTCATGTTCGAGGCGTTGACCTCGATGCCCGCGGCCTGGATCAGCATGGGCGATTTGCTCACCATCAGCTTGGCCGGTCGGAAAACCTCCCAGGCCTGCTTCTCGGTTGTAGCACCGGAGTACACCTCCGCACCAAACTCACCGTCGGCTACGAACATGCTGATGCCCACACCGGCCGCGATTACCGACTTGCCGTTCTTGCGCGGCACCTCCCAGTAGCTTTCTCGAAACCGGCGATGCCCGCCCTTTTTCCTGACCCATCCGAAGGTGACCGCCATACCGAATAGCTGCCAGGGCTCCAGGCTGATCAGCTGACGCTTGAAGGCCCATTCGCCCTTGGTGTGCGGCAGTAGCTGGATCAGCTTGAGCTTCTTCTCGGCCTTGGCCGGGTCGAACTTGAAGCGAAACCCACGCTTGCGGCTTGCGGCCAGATCATCGAAGTGACGCTGAATGGCCAGTTGAATGTATCGGCAGGCTGGTACTTTCCCGCGCAGCACGGAGCGCCCCCACGCCATCGCCTTGTCGACGTTGGGGTGTAGGGCCTTGGTCATCTATGAACTCAGTAGTTGGGCAAATTCGTTGGTGGCTTTTTCTTTATTGCCGCCGATCAGCCGGGTGCGGCTGGACGGATCAAGACCCAGCAGCGAGCCGAAGGTCACCATCTGGCGCATTGTTTCGTTGGCTGCGGTCAATGCTGGGTTCTTTACCGGCCCGCCCGTTGCTCCAGCCACCACGATGCCGTGCTCTTTGATCGACTCCTGGGCCATCCGCCAGTTGTCGTATGCGGTGCAGAAGGCTTCGACATTGTGCAGATCGGTGAGCGCGACGACGTTCTCGCGCAGCAGCTCTGGCAGGATCATCTTCCACATCACCGCGGCCCGCTCGCTCAGCCACACTGGCGGATCAACATCGGTGATCTTGGAGAACTCCGGCTCAGCGGTATTCAGCGCTCTCTTGCCGGGGTTGCCGGCGAGCTTTTTCTTGGCCGTCGGCTTGGGTTTGCGACCACGGCCGGCGACCGTGGCGGTGCCTCCCATCGCGCAACTCCTGAATTTTTAATTTCGCGGGTGTAAAAAAACGACTGAGGGCGCGGTGTCCGAGCAAAAGGGCCTGAACTTTTGACCCTCCCCCTCCCTATAGACGAGATTTCGTCTCATTTGCGCCGTTTTCGATCATTTTTTGACCGATTTCGACTCCCGCTGCGTCTTCGTCTTGTGGCAGTCGCGGTTGATGGCTCGAAGGTTGTCGTCATCGTCCGTGCCGCCGTGAGCCAGGGCCACGATGTGGTCAACCTCATGCGCTTCGCGGATCCGGCCAAGCTGGGTGCAGTCATCGCACCGACAAAGGTACTGGTCTCGCTTCAGGATTCGCTCACGCTTGCGGCGCCAGGGACGACCGCCACGGCCCGACCCCTTACGTGTCGCCCAGGCCTTGGCCTGCTCGGCAGCCATCTCGGCGTGGCCATCGCAGTAGCCATTGGCATTGCGATGCAGCGCCCGGCAGCCCTGTGCCCGGCATGGGCGCTGAGGCCTCATCGGCATGGCGATCCGTCCAGATAGTGAGCGCGAGGCAGTTCGTCTTGGTCGATGTCCACATCGTCAGCCAGAGCTTCGATCAGCGCCAGGTTCTGGCTTGCGATCGTCTCCAGCAGGCCGGTCTGCTTCTGCTGCTGTTCCAAGATCTGCTGGAGCAAAGAGATTGCTTGCTCGTTCACGGGCCACCTTCATCCATTTATTGATCCATTCGCGCCGGGCGGCGCATCCACTGCAAGCCATCAGTCCACCCGCAGGATCTTGGCCACGTTGCCCTTGGCCCGGCACACCAGAACGGCGGCAAGCAGGTAGAACGCGGTATTGAACCAGGACGCATCGGCGAACTCGTCATGCATCACCATTCGCCCTACAAGACTGATGAACTGCATGCCGGTAACAGCACACGCTGCCCAGGCCATCAGGGAAACGCCCAGCTTGTAGCGGGCGTCCGGGTAAGGTCGGTAGCGCAGGCCGATCATCACGAAGATGACCGCACACAGCGCAGCCTGGATAACGGCAACCATTCAACCCTCCTTCCTGGCTCGCAGGCGGAAGACCCATTGCAGCCAGCTCGGCATGCGTCCGGTTTCCATCCATTCCAGCAAGCCGGAGAACGTGACCACACAGAGAACACCGCAGACAAAGGCGCTGAAGCCTGCGGTCTGGGTCCAGGCCCGGCCCATCAGCTCAGCCGCGCCAAAGTAGCCACCAATCCAACCGGCCAACAGATAGCCGACGCGGCGCCAGGTGCTGATGTCCTTGGCGAACACCACATAAAAGAAAGCCCCGCCGAATGCGCCGACCAGTGCGGCGAGGTCCAGCTGGGGGAATGCAGCACCCAGGCCGACGCTGGCAAGTACGCCGGTCACTGCGAGGGCGCCGGTACTTGGCTCGGCCATAAGCACTGCTCCATAAAAAAGCCCCGGCATTTACCAGGGCTCAGAAACGACGAAGCCCGACTCTATGGCCGGGCTTTCGGGGGTCAGTCCTCAACGTGCGCAGGAATGACAGGATGGGGATAATTTCTCTCACTCTCTCACTGATGTCAATAGGCAATTATGCAGCGTCTTTGATCAGCAGGCCTTCAGCCTCAAGAATCGCCCGGACCTCTCTCAAGGAGTCGTTGATCATGCCGTCCAGCTTCTCCTTGATCCCGGAACGCCAGCGGTAGCGCGTCGGCTCCGATGTGGCGTCCAGATCCCAGGTGTTCATGTCGTAGAAGCTGTCCGGGAGAATGATCAGATCTTCGGCCAGAGCCTCTGCCTTTTTGCGCTCCGCCTGGCCAGCGGCCAAGGCAGCGTTGACCAGGTTCTCGCGGCGCCATTCAGGAGCGTCAAGCGGGATATCAACCGCAACCGAGCGAGGCCCCTTCCGGCGCGCCCCTTTGAGCTTCGGGATGGCCCAGGTGGTAACGGCCTTGTAGATGAACAGCTGAGGCGCCGGGCTGGCAATCAGCGGCGCGATGGCCGTGATCCCCTGGAGCCGCTTTGCCTTGTTGGTGGCGTACTTCGCATTAAGTGCGCTCCAGTGGCGCGGAATGAGCAGGTGGTGGAGGCGTGCAGCCAGCCAGTAATCAACCTGAGCTCGGTCAAATCCGCCTGACTGGCCTCCCAGCGAAGCCAAGCAGCCGCCTTCCTCTTCCGCCGATTTGTAGAGCTTCTGCCATGCCTGGCCTTTCGCAGCGCCCTTCTCTCCTGCCGCCAGAGCGGCAACTACTGCACCCGATACGCTGTTGTAGATCATGTCCTTCCCCCTCAATCACCGGTGTAGTTGGTGCCGCCGGCGCCGAGCCGGTTGCCTTCCTGATAATGCGCACCCGGGCCGGTGGCCCGAGGCTTCTTCAACTGCTCGATCTGCCGGAGCGCTGCCCGTAGCCTCATGCTGAGCTGGGTCACCAGTTCATCCAGGGGCAGGGCTTCGCCGGTTGCTGCCGCTACAAAGCCTGAGGCGTTGCAGTGGTCGCATGGCAGTTCGTGAAACACACCCTGAGTGACCGCTCTCCCACGGCACAAAGGGCACTTGTCCAGCTCGATCACGGCCTTCTTGAAGGACGGGCCGTGGCTCTTCCTCACTCAGCCACCTCGCCCAGCACCTCGAAGCCCCGTGGTGGCCAACCGAAAAGGCGCCACATCACTTCCTCTTTCCAGGTAAGTGCACGCTGGCGACCGTAAAGGGTGGTCATGGTGTAGCCGCCCAATTCCTTCTTGATGCGCACCGTGCGCTCGCCGAGACGATGGCAGAGCTCGGCGATCACCGACTTTGGGCTGCCATTCGGGGTGCTGTCGTCGTAGGAAAGGCAACCGCAGATGGCTTGGGCTTTATCGATCAATTGGCTGTTGTTCATCGTTTTGAATCCTCGCTTATGGTGGATACCGGAAGTCCGTCGAAACCCGCACGCTCTGCGGCCTTGGAGAGAATCCATGAATCCGTTGATCTATCACCGGTCAAGCCGTGAACCGACCCGAATCCCTTCTGATCAAGGTGTGCGTGCCACTTCTCCAGCGCCTCGCGCTTGCGGGCCATGACGTCGGACTGGATGTACACCTTTACGTTGTGGCCCATGGCGTGGTTGATCAGCAGCTCACCCACCAGGTGGTCGACACCCAGGTCAGCCCAGCCGGTGCGGGCCAGCTTGCGCAGGTCGTGACTGGTCCACTCGCCCTGCCTCATGACGGTGAACACGGCTGATGCCCTGGCCTCGCTCATCGGCTTGCCTTGGCGTCCCGGGAACAGGAACTCGCCGTCGTATCCTTCGTTGCGCTGAATCTCGCGGTAGGCCATCAGCAGGAAGCGCACCTGGTCGGTCAGTGGCAGACGGTGTTGCACACTGGTCTTGGTGTGCTCAGCCGGAATAAACCACTCGCGCTCGGCCAGGCTGATGTGGCTCCAGCGGGCCAGGCGGGTTTCGCCCAGTCGGGTGCCGTGGCACAGCATCATCAAGGCCAGCACGCCATGCTGCGGGTTGTTGGCCAGGGTGCTCTTCATGCGGGCCAGCAGGTCCTCGAGGTGCACACCACGCAGGCGCGATGGCTTGACCGTGACTTTGGCCTTGGAGAAGTCACCGAAGCGGATGCCGGCCATGGGGTTGGAGCTGATCAAGCCCAACTTGAAAGCCTGGCGGAACGACAGGGCCAGTAATTGGAAGACCAGCCGCACGTAATCGATCGACAGCGACTCCTGCAGCGGCCACATCAGCTCACGGTCGAGCAGGGCCTTGTCGATCTGGGCCAACGGGATCTGTCCGAGGCGCGGCACCAGGTGCTGTTTGATCGCCGACGCCGCCGTGCTCTTGCGCTTGCCCGACAGGTTGCGGTCCCGGGACATGCGCTCAGCGAACCAACCCAGCAGTTCGCCGGTCAGCACCCAGCTCGACAGGCTCGAGCCCTCGCCCGCCTCCAGACGCAGGCGGATATCCGGCAGCGCCGCGGCCACCTTGGCAGCGCTCAGCTCAGGGTATGAGCCGATCAGGTTCCACTTGCCCTTGTGGATCAGGTACCACGACCCGCGCTCGCGGGAGCGGTGAAAGCGGAAATACAGGCCGTGGTTGCCCAGGGCGCGCAGGTCGCGCACCTGGCCGGCGGCCTGCCGGCGAATCTCTGCATCGCTGATCTTCACAGCGGCGGTATTGGTCATGCTGCAACCTCCGTTATTGGCAGCAGCAGGTAGGCCCGCAACTGCTCCATGGCGTCGAAGTGCCCTCGGCACACGATGGCGAGATAGCCCTGATCATTCAGGCGCCGGATACACGCCTGTTGACTGGGCGAGACGGGCGCCGGGTCGACCGTCGCCTTGAATTCGATGTACATGCCGAAGTAGCCGCCCCGAGCCATAGGCAGGACCAGATCAGGGATACCGGCCTTCACCCCCTGATCCTTCAGCTTTTCAGCAACCTTCTTGTGCCTGTGGCCGCCGTTCGGTACGTGGTAGATCAGTTCGAAAACGTCCGGGTAGCGCAGCGCGATTTCTTCCATCAGCGCGGCCTGCTCTGGGCCTTCCCGGTCTACAGGCTTCGCCCTAGGCTTCTTGACCCGTACAGGCTTCATGATCGCCGGCTTCACTGTTCAGACCTCCCCAGCTGGACTTGGATCTTCGCTAGGGCTTCAGGGGAGACGAACGCCCGGCCGCCAAGCATGATCATCGTGTCGCAAGGGACTTCCTTCGCACGCTGCCGGTAACGAAGGGCCGGAGCGTTCTTCCAGTGGCACCACTTCCGCTCTGTCTGCCAGCGAACGGTCTTCGTCTTGGGCAGGTACTCGCTGACATAGATCGGAATGCCGCTGAACATCATGGCTGGGCTGATCATGCGGCCACCTTCCCTTCGCTCACGAGGATGTCGAGCGTTCGCACCACGCCTTCCAGGTGCATCAACCGCAGCTCTTCGTGGCTGAACGCAGTCTTGCTGCGCGAATCGACAGCGTCATGGCAAGCGCTGCAAGTCCAGGCGCCCTGCAGGTCGTTCGGCTTGATGCCCACGCCGCAGGTGCCGGCCAGGCGGTAGTGCGCAAGGACGGTGGTCTCGGGGTTGCCGTTGCACACGCCGGGAATGCGCACCTGGCACTCCCGGCCGCGCGCGGCCTTGGTCAGCTTGGTCTGGCGCATCACATGCCCTCCCGACCACGGTGGGATGACCAGTCGAACGGCAGAACGATGCCGCCGCCTTCCCGCAGGCGATCAGCCGAACGCTCACCCATTGCCGCCGGCAACTCTTTCGCGCCGAGGTTGGAAATCACGATGGTCGGCAGCATCCGCTCGTAGCGGCCGTTGATGATCGAGAACAGCCGGCTCAGTTCGAAATCGCTCGGGGCCTCCTTGCTCGCCCCTACTTCATCGAGCACCAACAGCGACGGGCGAATCAGCGCGTCAAGGATGCTCCCCTCGGTCTGGCCCGAACTGCCATCGAATGTGGCGCGGACGGCTTGCAGAATACCGCCGAGGGTCCGATAGGCAGCGGTATGGGCGGAATTGGCCATGACCGCCTGGGCGATCGACACCCCAAGATGCGTTTTGCCGGTGCCAGGGTTGCCCACCAGGATCAAGCAGCGGCCCGAGGCCAGGTTGGCTTCGAACTCTGCGGCATAGCGCTCGCAGCGCGCTTTAGCCTTCTGCTGACCTTCGCAGTTCGCCGCGTAGCTGTCGAAGGTCTTGTCCTTGAAGCGCTTGGGAATCAGCGAATCACCGAGCTTGTAGGCCAGGTCCACGCGCTGACGCCTGATGTCTTCGGCCTGACTTTTGGCGACCTGCGCCGCCTTGCAGCCTGGGCACGGAGAGCGGAATGTGTGGCTGAGCACTTGGTGAGAGGTTGCTTCATACGGGCCATGCTCTTCGCACATGGCCATGGAGGTGACCTGCGGGCCGGCAATGCTCGACAGGTGGACAACTTTTTCAGAACGCATACGAGCCATCCTCCCGTGGAATAAGGCCATCGTGGTAGTCGCGATCGTTGAAGCCGTGATGACGGCTGTTTGGCTTGCCCGGTGTGGGCGATTTGGCGGCGAATCGCTTGGTGATCCATTCCACCTCGAAGCTGCGCCACCCGCTCTCGATGACGATTTCCATGACCTGGGCAGGCTGGATACCGAAGGCCAGGCACTGGCGAAGCTTGTCGTTCAAGCGCGTCCAAACCCGGGAGCTCATTGGGGCTCCCTTGGACTTGCGGACCGCCAAGTAATCAGCGATCAGGGATTCATCGAGGCCGTGCGGATTGTCGGCCAGCATGGCGGCTTTGCCGAAGGGCGCCTTGCGCTCGTCCCTGGACGGAGTCGGCTCCGATTCGTTGGGGGGGCATGTAACATCTTCCGAAGGAAGATTTACATAGGGGGTTTCTTTCTTAGAATAAAGAAGGGAGTCGGCGGTTTTGGTCTGTTTCGACTCTGAGCCGATTCGGACCACTTCAGCCGAGTCGGCTGTTTTGGTCTGTTTCGGATCAACGTAGATCCAGTCTTTTGGATCATTCACGCCGATGTCACCCCGGGCACCACCCTCACGGAACAACACGCGACGGCGCAGCAGGCTGGAAACCGCCTTGGACACGGTGTCAGGGTGAGCGTGGATGGCTTTCGCGATGTCGGTAGCTGGGATGCGCTGGGCGCCAGCACCGAAGTTGATGGTGGCCTTGGCCACGTACAGCACAATCTTCATCTCCCGGGCTGGGAGATCGATAGCCAGCAGGCCATCCATGAGCTGGTTGTCCATCCGGGTGAACCCCCTGGACTTGTCAAGTGGGACGATGTTTGTCATGCTTAAACCCGTAATCAAGCTGTAGAGAAAGCCGCCCTGCCAGGCGGTTTTTTTTCGTCTGCTGTTCAGCTACTGGATGCTTGAACAGCTGGGCGGCACCACTACTGGCGCAATGCCAGACTTGGGATAATTCGGGCCATCAGGCGACGTCTCCCCAAGGGAACGCCGGACACAAATCTTCTTTTTTGAATTTGCCGGCGGTCAGCCTCTCGGCGCGCTTTGCGACTACTGGAGACATCCCGTGCTTTCCTCGCACCCATCCGGAGACAGTGCTTTGGTCAACTCCGAGTTTCTCGGCGGTAACCTCTTGCGTCCCGAAGTGGGCGACGAGTTCTTTGTAGATGGGGCTCATAGCGCCTCTCCATATGGGAATTCTCATACGATATGCCATGGGAACACTCATTTGCAAGGATATGGGAGCGCCCCTGATACTTCCGCAATGGAACTTAAAGACCGAATCAAAGCAGCTAGAGCCCATGCCAACCTCACTCAGGGTCAGCTCGCGCTCAAGGTCGGCATGGACCAGACATCCATATCCAACCTTGAGCGTGGCAAATCCCAAGGGACGAGCTTCATTGCCCAGATCGCCAGCGCGTGCGGCGTAAGCGCCCTATGGCTGGCCGATGGTAGCGGGGCCATGTTGAACAACGACGGCAACGTACTGCCTGGCCCGCCAATCACCTCACCCACTCGAAGGATTGAGATCGTGGGCACAGCCCAGCTTGGAAATGACGGTTACTGGCTAGGGTTAGATAACGCTGAAGGCTGGGTTGAGACCTGGTCTCGCGACGAAGACGCATACGCGCTCAGGCTGAAAGGCGACTCGATGGCTCCGGCTATACGAAGCGGCTGGATAGCGGTGTGCGAGCCGAATCACCGCTTGGTGCCCGGGGAATATGTCATGGTTACCACCACTGACGGGCAGAGCATGGTCAAGGAGCTTCTGTTCGAGAACGAAGAGGGCGTGAACTTGGCTTCAGTCAATTCTGCCTACGGCGAGCGACGAGTGATCGCCTGGGCTGACGTCGAGAAGATTCACTACGTCGGCAACATCCTTGCCCCCAGTAAGGTATTGAGCAGGCTTTAGTCTTAAGCCCAAAAATCTGAGCCCGCCTAGCGCGGGCTTTTTTTCGTCCAGACAAAAATGAATATGGGTCAGATCATATTTTTATGAGAATCCCCATTGACAGCAAATATGAGCAAACTCATACTCATACTCACTCCATCGCCGGATCAACACCGGCCAGATCCAGAGGCATTCCCGTATGCCACCGCTCTTTAAAAACCAGCAGATGAGCCACCAGGCGCCGAGTTAAGCCGGCCGTTGAGCCCTGGTGGACGTTACGCAACGCAGCAAGCTTCCTCGCTCGACATGTCGACCCGCAGGTTTGCTGATCAATACCGATTTCACTGGCTGGCCTTGGCGACAGGGCCAGACGGGAAATAAACCGCTTTGAGGGCATGACGATGGCTAAACGGCCAACCAATCGCATCAAGTACAAGATCTGGGGTGAGGACAGCTCAACGGAGTTCGACGGCGGCATCGCCGAGGGGCTTTATTACGGAGCCTGGAGCCTTTCTGTTGGCGATCGACAGCAGCTGATAGACAGGCTGATCGAGCAGCAGAAGAAAGTTCTGAGCCAGTCACCCTGCGTTGCGTCAGCCTGACGATAACTGCCCGGTTCACCTGGTTCCCCATCACCAGGCTGCATCGGTGTGTGACCTGGATGCGCAGGCTGATGCGCAAACCGCACCTCGTTTGGCAGCTACTGAGGCACATCGAGTTAGGCGCCAACGCCGGAGATCAGCACCGGCCAGATCACACACCAATGCAGCACTTAAAGCTCACCATCATGCGCTTTACGGCCAATAAAACTCACCACCATCAACCTTAAATCGGCTCCATCGGTCGTGACGTTCGCCCTCCCCTTGGTCCGGGAGGTAGACGGCAGCGAGCGTCACGACCAATGCAGCCACCCCGCACGAGCAAATCATGGACACGATCACCATCGGCGCATGGATCGGCCACCTCGGCCGTGGCCTGGCGCCTCGCGAATTGCAATGCATCCTCGATGTCGCCCAGGGCTTCACCACCAAGGAAATCGCACGGCACTTCGGCATCAGCGAAAGCGGTGTCGAGAAGCGCATCGGCGACGCCATGTTGAAGCTGGGTGTTGCCCGGCGGGCTGCGGCCGTGGCCGAAGCCATGCGCCGCCAGATCATCAGCCCTATCTGCATCGCCCTGGCTGCCCTCATCACCATGCACGCGGTGATCGACGACAGCGACCCAATGCGCCGCGACCGCCGAGCGCCGGAGCGACGCACCGCCCAAGTTCGAATCGTTCGCAAGGCCGAGGCCTTCGAGCTCCACGCCTGACCCACTGAGGACCACCCCATGCAAGCAGCCATCCAACAAAGCCAGGACAAGCTCGAAGCCCTGCGCCAGGAAGTGATCACGGCCACCGAGGCATTCCGCGCCAAATCTCGCTTCTTTGTCACCCAAAGCGGCAACGGCTGGGCCGTCGTCTCTGCCAGCAACAACCGCGTATACGGACGCAACACCAGCTACGCACAGGCCGTCCGCTATGCGCAGAGCCTGGAGCGCGCGATTGATGCCAAGACCCTCCCGGTGGTCGCTGTGGTGAAGGTCCGCCAGGTCGGGGAAAGCGCCACACGCTGGGCGGCACTCGTTGTCTTGGCCATGATCTTGCTGGCCGGGGCGGCGTCGTCATGAGCCGCGGGGTAAACAAAGTCATCCTGGTCGGCACCTGCGGCCAGGACCCGGAAGTGCGATACCTGCCCAACGGCAATGCCGTCACCAACCTCAGCCTGGCCACCAGCGAGCAGTGGACGGACAAGCGGTCGGGCGAGAAGGTCGAGCGCACCGAGTGGCACCGGGTTTCGCTGTTCGGGAAAGTCGCAGAGATCGCCGGCGAGTACCTGCGCAAGGGCGCCCAGTGCTACATCGAGGGCAAGCTGCAGACCCGCGAGTGGGAGAAAGACGGCATAAAGCGCTACACCACCGAAATCGTGGTCGACATCAACGGCACGATGCAGCTGCTCGGCAGCCGGCCGCAGGGGCAGCAGCCCGCACAGGCGCAAGATCGGCAACAGCAGCAACACCGGCCAGCGCGCCAGCAGCCGAACCAGCAGGCGGCGCCGCCTGACAACGACAGCTTCGACGACGACATACCGTTCGCGCCCCTCCACCACCTCGCCGGTGCGTAGCCATGAAGCGCCGGCAGCTGGTCCACCCTACCGCGTACTACCTCGGGCGGGCCTGCCGAGACAACAGCCAGTCACGCGATGCCCAGCCATACGGCTGGATGACCGTGGACTGCGGCTGGTGGCTTGCCGGCTGGCATGACCGAGACATGGAGCTTTCCGCTTGAAACGCATCACCGCGCGCGTCCGGCACGGCCGGCGCCAGCAGCACATAAATCTGCCGCCCAGCGGCTTGGGAGGTACTGGGGATGGCCGAGGAAAAGACCGGAGTCGCGAAGCACTCTGCGGACTACCGGGCCCGGAAGAAGGCTCTGGCCGAGAAGCTGGGCATAGAGAAGGTGTTCTTCAACATGCCCGCCGGGATCAAGGCTGCCATGGCTGTCGAGATCGAGCACCACGGCTACGACCAGGTGCAGGAGCTCTGGCAGGACTTGGCCCTGTCGTGGATCGCGCAGGATCCTGAAGAGCGGGCTCGTCGCCTTGAGCGACCTGACGCGCCAGCTTTCTACATCTCGCCAAAACTAGCGCGCCAGTTCGAAGAAGAGAGCTTGCGCGACATCCGCCGCAACCCAGGCGACGAAATCGTACCGCCAGGCCAGTAACCCACCTTACACCACCGCATCCGGCCACGGAGGGCGGCACATGCACGGAGCTTTCACAATGCAGATTCAACGCGAAGGTAATCTTTCGTTCGGCGACGCCCGCCTGTCCATCTGGGAAGAAGGCATCTCCGCTGCTCGCGACGCCGGTGGTGTCCGCGGCGCAGATGCTTGGGAGAAACAGTTCAAGCGCGAAGTTTTCAAGCGCATCATCCAGACCCTCAATCGCCTGGGCTGGACTGTTGGCCCCGACCTCGATGCCGAGAAGAATTACAAATGCATCGCCCACGGTATGCGGTGGTGCAGCAAAGGCGACTTGAAGGCGGACCTTAAGGTTAGCGGCCGGTCGATCACCTTCGAAATGTTCCAGAACGTGAACGCTCCAGATCGCCCGGACCATGGCGGACGGCATCAGTCGAACAAAGAGTTCCACATGCCATACGTCATGCGCCTGGAGATGGAGCGTACCCGCCGCAAGATTCGCGACTACCTGTGCGCCGTTTTCACCGACTACAAGTTCACCCCTGCTGATCCGCGCAGTATGGGCCCTGGCATCTGCACTGCCATGGAAAGGGTTGAGCGCCACCACGCAGCGCACCGGAACAAAGGTCGACTTGTCGACTTTGTCGCCCCGAAACACAGCTACAAGTCGAAAGACGGTGATCTTCTGCAGCACGGCCAGAAGGTCTGGATCTGCGATCGCAAAGGCCGTGTGCTGCCTGGCACCGCCTACTACAACAGTGGCCAGATGTGGTGGGTGGTCACATCCCGCTACGACTACACCAACGTCGCCAATTGCGAGATCTGGACCGTCAACCCTGGCGACCTACGCCGCAAACGCAATGAATGGGTGCGCCGAAAACGGCTGGAAGCACTGATGTCGGCAGCAGCTGCACGGATGGACTTCAAGAAGGCTGAAACCTTGAAGAACATCCTGTTCCCGCCGCAGGAGTCGCTCTACATGATCTGGACGGATCGTCACGGCGGGGCCTACTTCGGCCCGAACTACAGCGGTTACACCAGCGACACGACTCAGGCTGGCAAGTACACCCGCGCCGAGCTGAAGCCTTACCTGGGCGATGCCGACGAGAAGGACCACCTGCGCGCCGTTCCAGTTCGCAAAGCCGCCTGACCATCCCGCGCTGCCCGCCAGCGCCTTCCCCTATTCAACGATAACGCCTCCCCGGCGAGGGCGGCGCGTGGAGCATCCATGCAAATCCCTAAAGACGTTGAGGCCTTGGTGGCCTCCGGCGCGCTGTTTGTCGCGAATCATTCAGGCGGTAAAGACTCCCAGGCCCAGCTGATCAAGCTGCTTGAGGTCATCCCGAAAGCACAGATCGTTGTCGTGCACGCCTCCCTTGGTGAGCTCGAATGGCCTGGTGCGCTGGAGCTAGCCCGCGATCAGGCTGCCGACGCCGGCCTGGAATTCATCGTGGCCAAGGCCAACAAGACTTTGTTCGATATGGTCGAGCGCCGCTTCGAGAGCCGCCCTGAAGTTCCGAGTTGGCCATCAGCGAGCCATCGCCAGTGCACCAGCGACCTCAAGCGAGGACCTATCCAGCGCGAGGTGCGCCGCTACGCAAAGGCAAATGGCTTCAAGGTGATCGTCAACTGCCTGGGCCTGCGCGCGCAGGAATCCCCAGGCAGAGCCAAGCGGCAGTCATTCAGTCGCATGGGGATCAGCAACAGCGTGAATACCTGGTTCGAGTGGCTACCCGTGCACGACCTTTCGACGATCGAGGTGTTCGGCATCATCGAAGCGGCCGGCCAGAAGCCTCACTACGCCTACGCACTCGGAAATGAGCGACTCAGCTGCGTGTTTTGCATCATGGCTAGCAAGAACGACCTGGTGAATGGGGCGGCGAATAACCCGGCACTGCTTGCCAAGTACGACGCGCTTGAGAAGCGCACCGGCTACACCATGCACATGAATCGCATACCCCTGGTCGAACTGGCCGCCTAACCCCTTCCTGATTCGAGAATCGCCTCCCTGCGAGGGCGGCGCCTGCCTGGAGATCACCATGAGCACATTCGCAGTGTTCGGCATGACCCGTGATGTAGCGCTGGCCGAGGCCAAGAAGCGCGTCAAAACCAGCAAGCCTGGCAAGCCGGGCGGACCATCGATTCAGCTGACGCCTGCGCAGTGGGAGGAAGCGGTCGCCAAGTACGTCGACAAGCTCATGGGCGGCGAGAAGGTGAAGCAGCTCAGCAACATGTTCGACGCCCCCCAGTACGCCCAGCAGTTCATGGATCTGGCCAAGCGCTCTGGCGAATGCCGTGATCTGCGGATACGGGCCCGCTGCGCGATGACTGACGCGAAGGGCAATCCCATCCTGAACCCAAAGACCAAGATGCCGCGAATCGGCTGGACCGAATGGCAGCCGGAGTCGAAAGCCGCATGAAGCGAGATATCCCCATGCCCACAGAAAGCCGATCCAACAACGCCGACGGCTGGATAGCCTGCGACGACGGCCTGCACCTGATCCAGATGGACAAGAACCTCAGCCATTACGGCTGGGTGTTCAGGAAAGTTGATGGAGGCCTGCCCTACTCGGTTCGCGAAGCCACATCCCACGAAATGGCACATGCCCAAGCTCGCCAGCACCTGCGGATTGGAGTTGCGCAGATCGCTGGACAGGCGCCAGCCCCGCAGCCCCACGCCGAGCCGATAGCGTGGATGGTTGGTACTGCCTTCTGGTGGACGAAAGAAACGGCAGAGCGGGATGCGGCGGCGACCGGGCTGCCGATTGTTGGCCTGGGGCCGATGACCTGCAGCACCGAGGTCGAGCAGTTGCGCGAAGTCATCAAGCACTCTGACGCGCAGCTCATGCGGCAGAGCATGCGCATTTCAAATCAGCGCGCCCAGCTGGCCGAGGCACAGGCGCTGCTGCGTGAAGCCGACGAGTTCATGTACATCATGACCGCGCATGACGGGCACGCCAAGCTCGCTCACCGGTACGGAAAAGATTGGTGGGATGCTAT
>Ga0302347_1001305_pt1 | contig 30696 bp, 26 predicted proteins | sample PhyWR1_FD_202178 | JGI IMG/M metagenome (GOLD analysis project Ga0302347, IMG submission 202178) | Leaf surface microbial communities from wheat plants in UC Gill Tract Community Farm, Albany, California, United States - DLSL W.R1 (v2)... | ecosystem: Host-associated > Plants > Phyllosphere >...
AACACCAGTGCGCTGACCCAGGTCGGGATTTCCGGCCACCAGAACTGGATGTACTTGCCCACGGCCGTCAGTTCGGCCATGCCCACCAGCACGTAGAGCACCCAGTAGTTCCAGCCCGCCAGGAAGCCCGCGTAGCCGCCCCAGTATTTGTGCGCGAAGTGGCTGAAGGAGCCGGCCACCGGCTCCTCGACGATCATTTCGCCGAGCTGGCGCATGATCAGGAACGCGATAAAACCGGCGATCGCGTAGCCCAGGATCATCGACGGCCCCGCCGACTTGAGCACCCCGGCCGAGCCGAGGAACAGCCCCGTACCAATCGCCCCTCCCAAGGCGATCAGCTGAATATGCCGGTTCTTCAGGCCACGCTTGAGGCCTACCGGGTTAACCATGTCATCCGCCATTAACATTCCCTTCTACTTGTATTTCTCTGGGTTGAGCCCATCAGAAGTGCTGAGGGGTCAGATATTACTCTGCGTAAACTTTTCGTAATACAGCTGAACGCCATCAAGTGCCTGATCCGCCAGCCATTGTTGGATCGATTCGACCATCGGCGGGGGCCCGCACAGGTACATATCCGCCGATGTGTCCCGCAATTCGGCCAGGTCGAAATGCTCGGTGAGGTAACCGCGCTTGCCGGGCCAGTCTGCCGAGGGCGCGCTGAGCACTTCGGTGTAGCGAAAGCCCGGGATTGCCCGGGCATAGGCCTGGATGCGCGCCGCCTCGCACAGGTCCTCTGCACCGCGCACACCGTAATAGAGGTGCACGGGCTGCTCGCAGCCATTGGCGACCAGTTCATCCAGCATGCCCAGCAGGGCCGACAGCCCGGTGCCGCCCGCCACCAGCACCAGCGGTTTGGTCACGTGGCGCAGGTAGAACGCACCCAGCGGCGCCTCCAGGAGCAGTTCATCGCCGACCTGGCAGCGCTCGCGCAGGTAGTTGCTCATCACCCCATCCGGCAGCAGGCGGATGAGGAATTGCAACTGATGGCCCGGCAGGTTGGCGAAGGAATACGAGCGCCAACTGTCGGTGCCGGGCACCGACAGCCGCGCATATTGGCCGGGCAGGAAATCCAGCGTCTGGTCCACCTGCACCTGCAGGATCGCCGTGCTGGCCGACACCTGCTGCACTGCGCTCACCGTGCCGCGCACCTGCACCGGGCCCGGCGCGTTGCACAGGCTGGAATCGAAGTCGAAGTAGAACGCGGCGTCGGACTGCACGCGGGTCTGGCAACTGAGCATCTTGCGCTGTTGCAGGTCGAGGCTGGAGAGGGCTTCCTCATCCACATAATCCTGGGTGTAATCGCCCGACTCGCAACGCCCCTGGCACGTGCCGCACACACCTTCGCGGCAATCCAGCGGGATTTTGATGCCATTGCGCAGCGCCGCGTCCAGCAGGATTTCATTCGCCCCCACCGGGAAAAACAGGGTCTTGCCATCGGCAAAGCTGAAGGCCACTTTGTGATTCATCTGAAAGCTCCGGTGCCTAAAGGTGATAGAAATCCAGCACCGAGTTGATGGTGTCGTTGAGCAGCAAGGCGTGCTTGCGGGTGATCAGCCAGCTGTCGCCCTCAGGCTTGAGGGTGTAGGTGGCAGGCCCGTAAAACTGCTCCGACGTGGCCAGGCGATAAAACAGCGTGTGCCAGTTCACCTTCACCTCCAGGGTGCCGTCTGCCTGTTCGGCGATGCGCACGTTGTTGATCAGGTGCAAGGTGCGCGGCATCGGCGTGGCCGACGCGGCCTTGCCGGTGCGCAGCCGGAAGATGCGGTCTTCCAGGCCCGAGCGGTTGGCGTAGTAGATCAGCGACATCTCGCGCTTGGGATCGCGGGTGTACACGTGCTCCGAGTCCCACTGCGGCAGGTGGAACTCACTCTGCGGGTCGAACAGCTGCACGTAGGCGTCCCAGTCCTGGGCGTCGCACAGCTCGGATTTGCGGTAGAAGAACTGCTCGATCTGGTACTGCAATTGGGCATTCATCATTCCACCTCCCGCAGGGTCAGCGCCTGGCGGTCCAGGCCCTTGAGCAGGAATTGCTGCCAGTTACGGTGCTGGTTGACGTACAGGCCTTCATGGGTGAATTCGGTGCCGGTCATCGCAGGTTGAATGCCGATGGCTTCGCTGTTCGGCGTCGGCCCGGTTTCCCAGCGATGGCTGCCACGGGAGATATCGCTCCAGCGTTCAAGCCTGCCCTGGAAGCCGCGCTGGGCTTCGCGAAATTCCACCAGGTCATCCGGCGTGCCCATGCCCGAAACGTTGAAAAAATCCTCGAACTGGCGAATGCGGTTTTCGCGGTCGGCGTCGGACTCGCCCTTGACCCCCAGGCACTGGCTGATGATCTCGGTCTTGTTCCACGCCACGGGGCGGATGATGCGCAGCTGCGAGCTGATCTGGTCGAGGAAGAACAGGCTCGGGTAAATGTTCAGGTTGCGCAGGCGGTGCATCATCCACTCGGCTTTTGGCTGGCCGTGCTCGGCCACCAGGCGCGGCATGATGGTGGCGTAGCCGGAGCGTACGCTGGGGTTGGGCATGTCACTGAACAACAGGCTGTGGCCGTTGTTGAAGGCAAACCAGCCGTCATCGGTATTCGCGTCGCCGGCGCCGAGCTTGCTGTAGTCCAGGGTGCTGCCGGCGCCGGTGCCGTTCTCGGTGTTCACCTGCTGGCGATGCTGCACCGTGGCCACGTAGTTGTAGTGCACGGTACTGACGTGATAACCGTCCAGGCCGTTTTCGTTTTGCAGCTTCCAGTTGCCGTCGTAGGTGTAGGCGGATTTACCCGGCAGCACTTCCAGCTCACCGGTGGCCGACTGCGCGACCATCATGTCGAAGAACACTTTGGCGTCGCCGAGGAAGTCCTCAAGGCTGTCGGTGCCGTTGACGTCGAGGCTGATGAAGACGAAGCCCTTGTAGCTGTCGATGCGGGCTTTTTTCAGGCCGCGCGTGGCTTTGTCGAACCCGTCCGGGTATTCCCCCGGCGCCTTGACCTTCACCAGCCGGCCGTCACTCTTGTAGCACCAGGCGTGGAACGGGCAGGTAAAGGTCGACTGGTTGCCCTTGCCCACGCGGGTGAGGGTGGTGCCGCGATGCTGGCAGGCGTTGATCAACGCATTGAGCCGGCCCTCGCCGTCGCGGGTGATGATCATCGGCTGGCGCCCGGCGCGCATCGTTACGAAGTCGTGGTTATTGGCCAGTTCGCTTTCGTGGCAGGCGTAGATCCAGTTTTTCTCGAAGATCAGTTCCATCTCCAGATCGAACAGCTGCGGCTCGGTGAACATGTCGCGGGCGATGCGGAACACTTCATCGGCGGGGCGAAAATCCAGGCAGCTTTCGATAAAACTTTTCCATTGCTCGACGCTTCTTGCACCACTCATGGGAGGCACCTTGGGTTAATGGCTAAACGGGTAGGCCATTAAGAGGCTGCGACGCGGTGGCGGGCTATCCGCTTAGTGGGGGAAGGTGGGCCGGATAATTGGGCAGCAACTACCCAATACGGTGCGACGCGGTGACGTGTTGCGCTACTGTCTTCCCAGGCTGCTGTAGGAATGGTCGTGTTCTTATCCACATAGTCGGCCGTTGCTATCCACCCCGTTGCATTTGTGCCGGCGTGGCGTAGAACTTGCTGTTCAACAACAATAACGACGCGCCGTCAGAGCGCGCGAAGCCTAACCGCCGTGGGTGCCCCTGATGAGTAGCCATACACGCGATATCCAGATTCAACGCTTCGACCTGGAAGGCGCCCGCAGCTGGATGTCCGGCATCTGCGGGCCGCACCGCCTGGCGACGGCCACGCCCGAGCGCTTGCGCTTCAACCACAGCGCCAATGTGTTCAAGTCCCGGGCCACCACCCTGGGCGTGATCGAATACGGCACTGATGTGACCATCGATATCGAAGACGCCGAGCACTTCAGCAGCTACAGCCTGAGCCTGCCGCTGGTGGGCGAACAGGAACTGAGCCGTAACGGCGAGCGCCTGAGTTCAAACCGCGATCAGGGCGTGATCATCTCGCCCAACGAACACCAGGTGCTGGAGATTTCCGGCGACTGCCGCAAGCTGCAGGTGGTGATCACGCGGGCGGCCATGAGTGAATCACTGGAGGGGTTGCTGCAGCGGCCGATCGAGGCGCCGCTGCGCTTTGAGTCGGTGATGGACGCGGTGGACGGCGCGTCGGCGTCGTGGTGGCGCATGGCGCGCTACTTCATCGCCGAGCTGGAACGCAGCAGCGAATTGTATGAACAGGCGGCCTTTACCCGCGACCTGGAAAGCTCGCTGATCAAGGGGCTGATCCTCGCCCAGCCGAATAACTATTCCGAAGAATTGCGCGATGTGCTCGGCGTGAAGCTGCCGCACTATCTGGTCCGCGCGCGGCAGTACATCCACGACAACGCCCGCGAGGCCGTGCACCTGGAAGATTTGGAGGCCGCTACCGGGGTTTCGCGGTTCAAGCTGTTCGATGCGTTTCGCAAATACTTTGCGCTGTCGCCCATGGCTTACCTGAAGAAGCACCGGTTGGGTGGCGTGCGTCAGGAAATTCTTGAGCAGGGCTCGATTCGAACCATTTCCGAGATTGCCCTGGGCTGGGGGTTTACGCATTTGGGGCGGTTTTCGGCGGAGTACAGAAAGCTCTTTGATGAATCCCCCAGCCAGACCCTGCAGCGCAACCGCCTGCGCAGTCTCTGATCCTGATGAAGATAAAAATGTGTTGTTTGCGAGGTCTCAGATCAACTCTTCAACCAGCTGCAAACAATGACTCAGCCCCGGCGACTGATCATTCACCCGCCGGCTCAGAATGATCGGCGAAGTCGCCGTCGCTTCCACCACCGGCGTATAGCCGATATCCGCACGGTGCAGCACCTGCACCGACGCCGGCACCAGCGTCACACCCATGCCCGCGCCGACCAGGCCGATGGCGGTTTGCAGCTCGTTGGTCCACTGCGCCACCTTGAGGCTCAAGCCATGGGCGTCGAACAGCGCGATTACATGGTCGGCGTAGCTCGGCCGTGGATTGCCGGGGTACAGCACAAACGGTTCGGCGGCCAGTTGGGCGAGGGTGGCGGGGGCGTCGAGCAGCGGGTGGCCGGCGGGCAGTACGGCCACCAACCGGTCTTCGACCAGCACGCGCTGGACGATGGCCGGGTCGTCGATACGAATGCGCCCGAAACCCACATCAATGCGCCCGGCCTTGAGCGCTTCGACCTGCTGCAAGGTGGTCATTTCCGACAGGCCCAATTCCAGCTCCAGGGTGTCGTGATTGCGCAGCCGGCGAATCAGCTCGGGCAGCACGCCGTACAAGGTCGACGGCGCAAAGCCGATGCCCAGCCAGGTCTTCTCGCCCTGGCCGATACGGCGGGTGCTGTCGCAGACTTTGTTGAGTTGTTCGAGCAGCACATTGGCGTGCTCATAGAAAAACCGCCCGGCCTCGGTCAGCCGCAACGGGCGGCCACGCTCGAGCAAAATCACCCCCAACTCATCTTCCAATTGCTGGATCTGCCGGCTCAACGGCGGCTGGGCGATGTGCAGGCGTTCGGCGGCGCGGGTGAAGTTGAGGGTTTCCCCCAGTACCTGGAAATAGCGCAGGTGACGCAGTTCCATGACGGCTCCTTTCATACCTTGAGGGTATTGCGTGAGACTAATTCTATATTGGCCGCCTGGAAAGATGCGGGACAAAATCGGCTCAAACCTATAAAGAACCCAACGGGTATTGCCATGCCGATTTGTGCCATCGAGTCGATCGACACCATCATCGTCGACCTCCCCACCATCCGCCCGCACAAGCTGGCGATGCACACGATGCAAAACCAGACCCTGGTGATCATCCGCGTGCGTTGCGCCGACGGCACCGAAGGCATTGGTGAGTCCACCACCATCGGTGGCCTGAGCTACGGCAATGAAAGCCCCGACAGCATCAAAATCAATATCGACCGGCATTTTGCACCGCTGCTGATCGGCCAGGATGCGAGCAATATCAACGCCGCCATGTTGCGCCTGGAGCGCAGCATTCGCGGCAACACTTTTGCCAAGTCCGGTATCGAAAGCGCCTTGCTCGATGCCTTGGGCAAACGCCTGAACCTGCCGGTGAGTGAATTGCTCGGCGGCCGCGTGCGTGATGCCTTGCCGGTGGCCTGGACCCTGGCCAGCGGCAACACCGAGCAAGACATTGCCGAAGCCGAAAAGATGCTCGACCTGCGGCGCCACCGCATCTTTAAACTCAAGATCGGCGCGGGTGAAGTCAGCCGCGACCTGGCCCATGTGATCGCGATCAAAAAGGCCTTGGGCGACCGCGCCAGCGTGCGCGTCGACGTCAACCAGGCCTGGGACGAAGCCGTGGCCCTGCGTGCGTGCAAGGTGCTGGGCGACAACGGTATCGACTTGATCGAACAACCGATCTCGCGCAACAACCGTGGCGGCATGGCGAGGCTGAACCTGTCGAGCCCGGCGCCGATCATGGCTGATGAGTCCATCGAATGTGTGGAGGACGCGTTCAACCTGGCCCGCGAAGGCGCGGCCTCGGTGTTCGCCCTCAAGATCGCCAAGAACGGCGGCCCCCGCGCGGTGTTGCGCACGGCGGCGATTGCCGAGGCGGCGGGCATCGGCCTGTACGGCGGCACCATGCTTGAAGGTGGCATCGGCACCCTGGCCTCGGCGCATGCCTTCCTGACCTTGAACAAGCTGGCCTGGGACACCGAGCTGTTCGGCCCGCTGCTGCTGACCGAAGACATCCTCACCGAGCCGCCGCTTTACCGGGATTTCCAGTTGCATGTTTCCACTTTGCCGGGCCTGGGCCTGGCCATCGATGAAGAGCGCCTGGCGTTCTTCCGTCGTGACAAACACTAAGAGGCGCCTGCCATGTTGTTCCACGTAAAAATGACCGTGAACCTGCCCGTCGACATGAACCCCGAGCGCGCCGCCGCCCTCAAGGCCGACGAGAAAGCCCTGGCGCAGCGCCTGCAAGCCCAGGGCAAATGGCGCCACCTGTGGCGCATCGCCGGGCTCTACGCCAACTACAGCGTGTTCGACGTCGACAGCGTGCAGGAACTGCATGACCTGCTGATGCAACTGCCGCTTTACCCCTACATGGCGATTGAAGTGAACGCCCTGTGCCGGCACCCTTCGTCGATCCATGAGGACGACCGCTGAGCCTGTTTTTGCACCTGATAATTACAAGATGAGGATTGCACCATGTCCATCCGACTGTCCCAGACTGCCCACGCCCAACAGTTTCTCGAAGAAGCCAGCGGCAACCTCAACGACGCCGGCAACCCGCGCACCAAGGCGCTGGTCTACCGCATCCTGCGCGATACCGTGAACATCATCGAAGACCTGGAAGTGACCCCGGAAGAGTTCTGGAAGGCGGTCAACTACCTCAACGAGTTGGGCAAGAACCAGGAAGCGGGTTTGCTCGCTGCCGGGTTGGGCCTGGAGCATTACCTGGACTTGTTGATGGACGCCGCCGACGAACAAGCCGGCAAATCCGGCGGTACCCCGCGCACCATCGAAGGCCCGCTGTACGTGGCCGGCGCGCCGCTGAGCCAATACGAAGCGCGTTTGGATGACGGCACCGACGCGGCGGCGCCGCTGTTTATGCGCGGGCAAGTGCGCGACACAAACGGCAAGCCGTTGGCCGGGGCGATTGTCGATGTGTGGCAAGCCAACACCGGCGGCACCTATTCCTGGTTCGACCCGAGCCAATCGGAATTCAACCTGCGCCGTCGCATCGAAACCGACGCCCAGGGCAACTACCGGTTTCGCAGCATCGTGCCCTCGGGCTACGGCTGCCCGCCGACCGGGCCGACCCAGCAATTGCTCGACCAACTGGGGCGCCACGGGCAGCGGCCGGCGCACATTCACTTCTTTATCTCGGCGCCGGGGCATCGGCACCTGACCACGCAGATCAACCTGTCGGATGACCCGTACCTGCATGATGATTTTGCCTACGCGACGCGGGATGAATTGATCGCCGAGATTCGCTTCAGTGAGGATCAGCAGCTGGCGCGGGAGTTTGGGGTGGAAGGGCGGTTTGCGCAGATTGATTTTGACTTTGAGTTGCAGCCTGCGGTGGCGCCAGTCGAGCAGAAACGCATGCAGCGCGTACGCGCCCTCGAAGACTGAATGCGGTTAAAAATGTGGGAGGGGCGGTGCGACGATTCGACTTGCCCCCGATAGCGGTGGGTCAGTAAATGAATGAGTGACTGACGCACTGCCATCGGGGGCAAGCCCCCTCCCACATTTGTTTTGTGGTGTTGCGGTTATTTGCGGATGACCAAGTCCAACACCTCATCCCGATCCTTGATCTTCTGCAACACAATCTCCGAGCGAATATCCATCACCCCCGCCGTGCGGTTCAGGTGGTTCACGATAAAGTCCGAAAAGTGCTTCAAATTCCTCGCCTGCACCCGCAGCACGTAGTTGCTCGCGCCGGTGATCACATAGGCACTGGCGACCTCCGGCCAGCCCTGGACCTTCTTGATAAACGTCTCGTGCCAATCCTCCACATCCTGGCGCAGCGACAGATGCACGATGGCCTCCAGCTCGATCCCCAGTTGCTCGGCATTCAACACCGCGCGATAACCGCTTATGATTCCTTCGCTCTCCAGCAGGCGCAAACGGCGCAGGCAGGCGGAGGGTGACAGGGCGACTTTCTCCGCCAGTTCCTGGTTGCTGATACGGCCATCCTGTTGCAGGAAATGCAGGAGGCGCAGGTCGGTGGCATCAAGAATCATGGTTAGAATAAATCCGCGTGTTTTGGGGTTAAATTCGAATTTCCTACAGCTTAATTAGCTTGTTGCCCGCCACTTTGCACGAAAATTCTGTAAATCTTCGTTCATTATTTGGTCCATCTTCACTTATAAGAATCAGGATCGCCCATGACCACTCGAAGCCACTGCCAAGCCCTCGACGCCCAGGACCCGCTGGCGCCACTGCGCCATCAGTTCGCCTTGCCGGAAGGGGTGATCTACCTCGACGGCAACTCCCTCGGCGCGCGCCCGGTGGCAGCGTTGGCGCGGGCGCAGGCGGTGATTGCCGAGGAGTGGGGCAATGGCCTGATTCGCAGCTGGAACAGCGCCGGCTGGGCGGATTTGTCCCAGCGCCTGGGCAACCGCCTGGCGCCGCTGATCGGCGCGCGCGACGGCGAAGTGGTGATCACCGATACCACCTCCATCAACCTGTTCAAGGTGCTCAGCGCCGCGTTAAGCGTGCAGCGCCAACGCTCGCCTGCACGCAAGGTGATCGTCAGCGAAGCAAGCAACTTTCCTACCGATTTGTATATCGCCGAGGGCCTGGCCGAGCTGCTGCAGCAGGGCTATTCGCTGCGCCTGGTGAACAGCCCGGCCGAGCTGGCCCAGGCCGTCGACGCCGACGTGGCGGTGGTGCTGCTCACCCACGTCAACTACAAGACCGGCTACATGTACGACATGCAGGCGCTCACCGCCTTGAGCCATGAATGCGGCGCGCTGAGTATCTGGGACCTGGCCCACTCGGCGGGCGCGGTGCCCATCGACCTGCACCAGGCCGGCGCTGATTATGCGATTGGCTGCACCTACAAATACCTCAATGGCGGGCCGGGCTCCCAGGCGTTTGTGTGGGTCAACCCGGCGCTGGTGGACCTGGTACGTCAGCCGCTGTCGGGCTGGTTCGGGCATACCCGACAGTTCGCCATGGAATCGACCTACGCGCCCAGCGCCGGAATCGCACGCTACCTGTGCGGCACCCAGCCGATTACGTCGTTGGCCATGGTGGAATGCGGCCTGGACATTTTCGAACAGACCGACATGGCCAGCCTGCGCACTAAATCCCTCGCGTTGACCGACCTGTTTATAGACTTGGTCGAAGCCCGCTGCGCCGCCCATGGCCTGGTGCTGATCACCCCGCGCGAACATGCCCGACGCGGCAGCCACGTGAGCTTCGAACACCCTGAAGGTTATGCGGTGATCCAGGCGTTGATTGCCCGTGGCGTGATTGGTGATTACCGCGAGCCGCGCATCATGCGCTTTGGGTTTACGCCGTTGTATACGAGCTTTACCGAGGTGTTTGAAGCGGTGGAAATCCTCGGCGAAATCCTCGATGAGCACACCTGGGACCAGCCGCAATTCAAAGTTCGTCACAGCGTTACCTAAGGGCAACACCGATCAAATGTGGGAGGGGGGCAAGCCCCCTCCCACAGTAGATTTGTGACATCAGTTAAATCGTGCAACCACAATAATAAAGGGGCACACCACGTGACCACACCCGACAACGGCTTTGCCGAAATCACCCACCGCGAACTGGGCCTGCGGCGCCAGCTCACTTCCGGCCAGATGAGCATGATCGCCATCGGTGGCGCCATCGGCACCGGGCTGTTCATGGGCAGCGCCTATGCCATTGGCTACGCCGGCCCCAGCGTGCTGGTGAGCTATGCCATCGGTGCCTTGATCACCTTGCTGTTGATGGGCTGCCTGGCGGAGATGACCGTGGCGCATTCCACCTCCGGCTCATTCGGCGCGTACGCCGAGTTCTACATCAGCCCGTTGGCCGGCTTCCTGGTGCGGTATGCCTACTGGGCGGCGATTGTGCTGGCGGTGGGCGCCGAGGTCACGGCGGTGGCGATGTACATGAAGTACTGGTTCGCCAACGTGCCCGAGTGGGTGTGGATCGTGTCGTTTTCCAGCGTGCTGATCCTGCTCAATGCCATCAGCGTGAAGACGTTTGGCAACTTCGAATACTGGTTCTCCACTATCAAGATCAGCGCCATCGTCGGCTTCATCATCCTTGCGGTGTATGTGGTGTTCGGCTCCGGCAACCCGGACTACGGCGTGCAGAACTACACGGCCCACGGCGGGTTTTTCCCCCATGGGTTGAGCGGCATGTGGATCGCGGTGATCGTGTCGATCTTCAGCTACTTGAGCGTGGAGATGATCGCCGTGGCCGCCGGTGAAGCCGCCGACCCGGAGCAGGCAGTGAAAAAGGCCTTTCGCGCGACCATCGTGCGCCTGGTGGTGTTTTACCTGCTGACCCTGGCGCTGATGCTGGCCATCGTGCCGTGGAACCAGGCCGGGCAGACCCAGAGCCCGTTTGTGACGGTGATGCAGACCATCGGCATTCCCGGTGCCACCGGGGTAATGAATTTCGTGATCCTGATCGCCGCGCTGTCGGCGATGAACAGCCAGCTCTATATCACTACGCGCATGATGTTCAGTTTGTCCCGCGCGGGGTTTGCACCCAAGTCCATGGGCGCCTTGAGCAAAAGCGGGATCCCGCTGAATGCATTGCTGCTGTCCAGCTCAGGGATTGCCCTGGCGACTTTGCTTAACCTGGTGTACCCGGAAAGCTCGTTCACCCTGATGATGGCGATCTCGATGTTTGGCGCGATCTTCACCTGGTTCATGATTTTCCTCACGCACCTGTTTTTCCGTCGCTATCGCAAACGCCATGGCGGCGCGAAGCTGTCCTTCGAGCTGCGCCTGTTTCCCTACAGCACCTTGCTCGGCCTGGTGCTGATGGGCGCGGTGATGATCACCACGTATTTCACCGATGCGTTCAAGATGACCCTGGTGTTTGGGGTGCCTTTCCTGCTGATTCTGTCGGCGGTGTATTACGGGTTTTTCCGCAAGGGCAGGGCCAAGGCGTCGAACAAGGCTTTGGCGTAACCGGGCAGTTGCTCAAACGAGCGCGCGCATAACAGCAGCTTGCGGCAGGCCCACTCTTCTTGCAGGGGGTGGGCCTTGAAGCTGCGCTCCGATGGCCAACGTTCCAGGGCTGCCAGGGGCACGATGCCGAGGCCGGCGCCACGGGCGACCATGCGGATCACCCCATCAAAACCCTCGGCGCGGATGCGTGTTTGCAGGCGAAAGCCGGCGTGCAGCGCCTGTTCTTCCAGGTACACCGAGAGCGCGCTATTGGCGGTCAGACCGACGTAGTCGTATTGCAGGCTGTCGATGAAACTCGCGGTGGCCAGTGGATGGTTGAGGGGCGTGATCAGCACCAGCGGGTCGTCGCGAAATGCCAAAGTCTGTAGGCCGTGGGTGTCTACCGCGTCGGAAATGATCCCCAAGTCCGCAGTACCTTGGCGCAAGGCCTGGGTGATGCGCAGGCTGGGCAATTCCTGCAGGTCGATGTCGAGGTTGGGGTGCTCGCGCAGAAAATCCGCCAGCAGTTCCGGCAGGTATTCGCTCAGGGCGGTGGTGTTGCACAGCAGGCGCACCTGGCCTTTGACGCCGTTGGCGTATTCGGCCAGGTCCTGTTGCAGGTGTTCGGCCTGTTGCAGCAACAGGCGCGCGTGGCGGGCCAGGGCCTTGCCGGCGGGGGTGGGAGTGACGCCACGGCGACCGCGTTCGAGGAACTCGATGCCCAGCGAGGCTTCCATCGCCCGGATGCGCGCGCTGGCGGCGGCCAGGGACAGATGGCTGCGGGCCGCGCCGGCGGTGATGTTGCCGGTGTCGAGGATGTGCAGGTAGAGGCGCAGGTCGATCAGGTCGAAGTGCATGGCTGTGGTTTTCCTGTGGCTGGACGGGCCTCATCGGGGGCAAGCCCCCTCCCACCTTTGAATGTATTCACAAATCAAAATGTGGGAGGGGGCTTGCCCCCGATGGCGATCTCAGCCTCACACAAAACAAGAGGCTGCCTCAGTATATGGCGCATTTGCGGCGATATCGAAAGGCGCCACAATCCCCTCATGACTACCTTCCTCGCGTTCTACCAAAACCTCGGCCCAGCCCTGACCCTGCTGGTCATCGGCACCTTCCTGCTCGCCGGCACCGTCAAGGGCGTGATCGGCCTCGGCCTGCCCACCGTGGCCATGGGCATGCTCGGCCTGGCTATGCTGCCGGCGCAGGCTGCGGCATTGCTGATCATCCCGTCGACCGTCACCAACCTCTGGCAACTGGCATTCGGTGGCCACTTGAGCGCGTTGCTCAAGCGCCTGTGGCCGATGCTTTTGCTGATTTTCCTTGGCACCGGGCTCGGCACACTGTGGCTGGGCATGGACGGCGGCCATTGGGTGGTGCGCGCCTTGGGCGCGGCCTTGTTGCTGTATGCGTTGAGTGGGTTGTTCGTGCCCACCTTCAAGGTGCAGCCTCAAACCGAACGCTGGCTGGGCCCGCTGTGTGGGCTGGTCACCGGCATCATCACCTCGGCCACCGGTGTATTCGTGATTCCCGCCGTGCCGTATCTGCAGGCGCTGGGTTTGAATCGCGATCAACTGGTGCAGGCGTTGGGGCTCTCATTCACCGTGTCCACCCTGGCGCTGGCCGCCGGGCTGGCCTGGCGCGGTACGCTCGGCGGCGGCGAGGTCAGTGCCTCCTTGCTGGCCCTGGTGCCGGCGCTGCTGGGCATGTGGCTGGGCCAGGTGCTGCGCCAGCGTATCAGTGCGGTGCTGTTCAAGCGCGTGTTTTTTATCGGCATGGCACTGTTGGGCGGGCATCTGCTGATCAGCGGTTAAGTTGCCCGGCCATCGAAGCCGACCTGGCGTGCTACGAGCAGCCTCTGGCGCATCTCGGTGTAAGCTGGCGGCAATCGATAACGAGGACAGCCTGTGAAAGCCCGATCCGACGAGTTACAGATCTTCGTCAGCGTGATTGAGTGCGGCTCGATTTCCGCGGCGGCGGAGCAGATCGGGCAGACGCCGTCGGCGGTCAGCCGCACCCTGTCGCGCCTGGAAGCCAAGCTCGACACCACGCTGATCAACCGCACCACGCGGCGCATGGACCTGACCGAGGAGGGCAAGTACTTCTTCGAACAGGCCAAAGTGATCCTGGCGCAGATGGATGAGCTGGAAGAGCGCCTGTCGTCCCGCCAGAAAAACCCGGCCGGGCGCCTGCGCATCAATGCCGCCGTGCCGTTCATGCTGCACGGGATCGTGCCGTACATTGCCGAGTTTCGTCGCCTTTACCCGCAGATCCAGCTGGAGCTGAACAGCGATGACTTGATCATCGACCTGCTGGAACAGAGCACCGACATCGCCATCCGCATCGGCGCCCTGGCCGACTCGACCTTGCATGCGCGAGCGCTGGGCAGCACGCCGCTGCATATCCTCGCCAGCCCCGCGTATCTCAAGCAGCATGGCACGCCGAGTACGGTGGCCGAGCTGGCCGGGCATACCTTGCTCGGCTTTACCCACACCGAAACCCTCAACCACTGGCCATTGCGCCATGTGGAGGGCGACCGCTGGCTGATCCAGCCGAGTGTGGCCGCGTCCAGTGGCGAAACCGTGCGCCAGCTGGCGTTGGAGGGGCAGGGGATTTGCTGCCTGTCGAACTTCATGACCATCGCCGACATTGAGGCCGGGCGCCTGGTGCCGGTGCTGGAGGGGTTCAACAGCGGTTATCGCCAGCCGATCCACGCGGTGTTCTACCGCAACTCGCAGCTGGCGTTGCGTATTCAGTGCTTCCTGGACTTCATTCAGGCCAAGCTGGCGCGGTATGCCAGCTGATTCGTGATCTGCGCGCAAGACTGAATTGGGCAACAGGGTCTTATTCGACGGGGAGGGGGCCTTGATACTGGGCCCATCACTTACCCAGTCAGGAGCACACTCCATGAACGTATTCATTACCGGCGCCGCAGGGTTTATCGGCGGCTCGATCGCCACCGGCCTGGTCAAGGCTGGCCATCACGTCACCGGCCTGGTGCGCAGCGCCGAACAGGCTACCGAGATGACCGCGTTGGGCATCGTCCCTGTGATCGGCACCCTCGACGACGCAGCCGTGTTGACCGAACAGGCGCACAAGGCTGAGGCCGTAATCAACGCCGCCAGCAGCGACCATCGCGCCGCCGTGGAAACCTTGCTGGCTGCGTTGAAGGGCTCGAACAAAGCCTTTCTGCACACCAGCGGCTCAAGCATCGTGGGTGATGCGTCGGGCGGCAAGGCCAGCGATGTCATCTATTTTGAAGACAACCTGCCAGAGCCGACCGTCGACAAGGCCGCCCGCGTGGCCATCGACAACCTGATCCTGGCCGCCGCCCAAGACGGCGTGAACTCGGCAGTAATCTGCAACACGCTGATCTACGGCCACAGCCTGGGCGTGAAGCGCGACAGCGTGCAATTGCCGCGCTTGCTCAAGCAGGCGCGCAAAAGCGGGGTGGTGCGCCATGTCGGCACGGGGCAGAACATCTGGTCCAACGTGCACATTGAAGACGTGGTGGCGCTGTACCTGCTGGCGCTGACCAAGAATGTGCCGGGCACCTTCTACTTTGTGGAAAGCGGTGAAGCGTCGTTTATCGACATGACCACGGCCATCGCCGAGGCGCTGAAGCTGGGCCAGCCGCAGGATTGGCCATTGGCCGAGGCTGAGGCCGAGTGGGGGTATGAAATGGCCAACTACGGCCTGGGCTCGAACAGCCGGGTGCGCGGCAAGCATGCGCGTGAATTGCTGGGGTGGGCGCCGAAGCGCACTTCGGTGGTTGAGTGGATTCGCAACGAGATGGTGTGATGTTCGCTTGATACCGAGGCGCTGCAATCGGGGGCTTGCCCCCGATTGAGGCGACTCGGTCTCCCACACTAGCCCCACCCGCCGCAATTCCGTACCATTCCCCGCCTTATCCCCCGCAACTCCCTGGTACCCCATGAACCTCACCCGTCTGCGCGCCGATGCCCTGGCCGGCCTCACCACGTCTTTTGCGTTGCTGCCCGAATGCATCGCCTTTGCCCTGGTGGCCCACCTCAACCCGCTGATGGGGCTCTACGGCGCTTTCATCATCTGCACCCTCACCGCGTTGTTCGGCGGGCGGCCGGGCATGGTGTCCGGCGCGGCGGGGTCGATGGCGGTGGTGATCGTCGCGCTGGTGGTGCAGCACGGCGTGGAGTACCTGCTGGCTACGGTGCTGCTGGGCGGGTTGATCATGGTCGCGTTCGGCCTGCTGCGCCTGGGCAAGCTGGTGCGCATGGTGCCGCACTCGGTGATGCTGGGGTTCGTCAACGGCCTGGCGATCATCATTGCGCTGGCGCAATTGGAGCATTTCAAGAGCGGTGAAACCTGGCTCAGCGGCACGCCGTTGTACGTGATGACCGGCCTGGTGGTTACGACCATGGCCATCGTCTACCTGCTGCCGCGCCTCACCCGCGCCGTGCCGCCGGCGCTGGTGGCGATCCTCGGCGTGGGCCTGGCGGTGTACCTGCTCGGCCTGCCGACCCGCACCCTCGGCGACATGGCCCACATCGCCGGCGGCCTGCCGAGCTTTGCACTGCCGCAGATCCCCTGGACCCTGGAAACCTTCACCATCATCGCGCCTTACGCGTTCCTGATGGCCATGGTCGGCCTGCTGGAAACCCTGTTGACCCTTAACCTCACCGACGAAATCACCGAAACCCGTGGCTACCCCGATCGCGAAAGCGTGGCGTTGGGCGCGGCGAACATGGTCTCGGGCCTGTTCGGCGGCATGGGCGGTTGCGCGATGATCGGGCAAACCGTGATCAACTTAAGCTCCGGCGGGCGCGGGCGTTTCTCCGGGGTGTTTGCCGGGGTGATGATCCTGTTGTTCATTCTGTTTCTGTCGCCGCTGATCGAGCGAATCCCGCTGGCGGCGTTGGTGGGCGTGATGTTTGTGGTGTCCCAGCAGACCTTCGCCTGGGCGTCCCTGCGGGTGATCAACAAAGTACCGGTCAATGATGTGCTGGTGATTATCGCGGTGACGGTGATCACCGTGTTCACCGACCTGGCCACCGCCGTGCTCTGCGGCATCGTGATTGCGGCGCTTAACTTTGCCTGGCAACAGGCGCGTGAGCTGTACGCCGATGAGCATCTGGAAGCCGACGGCAGCAAGCTGTATCGCCTGCACGGCACTTTGTTTTTCGCCTCGACCACGCCGTTTCTGAACCAGTTCGACCCGGCCAATGACCCGGCCCAGGTGACGCTGGATTGCCGCCACCTGAGCTTTGTCGACTACTCGGCGATTGCCGCGCTGATGACCCTGCGCGAGCGTTACAGCAAGGCCGGCAAGCATCTGCGGGTGCTGCATTTGTCGGAGCGCTGCAAGAAGTTGCTCAAGCGCGCCCGCGTTCATCATGAATAAGTGATCACGGCCCGACCAGGTCTTCGAGTTCCTGGGCACGGGTCTGGGTCATGTCCAGCACGCAGCCGGAGCCGTTGACCTGGTCGATGGTGCCGCCAGTGGCGCTGCCGGCGAACGCGCAATTGGCATCGCGGTACTTTATCCACAGGCGCTGCAGGTCTTGCAGTTGCTGCTTGCGCGCCCCTTCCTGGGCGGTGAGGGCGGTCTTGTAGGCGCGGTTCAGGCGATCGTCCTGCACCTTGGCTTCCTTGGCGTTGCAACCGACCATGTCGGCGGTGGTGTTGGCGCTGTCCATGCATTTTTTCAGCGCGCCGTTATCGGCGGCCGAAGCGCCGCCGCACAAGGCTAGAAGCAAGGCGCCGGCGGTGAGGGAGGTGCGAATCATGGTCGATTTTCCTGGGCATGAGTGGATGCGCATTCTATGACTCGATGGTGGCCATTGAGTTTCCAGCCTTCTTTGAACTTCATGTAAGAACACCCCCTGAATTTTCATACACGGGCGTTGGGCATATCCCACTGCGACAGCGCTTATCCGTGGGCGAAACTTACTTTCATAAAAATTGAAAATACTCCTCGGTAATGATTTATGAGTTTCACAACCAACTCGACGTGACCCTTTCCGAGGAGTACCGCATGGCCGCATCACCGGGCTTCGGGCTATTGGCATACGCTGCCATCGCCATCATTGCATTGATCGTGCTGATCGCACGTTACCGACTCAACCCTTTTATCGTCATCACCCTGGTGTCCATTGGCCTGGCGCTGATGGCCGGGATGCCGGCGGACACCATCATGGGTTCGTATGAGGCGGGCGTCGGCAAGACCCTGGGGCATATCGCGCTGGTGGTGGCGCTGGGCACGATGCTTGGCAAGATGATGGCCGAGTCCGGCGGCGCCGAGCAGGTGGCGCGCACGTTGATCAACCGTTTCGGCGAGCGCAATGCGCATTGGGCGATGGTGTGCATCGCGTTTCTGGTGGGGCTGCCGCTGTTCTTCGAGGTCGGGTTTGTGTTGCTGGTGCCCATCGCCTTTACCGTGGCGCGGCGCGTGGGGGTGTCGATCCTGATGGTCGGCCTGCCGATGGTCGCCGGTTTGTCGGTGGTGCATGCGCTGGTGCCGCCACACCCGGCGGCGATGATGGCGGTGCTGGCGTATAACGCGTCGGTCGGCCAGACGGTGCTTTACGCGATCCTCATTGGTATCCCGACGGCGATCATCGCCGGCCCGCTGTATGCAAAATTCATCGTGCCGCGCATCCAGCTGCCGGCGGAAAACCCGCTGGAACGTCAGTTCATCGAGCGCGAGCCACGCACCCGCTTGCCGAGTTTTGCGATGACCATGGGCACCATCCTGTTGCCGGTGGTGCTGATGATGATCGGCGGCTGGGCCAATGTGCTTTCCACACCAGGCACCGGGTTCAACCAGTTCCTGCTGTTTATCGGCAACTCGGTGATCGCGCTGCTGGTGGCGACCCTGGTGAGTTTCTATACCCTGGGCCTGGCGCAGGGCTTCAACCGCGAGTCGATCCTCAAGTTCACCAATGAATGCCTGGCGCCGACCGCCAGCATCACCTTGCTGGTGGGCGCGGGCGGCGGCTTGAATCGCATTCTGGTGGACGCGGGCGTGACCCATGAAATCCTCGGCCTCGCCCATGCGTTCAACCTGTCCCCCTTGGTGATGGGCTGGCTGTTTGCAGCGCTGATGCGCATCGCCACCGGCTCGGCCACGGTGGCCATGACCACTGCCTCCGGCGTGGTGGCGCCGGTCGCCATGGGCCTGGGTTATCCACACCCTGAATTGCTGGTGCTGGCCACCGGTGCGGGCTCGGTGATCTTTTCCCACGTGAATGACGGCGGCTTCTGGCTGATCAAGGAATACTTCAATATGACGGTGATCCAGACCTTCAAGACCTGGACCGTATTGGAGACGCTGATTTCAGTGGTCGCGTTCGGTCTGACCTATGGTCTGTCCTGCATTCTTTGACCCGGAGCCCCCATGGACATCCTCTACCAGATCCGCGCCCGCCAGGCTTCCTTCAGCGCCGGCGAGGGGCGTATCGCCAAGCTGATGCTGGATGACGTGGGCTTTGCCGCATCGGCCAGCCTGGAAGAGTTGTCGCAGCGGGCCGAGGTCAGCACCGCCACCTTGTCGCGCTTTGCCCGCAGCGTGGGGTGCCGAGACTTGCGTGACCTGCGCCTGCAGTTGGCCCAGGCCAGCGGCGTCGGTACTCGCTTCCTCGACCCGGCGGGGTTGCCGGAGCAGTCGGCGTTTCACCGGCAGATCCTCGGTGACATAGAAGCCACGTTGCGTCAGCACCTGTCGGGTTTCAACCAATCCAGCTTTGTCGATGCGGTGAGCCTGCTGGGCAAGGCGCGGATGATTCACGCGTTTGGCATGGGTGGCCCCTCCAGCCTCTGCAGCGACGAATTGCAAGTGCGCCTGGTGCGGCTGGGTTACCCGATTGCCGCCAGCCATGACCCGGTGATGATGCGGGTCACGGCGGCGACGCTGGGCCCGGAACACGTGTTGATGGTGTGTTCGCTGACCGGCCTCACCCCCGAGCTGCTGCATGTGGTGGAACTGGCGCGCAACTACGACGCGCGCATCATTGCCATCACCCTGGCCGACTCACCCCTGGCACGCTTGGCCGACGTTGTGCTGCCGCTGCAACCGGCCGAAACCAGTTTTATCTACAAACCCACGGCGGCGCGCTACGGCATGCTGCTGGCCATCGATCTGCTGGCCACCGAGCTGGCGCTGGCCCTGCCCGACGCCAACCAGGAACGCCTGCGCCGGATCAAGCTGGCCCTCGACGATTATCGCGGCGGGCCCGACAGCCTGCCGCTTGGAGACTGATATGAAGTACGACACGCTGATTCGCCAGGCGCTGATCATCGATGGCAGCAACACCCCGGGTTATGTCGCCGATGTGGGCTTGCGCGACGGGCGCATCGAAGCGATCGGCGACCTGGCGACCGCGCAGGCCACGGATGAAATCGATGGCACCGGCCGGGTGCTGGCACCGGGTTTTATCGACGTGCACACCCACGATGACACCGTGGTGATCCGCCACCCGCAGATGCTGCCCAAGCTCAGCCAGGGCGTGACCACGGTGATTGTCGGCAACTGCGGCATCAGCGCGTCGCCGGTGAGTTTGCGCGGCGACCCGCCGGACCCGATGAACCTGTTGGGCAAGCGCGAGGCATTCACCTACCCACGTTTTACCGACTACCGCGTTGCGGTGGAAAACGCCCACCCGGCCGTCAACGTCGCCGCGCTGATCGGCCACACGGCGCTGCGCAGCAACCATATGGACGACCTGCACCGCAGCGCCACACCGCATGAAATCGCCGCGATGCGCGTGCAGTTGCAAGAGAGCCTGGCGGCGGGCGCCCTCGGGCTATCCACCGGCCTGGCCTACGCCAGCGCGTTTAATGCCGAGACCGATGAAGTGCTGCAACTGAGCGAAGAACTCACGGCGTTCGGCGCGGTATACACCACCCATTTGCGCAGCGAGTTCGAACCGGTGCTGGAGGCGATGGACGAAGCCTTCCAGATCGGCCGGCATGCCCAGGCGCCGGTGATCATTTCCCACCTCAAATGTGCCGGCGCCGGTAACTGGGGGCGTAGTCCGCAGCTGTTGGCGGCGCTGGAGCTGGCGGCGAAAACTCACCCGGTGGGGTGTGATTGTTACCCCTACGCGGCCAGTTCTTCGACCCTGGACCTCAAGCAAGTCACCGATGCGTTTCGCATCACCATCACTTGGTCGACGCCGCACCCGGAAGTGGGCGGGCGCGACTTGCAGGATATCGCCGCCGAGTGGGAGGTTTCGCTGCTGGACGCAGCGCGTCGCCTGCAACCGGCGGGGGCGGTGTACTACGGCATGGATGAGGCGGATGTACGCCGCATCCTCGCGCATCCGCTGTCCATGGTGGGCTCGGACGGGCTGCCGGAAGACCCGTTTCCGCACCCGCGTCTGTGGGGTGCGTTTCCACGGGTGCTGGGGCATTTCAGCCGGGATGTGGGGTTGTTTCCGTTGCATACCGCGGTGCACAAGATGACGGGGCTGTCGGCTGCGCGTTTCGGGCTGGCCGAGCGCGGTGAAATCCGCGAAGGGCACTGGGCTGACCTGGTGTTGTTCGACCCGTTGCGGGTACGCGATGTGGCGGACTTCAAAGAACCGCAGCGGGCGGCGGAGGGCATTGAAGGCGTGTGGGTCAATGGCTTGTTGAGCTACAGCGATGGGCAGGCGAATGGTCAGCGGCCGGGTCGGTTCCTGGCGCGTAGCGGGGATTTGCGTCGCGGGTTTTCGCCTCTATAGTGGGCGCTTTCATACACGGAGCGGTTGCCATGCACTTAGGAAAAGTCATCCCCATTTTGCGGATTTTCGACGAGGGCAAAGCGTTGGAATTCTACGTCGACTTCCTGGGGTTCAAGGTCGATTGGCAGCATCGTTTCGAGGCGAATTTCCCGCTGTATCTGCAGGTGTCGTTGGGTGAGTGCGTGCTGCATTTGTCCGAGCACCATGGCGATGCTTCCCCGGGCGCGGCAGTGCGGATTCAGGCGCAAGGGGTGGACGCGTACCAGCAGCAGTTGCAGGGCAAGGATTACCGTTATGCCAAGCCTGAGGTTGAGAACACACCTTGGGGCTCGCGGGAGATGAGCATCAAGGATCCGTTTGGTAATCGGGTTGTGTTTGTCGAGGAAGGCGAGGGCTGAGGGGCAAATCGCAGGTAATAAAAAACCGCCTTGGTAGGGCGGTTTTTTATTGCAATCCCAGTTTGCGGGTGGGGTTGCGGTTTCACAGGAGCACTGACGTGTTGGCGATAGTACTGCTGCTTCAATGCGTCATGCAAGACCTGACGGTGGATGGTTTTTCACTGCGGTCATCTTCAGTTTGTACTGGTATGTTTCGGCAAAAATCAGCAACAACTCCAAGATTAAACGGCCCTTGCACGTCACACCTTGACGTAGGGGATTGGGCTAGTATCGCCCTCGTTCTGCGTTCATCGTGAAGTAGGTTGGCTGGATTCGCGCGCAATTTTTGGACCGACTGCCACGGACTTGCAATCCGTGCCGGATTTATGCGGGAGGACCATAAACCCAGCCGCCTCACAGGAGCACTGACGTGCATCCGAAGGCTCACATGTTCCGGTAAGTGCGCTGGAGGTAAGGCCCCACTTATGGAGGGCCGAGTATGTCTAAGTTTGCACGACGTACGTGGGACCTCGTAGTGAATGCCCTGCGTGTTTATCACGTATGGGTATTCCTGCGGGACAGCTTCGACGACCTGTAAGGTCTGAGAGGTGGGGCCGCCTCGGCTTAAACCGGGGCGGCCTTTTGGTTTCTTAAACCCGGAAATGACTCACCATCTGCTGCAACTGGCTACCCAAACGCGCCAGTTCCACACTCGATTTCGCCGTCTCGTCACTGGCGGTGGCGGTCTGTTCCGACACGTCACGCACATTCACGATGCTGCGGCTGATCTCTTCGGCCACGGCGCTTTGTTGCTCGGCGGCGGCGGCGATCTGTTGATTCATCGACTGGATGTTCGACACCGTACGGGTGATGTTTTCCAGCGACACACCGGCCTTGCGCGTCAGCTCGACACTGCTGTCGGTGAGGCTGCGGCTGTTGTTCATCACGTTGGCCACTTGCTGGGTGCCGTTCTGCAAACCGGCGACCAGGCCTTCGATTTCCTCGGTGGATTTTTGCGTACGCTGGGCCAGGCCGCGTACTTCGTCGGCGACCACGGCAAACCCACGACCGGCTTCACCGGCACGTGCCGCTTCAATCGCGGCGTTGAGGGCCAGCAGGTTGGTCTGTTCAGCGACGGCCTTGATCACGTCCATTACGCTGCCGATCTTGTTGCTCTCTTGTTGCAGGTGCGTCATGGCGTCGGTAGAGCGCGCCACTTCGGCGGCCAGGCGTTCGATCTGGGCGATGGCTTCGGCCACCACTTTGTCGCCAGCGCGGGCCTGGCCGTCAGCATCGGCGGCGGCCAGGGAGGCCTGTTCGGCGTTGCGTGCCACTTCCTGCACGGTGGCAGTCATTTCATGCATGGCGGTGGCGACCTGGTCGGTCTCGATCTTCTGGCTGTTGACGCCGGCGCTGGTCTGCTCGGTCACGGCCGACAGCTCTTCGGCGGCGCTGGCGATCTGCGTCACGCCGTCACGAATGCCGCTGATCAATTCACGCAGGGTGGTGCCCATGCGCTGGATGCCTTGTTGCAGCACGCCCAGTTCGTCGCGGCGGGTCACCTGGATGTTGTGGCTCAGGTCACCGGAGGCAATGCGCTCCACCACCGCCAGGGTTTCCTGGATTGGGCGGGTGATCTGGCGGGTGATGACCAGTGCCGCAATGACACCGACCAGCAGGGCCAGCAACGTGCTGATCAATTGCAGGCTGCGCGCTTGGGCGCTTTCGGCATCACGGCGATCCAGCTGGATGTCGTAGAGCTTGTCGCTGATGCTGACGATATCGGTGCCCTGGGTGGTCATTTCCGCACGGGCAGTCACGATGTTGGCGTTGGCAGCCTTGTAGTTCTGTACGGCGGTGCGATAGGCGCCGAGAGCGGTTTCCAGCGCGGTCAACGCGCTCTGCTGGCTGGCGCCGAAGGCAGCACTGAGGTCTTTCAACCCGCCGATGGCTTTTTCGATCTGTGCAGCGGCGCGGGCTTCGGTGTCTGCGTTGACGTTGCCGGTGTAGCCGCGCACTTCGTAGCGGGCCAACTGGAATTGCATCTTGGCATCGGCCACGGCCTGGAACTGCGCGAGGTGCTCCGAGCTGTCAGGCATTTGCTTCACGCTGGTTTCCAGCGCGTTGATTTGTGCGTTGGCGATGTCAGCCTTGTCGCCCATCACTTGGCGTGAGGCGTTGCCGTTACGGTAGGCCTCGCGCATTTTGTTCAGCGACTGCTGATAGGCGGTGATGATGGCTTTCTGTTCGTTGAGCAGCTTGAGGTTTTCCGGGCTCTTGAACGTGTCCAGGAGTTTCTGCTGCTGGGCGACGAAGGCATCCAGGTTGGTCTGCACATTCTGCGCCACGGTTTCGTCGCCGTTGGCCAGCATGTATTGCAGGCGCACGATGCGCAGCTTGGTCAGCGAGGCGTTGAGCTGGGTGATGTCGCTCATCCAGTTGCTGCGGTCGATCAGGCCGCCCAGGCTGGTCCAGCCGGTGAGGGCCAGGATCGAGGTGAGGACAAGCACCAGGCCGAAGCCCAGGCCCAGTTTGAGGTTGACGCTGATGTTACCGAACCAGCTGTTCATCGATTGCTCCGCAAGAGTGATGTCTGTTTGCTGGACGGTGTTGTTCTTTGAGCCAGCCAATGTTTGTAGGCCTTTATCGGCGGCAGGAAATGAATCTGAAATGCTTTTCTTACAGGTGCGACGAAGGGTCGCCATCACCGTGCAGTGATGGCGACGTTGGTGGCTCAGGGGGCCGCTGGGGTGGGTATCACGGTCAGCCTGAGGCAAGAGGCGGCGCCTCGGCTCAGGTGTACGGTATTGCGTGCCACCCGTGGGTGATTGGCCTGGCCCGAGGGTTCGCCGCTGTTTGGGTTGACGTCAAAGCGCGGGAAATTGCTGCTGGCGATGTCCAGGCGCAGACGATGGCCACGCTTGAACAGATTGCAGGTAGCGAAAGGCTCGATCAGCACCTTGACCCGTTCACCCGGCGTGAGCGGCGTGGGTTGCTCCCAGGAATCGCGATAGCGGCAACGGCGTATGCCATCGGTGATATTCATCGCAAACCCATCGGGATAATCGGCGTTCGGCGGGTACACATCCACCAGTTTGGCGGTGAAGTCGGTGTCGGGCGCGTCACTGTCGATCCACAATTCGATCTGCACGTCACCGGCGACGACCAGGTCTTCTTCCAGTGGCTCGGTGTGGAAACTCAGCACATCTTCCCGTTCGTTCAGCGGGCGATTGTTGCCCCGTGTGCCGAAGAAGTCGGCGCGCTCGCGTTGATCGAAAGCCCCGCCCACAAATATCGGCGCGCCGGAGGTCAGCGCGCCACCGAGGGTCGGCACCGGGTGGGCGGGGTCGGCGAGGTAAGTCATGCTGGCGCCAGCCTCGGTCGGTGCGATGCGGCTCAGTTGTTTTTGCGCGGTTAAGTACAGCGTCACTACCTGGTTGCCCGGCAGAGGCCATTGTGCCGATTGCAACCATCGCCCGCCGTGCTGCAGGCGCCCGTCAGCGTTGAGCTGGCCACTGCCGCCGCCCATCAAAAACACCTGCACACTGGGCGCCGCAGGTTGCGCCGAGGGCTTGAGGGAGTGCTCGAACCAGGCCAGGCGGCAACCCAGCCAATCCTGGTCGACGTGCCCATCGAACGCCGCGTGCGCGCCGAAATCCACATCCCCGCTGTGGCTGATATTGCGGTCGCCGTGCAGCCACGGGCCCATGACCAGGCGCTGGTTTTGCGTGCCGTGGCGGTTGAAGGCGCGGTAGTTGGCCAGTGTCGAACTGACGTAGGCGTCGTACCAGCTGGACATGAACAGCACCGGGATATCGGGCAGTTGCGGGTAATGGCCTTCGGCGTAGATACCGGACTTGCGCCAGTACTCGCTGAAGCTGCCCTGGGCCCACTGTTCCAGCACATAGGCTTCGTATTCCGGCACATGGCGCAGCGGCGACTGCCCGGGCTGCCAGGGCATTTTGGTAAACCACTGATGAATATCCTCCTGCTCCAGCGCCTCACGAATCACCGGGTCGGCCAGCGCCGCCGGGCTTTCCTTGGCCTGGCGGAAGGCCCAGGTGGCCTGCTTGAGCTCGAACGCACCACCCTGGCGAATCCCGCACTGGTAGGCGTTGGCGAAACCGCCGCTGTCCAGCACCATGCTGCTCAGGCCCGGCGGGTGCAGGCAAGCCATCGCCAGCTGCGTGTGGGCCGCGTAAGACAGGCCCATGCTGCCGATTTTGCCATTGCACCAGGGTTGCTGGGCGATCCAGGCCAGGGTGTCGAAACCATCCTCGCCCTCGGCCGTGTATTTGGTGAACACCCCCTCGGAGGCGTAGCGCCCACGACAGTCCTGGAAGATGGCGACAAAACCTTGCGCGGTGAAACGCGCCGCCATTTGCTCGCGGGAAATGTGTTGGCCGTCGAGTTGTTTTTCCGAGCGTGAGGGTTTGCTTTTATCGTAGGGCGTTCGCTCGATCACCACCGGAAAAGGGCCTGCGCCGTCCTCCGGCAGGTAGATATCCGTGGCCAGGTAGATGCCATCGCGCATCGGGATCATTTGGTTGTGCAGGGTGTGCATGGAGAAAACACTCATCGACTCAGTACCCGCTCGTGACCGCGATGGCCAGCAGCACCATCGCCAGCACGGCATAGATCAAGAACAGCGGCAGGATGTAGCGGGCCCATTGGCCCCAGCCGACATTGGCGGTGGCGAGCAGCACCAGCAGGCCGCTGGAGGTGGGCGTGATCATGTTGGTCAGGCCGTTGCCCATCAAAAACGCGAACACCGTGGTCTGCGGGCTGACCCCGGACAACTGCCCCAGCGGGCCGAAAATCGGCATGGTCACGGCGGCCTGGCCCGAGGTGGACGGGATCAGCACATCCAGCCCCAGCTGCGCGAAGAACATGCCGTAGGCCGACACAATCGGGCCGTGATCGCCCACCAGGTTGGCCAGGCTGTTGACGATGGTGTCCAGCACCTGGCCGGTGCTGAGGATGATCTCAACGGCGGTGGCCAGGCCGATCAGCACGCCGGCGATCAGCACCTTTTTCATCCCGTCGACAAAGGCACTGGCGGCAGCACTCGCGCCAAGGCCGGCGATCACGCTGAAGGCTACGGTCAGCAACAGGTAGAACGCCGACAACTCATGGTATTTCCAGCCCCAGCGGTTGGAGGCGTAGACCAGGAACGCGATGCCCGTCAGCAGTACCATCAGGTTGATCAGGTGGCGCATGGGCAGGGGCGAGCTTTCAAAGGTGATCTGCGCCGTGGCGTCGAAACCCTGTTTGCGAATGCTCCATAGCACGAAGGCAATCCCCACCAGCAGGAAGGTGGCGTAGGCCAGGACACGCATGCTCAAACCGCTGAAAATCGGCAGCCCTACCATCGGCTGGGCTACCGACAACGCCACCGGGTTGGAAATTGATGCCAGGTAGCCGATCTTCACCGAAATGGTGACGATCGCCAGGCCGATCAGATTCGACAGCCCCAGCCGGTTGGCCATGGCCACCATCAGCGGCACGATCAGGATAAATTCCTTGGCGAGCCCCATGAACGTGCTGCCGGCGGAGAACACCAGCATCAGGCTTGGCACCAGCACGTAGATATTGCCTCGAGTCAGGCCCAGCAGGCGTTCCAGCCCGGCATCGATCACCCCGGCCTTGTTCAATACGCCAAACATGCCGCCAATGAACAGCACCATGAAAATCAGCGCCGCGCGTTTTTCGATGCCCTGGGGAATGGCCATGAAGCCTTCCACCAGCGACACCGGGCGGGCCACGCTGTCGCCCGCCTTGCGCGGTTCGAGGGCGAACAGTTGGCTGAAGGAGTCGTGTTTTTCCAGCACCTGGTAGGAGCCGGGAACCACCAGGCCATTCTGGCGCTGGAACGTGCCCGAGTTCACCGCATAGGTGAACGCCACTGCCAGCAAGACGATGCTCAGCAGGATGATGGCTGGGTTGATCTGCTTGCGTTGCGTGGGTTTCCCCACCGCCGCTTGGGTGGGGATGCTCTGTGATTCGCTCATGCTCATGGCCCCGGCGTGTGCCGTTATTGTTGTTGGGGTGATGCGTATGGGGCGGACACTAGGGCAAAGTTTTTACCGCGACAACGTTATGCGTACGCTGGGTTGGGCTATGCGTTTTGTGTGTTCAAGCGTTGCTTGAGGTGTTCGGCAAACGCAGTCACCACCGGGGATCGGGCCTCGTCGGCGCGAAAGGCCAGGCCGAATGCATAGGGCAGCGCCGGGCGAAAAGGCCGGGTCACAATCGGCAAATGCAGGAAATGGCTGGCGAGCAAACCATTGACGATCGACACCCCCAGGCCTTCGGCGACAAAGCTGCAGGCCGCCCCCACCGAGTGCACTTCGACGCGCACCTGGGGGGTGAGGTTGGCCGCGCGAAAGACCTGGTTCAACTCGGCACGCAGGGCGCGTTGGCGGCCGAGCATCACCAGCGGTACGTTGCGCAAATGCTGCACTTCGATACAGGCGTGGCGGGCCAATGGATGATCGGCTGGCATCACGCACACGCCCTCGGTGTGCAGGACCGGCTCGATGTCGAAGTCGGGAATTTCGGTGGGCAAGCGCACAAAACCCAGGTCGGCGGAGCGGTCGAGCACAGCGCGTTCGATCATGTCGTAAGAGCCGGTCAGCAACTCGACCACGATGTCGTCATGGCTCTTGAGAAACTCCGCGACGATCCGTGGCAACAGCTCCTGGGTCATGCTGGTGGGCACGCCAACCTTGAGCAGGCTCTTGCGCGAACGACCCACGCGCATCTCGTCGGCCAGGCGTTGGATGCGCTGCATGCCGTCCACCAGCCCGGCGACTTCGGCGAGCAATTCCTCGGCCTCGGGCGTAGCCATGAGGCGGCCCTTTTTGCGCAGGAACAACGCGAATCCCAAGTGCTCTTCCAGCTGGCTCAACAGGCGGCTCACGGCCGATTGCGACAGGCCCATGCGGGTGGCTGCGCCGATGGTCGAGCCGGTGGACATGATCGCCTTGAAGGCTTCGAGCTGCTTGAGATTCACCGTATTTTTCCTGTCGGTTGCGAGGTGCGCGCGGTGCTTTGCGCATAGCCTGATGCGCTTCTCGCATAACGTTGTGGGGCTGTCGACGAGCCGTTAGTGTCCGCCCCAACGCGCCATGCCGTCCAGCCTGGCGCAAGGTGCAACTGCCCATAAAAATCGACAACACGGCATTGAGGAAACGGTTATGCGTGAGTTTTTCACGAGGGGAGGCATGGTCTCGGCGGGGCTGCTGGCGGGGCTGTCACCGGCATTGATGGCTCAGGGTTTCTGGGAGGATTCCCATGGGCGATTGACCTTGCGCAACGTCTACTTCAATGACGATTACCGCGACGGTGGCGATGACCGCAGGGAGTGGGCCCAGGGCTTTCTGCTCAACCTGCAGTCGGGCTATACCGAGGGCACCGTCGGGTTCGGCCTGGATGCCTTGGGCCTGGCGGGGCTGCGGCTCGACTCCAGCCCCACTCATGCGGGAACGGGGCTGTTGCCGGTGCACGATGACGGGCATGCGGCGAGCGAGTTCTCCAGCCTGGGCGTCACCGCCAAGATGCGCTGGGGCGATGCGGTGGTGAAAACCGGCACGTTGCTGCCGAAGATTCCGGTGCTGGTCTACAACGATGGGCGCCTGCTGCCGCAAACATTCCAGGGTACGCAGGTGGAGTACACCGGTATTCGGAACCTGTACCTGCACACCGGGCACCTGGATAAATTCAAACTGCGTAACTCCACTGACAGTGTGGACATCTACCCGCAGGGCTACGGCGGCAAGCAGGGCAGCGACTTCGATTTCGCCGGTGCCACCTATGCCTTTACGCCTACGCTGAGCGGCACTTGGTACTACGGCGAAATGCGTGAATTCTATCGCCAGCAATTCTTTGGCCTGGTGCACAAGCAGCCGGTGGGCAGTGGCACGCTGACCAGCGACCTGCGCTACTTCATCAGCGATAAAGCGGGCGAGGCGCGTAACGGCAACGTCGACAGTGACATGTTCAGCGGGCTGTTTACCTATCGCCTGGGGCCCCAAGCGCTCGGCGTCGGCTACCAGAAGGTCAGCGGCGAAACCGCGTTGCCTTATGCCAGCGTGTCGACGGTGTATTCCTTCAGTAATGCGGGTGTGGGAAAATTCATCCAGGCCGGTGAGCAAACCTGGATGCTGCGCTACGACTATGACTTTGCTGCGGTCTTGCCTGGCTTGAGTTTCATGACGCGTTACTACAAGGGGCAAAACGGCGACTACAAAGGCCGTGAGGCGCGTGAGTGGGAGTCCGACACCAACCTGCGCTACGTGATCCAGAGCAGCCCCTTCAAGGGCCTTGGCGTAGAGCTGCGCAAAGCGACTTACCGCTCGACCTATGCCAGTGACCGGGACAACCACCGACTCTACCTGACCTACGAGCTGGCGCTCTGGTAGCCGGGGAGGGGGCTCATCATGGACCGGTCTTGTGTGCTAGTCTGCTGGCCCTTTTAGTTCTGGAGGGCGCGGAAAGTCGCGTCGTCCTATAGCGGAGCCTCTTCATGTCCGAAGTTAATCTGTCCACCGACGAAACCCGCGTCAGCTACGGTATCGGCCGTCAGTTGGGCGACCAACTGCGCGACAACCCGCCACCGGGCGTGAGCCTGGACGCCATCCTGGCTGGCCTGACCGACGCTTTTGCCGGCCAGCCAAGCCGTGTTGATCAAGAGCAAATGGCCGCCAGCTTCAAGGTCATCCGCGAAATCATGCAAGCTGAAGCGGCTGCCAAGGCTGAAGCCGCGGCGGGCGCTGGCCTCGAATTCCTGGCTGAAAACGCCAAGCGTGATGGCATCACCACCCTGGCTTCCGGCCTGCAATTTGAAGTGCTGACTGCCGGTGATGGCGCCAAGCCAACCCGTGAAGACCAGGTGCGTACCCACTACCACGGCACCCTGATCGACGGCACTGTGTTCGACAGCTCCTACGAGCGCGGCCAGCCTGCAGAATTCCCGGTTGGCGGCGTGATCGCCGGCTGGACCGAAGCTCTGCAACTGATGAATGC
>Ga0302347_1001307_pt1 | contig 30683 bp, 25 predicted proteins | sample PhyWR1_FD_202178 | JGI IMG/M metagenome (GOLD analysis project Ga0302347, IMG submission 202178) | Leaf surface microbial communities from wheat plants in UC Gill Tract Community Farm, Albany, California, United States - DLSL W.R1 (v2)... | ecosystem: Host-associated > Plants > Phyllosphere >...
GTTGAAAATGTCCTCACCTGGATTGTAATCCAAGTCTTCCAAGTTTCTTTCAATGTTATCTTCTGGTGTCATAATATTTTATTTTGGTTGAATGTTGATAGACAAATATGATTCCAAGCTTTGTATTTGAATGATTTATTTAATGAAATTAATCTTCATAAACTTCAGGATTGACGCAGGCCGGCATCTTTTCACCTTTTGCAAATGCAACCACGTTTTGTGCCGCCAGTCTTGCCATTCCACTTCTGGCTTCTATTGTTGCAGAGCCGATGTGTGGCAGAACGCAGACATTTGGCAATTCCAGGAGCGGACTGTTGTTGTCCATCGGTTCCGGATTGGTAACGTCCAGACCAGCGCCCCAGATGCTTCCTGATTTGAGAGCCTTTAGCAAATCCTGCTCATTGTGAAAGCCGCCTCTTGCGGTGTTGATGAAAATAAGATTGGGCTTCATCCTTTCAAAAACCGATTCATTGAATATGTTGGCCTGCTCTGGTGTATAGTTGGCGTGAATGCTGATCACATCTGAGTTTTCAATCAACGCATCAAATGATACATATTTTGCATCCAGCTCTTTTTCGGCTTCTTGGTTATGGCTTCTGTTGTGGTAAATAATATCCATTCCGAAAGCCGCTTTACATTTTTCAGCCATTTCAAAACCGATCCTGCCAAGTCCTAAAATGCCCAATGTTTTGCCGTAAAGTTCCTGGCCAAGTTCCTCGAGAGCATCGAAATCTTTCCAGTTTCCGGATTTTACTTTGTCTATATTATAGCTGGCTTTGCGGGAAACCATCTGCATCAATAAAAATGCAACGTCCGAAGTGGCGCGGCTCAAAACGTCTGGCGTATTGCCGACTGCTATTTTTCTTTTCGTAGCTTCTTTGATATCAACCTGATCGAAGCCGACAGAAAAGAGAGCGATTGCTTTGATGTTGGGGCAAGCGTCGAAAAAGTCTTTGTCGTATTTATTTTTTCCACCGACGCTAAGGATGATGTCTGCTTTTTTGCAGTTTTCAAGCCACTCTTCTTGTGTTGGCGTTTCTGTTTCGGGGACGATGATTTCTAAGTTCGCTTCTTTCAAAGTGCGAATGCCGTTGTCCGGAATTCTTTTGTTTACAAATACTTTCATTTCTTATCTTAATTTAGATTTTATTGATTTTGATGATTTCTGACTATCTACAAGCCCGCAGCCCGGCCTGAGTGGAGCTCATTTTTTGCGGACTACTCCATTTCTTCTTTGGCTGAAATTGATGGCAAAAAATAGCGGGAACGGAGGACGGATAAAGCTGCCCAAATTATAAAAACAAAAAACCGGAAATGGATTCCGGTTGGTATTGTATTCTGTTGTTTCAATGATGTATCTAGTCCTGCGCCGGCCTTTCTCTGTCTTTCGTAAAAAAGAACTTGATTACGATAGGCAAAGTTGTGACCAAAACGATGACCAAAACGATAATTTCCAGTTTTTTCTTCAGATCTATCCCGAACTGATCCATAAATAGTTTGTCCAGATAATGGCCTGCAAAGATCATTGTGAAAGACCACGCAAAGGCTCCGATGATGTTGTAATAGAAGAATTTCTTTTTGTCCATTTTGACGATTCCCGCTACGATGGGCGCAAAAGTTCTTACAATCGGCAGAAATCTGGCCAGGATTACGGCAACTGTCCCGTGATCTTCAAAAAAGTCGTGCGCTTTGAAGAGGTATTTTTTCTTGAAAAAGAAGGAATCTTTTCTTTCATACAACAATGGTCCACTTTTGTAGCCAAACCAGTAGCCGATCTCGTTTCCAATGATGGCTGCAATGGCTACTGCTGTCGCCAGAATCGTAGTATCCAAAAAATCTGAACCGGTAGTTCCGAAAGTTGTGTCGATGATTTTAACGGCGTAAATCCCTGAAATGAAGAGCAAACTGTCGCCCGGCAAAAAGAAACCTACGAAAAGTCCTGTCTCTGCGAAAATAATAAATAAAATAAGCCAAAAACCACCCATATTGATGTAAAATTCGGGGTTTAATAAGCTTTTCCAACCTTCGTAATGTTCCATAGTTTTCTGTCTTTCGCAAAGATATTAAAAGGAAATCGATTTAATTAGTTTAAAATAAAAATTAGGAATATTTAACTCAAAGGTCATATTTGTCTTTCCATTTATCCTTCAGCTGTTCGCGGATTTTCTTCTCGGTCGAGTTGTTGGCAGGATTGTAAAACGAAGTACCTTTGATCTCGTCTGGCAGGAATTCCAGATCCACAAAATTGCCTTCGTAGGAATGTGCATATTGGTAATCTTTGCCGTAATCGAGATTTTTCATCAGTTTCGTAGGCGCATTTCTGAGATGCAATGGTACCGCAAGATTCCCGGTTTTTTTGACGAAGGCCATCGCTTCATTGATGGCATTATACGTGGAATTGCTTTTTGGAGAAACGGCTAGATATACGGCTGTCTCGCTCAGGATGATTCTCGCCTCGGGATTCCCGATGACGTTGATAGCCTGAAAACAGTTGTTGGCCATTACCAAAGCATTTGGATTTGCCAGACCAATATCTTCGGCTGCCAGAATCATCATTCTTCTTGCAATGAATTTGATATCCTCGCCGCCCACCAGCATTCTGGCGAGCCAGTAAACGGCGCCGTTTGGATCCGAGCCGCGCATCGATTTGATGAAGGCTGAAATGATGTCATAATGCTGTTCCCCATTTTTGTCGTACAAAGCCATATTTTCCTGCAAAACCGAGAGAACATCCTTGTTGGAGATCTTATTTTTCTTCGCAGATTTGAATTGATTCAGCACCAACTCGATAGAATTAATCAGTTTTCTGGCATCACCGCCGGAATATTGGATGAAGGCTTCTTTTTCCTCCAGAAAAAATTTGGTTTGATTCAGCTCATTGTACTTTCCGACAGCAATATCGGCAAGTTCTTCCAGTTTTTCAAAAGTCAAAGCTTTCAGAATATAAACCTGCGTTCTGGATAGCAAAGCCGAAACTACTTCGAAACTGGGATTTTCGGTTGTCGCACCGATTAAGGTGATCCAGCCTTTTTCAACCGCGTGGAGTAAAGAATCCTGCTGGGATTTGTTGAATCTGTGGATTTCATCAATGAAAAGAATCGGACTTTTTCCGGAAAAGAGGTTTTGCTTTTTAGCTTCGTCGATGATATCCCGTACATCTTTTACACCGGCAGAAACAGCTGATAATTTGTAGAATTTTCGGCCTGATTTTTCAGAAATAATCTCTGCCAGAGTGGTTTTTCCCGTTCCAGGCGGTCCCCAAAAGATCAATGAATTTAGTGTGTCGTTATCCATCATTCTTTTGATGGTTCCGGATTTTCCTGTGAGATGTTCCTGTCCCAAGACTTCTCCTAAGGATTTCGGGCGTAGAATTTCTGCAAGAGGTGAGTTATTCATCTACCAAAATTAAGGTATTTGCCTCGAAAAAGAAAGGCTAATTTTTAAAAGGAACTATTTTTAAAGCTTCCTGCTGATCACATAATCCAGCATCAGCTTCAGAGATTCTTTAGCTTCATTATCAGGAAAATCTGCTAAGATGGTGAGCGCTTTCTGCTGATAATCTTTCATCGTTTGGATGGCATAATCCATTCCGCCGGATGATTTGACAAATTCTACCAGCTCACGCACTTTTTTAGAATCGTTGTTGTAACGCTTTATGGTTGCGAAATATTTTTTGTAATTCTCCGGACCAGCATTTTTGAGCGCATAGATCAGAGGCAAAGTCATTTTTTGCTCCTTAATATCGATACCGACAGGCTTTCCGATGATATTGCTTGTTTGATAATCAAAAAGATCATCCTTAATCTGAAACGCCATACCGGTGTAGGTCCCAAATTCCTGCATTTTTTTTGCCGTAGCCTCGTCCACATCATTGGACAGGACACCCACTTCACAGCAGGCCGCAATCAAAGTAGCCGTTTTCTGACGGATGATTTCATAGTAAACATCCTCCGTGATATCCAGTTTTCGAGCCTTTTCTAGTTGTAGAAGCTCGCCTTCAGACATTTCGCGGATCGTCCTTGCGATCACAGAAAGCAGATCAAAATCCTTGTTGTCGGTAGAAAGAAGAACAGATTTCGAAAGCAGATAATCGCCAACCAAAACCGCAATTTTATTCTTCCAGAGCGCATTGATCGAGAAAAAATTCCGGCGCTTGTAACTCTCATCCACCACATCATCGTGCACCAGCGTCGCCGTGTGGATCAGCTCTATCATACTCGCCCCGCGGAAGGTTTTTTCATTCACATCGCCCACGAGTTTGGCGCATAGAAAGACAAACATCGGACGCATCTGTTTCCCTTTTGTAGTGACGATAAAACGGGTGACTTTGTCCAAAAGCGCAACATTACTTTTCATAGATTCATAAAACTTCTGTTCAAAAAGTTTCATTTCATCAGAGATCGGAGCCTTGATTAATTCTACGGTATTTGCCACTTTTTACGTTTATCTGTTATATTTTGGAGCAACAGTTTTTGATTTTTATTACAATGTCCCAACCCGCTTTCCGCTGCAATCTTTTTGCTTTTTCTGCAAAAGCAAAAAGGATTTCCACTGCAATCGGGGCTATGCTCGGGATTTGTCCGCTGTTTCACGGAAAAAACTATTCCACAAATATAATTATTCTAAATCGTTATAGGATACAAAATAGAGACTTTGTGGCACTTTTTTGATTTTTATATTGAATCTTTCACCCGAGATGTAAACCCCTTTTTCCGTCGCTGCAATACCCTCAATCTGCCCGATGTTGTAGGCGCTTCCCAGAAAATATTTTTTTAATGAGCGGCTGAAAAACAGATCACCACTTTCGTCTTGTTCAAAGACAGCAAGATACACTTTCGCCTTTTTGGTGTAACCTACGACGTAGAGCCTGTTATCAAAAAAAGAAGCATCCGTCACTACAAAACCGGTGTCAAATGTCTCCAGCTTCTGAGCAGGCTGCTCATCCTTCATATTCGGATCTATCAGGTAATGGGAAACAGTGTTGGTAACCCATTCTTTCGTGAAAAGGTGAATTTTACCGTTCAGAAAAAACATCGCTTCTGCATCAAAGTTGTTATTAATGTTCTTTGGTGTGAAGTCTTTCTGCTCAGGATAGTGAAACGGAATTATTTTTACGGAATCTACAATCAAAGAATCTGAGCGGAAGGGGATTTTGTACACTTTAAGATCTTTTCTTGTGCCCAGATTGTTCCCGAATTCTCCGATGTAGAAGCTGTCTCCATCATTGGTAATGGCTTCCCAATCGATATTTCTGAGCCCTGTTTTATAGCTTTTTTTGATAGTGGAACTTCCCGGTCTGATCTCAAAAATATCACCGGAATTGCCACTGTCATTAAATGAAAACAAGCGCCCGTTGAAATCGGTAAGGCCGGAACTTTCCTTGAGAGAATCGCTCAGAACGGATATTTTATAATTTTTGAGCTTCAGGAACTTTGCTTTCTGTGCAGTGATCTGAAAGCTTAATAAAAGAAATAAGAAGTATAAAGTCCTTTTCATACCTGTAAAATTAGCAATAGATTTCGCAAGTAGAAAATGATGTCAATTAAAAGATTGTTAAAGAATTACTCCGCCGTTTTGTTCGCCAATTGCCCGCAGGCAGCGTCAATATCGCCGCCACGGCTTTTTCTTACCATAATGGTGATGCCTGCTTTTTCCAGTTCGCGCACGTACTTTTCTTCCGCAGCAATACTTCTGTGGTCAAATTTACCTTCGCCAATCGGATTGTATTGGATCAGATTCACCTTACTAGGAACCTGTCGGCAGAAACGGATTAGTGCTTTAATATCTTCATCGCCATCGTTGATTCCCTTCCACACGCAGTATTCGAAAGTAATCGGCGAGCCTGTTTTCTGATACCAATATTGCAGTGCTTCCATAATATCTGTCAACGGGAATTTTTCAGAAAACGGCATGATATCATTCCTTTTGTGCTCTATCGCGGAATGTAGGGACAAAGCCAGCTTCACTCTAATCTCCTCATCTGCCAGCATTTTGATCATCTTTGGAATTCCGGATGTAGAAACGGTGATTCTCCGCGGCGACATTCCCAAACCTTCCGGCTTTGTGATTTTGTGAATCGCTTCTACTACATTTTTATAATTCATCATCGGCTCGCCCATTCCCATAAACACAATGTTTGTGAGCGGTCTGTCGAAATATTCTTTACTTTGACGGTCTATCAGTGCCACCTGATCTACAATCTCTGCCACCTCCAGATTCCGCATTCTTTTGAGTTTCGCTGTTGCGCAGAATTCGCAGTTTAAGGAACATCCTACCTGTGAAGATACGCAGGCTGTACTTCGGCTTTCTGTTGGGATAAGGACAGATTCTACCATCAGTCCGTCGTGCAGTTTCACGCCGTTTTTAATCGTTCCGTCCGTAGATTTCTGCAACAGATCTACAGAAATAGGATTGATGAAAAAATCACGGGAAAGATGCTCTCTCAGCTCTTTGGAAAGATTACTCATCTCATCGAAAGAGTGCATATTCTTGCTCCAAAGCCAGTCATAGACCTGCTTCGCACGGAAAGGCTTTTCGCCAATCGTACCGAAATAATCTTTGATCTGATCCAGGTTAAGTGTTCTGATGTCCTTCAATGTGAGAAATTTTATGCAAAGATAAGGTTTTAATGAGAGAATTGAAAAAGGAGGATTTTCAGCGCTGTCAATTAGTCTCTCATCAGGTTATAAAAATGCCTGGACTACTCTATCTATAAATAAGTTATTTTGAATGTTGCTATCACATTTGGTCTCATTTAGATTTGTATATTTGAGATGCTGAAACAACGGTCAATAGACCAGTCCAATCAATTTTGACTCTTAATCCATATGAAAACAGTCCTTCTCATTGTCAGCTTATTGACCCTCTTCTCCTGCTCTACAAAAAATGTAGAAAACGATTTCGACTATATTAAAATCGAGAAAATACCAGACAGTATCAGGATAGAAAAAATAACAGTCCACAATCTTTTCAAATCTCAAATCCTTGCTCATAAAGATCAGAATTTCGATTCTGTGATGGTTGTACAAAAGGTTTATCTGCCACACAGGAAATTGTGGGACAGCTGCTACGGAATGATTTTCGGCGAGGAAAACGGCAAAAAATTCAATAATAAATCCGGAATGATTGCCTGGAACAAAACGCTGATGAATCAGGACAAACCATTAATAATAGAACGGACAAACACAATTAGCAGTCTCAACCTCAGCAGGATGATAACCAATAATCTTAAAAAATTTAATACAATGGTGCCCTACCATCCAGCTGCAGAAGTGAGTATAGTATTCACACCATTTGACGGGATTGGTTTTGGTGGCTGCACGGCTGATCAGTTTGCTTTGGAACTTAATCATAAATCTCTGGACATCAGCTACACTTTGGAAAAAGGACTGCCGCACGAGCTCAATCATCTCGTTTATGAAAAATTCCGCAACAGCCGTTCCGATAAGGATTCAGCACTGAGTCAAACCATAGATGAGGGCTTTGCCTGCTATTTCACCTACGTCTTTTTCGATGAAAAGATACAGCCGTATGAAGCGGTCGAGAATATGACAAAGGCAAACTGGGATTGGTACACCGCCCACGAAAAAGAAATCTATACCAAAACTAAAGCTTATTTGGCAGACACTTCCGGCGACAATCCTCTGCTAAGGAACGACAGAATGAAACTCTTTCCCGAAGCGCCAAAAACCCTCTATTACTGGCTTGGATTCCGGATTGTTTCCAAATATGTTGAGAAATTCGGCAAAGAATCCTGGAAAGACCTGTACAAACTCTCACCGCAGGAAGTTTTAGATAAAAGCGGCTACCACGACTATATTTCACAATTATAAACCAATCAAAATATAATTAGACAATGACAGATACCATCACCATCAGGAAAATTGGTCCGGATGATCTTCATGAACTTCAGACCATCGCAAAGCAGACGTTCTACGATACATTTGCGCCGCATAACACCGAGGAAAATATGCAGCAATATCTGAACGAAGGCTTCACCGAGGAAAAACTGACTGCCGAACTTTATAATAATCATTCTGAGTTTTACTTCGCATTATCGGAAAATAAAACAGTAGGTTACCTCAAATTGAATTTCGGAAAAGCACAGACCGAACTGCAAAATGACAATGCCGTGGAAATAGAACGCATCTACGTCTTAAAAGAGTTTCACGGAAAAAAAGTAGGTCAGATCCTTTATGAAAAAGCACTGGAAACAGCGGCAGCAAAAAACGCCGACTACATTTGGCTAGGTGTCTGGGAAGAAAATTTACGCGCAATCCAGTTTTATAAAAAGAACGGCTTTGTAGAATTCGACCAACACATCTTCCGGTTTGGCAACGAGGAACAGACGGATATTATGATGAAGCTCGAACTACATTCATAAAAATATTCGGCATCAATCTTAAACAAAAAAACCTGCACATCAGCAGGTTTTTCTGTTATAATTGAAGACTAAGCTTTATTTTTTTGTGTAGGCTACGCGCCATACGATTCCGCTGACATCATCTGCAACCAGCAGAGAGCCGTCTGCAATCTGTAGTACACCGACAGGTCTTCCGTAGACGTCACCTTTCGCTTCATCTGCAATGAAACCGGTAAGAAACGGCTGATAAGTACCCGACGCTTTGCCATCTTTAAAAGGAACAAAAGCAACCTGATAACCTACCAGTGTAGAATGATTCCATGAACCGTGCTGTCCAATGAATGCGCCGTTTTTGTAAGTCTCAGGGAACTGGGATCCTGTGTAAAAAGTAAGTCCAAGAGATGCTGTATGGCTTCCAAGTGGTACATCCGGCACAATGGTTTTGGCCACGAGATCCGGCTTTTCGCCCTTTCTTCTTGGGTCTTCATTCTTTCCGAAATAAGCATATGGCCAGCCATAAAAAGCATCGCGCTTCACGCTCGTAAGGTAATCCGGGACAAGGTCATCGCCCAGCTCATCACGCTCATTCACGACGGTCCACAGGTCACCTGTGGTGGGATTCCAGCTCATGCCAACCGGATTTCTGAGGCCTGCTGCGTAGATCTTCTCGCCACTGCCATCGGGATTTACCTCCAGGATGTTCGCTCTTCGCACCTCATTTTCCATCCCGTTTTCGCCAACGTTGCTGCCGGATCCTACGGAAATATATATTTTAGACTGGTCTTTGTTGGTGATCAGATTCCTCGTCCAGTGGTTGTTGTAGCCTCCTGCAGGCAGACTCAAGATCTTTTTACCGGGCTGTGTAATTTTGGTATCGCCGGCTTTGTAGGGGTAAACATAGAGGCCGTCTGTATTGGCCACATAGAATTTGTCTTTGATGATCAGCATCCCATAAGGCTGATTGAGATTGGTAAGGAACACAGAAGACGTCTCCGGGATGCCATCTTTGTTGGCATCGCGGTACAGGATGATTCTGTTGGCAGATTTGCCGCCGACTTCTGCATCGCTTTTTCCGCTGAGGTCATTTTTGATTTTGTCTGCGGTAGAACGCTCGGAGTTGGAAAGCACGACGAAGATATCGCCATTATCACCCTGTATCATATTCCTCGGGCTTTTGATGCCTTCTGCAAAACGTGTTACGGTGAAACCTGCGGGTGCGGCTGGCGTTTTATCTTTGGGCCATCCGATGACGTTGCTGAATTTATTCTTTGAACTTTTCTCATCCGGCGGCGGCAGTTTCAGGGTATCGGTCTGAGTCACTGCTTCATCGCTCTGTCCCGAGCCGTCGGTTTTTTTGGTCTCTTTGCAGCTGAAAAACAGCACGGCTACGGCAGGTAAAAGGTAATTTTTCATAGTATGATTGGAGATTTATAAATTTAGAATTCCAGAGCGTGAAAAATTACAAAAACCGTTCCCTAAAAGGAAAACGGCTGTTAACTGTTGTTTAATAAAACTAGCGTCATTAAAAAAACCTGCTTTTTTGCAGGTCTGTGAATAATGTGTTTAGGATGTGGGATTGCTCTCTCCTATTGCTTCAGCCGGTGGCATGCTGGAATGTTTGGCGGCTTTTACCAGTTCATTCACATCATTGTAGAACAGTTGCCAGTCGGCGACGTCTTTCATCGCGGTTAGTAATGACAGGAAAGATTTGAGGGTTTTCTCCAGTTCTTTGCGGATTCCTGTGGCACTTTTCTGGTTTCTGAGATCTGCATTGGCGCCGGCCTGCTCTGCAAAGATGGCTTCGAAAGCCGTCTGTTTGTCTTTCATTTCTCCGAAGGCGGTTTCCAGTTGCAGGGCTTTAAGTTTTTGGCTGTTCACCGGTTTTTCCAGTTCTTCGATGAGTTTTTTCATCTGGGCAGTTTGGGAGGAGTAGCTCATACGGTCTAGGTTGAGGCCAAACAGTTTGAAGATCTGGTAGAGTTCTTCTGCGGACTGGCAGCCCGGCAAGGTTGGCATTCTACGGTAGCCGTTAAGGAAGGCTTTCAGAGTGGTGTATGCTATGTCTCTAGCGTTGTCACTGTTGGCAACGTCATTTCCTTTTCCGCTGAATGTCATTTTTGTGTACACGGCATCGTAATCTGCATACTTCAGCTTCAGTTCTGCCAGAAGTGGATGGCCTGTGATTACGGGATAATTTCCTGACTCGGAAGTGTTGATTGTTCTCTGCGCGAGCGTTGCTAAGTCTTTCGTGCTTAGCTTTCTTAAGGTGATTTTCATAAATCAAATGTGTTTTTGTTAATAATTTATTTAATAAGTTCCGTTATTAAATATAATATTTTTTTTGATTTACAGCAAAACAAGTTATTCCTATTAAAAACATGTCGTGTTTTAGTCTAAACGTCCTGTGTGGACAAAAAACAAGTTGAGGTTTTGTTTAACCGAGTTGTTTTGGCAAAAAACACTTTGTGTTTTGGTTTAATTGAGTTGGTTAGAGAAAATGACAGTTGTGGTTTTGTTTAAATGGGGTGTTTGGAGTTTTGATAGTTTTTGTTTTTTTAATGGCAGTAGAAATACGGAAAGATGGGAATCTGGATTGGTTTAATTTTGAGATTACGGAAAACCGTATTGATTATACAATTATGTTATTTATATTTGAAAAAGTATAACCACATATAGAAAACTAATTAAAAAACAGAATCATTTAATATGGATAGTGAAAAAATTTTGAAAATTATTGAGAGTTGCCATTTTAATTTCTTGATTGGTTCTGGTTCTTCTAGAAATTATTTAGATACTCTTTCGAATATTGAATCATTATTATCCGATTTAGATAAAGAATCTCAGGAGAATAAATTTGAAAAATGGTTTAAAATATTAGATGTTTCAATAAAATATTCTTACTATGAAAAATGTATAAAAGGTAATACCAAACTGATTGACAATACCTATACACTCTCTCCAGAAAAAGAACAAGAATTCAATGAAACGAATAAAAATTATATAGATTTTTTACAAGCATTAAATGTGCTTGTACTAAAGCGGAAAAATAAACTTCTCCCTAAGGAAGTAAATATTTTCACAACAAATATGGATTTGTTTTTAGATTTAAACTTAGACAATTTAGGTTTAGAGTTTAATGATGGATTTAATGGAAAATTCAGTCAAACATTTGATACCTCAAATTATCAAAAATCATTTTATAAAAATAGTTCTCAATATAGTATCAGTTCTGAATTACCACTTTTTAATCTTTTTAAATTACACGGTTCAATTACTTGGGATAAGGATAATAAGACAGAAATAAAATACAATTCAAGCGGAGATGTATTATTAAATCTAAATAAAATTTCGATTCCAGCAGAAGAACTTGTTTCTTTAATCAAAAAAGAAGATGTAGAAGGAGTTGTTAACATCGTAAATAGGGAATATCAAGAATTAAGAGATGAAATCAAGGAACGTGATATAGCAGAATTAGACATTACTCTTTATGAAAAATTTATTGAAGAGTATGAAAAGCTAGTGATGATTAATCCAACAAAGGAAAAATTCGAAAATACGACATTGAGATTGGAATATTACGAACAGATGAGAATGTATTCTAATATTCTAGAAAGAGAAAACTCAGTATTGTTTGTGACAGGATTTTCATTTGCAGATGAACATATTAGAGAAATAACTAGAAGAGTCTTGAACTCAAACCCTACTCTATTAGTTATTGTTTTTAATTTTAGTGAATCTGGGAAAGAATTCATAGACGATTTATTTCCAAAGTTGAAATACAAAAATTTATATACTGATCTGATTGGATATGATTTTGGTAAAGTCGTAAATCAAGTTTTCTTAAAATTAGCAGAACAATTTGATTCCTCAATTAATTCCTCAATAGCAGCGGTTAGTAATCCAAATTCTGAAAACGTTCAAACAAAAACTGAAGATGACAAACAAAATAACTAATGATAATTTTGTTGCGGAATCAGTACTAAAAATTGGTTCAGTTAGCGAGGTTAAGGGGAAAAATATAATTGTAAGAGTAGATAAAAATAAGAATGCACCTCATTTATTATTTGATGGTAGGATCATAAAAAATGTTTCAGTAGGTTCATACGTCAAAATAGCAAAAGGATTTAATGAAATAATTGGAAAGATTGAAGGCGAATTCATCTCGGAAGATAAAAATTTAGAAAACAATAATTACACAACGCATAAAAATAAAATTAAAAGATTCTTGAATGTTACTTTGGTTGGCTATATTGACAATAATATTTTTCGGCAAGGGCTAAAAGAACTACCACTTATTGATAATGACTGCTATTTACTTAATGATGTAGAATTCAACTGTATTCATAGCTTTGCTAAAATAAATGATGACAAAATTAAATTAGGGAGTTTATTGAATGAAACAAATACTTCTATAGAAATTGGAATAGATAAACTATTCGCAAGTCATATTGGAATTTTTGGAAACACTGGAAGTGGAAAATCTTATACCTTGTCAAAAATATATTTTGAATTGCTAAATAAATATAAACAAAATGCCAAATTTAAAAAGAATGCTAAATTTATATTAATTGATTTTAATGGAGAATATGCCTATGATGGCAGAAAAGACAATATTATAGTTGAAGAAGAATTAAAAGAAAGATTCTTTCTAAGCACTTCCAAAAAAGAGAAAAATAAGTTTCCAATACCTGAATCAGAAGTTAACGATTTAATATTTTGGTCAATACTTTTGAAAGCTACTGACCAAACACAAAAACCATTTTTAGATTCATCTCTTAATAAAAAAGCTTTAAGGGATAGTTTTAAAAGTGAAGCTACAATTATTGAACTATTTCATAAAACTATACTTAATATTCTAACTCAAAACTCAAAAAATCTTGATAAGGACTTTCATATATATTTTATTAATGAACTTTTGAAAGTAAAAGTGCAAGATGAATTAATTTTTAAAAATTTGGAATCTATAAAAAGAGATTTAAAATTAAATCTAACAAAAGATTATTCTGAAATCGTTTACAAAAAAATTGATAATAGCAAAATGCCTAAAGATTTTATTCAAGAAATTTGGAATCTTAATAGAACTTTGGATATAAACTTTAAAAAGATTGATACATTTACAAGAATCAGAATTCAAATAATATTTAATTACTTTGAAGTTATTGCTAAGGGATATTACTCCAAGGAACATATTGGACCTTTATTTAATCGACTTGAATCAAAATTTAATGAAATAACAAAAGTATTTGAAGTACGGAAAAAGGACGATTTGATTGCTAGTACAAAACCTTTTATTGTAATAAATTTGAATGATGTTAATGTAGAGATGAAAAAAATTATCCCCTTAGTTGTATGTAAATATTTTTACAATTATTACAAGGAAAATAATCTAAATAGAGAAAAATATCTTAACATTATTGTTGATGAAGCACATAATATTTTATCTAGAAATTCTATAAGAGAAAGTGAAACTTGGAAAGATTATCGTTTAGAAACTTTTGAGGAAATAATAAAAGAAGGTAGAAAATTTGGAGTATTTTTAACCATCTCGAGTCAAAGACCATATGATATTTCGGACACAATTATTTCTCAACTTCATAATTATTTTCTTCATCGATTGATTAACAATAAAGACATTGAAGCAATTGGAAGAACAGTTTCCTATTTGGATAAGATTTCATTTGATAGTTTATCAATTTTACCTCAAGGCGGTTGTATACTGGCTGGGCTTTCAGCCGATTTACCAGTTGTTATGAAAATTGATAAAATACCAGAAGAAAATAAACCTCACAATGAAACTATAGTATTGACATCAAAATGGAAATAGAAAAAACCTGCTCAACAGCAGGTTTTTCTATTTATAAAATTTAAAACTCTTAATGCCCAGACTTAGCATCCACATCCTGCTTCACGTGGCCCAGATATTTGGTGCAGTACGCGCCAAAGATGAGGATCGCAAGGTAACAGAAGATCGGAATCACAAAGGAATGCTGCACGCCATATTGATCTGCCAGTAAGCCCTGGAAAATCGGAACAATAGCACCACCCAAAATGGCCATTACAACCAGAGATGAACCCTGACTTGTGTATTTCCCTAAACCGGAAATCGCCAACGTGTAGATATTAGAAAACATAATCGAGTTGAAGATTCCGATGCCGAGGATGCTGTACATCGCCAGCTCGCCGTGGTTCAGCATTGCTGAGATCAACAGCAGAACGTTGATTCCTGCAAAGATAGAAAGGGTTCTTGCCGGAGCAGATTTCCCAATGAAAAACGCTACAAAATTGAGTGCAATAAATACAAGGAAGAAACTGACCTGCGAGAACGTAAGATCTACAATACTGAAGATCACAAGAAAAACGGCAATGGCCGCACCAAGCATATACAAGGCTTTTTTACCCTGACTAATTGAATGATTCAGAGAAATCGCGCCTAAGAAACGGCCAATCATTGCACCGCCCCAATACAGAGCCAGGTAGTTTTTGCTCACGACTTCGGAAAGATTCATCACCTGTGGCTGCTCCAAAAAGCTGATGATGAAACTGCCGACCGCTACTTCGCCGCCTACATAGCAGAACATTGCGAAGACACCAAACTTCAGGTGGTTGTATTTCAGTGCGCCGTAACCTTTTACGATCTCCTCGCCTTTCACCTGAAAGTCCGGCAATTTGACTCTGGAGATGAGTAATGCAACTAATAAAAGGATTGCTGCAAAGATGAGATAGGGAATTCTGGTAGCTACCGCAGAGAACGAGCCGTCTGCTGCTGAGAAAAATTCAAAAATTAAATGCCCGCCCAGAACCGGTGCAATGGTGGTTCCGAAAGCGTTGAAAGCCTGCGTCATATTCAGTCGGCTGGAGGCGGAATCTTCCGGACCCAAAAGGGAAACGTAAGCGTTTGCGGTAATCTGGAGGACTGTAAAACCAAGACCTAAAATAAACAGAGCACCCAAAAATAAAAGATACGACGAATAAGTAGCAGCCGGATAAAACAGCACGCAGCCAAACGCCGCCAGGAAAATCCCGAAAAGGATACCCTTTTTGTACCCTACTTTATCGATCGGGTCGCCCTGTGAGCTGGAGATCAGAAAATAGATCAAAGATCCTATAAAATAAGCACCAAAGAAGCAGAACTGCACCAGCATCGATTGGAAAAAGGTGAGATGGAAGAGCTGTTTCAGGTATGGGATCAGGATATCATTCATACAGGTGATGAATCCCCACATAAAAAACAAAAGGGTAATGGTAATCAAAGGAATGGTATAATTCCTTTTAGATTGTACGTCGTTCGTCATAATCGTTCAGTTTTAATATATAAAAGCGGCTAAAGATAACCTCTTTTGGCGATAAAATCTTATTTTGAGACAATAAATTTGTCATTGCTTATCATATTTTTATCGCAATGAAAAACAAAGATATTTAATTTTTAGGCCATGTTTTTGGGAGAGACAAAGCCACTTCGTTTATTGAATTAATACAAAATTGTATTTCGAATTTTAAGTCAAGCGGCTTGGATTATCTTTGCGATTAAATCTTTACCCATTAAGGTTTCAAATCTTCAAACTGTTTATCAGCAGGAAAAACGTGCTGTACTTTTTCAACCACCAATTCTTTTGGAAGCGAGAAATCTGCAGTTTGCTTGATGTCCAGTAATGATGCACCAACGGATACTTTGTAAATTCCTGCTTCTGCAACCCACGCCGATTTTGCTGTGATGTAAGACGCTAAGTCTTTAGGATTCAAAGTCAAAATAATGGTTTGAGATTCTCCCGGTTTCAAATCTTTTGTTTTGGCGTAGGCTTTCAGTTCAGATTTTGGTTTGTCGATGGACTGGTTGGGTGCAGAAAGGTATAATTCTACAACTTCTTTTCCTGCAACTTTTCCCGTATTTTTTATCTCAACTGTAACTTCTAATTTGTTATTGAAAGTTTTAGTATTGGTTTTAATATTTGAATAAGCAAAATCTGTGTAAGACTTCCCGAAACCAAATTCATAAGACGGTTTCACATTGAAGGTATTGAAATAACGGTAGCCGACATAAATGCCTTCTTCATACGTCACCTCTTTCGGATTATCCGCAGGAACTCCCGGGAAATTCTTTGCTGATGCGTGGTCTGAATAATTAATTGGGAAAGTCATCGTCAGTTTTCCTGAAGGATTCACTTTTCCGGAAACCACGTCCGCAACGGAATGTCCGCCTTCCTGACCAGGTTGCCACGCCAATAAAATAGCATCTACTTTATCTTTCCAGGAAGCAGTTTCGATCACTCCACCGATGTTTAAAATCACTACTACTTTTTTCCCTTCTGCGTGAAACGCCTTTGAGATTTTATCCAGCATTTCGATTTCCTCAGCTGCGAGTTTAAAATCATTATCCAAAACTCTATCCACAAATTCTCCGGAGTTTCTTCCTAAAGTGACAAAAGCAATTTCAGAAGTCTTTGCTTTATTGGCGATTAATGCATCGTCCATTTTCATTTCAGACAATCTTCCGGGAGCCGCCATTATACCTTTTGCTTTTCTATTCTCCTTCTCTGCAGCGGCTTCTTTTTCGGCGAAAGGTTTGTACAAATCAACCAATTCTTTGTCTAGCTTATACCCCGCGGCATCCAAACCTTCCAACAAGGAAACAGTGTGTTTGTTGTTGACAGCTCCACTTCCTGTTCCTCCTGTAATCCAAGCATAAGAAGTCACACCGAATAATGAAACTTCTTTCTGCTTATCGGAAAAAGGCAAAGCATTTTTTTCATTTTTAAGTAAAACCATTCCTTCTGCAGCTGCGTTTCTCGTCACTTCTGCATTTTGAGTCAGATTCGGTTTATTGCTGTATTTATATTGCGCAAAAGTTGGTGTTTTGAAAACGTATTCCAAAATTCTTTTCACATTAAGGTTAGCCACTTCTTGAGACAATTTCCCTGAATCTAACGCAGCCAGCAATACTTTTTTCTGAGCCGGAATTCCTGGCATCAGTAAATCATTTCCTGCATTCATTTGTTTGACCACATCAGAAAGTCCGCCGTCTTTGATGGATTCAAATCCAGGGAAACCTCCGAACCAGTCGGTCATTACAATGCCTTTGAAACCCCATTCGTTTCTCAAAACCTGAGTCAGTAAATCTTTAGAATCTGAAGTGTAAACGCCGTTCAGTTTGTTGTAAGAAGACATTACCGTCCACGGCTGAGATTCTTTCACCGCAATTTCAAAATTTCTCAGATACAATTCTCTCATTGCTCTTTCAGAAACGTGAGCATTGATGGTTAAACGATTGGTTTCTTCGTTATTAGCAGCGAAATGTTTAATTGAAGTTCCCACACCTTGAGATTGAATTCCATTAACGATTGCAGCAGCTGTCTTTCCGGAAATTAATGGGTCTTCAGAATAATATTCGAAGTTTCTTCCGTTCAATGGATTTCTCTGAATGTTCAGAGCCGGCGCTAAAAGTATGTCAACACCGTATTCTTTCACTTCATTTCCCATTGCTTTTCCGACGTTTTCCAGCAAATCTTTATTCCAGGTCGAAGCTAAAGCGGTACCGACTGGAAATGCTGTTGCATAATAGGTTTTTGAATCGTTATCTCTCGTTGGTTGAATTCTCAAACCAGCAGGTCCATCCGCAACAATCGTCGCAGGAATCCCGAATCTCTCGAAAGCATCCGTTCCACCGGCCGCTCCGGGCACCAGACCTTGTTTAGAATCTCCGATAGGTCCTGTCAAAACTTCGATTCCGGGCATTCCGGTTCCGATGAGAAGATTTACTTTTTCTTCGTTGGTCATGTGCTTGATGATGGCATCAATTCTTTTGTCCACCGAAAGCCTTGTGTCTTCCCAAACATCCAGTTTTCCGTTTTTGTTGGAATCTTTAAATGATTTTCCGTCTACCGTAATAGTTGGATTGGTATTCTGAGCCTTTGCATAAGGCGATGCAGCCAATAAAGCCAGGAACAATCCTGAATATTTTGCTTTTTGAGAAAGTCTTATCAATGTGGATATATTCTTTTTCATCTTTAAATATTTTATATTAATTTGATAGGATTTTATCCTATCCTTGAGTAAATCGTCCCTTCCTGACTGTACAAAATGGTATTTTGAATCTCTCGCAGATCATTCAGATAAAGCAGATTTCTTAATTTTATGATCTGCAAAATTTGCTCAATCTGCGTGAGACTGAAGTCAGTACAATCTTTATGATTAATTAAATGTTTATAAAAATTTGTGGAATTTCAGCCAATCGAGATAAACATCTGACCATTTATCAACAGGAAGATTCTGTTTCCCCATTCCGAAACCATGTCCACCCTTTTCGTAGATATGAAGTTCTGTGGGTTGTCCTGCTTCTAACCATTTGTTGTACAATAAGACTGATTTCGGAGCCAGTTTTAACTGGTCATCACTAGCAGCACAAATGAATAAAGGAAGAGGTGATTTTGGAATTTCAGTATCTAAAATTTCCTGACTTGGCCCGCCATAGATAGAAGCTGCGAAGTTTGGTAATGTTGATGCATCTTTGCTGTGAAGAACGCTTTCCAGGATTACACTTGCTCCCGCAGAAAATCCAATAACTCCTAATTTTTCTGGATTGATATTCAATTCTTTTGCGTGAGTTCTGATGTAGGAAATGGCTGTTTTGATGTCGTCTCCTGCCATTACTTTAATCGGTGCAGTTTTCGCATCAAATGCTTTTCGGTCTTTGATGCCCTCCATCATTTCTTTAGCTGGGTCGTTGGATTTTGTTTCCAATAATCTGTATTTTAAAACGATTGCTGTGATTCCGTTTTCTGCTAATTTTTTAGCCACGTCAATTCCTTCTCGGTTGATAGATAAACTTTGAAAACCACCACCTGGAGCGACAATGATGACCGTTCCATTGGCTTTTGCTTTGTCAGCTTCGAATAATAACATTGAAGGTTGCGCTACGTTGAAAACCACTTCTGTTTTAAACAATTCGTTGAACTGTTGTGCTTCCTTCTGCGTCCAGCTTTCTGTTCCGGGTGCTTTTCCTTTGTATAATGGAATTGATTTTTGAGCGTTGATGGTGCTTAATCCCAAAAGAAATGCACTTGCTATGATTAATTTTTTCATTTTGATTTGATTTTAATTTTTTAACGCAAAGAGCGCAAAGATTTTTTTGATTATTAAACTGTTTTTAAGTTCGCAAAGGCGTTTGACTTCTTCGAATCTTCGATTTCACTCAGCGAAGACTTTCAAGTTAGTTTTGTCATTCCGTAGGAATCTCGACTGTTAGATTCATGCCGAATGACAACTCTCTGTTAAAAGACAAATCTTCAACTTTGTGAAGCGCAGCCCGACTTGAGTGGAGCTCTTTTTGTGATTGCGATTGGTGAAAAGTTCAATTGATTAACTCAACTTCTTCGCAATGACAAAAAAGCGGGAACGGAAGGCGGATAAAGCTGCCCAAATAAATACGGTAAAAAGAAATGAGACTGAACCTAATGCCCGGTCTCAAGACATCAATTAACCTATTTATGATGAACTATTACTTATGATATTTTTGAGTTCTGGCATCTTTGATCACGCCGGACCAGTTCATTCCGTAGCCGAAATCATAGTTGTGACCTTCGGAATCTTTGTGCGTTTCCATATCATAAGGCACATCTTCTTTTTGCTTTTCAACTGTCGCCATATTTGCTGGCATTTGTAAAGGAAGCAATCCTGACGGTTCGTATTTTCCGGTTACAATATCCACAACAGCCTGATTTGACACGTTGAAATTCATCAGAATTGCATCTGCGTGTTTTTCAAATTCGTTAAAAATCATCGGCTTGGAAGCTGTGATAGAAACGATTACAGGCTTTCCGTTCATTGCTTTGTAAGCGTTTTCTATCGCTAACAAATCTGTGAAATTGGTTGCTGTAGAAGTTTTATTTTTGAATGTTCTGTCGTGCACATTAGGTGCAACAACAGGGTCGCCTGCTGCAATACTTTTTTCACGGGCTTCGGTTGCTGTGTACGTTTGGTATTGAAGAGAAATTGGGACATAACCGTTTCCGCCCTCTTTCGCATCAACGTCGCTGTAACCGCCTTCTTCACTGTGCGGACTTTTCACGAAAACCAGTGCGAAATCAGCTTTTGCAGGGTCATCGGTCACGTTAAAATGTTTCTTTACTTTCTCGATATCGACAGGATATTCCAGAGAAGGTCCGGTGTAAATTCCCCACCAGTTGAAAGTTGCCGGAGAATATCGCTTCGGAATGTAAACCGTTTTTCTTTCTTTGATTGGAAGAATATTGGCTTTGTTTTTCAATAGTACGATAGATTTAACCTGAGCTTCGTAACCTGCTTTCATAAATTCAGGATTACCAACGATTTTCTTGGTTTCTTCAACATTAACGTAAGGGTTTTCAAACAATCCGGTTCTGAAGAAATTTCTTAACAAACGAACTGCTGACTGCTCAAATTTTGCACGGTAGGCTTTTTCGCCGTGTTCTTTTACTCCCATTTGATAGGCTTCCAAAACTGGCGCTTTGTCATTGTTTCCTCCGAATTGGTCAACGCCCGCTTCTAACACTTTGTAATGACGTTCTGCGATGGATAATTTTTCTGCGCCCCAAGGTTTTCCGGCAAATCCGCCCGGAGATTTTGGTTCATCTGCGGTGATAAGCCAATCGGTGCAGACTACGCCGTCGTATTTGTATTTTCCACGGAGTAAATCGGTGATGAGATATTTGCTGTAACCGTTTCCGACGTTTTCACCGTTTTTCGTATCCTGATTAAAACTAATCGTATAATAAGGCATTACCGCAGAAGCTTCTTTGGTTCCGCCATTCAGTTTAAAAGCACCTTCCGTAAAAGGTTTTACGTGGTTCTGGAAATTATTACCCGGATAAACCGCATATTTTCCCATTGCCCAGTGACCGTCACGACCGCCTTCTTCAGGTCCGCCGCCCGGCCAGTGTTTTACCATTGCATTTACACTTTTATTGCCCCAACCGTTTTTACTTTCGACGGTTGTCTGGAAACCGTCGATGTATCCTCTTCCCAAATCTGCGGTCAGCTCAGGACTTTCAGAAAAAACATACGCGATTCTGTACCAACGAGGTTCTGTTCCTAAGTCGATTTGCGGCGATAAAGCGGTTGAAAGTCCTAACGCTCTATATTCCTGAGCGGCGATATTTCCGAATCTTTTCACCAATTCCGGGTCGAAAGTTGCGCCCATCGCCAAACCGTCCGGCCAAAGTGAAATCTGTCCGCCAGCTCCTTCATTAAACTCGGCCGTTACCGTCGCAGAATGTCTTGGGTCTGTACTGTTGTTGGCAGGAATTCCCAATCCCAAACCTTCGATGTAAGCCTGAATATTATTGCTCCATTTTGCAGCAATTTCCGGAGATTCTACCGTTGTTACCAAAACGTGACGCAGGTTATCTTCTTTAAGGAATTTCTTTTGCTGGTCTGTTAAATCAAAAGCTTTTGCACCGCTTTCTTTGTAAAACATTCCGTTGTATTTTCCTGCTCTGAAACCTTCTGCTGGAGCAGGAACTGACTGATGACCACTGTACAACATTAATCCTGCAATTTGTTCAACGGACATTTTTGAAGCTAAATCTTTGGCTCTTTCGTCCACCGGAAGTCCCCAGTCTTCGTATTTATCTAGTTTTCCGTTTTTATTTAAATCTTTAAATTTATTTCCGCCAACTGTCAGGATTTTCACACCTGAATCTGCAGAATACCCTAAAACCGGACCTTTAGAATTGGTTACAATCTGAATGTTTTGCGAAAATGCTGTTATTCCTAAAAATAAGGCTGCAATATTTAAAACTGTTCTTTTCATTGTTTTAAATTTTAGAAATTAAAGCTTACAGAAAACTGACCTGTTAATGGCATAATGTAAGTTCCTGTCAATAATTTTCCGTAGTATGGACTCGCATCGGTAATCAGTTCAGCACCATTGATGGTTCCGCTTGCTCCTCTTTGGTTCAGAAAGTTGATAACTGTTGCTCCGACATTAATATTTTTGTTCACCGTATAAGTGACTCCGCCAAAAGTTTCCCATCTTGGTGCAAAGTAAAGGGCGTTCGTAAGATTCGCATATTGTTTTGAGAAATATCTGAAACTTGCCCAAAATCTCCATTTATTGGCTGAATAACTTGGGTCGATTTCCATCAAAGTTTTCGCGACTCCCAAAACATTGTTGTCATTATAATCGTAAGCCGTTCCGAACGCGTTGAAATTGAATTTCTTGTACACCGGATTCTGGAAAGTGATCAGGTAATGCAGATTAAATCCTTTAAAAGGCTTCAAAACAAAATCTGTAGTCCATCCCAAAGTCTGGATATCATAGTAGACAGTAGTGTTCTGCGCTTGTGAAGTATTGGCAGGATTGACCAGATTGTACCTGTTGAGATTGTTATTTTTCTTGAGGTAAGTTGCCTGCGAAATCAGCTGGATGTAATCTGTATTCCAAAAAACCCCGAATGCGCCGAGAGGACTTTTGATTTTGTTGGTATTGGGTTCGAAGGCTTGGGAATAACTTTCCAGTCTTCTGTTTTCTTCTGTATAAAGGAAGTTGGCGATCACTCCAAAATTCTTGCTGATGTTATAAGTTGCGTTCAGACTTCCTGCAATCTGGAAAAAGCTTTTATTAATCTGATTAAACTGGGCTGGATCTGTGAAATTAAATCCAACTGTTCTAGGTGTTAAAGAATATTCTCCGTCGAGAATGTGATTTTTCAAATGTAAGCCGTAGCTCAGGTTGAAATTATCTGAAACCTTCCACTCGTCTGTTCCGTAGACTGAAAGTTTATTTTCTGTTCCGCTGTGGAATTCGCCGCCTGCATTGTAGTTATAGAAACCGTCAGAATCTGTTGTAGGACCAATCAATCTTTGAGGTTGCGGTTCAACAGTCTGGAAAAAGAATGATCTGTTTGAAGTGAATTTATCGATATTATAATACTGTTCTAAAACACCAACCGTTACATTGTGATTTCCGACTTGTTTGTTTAATGAAAAACGGCCTGCAATATTGGTAATCGGCGTTGAAGGCGTGTGCATTGCCAACTGCGTCCCAACTGCTCCTGTGTAAGCCTGACCTGTTGACGCAATCTTATAACCAGCAGCCGCATCAGCATTGAAAATACTTAAAGGAATAATGTTCGAAGATTTCGCTGTGGCAAAGTGAGCTCTTGTTGAGAATTTGAAATTCCAGCCGTTGTTTAGTAGATAATTACCGAAAATATCGATGTTGTGAGACGTATTTCTACTGTCGTTTCCATCCATATTCGCCCAGTAGGTTTGTCCGGAAAAGATGTCTTTCATTTTGATTTGTCCGTCTCTCACCACATAAGAATCTCTACCGATTCTGAAATTGTCGAGCTCGGTTACTTTTCCATTTTCTCCGTATTGGAAGACGGCGTAATTGGTGATGCTGTAAGAATCTGCGTATTTGTATTGAATCGAAATCTTTCCTTTATCATCATTGAAATATTTGGTAACGCCAGCTCTGAAAATCTTTGTTTCATCTACATTTCTCGTAAATCCTAGTTTATATGTACTCGGGTCGAAGTTTGCAAAAGCACCTACGGTATACGTCCAGCCATTTTTAGAAATCGGTCCGGAGACGTTGACATCACCTTGAAACCAACCGAAAGTACTGGTGGTGAATTTGCCTTTTAATTTAAAATCCTTAGTTCCTGTTTGAGAATATGAGTTTACTGCAAAACCTAGGTCGCCCATTGTATTTGCCAGTTGATCCATTTTCAAAAGTCCTGTTTTTTCGAGTCCGACACTCTGTCTCCAGGTTTTGTTGGGAAGTTCTGGCCAAAAGAAATAAACGGCAGGCAGATCGTTTTCAAGAATCGTGATCCCACCGACTGTTGATGGCAAACCGATGTTTACGTCTCTCGGACTTGTGTTGTTGGCTGCGTTCAGCATAACGTTTCTGTTGTTGTCTTCTTTTGAGGAAGCAGTCACGGTTTTAACGCCTTCTTCATTTTTTGTAGCTGCTTTTACCGCATTTTTGACAGCGAGCGTGTCTGTTTTTTCCTGCCCGAAAGCTGTGGCAAAGGAAAGCATCAGTCCTAAAGCTGAAATTCTAAGTGTAGATTTTCTCATTTCAAGTATATATATTTAATTTTCTTCAGTACTTTAAATTATTCCTCTGCATCAGAACTACAATAGCACCCACATTGTCTCAGATAATCTTGTTGCAATTGTTGATAAAATCAGACTTGCGCAAGTGGTTTACATCTGAAGTTTCAACGCTCTCAAACAACAATATTCATTGCTTCATATCGAAGCATTACAATAGTACACGCTTTATTTTAATTAAGCAAATAAATATTAATAAAATTTAACATAGTACACAAATTGTTGATTATTAATAGATTAATCGCTAAATAAAAACTAAAATTCCATTGATTCTAATAGAATCAATGGAATTTAATTGGTAAGCCATCCCCAAAAAAACGGTCTATTTCTTAAAAATTCCCAATCTTCAATTATTTTATTAATATTTTTGTAACATTGACAACAGAATTAATGAAATGGACTCTAAGCAACTAATTTTAAAAAAATCAAACGAAGCCAAAGAAATATATCTTCCCAATCTTTCCGCAGATCCTGTGATTTTCGGATTTGACCAGAATGAGTTGAAAGTTCTCCTGATAAAAATGAATTACAGACATCTCTGGATTCTTCCCGGAGGTTATATACAGAAGGATGAAGACCTGGATGACGCAGTGGTAAGGATTCTAAAGGAACGGGCCGGCGTGAATGCCGTATCTTACCTTGAAGAGTTTGGTGTTTTCGGAAAAAAGAACAGAAGCGAGGCTTATTTTGAGGATTTTGATGAGACTTTATTCCACAAGCAGAGGTTTATCACCGTTGGTTATTATGCCTTATACAATCCGTCAAAAATAGATCTGACATTAGACGAATTCAGTGAAAGCTGTGAGTGGATCTACGTGAGCCAGCTTCCGGATATCGAAATGGCTATGGATCACAAAGAAATTGTCGAAAAAGCATTATTGACTTTAAGAGAAAAGATTTCCATAAAGCCTATTGGTATCAATTTGCTGCCTGAAAAATTTACATTATCCGAGCTTCAGAAACTGTATGAAGCGATTCTGGGGAAGGCACTGAACAGAGGTAATTTCTATAGGAAAATCAAAAATCTGGGAATCCTGAAGAAACTGGACGAGCAGAGGAAAGGCGGCGCTCACAAAGCGCCCGATCTCTACTCGTTCGATGAAGAAGTGTATAATAATGCTCTGGAAAACGGCCTGATCAGCTGGTAACAGCCGACTCTTCATTTTCAACTTTATTATCAAATTCCGATTCCCATTCTTCCAAAAGACTGAGAATCGGCAAAAGCGCCAGGCCTTTTTCTGTGAGGCAGTACTCTACTCTCGGCGGTATCTCCCGGAATTCCTGACGCGTAAGCAAATGATCTGCTTCCATCTCTCTCAGCTGATCCGTCAGTACTTTTCTGGAGATGGCAGTGATGCGCGCTGCAATCTCACCAAACCTAAGTTTTCTGGTATTGATAACCATTACGATCACCGGTTTCCACTTGCTTCCCAAGGCAGACATAGCCTTTCCCAAAGGACAGCTGCAGCTCAGTATTTTTTGTTGCCTCATAATTTCTCTGATGTTAGTTACCACAAAGTTACCAGTTTTTTACAATTAAAAGATACAAATACAAACTATTATTAGTTACTTTGTGTAACAATAATAAAATAACATATTTCAAAATGAGTTTAGACGCATTATTCGCTCCATTCACTTATAAAAATCTTCATCTTAAAAACAGAATTGTGATGGCTCCGATGACGAGGGCACAATCAGACAACGGCGTTCCTACACAGCAAATCGCTGATTATTACGCAAGACGAGCCGCTTCAGAAGTTGGACTGATTCTATCCGAAGGGACAGTAATCAACAGGCCAGCATCAAAAAACATTCAGAACATTCCGGATTTCTACGGAACCGAGGCCTTGAATGGCTGGAAAAACGTGATCGATTCTGTACATCATAATGGCGGAAAAATGGGTCCGCAGATCTGGCACGTCGGCGATACCAGAAGTTCGCCGGATTATCCGACAATTGAGATGGAAAAAGCTTCTACAATGACTTTGGAAGATATCCAGGATACGATTGCACAATTTGCGACTTCTGCGAAATCAGCAAAAGATTTAGGATTTGACGTGCTGGAAATTCACGGCGCGCACGGCTATCTGATTGACCAGTTTTTCTGGGAAGTCACCAACACCAGAACTGATGAATACGGCGGAAAAACCTTGAAAGAACGAAGCAAATTTGCCGTCGATATTATTAAAGCAATGAGAGCGGCAGTTGGACCGGATTTTACGATAATTATCCGTCTTTCCCAATGGAAACAGCAGGATTACAAAAGCAGACTGGCAACGACTCCAGAGGAAATGGAAGAATGGCTTTTACCGATGAAGGAAGCCGGTGTTGATATTTTCCACTGCTCGCAACGACGATTCTGGGAACCCGAGTTTGAAGGTTCTGATCTCAACTTTGCAGGCTGGGCCAAGAAAATCACAGGACAGCCAACGATCACAGTAGGATCTGTAGGCCTGGCAGGCGATTTTATGAGTGCCTTTGCAGGACAAGGTTCGGAAAAAAGCGATCTTTCTGAGCTTCTGAGAAGAATAGACAGACAGGACTTTGACCTGGTAGCCGTGGGAAGAGCACTTCTAAGCGATTACGAATGGGTGAAGAAAGTGAAGGAAGGCAGGTTTGAGGATATTTCCGATTTCTCAGCGGAAAGTCTGGCTGTTTTATACTAATAGTTACAAGTTACAGGAAAGTCGGTTTGCTCTTTGGAGTGGGCGGATTCTTTTAAAAACACAATTTCCATTTTCAAAATTGATAAAAAAAATTCCTGCCACAGAGGCAGGAATTTCGTTTTTTTTGTGCTTATTTTTTGGACTCTTCTACAGAAACTTTTCTGAAGTCTTTGAAAAGTTTGCTCAGTTCCAAAGCTGATTTTCTAGCTCTTGTTCCTGCTGCTTTGTTTCCTTTTTCAGATTGTTGGTTAGCTTCGTTTGTGAATGATTCGAATTCAGCATTGATTTTTTCAATAAGTTCTTTCATAACGTGATAATATAAAATTAAATTGGCAACAAATATAATGGTTTATACCATTCTACGCCCTATTGGTCACAAAAAATTTACATTCCGGAGACTCTGAAGACAAAAAATTTCAAGGTTTTGGAAAAAATATCATCCCGAATTGATCAGCTATTAAAAAAAGTTGGTCATTCCTGTCAATAGAAGATTTTTCTGCCGATGACTTTGACGACGTTTTCCTTTTCGAGTTTTTTTATCGTCCGTATCACTGTTTCTACGCGTAAGCCAGCCAAATTTGCAATTTCACTTCTGGTCATCAGTACCTGGAAAGAATATGGTGTAGAATCGGTGTGTTTTCTCTTCAAAAAATCCAGAAGAATGATGATCTTCTCCGATGCATTTTGTTTAAAATAGACATCAGCCATCAAAAATTTGGAATGCAGAACGGACGACATGTTCCGGAGAAGATGCATATTCATTTCGGGCGCAGTGTTCAGTAAAGAGAAAAAGTGCTGTTTGGGCAACTTGATCACCACGCAGTCTGTCATGGCAATTGCTGTTACCGGATATGGCTCATTGACGAAGAGACTGAATTCTGCGATGCTTTGATTTTCACTCTTGATCTCCTGCACAAGTTCCTTCGCAGCACCATCTTTGTTCTGCAGTTTCACCTCGCCTTTTGAAATATGATGAAAATGAAGTGGCGTCTCGCCAGCTGAGAAGATAATCTCTCCCGGTACATAATTGTGCACGGCGGCACCTTCCGATGTCATGATTAGCTGATCAATCATTATAAATTATTTTATGTCAAATACTGTTGTACGTAATTAAAGTGCATCTGTAGCACCCTTCGGATCTGTGTTCTTTTACTTTGATGTGATAAATAAGTTATCGTTAAAAGGAAACTTAATAAATAATTCCAACACTGTATTTATCGTCAAGACCTTATTATTTATTTACGAGAATGTGGACGGTAAGGATTTCGAAATACTGGATACCCAGCATAGAAATCATGTTGAAATTATTCAGATAATTTTGAATCTAATATGAGTCAGATCATAAAGTAATGGGATGCTAAACTCATAGATTTACCTATCACAACCTCAATGTAGCAAGGAACAACATCTGTTTCTCAGGAATTCGGGAGCTTTTCCCAAGATAAAAGTTGTGAGCCAACACCAATGCAAAATATTTTATGTTTTAGCCATCTTCGATGGAATTTCGTTTATCAGCGTCCGCAGCATTTATTAACACGCTTTGCCAAGCATAATAAGGTCTTTTATTTTGAAGAGCCCAGAAGCGGCAATTCTGACTTTTATGAAATTGATTTTCAAGACGGTGTGTCTATCATACAGATTTTCCTTTCAGATGATCATTCTGACCGCAATACAAGGCTGGAAAAACTCATCATCAACATTCTGACAGATCAAAATATTAAAAATTATTCCTGTTGGTATTATACACCGATGGCTCTGGAATATACAGAAAATCTAACGCCACAGATCACCATCTACGATTCTATGGATGAACTGTCTGCTTTCCGTTTTGCACCGCCTCAGTTGCTGCAGCTGGAGGAGGAACTTTTCAGGAGAGCTGATGTGGTTTTCACAGGCGGTCATACGCTGTATCAAGCCAAGAAAGACCGTCACCGGAATATCCACCCGTTTCCCAGCAGTATAGACAAATATCATTTCAAAGCCGCTCGCTACAATACTGTAGACGCAGCGGATCAAAGAAATATTCCACATCCCAGATTTGGTTTCTATGGCGTGATAGACGAGCGTTTTGATATAGAACTGCTGCGGGAAGTCTCTGCAAAGAGACCAGACTGGCATTTTGTAATCATCGGCCCTGTTGTGAAGATCCATGAGGACGAGCTTCCCAGAGCGGCGAACATCCACTATCTGGGACCGAAAAAATATGCGGAACTTCCATATTACATCAGCCATTGGGACATTGCAATGGTCATGTTTGCTATCAATGAATCTACGGAATTTATAAGCCCTACCAAAACACCGGAATATCTGGCGGCCGGACTTCCGGTGATTTCTACACCAATTAAAGATGTGATAAAACCATACGGTGAAACCAACCTAGTATACATAGCAAACAATGCTCAGGAATTTATCACCTACGCCGAGGAGGAACTTGCTAAAGAATCCCGAAAAGAATGGCTGACAAAAGTTGATGCTTTTCTCGCTGATGAATCCTGGGACAATACGTTTGAAAAAATGAATCAACTAATCAATAATATTAAAAAAACCAACGGTATCTATGTATGATTTTCTAATAATTGGCTGTGGATTTGCCGGATCGGTCTTAGCAGAAAGACTTGCTGACGCCGGAAAAAAAGTACTGATTGTCGACAAGCGCGATCATATTGCGGGAAACGCTTATGATTATTACAATCAGGACGGTATTCTGATTCACAAATATGGTCCGCATATTTTCCATACCAATTCCGCAGATGTTTTTCGCTATCTCAGCAAATTCACAGCATGGCGGCCATACGAACACCGAGTTCTTGGCAGCGTGGACGGCCAGCTGGTACCAATTCCTATCAACCTCACTACTATTAATAAACTGTACGGTAAAAATCTGACATCGGATGAGGTTGTAAGCTTTCTTGCTTCAAAAGCAGAACTACGCAAACCAGTGCTTACTTCGGAAGACGTCGTCCTGAATGTTGTAGGCAAAGAACTGTATGAAAAATTTTTCCGGGGCTACACCAAAAAACAGTGGGATCTGGACCCTTCGGAACTGGACGCATCTGTGACTGCAAGAGTACCGACCAGAACCAACAGTGACGACCGGTATTTTACAGATACCTTCCAGGCTATGCCAAAAAATGGCTATACGGAAATGTTCAAAATAATGCTTTCTCACAAAAACATTCACGTGATGCTGAATACGAATTATCAGGATATCGTAGAGATGATTCCCCACAGAAAGCTGATCTACACAGGTCCCGTGGATGCTTATTTTGATTACAGATTCGGCAAACTACCTTACAGATCGATAGATTTTCAGTTTGAAACGCTGGACCAGCGCAATTATCAGCAGACCGGAACTGTCAATTACCCGACGTCCAATCTGTACACCAGAATTACCGAGTTCAAACATCTGACAGGCCAAGTACACGACAAGACCACGATAGTTTACGAATTTCCTACTGCAGAAGGCGACCCTTACTATCCAATCCCGAGAAAGGAAAATCAGGATATTTACAATCAATACAAAAAACTCGCAGACGAGACCGAAAATGTCTACTTCA
>Ga0302347_1001311_pt1 | contig 30607 bp, 25 predicted proteins | sample PhyWR1_FD_202178 | JGI IMG/M metagenome (GOLD analysis project Ga0302347, IMG submission 202178) | Leaf surface microbial communities from wheat plants in UC Gill Tract Community Farm, Albany, California, United States - DLSL W.R1 (v2)... | ecosystem: Host-associated > Plants > Phyllosphere >...
AGTTTCGGAGCGCTCGGACAGGTCCTTGATGGTGTTAAGGATCGGGTTGATTTCCATGGCGGGCAGCACTCGTTGGCGAACTTTTGAAAGCCGGCGAGTATAACGGCAAACAGCTGGAAACGGCAGCCCGCTGAGCCGAAAAGGCGGTTTCAAACCCTATGAAAACCCGCCGTGGGAGGGGAGTTGCCGTGGTGAGCGGGCTTGTCGAATCGTCGCACCGCCCGCACTGGGCTGCGAAGCAGCCCCACTCCAGGCGATGTGGTTTTAGCTGACACACCGAGGTGCCTGGGTTTGGGGCCGCTTCGCAGCCAGGCGCAGGGCAAGCCTGCTCACCAAAGAGTTGGGAGTCTGCCTTTGAAACTTGTGTTGAGCGCAGCCTCAGGTCACTCGATACCGACCTGATTGCGCCCATTGTGCTTGGCCGTATACAGCCCCTTGTCCGCCGCCATGATCACCTGGCGGCAACTGGAGCCCTGCTGCGGGACCATGGTGGACAGGCCGATGCTGACGGTCAGGCACGAACCTTCGGTCGGGGCATTGTGGGGGATGTTCAGCGCGGCGACGGCCATGCGCAGTTTTTCCGCCACCAGGCGCGCGCCACCCGGCGAGGTGTTGGGCAGCACCAGAGCGAACTCCTCGCCGCCGTAGCGCGCCGGCAGGTCCGACGGGCGGCTGCTGGCGTCACGGATGGTGTCGGCGACCTTACGCAGGGCTTCGTCGCCTTCGACGTGGCCGAAGCTGTCGTTGTAGGTCTTGAAGAAGTCCACGTCGATCATCAGCAATGACAGCTGGGTCTGGTCACGCATGGCGCGGCGCCATTCCAGCTCCAGGTATTCGTCGAAGTGGCGACGGTTGGACAGCCCAGTCAGGCCATCGGAGTTCATCAACCGTTGCAGCACCAGGTTGGTGTCCAGCAACTGCTGCTGGCTGACCCGCAGCGCACGGTACGCCGCATCGCGCTGCAACAGGGTCATATAGGAACGTGAGTGATAGCGGATGCGCGCCACCAGTTCGATGTTGTCCGGCAGCTTGACCAGGTAATCGTTGGCGCCGGCTGCAAATGCCGCGCTCTTGATCAGCGGGTCTTCCTTGGTAGAAAGCACGATGATCGGGATGTTCGCCGTGGCCGGGTGGTTGCGGTACTCGCGCACCAGGGTCAGGCCGTCGAGGCCGGGCATCACCAGGTCCTGCAGGATCACCGTCGGTTTGATGCGGATGGCCTGGGCAATGGCCTGGTGCGGGTCGGCGCAGAAATGGAAGTCGATGTTTTCTTCATGGGCCAGGCCACGCCGCACGGCTTCGCCGATCATGGCCTGGTCGTCGACCAGCAACACCATGGCGGCGTTTTCGTCGGTCTTGATGTCGTCGATCTGTAAATCATTCATCTGCAGTCACCTGAATTACCACCTGCAAGCCAGCACCGCGCAAGATCTTGCTCATTGTGCAAAGACCTCCAGCAGTCGAGGCGCAATTCTATCCAGTGGGCGAATTTCAACAGCGGCATCGATTGCCGCCGCCGCTTTGGGCATGCCATACACCGCCGAGCTTTGTTGATCCTGGGCGATGGTCAAATAACCTTGTTCACGCAGCAGTTTGAGACCCTGGGCCCCGTCGCGCCCCATGCCGGTCAGCAAGACGCCGACGGCATCGCCATTCCAGTGGCTGGCGACGCTCTCGAAAAACACGTCGATCGACGGGCGATAGATCTCGTTCACCGGCTCTGCGGTGTAGGCCAGCGTACCGTTCTTCAATAAACGAATGTGATGGTTGGTCCCGGCCAGCAATACCACCCCGCTCTGGGGCGGCTCACCTTCACGGGCCAGGCGCACCGGCAGGCTGGACGCGCTGCTGAGCCACTCGGCCATGCCGGCGGCGAACACCTGGTCGACGTGCTGCACCAGCACAATGGCGGCGGGAAAGTCGCGGGGCAGGCCTTTGAGCAGGGTTTCCAGGGCCGCCGGGCCGCCGGCCGAGGAGCCGATGGCCACCAGCCGCTGGCGTTTGCCCTCGTGGCGCGGCGGCGCGGCTTCCGCGCGCACACGGCTGCCGCGCTGGCCGATCAACCAACCGATGTTGAGGATCTTGCGCAGCAACGGTGCCGCCGCATCCTGGGGGTTGCCCACGCCCAACGCCGGCGTATCCACCACGTCGAGGGCGCCATGGCCCATGGCTTCGAACACGCGGCTCACATTGGCCTGGCGGTCGACGGTCACGATCAGAATCGCGCACGGGGTCTCGGCCATGATCTGGCGCGTGGCCTCCACACCGTCCATTACCGGCATGATCAGGTCCATAAGGATCAAGTCCGGGGTCAGTTCGGCGCAGCGCTGCACCGCTTCCAGGCCATTGCTGGCCACCCACACCACTTGATGCGCCGGCTCTAGACTCAACGCTCGGCGCAGCGCCTCGATGGCCAGGGGCATGTCATTGACGATGGCGATCTTCATGCCCGCGCGCCTCCGATCAGTTCCATCACGGCATCGAGCAAGGCGTCGTCGTGAAAACTGGCCTTGGCCAGGTAATAATCGGCCCCGGCGTCGAGCCCGCGTCGGCGGTCTTCTTCGCGGTCTTTATACGACACCACCATCACCGGCAACGATTGCAGGCGACTGTCACGGCGCAAGAGTGTGACCAATTCGATACCGTCCATGCGAGGCATATCAATGTCAGTGATCAGCAGGTCGAAATCCTCGGAACGCAAGGCGTTCCAGCCGTCCATGCCATCGACGGCCACGGCCACTTCGTAGCCGCGATTAAGCAGCAATTTGCGCTGCAATTCACGCACCGTGAGCGAGTCATCCACCACCAGCACGCGTTTGCGCGGAGCTTCGGCGGTCTGCTGGCTGCGCCGGGCGATACGCTCAAGGCGCCCGGTATTGAGCAGTTTGTCCACCGAACGCAGCATGTCTTCGACGTCGACGATCAGCACCACCGAGCCGTCGTCGAGCAATGCACCGGCGGAAATATCCTGGACCTTGCCCAGGCGATCATCCAGCGGCAACACCACCAGGGTGCGCTCGCCGATAAAGCGCTCCACGGCAATCCCATACACCGCGTCACGCTCGCGGATCACCACCACTTTCAGTGTTTCCGAAGGGTTCTGCCCCGCCGGTCGCTGCAACAATTGGCTGGCGGCGACCAGGCCGACATGCCGGCCTTCGTGCCAGAAATGCTGGCGTCCTTCCAGTTGCACGATGTCTTCCGGCGCCAGATCGCACATGCGTTCGATATGCGCCAGCGGGAAGGCATAAGCTTCTTCGCCGACCTCCACTACCAGGCTGCGCACCACCGAAAGGGTCAGCGGCACCTCCAGATGGAAACGGCTGCCCTGCCCCGCCGTCTGCTCCAGCACCACCGCGCCGCGCAGTTGGCGCACCATATGCTGCACCGCATCCAGCCCGACGCCGCGCCCGGACACCTCGGTGACTTTGTCGCGCAGGCTGAAACCCGGCAGGAACAGGAACGTCAGCAACTCCTCTTCGCTCAGGCGCAGCGCGGTCTCCAGCGGTGACAGCTTGCGCTCGACAATGGTGCCGCGCAGGCGTTCGAGGTCCACGCCATTGCCGTCGTCACTCAGCTCCAGCACCAACAGACCAGCCTGGTGCGAGGCGCGCAGGCGGATCAGCCCTTCGGCCGGTTTGCCCGCCAGCACACGTTGCTCGGGCATTTCGATGCCGTGATCGACGGCATTGCGTAACAGATGAGTGAGGGGCGCTTCGAGTTTTTCCAGTACGTCGCGATCGACCTGGGTTTTCTCGCCTTCGATTTCCAGCCGGACTTGCTTGCCCAGGCTGCGGCCCAGGTCGCGCACCATGCGCACCTGCCCAGCCAGCACGTCGGCAAACGGGCGCATGCGACAGGCCAGCGCGGTGTCATAGAGCACCTGGGCGCGCTGCCCGGCCTGCCAGCCGAACTCATCGAGCTCGGCGGTTTTTTCCGCCAGCAGCGCCTGGGCTTCGCTCAGCAGGCGGCGCGCATCGGCCAGGGCCTCCTGGGCTTCGAGGTTCAGGTGCTGGGTCTTGAGTTGGCCATCGAGGGTGTCGAGGGCACGCACGCTCTGGCTCTGAATACGCTTGAGGCGCTGCAGGCTGACCAGGTAGGGCTTGATGCGCTGGGTTTCCACCAAAGACTTGCTCGACAGGTCCAGCAGGCTGTTCAAGCGCTCGGCGGTTACGCGCAATACGCGCTCGCCGCCTTCGGTCATGCGCTTGCCCTGACGCGGTGGGTCGCTGGTGACGGGCGGCGCGGGCTCGGGCTCCGGCGGCAGTTCTTCAAGCACCGGCTCGGGGGCTGGCTCGGGTACTGTTGGCGGCGCAACGCTGGGGCTCGGGTGCGAGGGGTCCAGCAAGCGCTCCATCAACGCCACGTACGCTTCGATATCCGCCGGCCCCACGTCGTTGCCGGGGGTGGCGATGCGCATCAGCAGGTCGGTGCCTTGCAGCAATGCGTCGATATGTTCAGGTTGCAGATACAGACGGCTTTCCTGGGCGCTGACCAGGCAGTCCTCCATGACATGGGCCACGCTGACCCCGGCATCCACCCCCACGATGCGCGCCGCGCCTTTGAGCGAGTGGGCCGCGCGCATGCAGGCTTCGAGTTGGTCGGCCTGGGTCGGGTTGCGCTCCAGGGCCAGCAGGCCCGCGCTCAGCACCTGGGTCTGTGCATCGGCTTCCAGGCTGAACAGTTCCAGCAGCGAGGCATCACGCATCTGGTCGGGGGTCATGTAAGGCTCCGTGTCACGGCAGACAACAACTGCGCCTCGTCCAGCCAGCGCAGGCTGCGGCCTTTCCATTGCAGCACGCCCTGGGTATAGCGCGCGCTGGCCTGGGTGCCGGACACCGACGCCGCGCTCAACGTACGCTCGTCGATGGCGTGGATACCGTCCACTTCATCCACCGGCACCACCACCGGACCATCCTGCGCGGCAATGATCAACATGCGCGGCATGCTGCGTGCGCCGCTGGGGGCACCGTCAGCGGCCTCCAGGCCGAGCAACTCAACCAGCGACAAGCACGCCACCAGCGCACCGCGCACATTGGCCACGCCGAGCAAGGCGCGCGAGCGCTGGTGCGGCAGCGAATGGATCGGTTGCAGCGGCGCCACCTCCACCAGGCAACGGGTGGCGATGCCGAGCCACTCGTCACCGAGGCGGAACATCAGCAGCGAGCGGGTCGCCACGTCCTCGTCGACCGTCTCGGCGACGTGGCCGCGATGCGCGTCCTGTTGCAAGGCATAGCGGTCCAGCAGGCGCGTGGCGGCGGCGGAATAGACCGAGCAGTTACGGCAGTGGATATGTTCCACCAGCAGCGGGCAGGATTTGTCGCCATGGACGCCGATGCGGTTCCAGCAATCGTCGATGGCTTGGGTGTCGGCCAGGGTCAGGTCCAGGCCGGTGGTGTCGAGCGCGTCGGGGCTACTCATGGTTTGGACTCACTGTCAGCTCGCTCGCTGCGGGCGGCCCGCGCCTGCAAACGACGCGCCCCCGCACTGTCGCCCTGGGATTCCAGCAGCGCGGCCAACTGCATCAGGGCCTGCGGATGCTGGGGTTCCAGGTACAAGGCTTTTCGATAATACCCCTGGGCCTGCTGGGCACTGCCCTCCACATCACTAAGCAGCCCCAGCCAATAGAACACCTGGGCGGCCGGGGGATGGTCGCTCAAATACTGTTCGCACATGGCGCGGGCCTCGGCACTTTTGCCTTGGTTGGCCAGGGTGGCGATACGGCTGAGCAAGGCGCCCGCTTCGGAGGGTGGCGCCTTGATCGGCACTACCTTGGCACTCACTGTGCTGAACGGCCGTGGTTTAGCCGGCAGCGGCGCCGCACTGCGTTGCGGCTTGGGCATCGGTATGAAGGTCGGCTCGGGCCTGACCGGTTCCGCGTGCCGACTGAAGGCAAAGGACTGCGGCACCCCAATCGAGCGCATGCCGTGCCGCCCCAACAAGCTGCCTTCGGCCGGGCCGATAAACAGCACGCCGTCGACGTGGGTCAGGGCCTTGAGCACTTCGAACACTTGCTGCTGGGTCGGTTGATCGAAGTAGATCAACAGGTTGCGGCAAAACACAAAATCGTAGCTGGCCTCATTGGCCAGCAGCGCCGGGTCAAGCAGGTTGCCCACTTGCAGACGCACCTGTTCGCGCACGCGGTCAGCGATGTGGTAACCGTCGCCGTGTTCGGTGAAGTGGCGTTCGCGAAAGGCCAGGTCACCGCCGCGAAACGAATTCTTGCCATACACGCCGCGCCGGGCGCGCTCCACCGACAGCGGGCTGACATCCATGCCCTGCACCTTGAACTGATGCGGCGCCAACCCGGCATCCAGCAGGGCCATGGCGATCGAGTAAGGTTCTTCCCCGGTGGAACACGGCAGGCTAAGGATACGCAGGGCGCGCATCTGCTTGATCTCGGCCAATCGCGCGCAGGCCAAGCGCGCCAGCGTGGCGAAGGATTCGGGATAACGGAAAAACCAGGTCTCGGGGACGATCACCGCTTCGATCAGCGCTTGCTGCTCGTCGTGGGAGCGTTGCAGGCGCTGCCAGTAATCATCCGGGGTAAGTGCCCCGACAACCTGACTGCGCTGGCGCACGGCCCGCTCGATGATGGCCTCGCCCACCGACGCCACGTCCAGGCCGATGCGTTCCTTAAGGAAGGCAAAGAAGCGCGGATCGTTGCTCATAGGCTCAGCTCGCTGGAAAACAACAGGGCGCGCACGTCATCGGAGAGCAGATCATTAACGCCGATCCACTGCATCAGGCCCTCTGCATCTTCGCGCACGGGCCCCAGGTAGGGCGCCTCGCGGTTGTCCAGGCCGTACGCTTGGAACTCTTCAAGGCCGCAACGCAGGGTGTCGGTGGCCTGCTCCAGAATCAGCCCCAGCCGGCGCGCCTCGACCCAGGGCTGCGGCTGGTAATGCACCAGCACCAGCCGAGTGCTGGTGCGGGCCTGGGCCGGCGTGCCGAAGGCCAGGGCACTGAGGTCGATGACCGGCACCAGCGCGCTGCGATGGGCGAAAATGCCGGCCACCCACACGGGGGCGTGGGCAATGGGCTTGAGCGGCAGGCGCGGCAGTACTTCGGCCACTTCGGTGGCCCGTAGGGCATAGCGTTCGCTGCCGATATGAAACACCAGGAACAACGCTTTTTTCGCTGCCGGGACGGCGCCGCGTTTAGCCGCGAGTTCGCTCATCAGACTTTGAAACGCGACACGCCGCTGCGCAGACCCACCGCAACCTGGCTCAGTTCATCGATGGCGAAACTGGCCTGACGCAGGGACTCCACCGTCTGGCTGCTGGCGTCGCCCAGTTGCACCAGCGCGTGGTTAATCTGTTCGGCCCCCGTGGCCTGGGCCTGCATGCCTTCGTTGACCATCAGCACTCGCGGCGCCAGGGCCTGGACCTGATGGATGATCTGCGACAGTTGCTCGCCCACCTGCTGCACTTCGAACATGCCGCGGCGCACTTCTTCGGAGAATTTGTCCATGCCCATCACCCCGGCCGACACCGCCGACTGGATCTCACGCACCATCTGCTCGATGTCGTACGTGGCCACGGCAGTCTGGTCGGCCAGACGCCGCACCTCGGTGGCGACCACGGCGAAGCCGCGCCCGTACTCACCGGCCTTCTCGGCTTCGATAGCGGCATTGAGCGACAGCAGGTTGGTCTGGTCGGCGACCTTGACGATGGTCACCACCACTTGGTTGATGTTGCCGGCCTTCTCATTGAGGATCGCCAGCTTGGCGTTGACCAGGTCGGCGGCGCCCATTACCGAGTGCATGGTTTCTTCCATACGCGCCAGGCCCTGCTGACCGGAACCGGCGGCCACCGATGCCTGGTCGGCGGCGGTGGAAACTTCGGTCATGGTGCGCACCAGGTCCTTGGAGGTGGCCGCGATTTCGCGGGAGGTGGCACCGATTTCGGTGGTGGTCGCCGCCGTTTCGGTGGCGGTGGCCTGTTGCTGCTTGGAGGTGGCGGCGATCTCGGTGACCGAAGTGGTCACCTGCACCGACGAGCGCTGGGCCTGGGACACCAGGGCGGTCAGCTCGGTCATCATGTCGTTGAAGCCGGTTTCGACCGCGTTGAACTCGTCCTTGCGCGACAGGTTCAGACGCTTGCTCAGGTCGCCGGTGCGCATAACCTCAAGAATTTCGACGATACGCTGCATGGGCGACATGATCGCGCGCATCAGCAGCAGACCGCACAGGCCAGCAGCCAGAATCGCCACGGCAAGCGACACGAACAAACTGATCTTGGCGGATACCACTGCTTCATCGATGGCGGACGTTGCGTTATCGGACACGCCTTTATTTTCGGCGATGATGTCGTTGAGTTTCATGCGACCTTCAATCCAGATCGGCGTCAACTGCTCATCCAGCAACTCGTGGGCGGCCGGCAGATCGTTGGCTTGGATGCGATCGAGTACTTGCGCCAGGACCTTGTTGTAATTGCTGTGCGAGGCCTTGAAGTTATCGAACTCCATACGATCGGCCTGGTTGCCGATCGTTTTCTCGTAATTGGCCATTTGCTGTTCGATGCGCTTTTCGAAACCCTGGTAATCGGTCTTGTCGGCGCTGGTCAGGGTTTTGTCTTCGCGCATACCGATGATATCGAGGGTCTGCAGATAGCTGTCGACCCACGCGCTGCGGATCATTGAGCTCAGATAAACCCCCGGCACAGCGTCATCGCGCACGGCTTCTTGCCCAGCCTCGATTTTCATTAACCGTGAATAAGAGACCACGACCATTAACAGCATGATGGCGATAACGACCGCAAAACTTGCCAGGATCCGTTGGCGCAAGGTCCAATTCTTCACAGTACTTCCTCGAAGGGCCATTCAAATGGAGGGGAGTATAGCTGAGCAGCAGCGCTCATTTATGAATGGGTTTTGGTGGTCAACGGACATAAACGCTAAACGCCTGTGGGAGGGGGCTTGCCCCCGATGACGATACCTCAGTTGTAAAACCTGCAACTGATGCACCGCTATCGGGAGCAAGCCCCCTCCTACATTTTGTTTTAAACCGGTGGTTATTGGTTAAGCCGTACCTGTTTTTCCAGTTCCACCTTCAAGCCGGGCTCCAGTTTGAGCTGGCGCGCCAACTCATCCAGATACGCCTTCTCCATAAAGTTTTCCTCATCTACCAGCATCACGCTGGCGATGTACATCTCGGCGGCCATTTCCGGGGTGTCGGCGGCGCGGGCGACATCCGCCGGGTCCAGGGGCTTGTTCAGTTCGGCATGCAGCCAGTGTTGCAATTGGGGGTCATTGTCGAGTTTGGTGAACTCGCCTTCGATCAGCGCGCGCTCGCGCTCGTCTACATGGCCGTCGGCCTTGGCGGCGGCGACCAACGCCTTGAGGATGCCTTGGCTGTGCTGCTCGACCTGGGCCGGTGGCAGACGGTCGATGGTTTGCGGTTCGCCTTGGGGCGCACTGGCCTGTTGCGCCTGCCAGTTGCCATAGGCTTTGTAGGCGATGACGCCCAAGGCGGCCAAACCGCCGTAGGTCAGGGCCTTGCCGCCGAATTTGCGGGCTTTTTTGTTACCCAGCAACAGCCCCATGGCACCCGCCGCCAGGGCTCCCCCGCCGGCGCCACCGAGCAGGCTGCCCAGGCCGCCACCGCCGAGCAGACTGCCCAAGGCGCCCTTGTCTTCCTGTTTGCGCTGGCCGCCGGCCTTATTCTGCAACATGTCCTGACCGGACTTGAGCAACTGATCGAGCAATCCACGGGTGTTCATAACAGCCTCCAGACACTTGGGTTCATAGGACCAATAGGCTGCCAGCGTAAAACTAAGTGCCAAAAAACCAGGATCTAGAGTGCTTCCAGATGTAACGCCGCTGCCTATCGTATAAATCGATATACACTCAGGTACTTCTATAAAAACAGCCTTCTGGTAATTCCAGCATGATGACCTTGCGTCAAATCCGCCACTTCATTGCCGTGGCCGAGACCGGCTCGATCTCCGCCGCCGCGCAAACCGCGTTCATCTCTCAGTCGACCCTGACCCTGGCGATCCAGCAATTGGAGCAGGAAATCGGCGTCAACCTGTTCAATCGCCACGCCAAAGGCATGACCCTCACCCACCAGGGCCATCAGTTTCTGCGCCAGGCGCACCTGATTCTCGCCACCGTCGACAACGCCAAGCGCAGCCTGCAACAGAGCACCGACCAGGTAGCCGGGCAATTGATCGTCGGTGTGACCAGCCTGGTGGCCGGCTATTACCTGGCCGACCTGCTGACCCGCTTCCAGCGCGCGTACCCCAATGTGGAAATCCGCGTCATGGAAGACGAGCGCCCGTATATCGAACATCTGCTGGTCAGCGGCGAAATTGACGTGGGCGTGCTGATCCTGTCCAACCTCGAAGACCGCCACGCCCTGCAGACCGAAGTCCTGACCCACTCGCCCCACCGCCTGTGGCTGCCGGCGCAGCACCCGTTGTTGGAGCACGACAGCATCAACCTGGCCGATGTGGCACGCGAACCGTTGATTCAGTTGAACGTCGACGAAATGGGCCATAACGCCCAACGCCTGTGGGCCGGCGCCGGCCTGCAACCGCGTGTGACCTTGCGCACGGCATCCACCGAAGCGGTGCGCAGCCTGGTGGCGGCGGGCCTGGGGGTATCGATCCAACCAGACATGACCTACCGCCCCTGGTCGCTGGAAGGCGACATTATTGAAGCGCGGCCGATTGCCGACCTCAGCCAAACGCTCGACGTGGGCCTGGCCTGGCGCCGTGGCACCGCGCGGCCGACCTTGGTGGACCCGTTCCTCACCGTGGCGCGCGAACAGCCGCACCCACGCAAGCCATCTATTTAATCGAATGCTGCATTCAGTATTTAGTATTTGTTGACCTCGCGCCCGCCCTCTACTCTCGACTCATCCATAAGAGAAAGCCGGGCGCCTTGTAAGAGAACGCCCATGGCCACACAAGAAAAGAGATCGCGAAAAATGTCCGGCGCGCCCACCCCGCTGCTCACCGCGTTGCTGATCGACGGCGAACTGGTTCAAGGCCAGGGGTTTGTCGAGCCGATCCTCAACCCGGCCACCGGTGAAGTGCTGACTCAAATCGCCGAAGCCAGCACCGAGCAAGTCGAAAGCGCCATCCTTGCCGCCCACCGCGCCTTTGCCGGTTGGTCGCGGACCACGCCGCAGCAACGCGCCAACCTGCTGCTGGGCATCGCCGATGCCATCGAAAAACAAGCCGACTACCTGGCCCGCCTGGAATCGCTGAACTGCGGCAAGCCGTTGCATCTGGCGCGTCAGGATGATTTGAGCGCCACTGTGGATGTGTTCCGCTTCTTCGCTGGCGCCGTGCGTTGCCAGACTGGCCAATTGAGCGGCGAATACCTGCCGGGCTACACCAGCATGGTGCGCCGCGACCCGATCGGCGTGGTGGCCTCCATTGCGCCATGGAACTACCCGTTGATGATGGCCGCGTGGAAGATCGCCCCGGCCCTCGCCGCCGGTAATACCCTGGTGTTCAAACCGTCGGAACACACGCCGCTGTCGATCCTGGCCCTGGCACCCGTGCTCAAAGAGCTGCTGCCACGGGGCGTGATCAACATTTTGTGCGGCGGCGGCGAAGGGGTCGGCAGCCATTTGGTCAGTCATCCCAAGGTACGCATGGTGTCGCTGACCGGCGATATCGTCACCGGCCAGAAGATTCTGCAAGCCGCGTCCAAAACCCTGAAACGCACGCACCTGGAACTGGGCGGCAAGGCACCGGTGATCGTGTGTAACGACGCCGACCTGCAGGCCGTGGTCGAAGGCGTGCGCGCCTATGGCTATTACAACGCCGGGCAGGATTGCACCGCCGCATGCCGTATCTATGCCCAGGCCGGGATTCACGACAAATTGGTCGCCGAGCTGGGCGCGGCCGTCGGCAGCCTGCGCTTTGCCGGCAAACGCGACGCCGATAACGAACTCGGCCCGCTGATCAGCACACGCCAGCGCGACCGCGTCGCCAGCTTTGTCGAACGCGCCCTCGGCCAACCGCATATCGAACGGGTCACCGGCGCCGCCGTGCATTCCGGTGCCGGTTTCTATTACCAGCCCACCCTGCTGGCCGGTTGCAAGCAAAGCGATGAGATCGTGCAGCGCGAAGTGTTCGGCCCGGTGGTCACCGTGACCCGCTTCGACGAACTGGAGCAAGCGGTGGACTGGGCCAACGATTCCGAATACGGCCTGGCCTCTTCGGTGTGGACCCAGAACCTGGACAAAGCCATGCAAGTGGCGGCACGCCTGCAATACGGCTGCACCTGGATCAACAGCCACTTCATGCTGGTCAGCGAAATGCCCCACGGCGGTTTGAAGCGCTCGGGATACGGGAAAGATCTGTCGAGCGATTCGTTACAGGACTACAGCGTGGTGCGCCACATTATGGCGCGTCACGGTCAGCACCTTTAAAACAACAACTAAGCTCATGCGTCACGGCTTCACACACTGCCCCGACCATAATTAAAGAAGAGGGAACCCCCCATGTCCGCGCACAAGACCGCACTGCTCAGTGCCTTGACCACCGCGCTGCTGGCCAGCGCCAGCCTGCAAGCCGCCGAACCGCTCAAGACGGTCGGCGCCGGCGAAGGCCAGTTGGATATCGTCGCCTGGCCCGGCTATATCGAACGTGGCGAAAGCGACAAAGCCTACGATTGGGTCAGCGGTTTCGAGAAGGAAACCGGCTGCAAGGTCAATGTGAAAACCGCCGCCACCTCTGATGAAATGGTCAGCCTGATGGCCAAGGGCGGCTATGACCTGGTCACCGCCTCCGGCGATGCGTCGCTGCGGTTGATCGTCGGCAAGCGTGTGCAGCCGATCAACACCGCGCTGATTCCCAACTGGAAAAACCTCGACCCGCGCCTCAAGGATGCGCCGTGGTACGTGGTCGGCCAGCAAACCTATGGCACCCCGTACCAGTGGGGGCCGAACGTGCTGATGTACAACACCAGCGTGTTCAAGACCGCGCCCACTAGCTGGAGCGTGCTGTTCGACCCGCAGAACCTGCCGGACGGCAAGCCGAACAAGGGCCGCGTGCAGGCCTATGACGGCCCGATCTACATCGCCGACGCGGCGCTGTACCTCAAGGCCACCAAACCGGAGCTGGGAATCCAGAGCCCCTACGAGCTGACCGAAGCGCAATACAAGGCCGTGCTCGACCTGCTGCGCGCCCAGCAACCGCTGATCCACCGTTACTGGCACGACACCACCGTGCAAATGAGCGACTTCAAGAACGAAGGCGTGGTGGCCTCCAGTGCCTGGCCGTACCAAGTCAACGGGCTGGTCAACGAGAAACAGCCGATCGCCTCGACCATCCCCAAGGAAGGCGCCACCGGTTGGGCCGACACCACCATGCTGCACAGCGAGGCCAAGCACCCCAACTGCGCTTACAAGTGGATGGACTGGTCGCTGCAGCCAAAGGTCCAGGGCGATGTCGCCGCCTGGTTCGGCTCGCTGCCGGCGGTGCCGGCCGCGTGTAAAGAGAGCGAATTGCTCGGCGCCGAGGGTTGCAAGACCAATGGCTTCGACCAGTTCGACAAGATCGCCTTCTGGAAAACCCCACAGGCTGAAGGCGGCAAGTTCGTGCCGTACAGCCGCTGGACCCAGGACTACATTGCGATCATGGGCGGCCGTTAAAACCATCAAGACGGCATAGACCTACTGTGGGAGGGGGCTTGCCCCCGATAGCGGTGTGACAGCCAACCCAGCTTTCACTGAACCACTGGCATCGGGGGCAAGCCCCCTCCCACATTGACCGCACTCACAGATGTTTTGTTTTTTCAGAAGTCCAGGCCGGGCCGCTGCGACGACCCGCGCCTTTTTGGAGCACCGCACCATGACGCTTGCAGTCCAATTCACCCACGTTTCCCGTCAGTTCGGCGAAGTGAAAGCCGTCGACCGGGTTTGCATCGATATTGAGGACGGCGAGTTCTTTTCCATGCTCGGCCCTTCCGGCTCGGGCAAGACCACCTGCCTGCGCCTGATCGCCGGCTTCGAACAACCCAGCGCCGGCTCGATCCGCATTCATGGTGAGGAAGCCGCCGGCTTGCCGCCGTATCAGCGCGATGTGAACACCGTGTTCCAGGATTACGCGCTGTTCCCCCATATGAATGTGCGCGACAACGTGGCCTATGGCCTTAAAGTCAAAGGCGTGGGCAAGACCGAACGGCTCAACCGCGCCGAAGAAGCCCTGGGCATGGTGGCCCTGGGCGGTTACGGCGAACGCAAACCGGTGCAACTCTCCGGCGGCCAGCGCCAACGGGTGGCCCTGGCCCGCGCGCTGGTCAATCGCCCGCGCGTGCTGTTGCTTGACGAGCCCCTGGGCGCCCTCGACCTCAAGCTGCGCGAGCAGATGCAAAGCGAGCTGAAAAAGCTGCAACGCCAGCTCGGCATCACCTTTATCTTCGTGACCCACGACCAGACCGAAGCGCTGTCCATGTCCGACCGCGTGGCGGTGTTCAACAAAGGCCGCATCGAACAGGTCGACACCCCGCGCAACCTCTACATGAAACCGGCCACGGCGTTCGTCGCCGAATTCGTCGGCACCTCCAACGTGATTCGGGGCGAATTGGCCCAGCGCTTGAGCGGCAGCGCCCAACCGTTTTCGATCCGTCCGGAACATGTGCGGTTTGCCGAAGGCCCGCTGGGCGCTGGCGATGTGGAGATCAGCGGCGTGCTGCATGACATCCAGTACCAGGGCAGCGCCACCCGTTTTGAGCTGAAACTGGACAACGGCCAGACCCTGAGCATCAGCCAGGCCAACAACCAGTGGCTGGACACCAGTAGCGCCCATCAGGTCGGCCAGCCCCTCACCGCGCGCTGGGCCCGACAGGCCATGACGCCGTTGACCGATAACGCAGGCGAGGTGTGACATGAGCCTGGCCCTTTCCCAACAACCGCCGATGCGCAGGTTTTCCAACCTGCTGTACCGCAAGCCCAACCTATACCTGGCGATGTTGCTGGTGCCGCCGCTGATCTGGTTCGGCGCTATCTACCTGGGCTCGTTGCTGACCTTGCTATGGCAAGGCTTCTACACCTTCGACGACTTCACCATGGCGGTCACCCCGGACCTGACCCTGGCCAACTTCGCCGCGCTGTTCCAGCCGTCGAATTTCGACATCATCCTGCGCACGCTGAGCATGGCGATCGTGGTGTCGATCGCCAGCGCCATCGTCGCCTTCCCGATCGCCTATTACATGGCGCGCTACACCACTGGCAAAACCAAGGCGTTTTTCTACATCGCCGTGATGATGCCGATGTGGGCCAGTTACATCGTCAAGGCTTACGCCTGGACCTTGCTGCTAGCCAAGGGCGGCGTGGCGCAGTGGTTTGTGCAGCACCTGGGGTTGGAGCCGCTGCTGCACTTTGTGCTGGGCATTCCTGGCGTGGGCGGCAGCACCTTGAGCACCTCGCATCTGGGAAGGTTCATGGTGTTCGTCTATATCTGGCTGCCGTTCATGATCCTGCCGATCCAAGCGTCCCTGGAGCGTTTGCCGCCGTCGCTGCTGCAAGCCTCGGCCGACCTGGGGGCCAAGCCGCGCCAGACCTTTATGCAGGTGATTCTGCCGCTGTCGGTGCCGGGGATCGCCGCCGGATCGATCTTCACGTTCTCGCTGACCCTGGGCGACTTTATCGTGCCGCAACTGGTGGGCCCGCCGGGCTACTTCGTCGGCGGCATGGTGTACGCCCAGCAAGGCGCCATCGGCAATATGCCCATGGCGGCGGCGTTCACCCTGGTGCCGATCGTGCTGATCGCGATTTACCTGTCCATCGTCAAACGCCTGGGGGCCTTCGATGCACTCTGAAAAAGCATCTCTCGGTTTGCGCATAGCCGCCTGGGGGGGCCTGGTGTTCCTGCACTTCCCGATCCTGATCATCTTCCTCTACGCCTTCAACACCGAAGAAGCGGCGTTCAGCTTCCCGCCCCAGGGCTTCACCCTGAAGTGGTTCAGCGTGGCGTTCGCACGGCCCGACGTATTGGAAGCGATCAAGTTGTCGCTGCAGATCGCCGCCATCGCCACCCTGATCGCTATGGTGCTCGGCACACTGGCTTCCGCGGCGCTGTACCGGCGTGAGTTCTTCGGCAAACAGGGCGTGTCGCTGATGCTGATCCTGCCGATTGCATTGCCGGGGATCATCACCGGTATCGCGTTGCTGGCAACGTTCAAGACCCTGGGCATCGAGCCGGGGATGTTCACCATCATCGTCGGCCACGCCACCTTTTGTGTGGTGATCGTCTACAACAACGTCATCGCCCGCTTGCGCCGCACCTCCCACAGCCTGATCGAGGCGTCGATGGACCTGGGCGCCGACGGCTGGCAGACCTTCCGCTACATCATCATGCCCAACCTGGGCTCGGCGCTGCTGGCCGGCGGCATGCTCGCGTTTGCACTGTCGTTCGACGAAATCATCGTCACCACCTTCACCGCCGGGCATGAGCGCACCTTGCCGCTGTGGCTGCTCAACCAGTTGAGCCGGCCACGGGATGTGCCGGTGACCAACGTAGTGGCGATGCTGGTGATGCTGGTGACGATGTTCCCGATCCTGGGCGCTTATTACTTGACCCGCGGCGGTGAAAGCGTGGCGGGCAGTGGCGGTAAATAACTTGGCCACTGAAGGAACGCGGTTCAAATGTGGGAGGGGGCTTGCCCCCGATAGCGGTGTGACAGCCAACACAGCTGTCACTGAACCACTGGCATCGGGGGCAAGCCCCCTCCCACATTTAAATCCGGTTTCTTCAGGGAAATAACACGCGTTTTTTGGAGGACTCAATCATGCAAACCAAACTGTTGATCAACGGCCAACTGGTACAAGGCGAAGGCCCGGCCCAGGCCATCTTCAACCCGGCCCTGGGCCGTGTGCTGGTGGAAATCAACGAAGCCAGCGAAGCCCAGGTCGACGCCGCCGTGCGCGCCGCCGATGCCGCGTTTGAAAGCTGGTCCCAAACCGCGCCCAAAGACCGCTCGCTGTTGCTGCTCAAATTGGCGGACGCCATCGAAGCCCACGGTGAAGAACTGGCCAAGCTGGAGTCGGACAACTGCGGCAAACCCTACAGCGCCGCGCTGAACGACGAGATCCCGGCGATTGCCGACGTGTTCCGCTTCTTTGCCGGTGCCAGTCGCTGCATGAGCGGTTCGGCCGGCGGCGAGTACTTGCCCGGCCATACCTCAATGATCCGCCGCGATCCGGTGGGCGTGATCGCCTCCATCGCACCGTGGAACTACCCGCTGATGATGGTCGCCTGGAAAATCGCCCCGGCCCTGGCCGCCGGTAATACCGTGGTGCTCAAACCGTCGGAACAAACCCCACTGACGGCATTGCGCATGGTGGAACTGGCGTCGGAAATCTTCCCGGCCGGCGTGCTCAACCTGGTGTTTGGCCGCGGCCCGACCGTAGGCAGCCCGCTGGTGCAGCATCCGAAAGTGCGCATGGTGTCGCTGACCGGTTCCATCGCCACCGGCGCGAACATCATCGCCAACACCGCCGACAGCGTGAAGCGCATGCACATGGAGCTGGGCGGCAAGGCACCGGTGATTATCTTCAACGACGCGGACATCGACGCCGCCGTGGAAGGCATCCGCACCTTCGGTTTCTACAACGCCGGCCAGGACTGCACGGCGGCGTGCCGCATCTATGCCCAGGCGGACATCTACGACGCCTTTGTCGAGAAACTCGGCGCGGCGGTCGCCAGCATCAAGTACGGCTTGCAGGATGACCCAAGCACCGAGCTGGGGCCATTGATCACCGCACAACACCGCGACCGCGTGGCCGGGTTTGTCGAACGTGCCGTGGCGCAACCGCATATCCGGCTGATCACCGGCGGCAAGGCCGTAGAAGGCAACGGGTTCTTCTTTGAACCGACCGTGCTGGCCGACGCCCAGCAAGACGACGAAATCGTGCGCCGCGAGGTGTTCGGGCCGGTGGTGTCGGTTACCAAATTCTCAGATGAAGCCCAGGTGCTGGGTTGGGCCAACGATTCGGATTACGGCCTTGCGTCATCCGTGTGGACGGCCGACGTAGGACGCGCCCATCGCCTGGCCGCGCGCTTGCAATACGGCTGCACCTGGGTGAACACCCATTTCATGCTCGTCAGCGAAATGCCCCACGGCGGTCAGAAACTGTCGGGGTATGGCAAAGACATGTCCATGTATGGGCTGGAGGACTACACCACGGTCCGGCATGTGATGTTCAAGCATTGATTCGCCGCCCCCCCTGCAAGCAGGCGCTTGCAGGGGGGCTTATAACAATAATTTTCAGGATCTCCCATGGACATCACCCGCCGCGACTTCCTCAACGGCGTCGCCATCACCGTTGCTGCCGGCATCACGCCGCTGCAGATTCTCCAGGCCGCCCCCGACGGTCGCTATTACCCACCCGCCCTCACCGGCCTGCGCGGCAGTCATGTCGGTTCGTTCGAAGTGGCGCATCAGATGGGCTGGGAAAAGAAGGTCTTCGACACCGATACCTTGCCGATCACCGAGGACTACGACCTGGTGGTGGTCGGCGGTGGCCTGAGCGGTCTGGCGGCGGCGTGGTTCTACCGTGAGAAGCACCCCAAGGCGAAAATCCTGATCCTGGAAAACCACGACGATTTCGGCGGCCATGCCAAACGCAATGAGTTCCAGGCCGGCGGCCGCATGATCATCGGCTATGGCGGCAGCGAGGCCTTCCAGTCGCCCACCCACCTGTTCAGCGAGCAAGTGAACGGTTTGTTGAAAAAGCTCGGGGTGAATATCAAACGCTTCGAAACCGCCTTCGACCGCCCGTTCTACCCCAGCCTGGGGCTGTCGCGCGGGGTATTTTTCGACAAGGAAAACTTCGGCGAAGACAAACTGGTGACCGGCGACCCGACGCCGATGGTGGCCGACGATATCGCCCCGGACCAGTTGCATGGGCGCGCCCTGAAAGACTTTATCAATGACTTCCCACTGCCGCCTGCGGACCGCCAGGCGTTGATTGAATTGCACACTGCGCCCAAGGACTACTTGCCGGGCAAAACGGCCGAGGAAAAGGCCGATTATCTGGCGGCCACCAGCTACCGGGACTTCCTGCTCAAGAACGTGGGGTTGTCGGAAGGTGCGGTGAAATACTTCCAGAGCCGCACCAATGACTTTATGGCCTTGAGCATTGATGCCGTGGCTGCGTCCGACGCTTATAACGTCGGTTTCCCAGGCTTCGCGGGGATGAACCTGGCGCCGATCAGTAAAGAAGCGGCGGCAGAAATGGAAGAGCCCTACATCTACCACTTCCCGGACGGCAACGCATCGCTGGCGCGCCTCTTGGTGCGCAGCCTGATTCCGGGGGTGGCGCCGGGGCACACCATGGACGATATCGTGCTGGCGCCCTTCGACTATGCCAGGCTCGACCAACCCAAGGCGCCGGTGCGCCTGCGCTTGAACAGCACGGCGGTGAGTGTGCGCAATGTCGGCGACGGCGTGCATATCGGCTACAGCCGAGGCGGCCAACTCGCACAAGTACGCGGCAAACGCTGCATCCTGGCCTGCTACAACATGATGATTCCGTACCTGCTCAAGGGCCTGCCCGCGCCCCAGGCCCATGCGTTGAGCCAGAACGTGAAATTCCCCTTGGTGTACACCAAGGTGGTGATTCGTAACTGGCAGGCGTTTGAGAAGTTGGGCGTGCATGAAATCTACGCAGCTACCCAGCCTTACAGCCGCATCAAGCTGGACTACCCGGTGAGCATGGGCGGCTACGACCACCCGCGCGACCCGACGCAGCCCATCGGCTTACACATGGTCTACGTGCCCACCAGCCCCAACAGCGGCATGAACGCCCGCGACCAGGCCCGCGCCGGACGCGGCCGGTTGTATGGGCAGACATTCGAGCAACTGGAAGCGCAATTACGTGACCAACTGCAACGCATGCTCGGCCCGGGCGGGTTCAACCATGAGACGGATATCCTGGCGATCACCGTGAATCGCTGGTCCCACGGCTATGCGTACTTTTCCAACAGCCTGTTCGATGACGCCGACGAAAGTGAAGCGCTGATGAACCTGGCGCGCAAACCGTTGGGGCATGTGAGCATCGCCAACTCGGACGCGGCCTGGAGTGCGTACGCGCATGCGGCGATCGACGAGGCGTACCGAGCCGTGGGCGAAGTGGCCTGAGACACACCTCTGACAGGCAATACAAAACTGTTTGTGGGAGGGGGCTTGCCCCCGATAGCAGTGGGTCAGCACTGAATAGTCGGCTGATGCACCGCTATCGGGAGCAAGCCCCCTCCCACATTGGTTGTTCATAATTCGTGAGTAATGTGGTTGCCCCACAGCCCCGGAAATGTCTTGTCGCACTTGCAATGCTATCACCCCGCCATCAATCATTTTTCCTACACCATCGAACCGCTTAAGCTATCCGGCGTCTGTTTAATGTTCGTTGCGTTTGGCCGAAGGCATGTCCGAACCGTACTTTCTGATCCAGCACGTGCCAGGAACGGCGCGGGATTTGCTCACGACAGGTTGTCTCTATGCATCGTAGGAATTTGCTCAAAGCGTCCATGGCCATTGCGGCTTATACCGGTCTGTCGGCCAGTGGCCTGCTCGCCGCCCAAGCATGGGCCGGGAACCGCGCCGCCGATGGGAAAGCCGTGGCGTTCGACTTCGAATCGCTCAAGGCCCAGGCCAAACAACTGGCCGCAACCGCCTACAAAGACACCAAACAGGTGCTGCCGCCGACCCTGGCGAGCATGACCCCGCAGAACTTCAACGCCATCGGCTACGACCGCAACCATTCGCTGTGGAAAGAGCTGAATGGCCAACTGGACGTGCAGTTCTTCCACGTCGGCATGGGCTTCAAGACGCCTGTGCGCATGCACAGCGTCGACCCTAAGACCCGCGAAGCCCGTGAGGTGCATTTCCGCCCTTCGCTGTTCAACTATGAAAAAACTACGGTCGACACCAAGCAACTGACCGGCGACCTGGGTTTCTCCGGCTTCAAACTGTTCAAGGCGCCGGAGCTGGACCGTCATGATGTGCTGTCGTTTCTCGGCGCCAGCTATTTCCGCGCGGTGGATTCCACTGGCCAGTACGGCCTGTCCGCGCGTGGCCTGGCAATCGACACCTACGCGAAAAAACGCGAAGAATTCCCAGATTTCACGCAGTTCTGGTTCGAAACCCCGGATAAGAACGCTACCCGCTTCGTGGTCTATGCCCTGCTCGACTCGCCGAGCGCCACTGGTGCCTACCGCTTCGATATCGACTGCCAGGCCAACCAGGTGGTGATGGCCATCGACGCGCATATCAATGCGCGCACGGCCATCGAACAATTGGGCATCGCACCGATGACCAGCATGTTCAGCTGCGGCACCCACGAGCGCCGCATGTGCGACACCATCCACCCGCAGATCCACGACTCGGACCGCCTGGCCATGTGGCGCGGCAATGGCGAGTGGGTCTGCCGCCCGCTGAATAACCCAGCCAAGCTGCAATTCAATGCGTTCGCCGACACCGACCCGAAAGGCTTCGGGCTGGTGCAGACCGACCACGAATTCGCCAGCTATCAGGACACCGTGGACTGGTACAGCAAACGCCCAAGCCTGTGGGTGGAGCCAACCACCGCTTGGGGCGAAGGCTCCATCGACCTGCTGGAAATCCCCACCACCGGCGAAACCCTGGACAACATCGTGGCCTTTTGGACCCCGAAGAAACCCGTGGCCGCCGGCGACTCGCTCAACTACGGCTATAAGTTGTACTGGAGCGCCTTGCCGCCGGTAAGCACGCCGTTGGCGCAAGTGGATGCTACCCGTTCCGGCATGGGCGGTTTTACCGAAGGCTGGGCACCGGGCGAGCATTACCCGCCGGTGTGGGCGCGCCGCTTCGCGGTGGACTTCAAGGGGGGCGGCCTGGACCGCTTGCCGGAGGGCACCGGGATCGAACCGGTGGTGACCTGTTCCCACGGCGAGGTGAAGGACTTCAGCGTGCTGGTACTGGATAACATCAAGGGCTACCGCATTCTGTTCGACTGGTACCCGACCAGCGACAGCGTGGAACCGGTGGAGCTGCGTTTGTTTATCCGCACCCAGGACCGCACCTTGAGCGAAACCTGGTTGTATCAGTACTTCCCGCCGGCACCGGACCAGCGCAAGTACACCTGATGCACCATGGGGGAGCGTTCGCTCCCCCATGATTGAACCGCGATTCAGAATCGCGACACGCTTTTCATCGCTCCAATCAAGTACCGCATCGCCACCTGGTCGTCCTCGGTCAGGGCGCGGTACTGCGCCAACAACGCCTCTTCATCCGAACTCAGCCTTCGACCTCGCAACGCCACCCTGCGGGTCAGAAATGACGCCACCATACCCGCTACACCATAGGACTTGGCCATGGACTGCTTCTCCTGATAACAATCAAATACTCCTGGCGCCCATCACCTGCGTCCCGTGAAGCGCAATGCCTCAGTGGGCAAGCCGCCTGATTTCCTGGGCCAGAAATCAGGCTTACCGTAAGCGTAGAAACATTCTGATGACGCGTGGGATTTTTTTAGAGCATTCACTTAAAAAATTTCTTCGGTAACAAAGACCTACAGGTATTTCCCATACTCAGGGCAATAAAAAACCCACCGGATCAGGGTGGGTTTCTTATTGTCGCGACGGCTAATCCCTCAAGTCGGACTCATGGATCGGCTGATCGCGATGGGTCGCCCGCTGATACTGCGCCGGCCAGATCGCCTTGCGCCCACCCAGGTCGTCGTCGGCATGCAACGGCCAGTACGGATCGCGCAGCAGTTCACGGGCCAGGAAGATGATGTCGGCCTGACAGGTACGCAGGATGTGCTCGGCCTGCGCCGGCTCGGTGATCATGCCGACGGTGCCGGTGGCGATTTCTGACTCTTTGCGCACCCGCTCGGCGAAACGGGTCTGGTAACCCGGGCCGGTGGGGATCTCGGCGTTGGCGGCGGTGCCGCCGGACGAGACGTCGATCAAATCCACCCCGATTGCTTTGAGGCGGCGCGCCAGTTCCACGGTTTCATCCGGGTTCCAGCCGTCTTCCACCCAGTCGGTGGCAGATACGCGCACGAACAGTGGCAGTTCTTGAGGCCAGACGTCGCGCACGGCTTCGGTCACTTGCAACACCAATCGAATGCGATTCTGGAACGAGCCCCCGTACTGGTCCTGACGTTGATTGCTCAGTGGCGACAGAAACTGGTGCAGCAGATAGCCATGGGCCGCGTGGATCTCCACCACCTTGAAACCGGCGGTCAAGGCGCGTTTGGCGGCCGCGACGAAGTCGGCAATCACCTGTTGGATCTGTGCTTCATCCAGCTGTTTGGGTTGTGTGTGCAGCGGGTCGAAGGCAATCGGCGAAGGGCCGACCGGCACCCAGCCGCCGTCTTCGGGCTTGACGCTGCCATGCTTGCCGAGCCACGGGCGGTGGGTGCTGGCCTTGCGCCCGGCATGGGCCAGTTGAATACCGGCCACCGCCCCTTGGGCCGCAATAAAGCGCGTAATGCGTTGCAGCGGCTCGATCTGTTGATCGTTCCACAGCCCCAGGTCCTGGGCGGTGATACGGCCATCGGCGGTCACGGCGGTGGCTTCGGTGAAGATCAGGCCGGCGCCGCCCACGGCACGGCTGCCGAGGTGCACCAGGTGCCAGTCGTTGGCCAGGCCATCGACACTGGAGTACTGGCACATCGGCGATACGGCGATGCGATTGGGCAGGGTCAATTGGCGCAGGGTATAGGATTCGAGCAGCTGACTCATGGCGCACCTCTTCTGGGTTCTATGGGCACTATTCAAACCGTGCTTAGAGCCTAGTCGACAACGCGCGATTGCACAGGGTTCAGCGCAAAGCGGGAGCCGATTGCCGGCTCCCGTACAGTGTGTGCTTACATTTCGACCTGGGTGCCCAGTTCGATCACCCGGTTTACCGGGAGTTTGAAGAAGCGCAGGTTACCGTTGGCGTTTTTCAACATGAACGCGAACAACCCTTCGCGCCAGCGCGCCATGCCGTTGAGGCGTGAGGCGATCACCGTTTCACGGCTGAGGAAGTAGGTAGTGCGCATCGGGCTGAAATCCAGATCGTCCAGATGGCACAACTTCAGCGCTTCGGGCACGTCCGGCTCGTCGGTGAAACCGAAGTGCAGGATGACCCGGAAGAAGCCTTCACCGTAGGAGTCCACCTCAAACCGCCGCGTGGCTGGCACCCGTGGGATGTCTTCGTACACCACGGTCAGCAGCACCACTTGCTCATGCAGCACCTGATTGTGCAGCAGGTTGTGCAACAGCGCATGGGGCACAGCGTCGGGCCGCGCGGTGAGAAACACCGCCGTGCCCTGCACCCGGTGGGGCGGCTGTACGCGGATACTGCTGATAAAGATCGGCAACGGCAGGCCGCCTTCATCGAGGCGGTCCACCAGCAATTGCTTGCCGCGTTTCCACGTCGTCATCAGTACGAACAGCACGATCCCCGCCAGTACCGGGAAGGCACCGCCCTGGATGATCTTCGGCACGTTGGCGGCGAAGTACAGACCGTCGACCAACAGGCAGCAGACCAGCACCGGCACAGCCAGCACCGGCGGCCATTTCCACAGTAGCAGCATGACCGCCGACACCAGGATAGTGGTCATCAGCATGGTGCCGGTTACAGCCACGCCGTAGGCCGAGGCCAAGGCATTGGAGGATTCGAAGCCCAGTACCAGCAGAATCACGCCGACCATCAGCGACCAGTTCACCGCGCCAATGTAGATCTGGCCCTGCTCGGCACTGGAGGTGTGTTGGATGTGCATGCGCGGGATGTAACCAAGCTGAATCGCTTGGCGCGTCAAGGAAAACGCACCGGAAATCACTGCCTGGGACGCAATTACCGTGGCCAGGGTGGACAACACCACCAGCGGGATCAGTGCCCAACTCGGTGCCAGCAAGTAGAACGGGTTGCGCGCGGCTTCGGGGTCGCCCAATAGCATCGCGCCCTGACCGAAGTAGTTAAGCACCAGTGCCGGCAGCACCAGCATGAACCACGCACGGGCAATCGGCTTGCGGCCGAAGTGGCCCATGTCGGCGTACAACGCTTCGGCACCGGTCAACGCCAGCACCACCGCGCCAAGGATCGCCACGCCAATGCCAGGGTGGGCCTCGAAGAAGCGCACGGCCCAGATCGGGTTCAGGGCATGGAGTACCTCGGGGTGCAGGGTAATGCCGTACACACCAAGGCCGCCCAGCACCAGAAACCAGGTCACCATCACTGGCCCGAACAGTTTGCCGATATGGTCGGTGCCGTGCTTCTGGATCAGAAACAACGCCACCAACACCACCAGGGCAATCGGCACTACCCATTTTTCCAGGCCATCGAACGCCAGTTCCAGACCTTCCACGGCCGACAATACGGAAATTGCCGGGGTGATCATGCTATCGCCGTAGAACAATGCCGCCCCGCAAAGACCACACACCACCAGGAAACTGCGCAGCTTCCTGCGCTCCCCCGCCGCCCGCCGCGCCAGCGCGGTAAGGGCCATGATGCCGCCTTCGCCCTGGTTGTCGGCACGAAGTACGAACAGCATGTACTTGATCGACACGACCCAGATCAGCGACCAGAAAATCAGCGCCAGAATCCCCAGCACGCCATCGTGGTTGACCTGAACCCCATAACCGCCGTTGAACACCTCTTTGAGGGTATAGAGCGGGCTGGTACCGATATCGCCATACACCACCCCAACCGCCGCCACCAGCATGCCAATCGGCTTGGCGTTTGAATGCTCGGCACCTGTTGCCTGACTGCTTGCCTGACCCATCAACCACTCCTGCCCTTTGACCTGAGGTCTTATATAAACAGCGCGTCTAAGCGAACCCTAGCATGCGCTGTTTTACTTCTCGTAACAGACGTTTTATTGACCCACGGGTTTTACCCATGCGCAACGGCGCGAAGCATAGCGCAGCGCTCGTCGTATTTCCCTGCATAAAGCTGGTCAAGTGCGTTGCCCATCGCTAGAATTGCGCACTTTTTGATCAGAGGCGCGCCCAGCGCCCGTCCGCTGCCCTGCCCTTCACGGCGGCGGCGTCATTCAATACCGAGGTTAGACATGTCCACCACTCCCGCAACGGCCAACCCCAAGGTCGGCTTTGTATCCCTGGGTTGCCCCAAGGCCCTGGTCGATTCCGAGCGCATCCTGACCCAACTGCGCATGGAAGGTTATGACGTGGTGTCCACTTATCAGGACGCGGACGTGGTGGTGGTCAATACCTGTGGCTTTATCGACTCGGCCAAGGCGGAGTCGCTGGAAGTGATCGGCGAAGCCATCAAGGAAAACGGCAAGGTCATCGTGACCGGCTGCATGGGCGTGGAAGAAGGCAATATTCGCGACGTGCACCCCAGCGTGCTGGCGGTGACCGGTCCGCAGCAATATGAGCAAGTGGTTAACGCCGTGCACGAGGTGGTGCCGCCACGTCAGGATCACAACCCGCTGATCGACCTGGTGCCACCGCAAGGCATCAAGCTGACCCCGCGCCACTACGCCTACCTGAAGATTTCCGAAGGCTGCAACCACAGCTGCAGCTTCTGCATCATTCCGTCGATGCGCGGCAAGCTGGTCAGCCGCCCGGTCGGTGACGTGCTCGACGAGGCCCAGCGCCTGGTCAAATCCGGCGTGAAAGAGCTGCTGGTGATCTCCCAGGACACCAGCGCCTACGGCGTCGATGTGAAATACCGCACCGGTTTCTGGAACGGCGCGCCGGTGAAGACCCGCATGACCGAACTCTGCGAAGCCCTCAGCAGCCTGGGTGTGTGGGTGCGCCTGCACTATGTGTACCCGTACCCGCATGTGGACGAGCTGATCCCGCTGATGGCCGCCGGCAAGATCCTGCCGTACTTGGACATCCCGTTCCAGCACGCCAGCCCAAAAGTGCTCAAGGCCATGAAACGCCCGGCCTTCGAAGACAAGACCCTGGCGCGCATCAAAAACTGGCGCCAGATCTGCCCCGAGCTGATCATCCGCTCCACCTTTATCGTCGGCTTCCCCGGCGAAACCGAAGAAGACTTCCAGTACCTGCTGGACTGGCTGACCGAAGCCCAACTGGACCGCGTTGGCTGCTTCCAGTACTCGCCGGTTGAAGGTGCTCCGGCCAACCTGTTGGACCTGGCCGTGGTGCCGGACGACGTCAAGCAGGACCGTTGGGAACGCTTCATGGCGCATCAGCAGGCCATCAGCTCGGCGCGCCTGCAACTGCGCATCGGCAAGGAAATCGAAGTGTTGATCGACGAAGTCGACGAACAAGGCGCCGTGGGCCGTTGCTTCTTCGATGCGCCGGAGATCGACGGTAACGTATTTATCGACGACGCCAGCGGCTTGAAGCCAGGCGACAAGGTCTGGTGCACCGTGACCGACGCCGACGAATACGACCTGTGGGCCGAAAAGCGCGCCTGATCGTTAAAAACTGGCAAAGCCCTGCTTCTGGACAAGATGCGAGGCTTTTTTCGGTCTATCGTTTGGCCCATCAATGCGGATATCGGCAAGGGGCAGCGGGCATGGGGCAGCATTCGGTCATTCACACACCTAAAAGCAGCGATTACCCGGAGCTGGTGCGCATCTGGGAAGCCTCGGTGCGCGCCACCCACGACTTCCTGCCGGACAGCTACATCGTGTTACTCAAGGATCTGGTGCTGACCCGCTACCTGGATGCCGTGATGCTGATCTGCACCAAAGACGCCCGCCAGCGCATTACCGGATTTGCCGGGGTCGCGGCGGGCAAAGTGGAGATGCTGTTCATCGACCCGCAATACCGTGGCCAAGGCCTGGGCCGACAGTTGCTGCGCTACGCGGTGGAGTGCATGAACGCCGATGAGTTGGAAGTCAACGAACAGAACCCCCAGGCCCTGGGTTTTTACCTCAAGCAGGGGTTCGAGGTGATCGGACGCACGGAGCACGACGGCCTGGGCAAGCCTTATCCGTTGCTGCGCATGCGTTTGCGCCAGTTGCCGTCACAGGCGCGTCAGGGCTAAATGAAATGGGGCCGGGATTAACCGGCGCCAGGCAGGTACAATAGCCGCCCCCTTTTGTTACGGCCCTTGTCATGACTGACCCCATACGCCTCTCCAAACGCCTTATCGAACTGGTCGGTTGCTCCCGTCGGGAGGCCGAGCTGTTTATCGAAGGCGGCTGGGTCTCGGTGGACGGTGAAGTGATCGACGAACCGCAGTTCAAGGTCACCACCCAAAAGGTCGAACTCGACCCCGAAGCCAAGGCCACCGCGCCGGAGCCCGTGACCATCCTGCTGCACGCCCCGGCCGGCGTGGATGCCGACACGGCGATGGCGTCGATCAGCGCCGAAACCCTGTCGGACGAACATCGCTTCGGCAAGCGCCCGCTCAAGGGCCACTTCCTGCGCCTGAGCGCCAGCGCCGACCTGCAAGCCAAGGCCAGCGGCCTGCTGGTGTTTACCCAGGATTGGAAGATTCTGCGCAAGTTGACCGCCGATGCCGCCAAGATCGAGCAGGAATACGTGGTTGAGGTGGAAGGCGAGATGGTTGCCCACGGCCTCAATCGCCTGAACCATGGCCTGACCTACAAAGGCAAGGAACTGCCGCCCGTCAAAGCCAGCTGGCAGAACGAAAACCGCCTGCGCTTTGCGCTGAAAAACCCGCAACCCGGGGTGATCGCGTTGTTCTGCGAAGCGGTCGGCCTGAAAGTCGTGGCGATTCGCCGAATCCGCATCGGCGGTGTGTCCATCGGCAAGGTGCCCGTAGGCCAATGGCGTTACCTGTCCGGCAAAGAGAAATTCTAAGCCGCTCCCTTTTTTCGACAGCGCCCCACTGGGCGTTGTCCACCGTTGAAGACCAGGATTGCCCACCATGATTCACAACGACGTATTGCGCAGCGTGCGCTACATGCTCGACATCAGCGACAACAAAATGGTCGAGATCACCAAGCTCGGCGGCATGGACATCACCAAGGATGACCTGCTGACCTACCTCAAAAAGGACGAAGAAGAAGGCTTCGTGTTCTGCCCGGACGAGGTCATGGCGCACTTTCTCGATGGCCTGGTGATCTTCAAGCGCGGCAAGGACGAAAGCCGCCCACCCCAGCCGATCGAAACCCCGGTGACCAACAACATCATCCTCAAAAAGCTGCGCGTAGCCTTCGAACTGAAGGAAGACGACATGCACGCCATTCTCAAGTCGGCCGATTTCCCAGTATCCAAACCGGAACTGAGCGCGCTGTTCCGCAAGTTCGGCCACACCAATTACCGCCCATGCGGCGACCAGCTGCTGCGTAACTTCCTCAAGGGGCTGACGTTGCGGGTGCGTGCGTAAGCCATGAATTACCCGGTCTCGCCCGTGGGCTTCGTGCGTTCCTGCTTCAAGGAGAAGTTCGCCATTCCGCGCCAGCCGCAACTGGCGCCAGCGGCCCGGGGCGTGGTGGAACTGGTGGCGCCGTTCGATCAGGGCGAGGCGGTACAAGGCTTGGAGCAGGTCAGCCATGTGTGGTTGCTGTTTCTGTTCCATCAAGCCCTGGAAGACAAGCCACGCCTGAAGGTGCGCCCGCCGCGCCTGGGTGGCAATGCGTCCATGGGGGTGTTTGCCACCCGCGCAACCCATCGACCCAATGGCATCGGCCAGTCGGTGGTGAAACTGGACAAAGTGGAGCCCGGGCGCTTGTGGATTTCCGGGATCGATTTGCTGGATGGCACCCCCGTGCTGGATATCAAGCCCTATGTGCCCTACGCCGACATCATCGACACGGCCACCAATGACATCGCCAGCGCTGCGCCGCCGTTGATTGCCGTGCAGTGGCTGAAGACCGCGCTGCAGCAAGCACAAGGCCACGCCCAGCGCCTTGGGGAACCATTGGTTGAGCTGATCGATCAGTGTTTGGCCCAGGACCCGCGCCCGGCCTACCAGACACCAGGGCCAGAACGTGAATACGGGGTGCGCTTCTGGGATGTGGATGTGCGCTGGCACTATCCCGAAGCTGGGGTGATTTGCGTATTGGAAGTGGTGCCCGCTAACTGAATAAGGCGCAAACGAAATGTGGGAGGGGGTAAGCCCCCTCCCACATTTTTTTACCGCGGTTACTTCTCGACGAATGCGCGCTCAATCAGATAGTCGCCCGGCTCACGCATGCGCGGCGAAACTTTCAGGCCGAAGCTGTTGAGCACTTCGCTGGTCTCGTCCAGCATGCTTGGGCTGCCGCACAGCATGGCGCGGTCGTCCTCTGGATTGATCGGCGGCAGGCCGATATCGCTGAACAGTTTGCCGCTGCGCATCAGGTCGGTCAGGCGGCCTTGATTTTCGAAGGGCTCGCGGGTCACGGTTGGGTAGTAGATCAGCTTCTCACGCACGGCCTCGCCGAAGAACTCGTTCTGCGGCAGGTGCTCGGTGATGAACTCGCGGTAGGCGACTTCGTTGACGTAGCGCACGCCGTGGCACAGGATCACTTTTTCGAAACGCTCATAGGTTTCCGGGTCCTGGATCACGCTCATAAATGGCGCCAGGCCAGTGCCGGTGCTGAGCAGGTACAGGTGTTTGCCGGGCTTCAAGTCGTCAAGCACCAGGGTGCCTGTCGGTTTCTTGCTGATGATGATTTCGTCGCCTTCCTTCAGGTGCTGCAATTGGGAGGTCAGCGGACCATCCGGCACCTTGATGCTGAAGAACTCCAGATGCTCTTCCCAGTTTGGGCTGGCAA
>Ga0302347_1001314_pt1 | contig 30560 bp, 34 predicted proteins | sample PhyWR1_FD_202178 | JGI IMG/M metagenome (GOLD analysis project Ga0302347, IMG submission 202178) | Leaf surface microbial communities from wheat plants in UC Gill Tract Community Farm, Albany, California, United States - DLSL W.R1 (v2)... | ecosystem: Host-associated > Plants > Phyllosphere >...
ACCGAGATGTTCTGCGCGCGCAGGATCCGCGCCACGATCTGGCCCATACGGCCCATGCCGGCGATGACCACGCGCGGCGCATCGCTTTCGATGGTGCGGTATTCCTCCGGCACTTCCACCGGCTTGACCTTGGGCTTGAACAGCTTCGGGCATATCAACAGCAGCAACGGGGTCACGGCCATGGACAGGGTGATGGTCAGCACCAGGATGTCGTACAGATGGGGCTCGAACAGGCCCTGGTCGCGACCGATTTTGAACACCACAAAGGCAAACTCACCCCCGGCCGCCAGCACCACGCCCAGGCGCAGGGCGCTTTCGCGGTTGAGATCGCCCACCAGGCGGCCCACGGCGTACAACAGCGGCAGCTTCAAACCGATCAGCAACAGCGTCAGGCCGATCACGATCAGCGGCGAGCTGAGCAGCAGGCTGAGGTTGGCACCCATGCCCACGCTGATGAAAAACAGCCCGAGCAGCAGGCCCTTGAACGGCTCGATCTGGGATTCCAGTTCGTGGCGGTACTCCGAGTCCGCCAGCAGCAGGCCGGCGAGGAAGGCGCCGAGGGCCATGGACACACCCACCAGCTCCATCAGCCATGCGGTGCCGATCACCACCAGCAAGGCGGTGGCGGTGGACACTTCACGCAGGCCGGTCTTGGCGACGATGCGAAACACCGGCCGCAGCAGGTAGCGCCCGCCAATGATCACCACGGCGATGCTGCCGAGGATCTGCAACACGTGTTGCAGGCCCTGGGCTTCGGTGGTCGGGTGGTCGCTGCCGGCCAGCAGCGGCACCATGGCGATCAACGGGATTGCGGCGATGTCCTGGAACAGCAGGATGGCAAACGCCAGGCGCCCGTGGGGCTGGTTCAGCTCCTTGCGCTCGGCCAGGCTTTGCAGGCCGAATGCGGTGGACGACAGCGCCAGGCCCAGGCCCAGCACGATTGCGCTGTTCCACGACTGGCCAAACAGCCACAACGCCACCACGCCCATCACCAGGCCGGTGAGCAGCACCTGGGCCAGGCCGACCCCAAATACCGCCTTGCGCATGACCCAAAGACGTTTGGGTGACAGCTCCAGACCGATGATGAACAGCAGCAGCACCACCCCCAGTTCAGAAAATTGCGCGACGCTCTGCGGGTTGCCGATCAGGCCCAGTACCGACGGGCCGATGATCACACCGGCGAACAGATAGCCCAGCACTGCGCCCAACTGCAGGCGCTTGGCCAGGGGCACGGTCAGCACGGCCGCGAGCAGGAACACCACGGCTGCTTGTAACAGGTTGCCTTCATGGGGCATTGCGAACTCCAGGATCTTTAAAGCCAGTCAACAGGAGCGTATTAGAGCGCTTTTTACATTTCGATAATTGTGTTTTTGCGGCGTGTGAGCGTTTGCCGTCAGGCCGGAAGTACCTACAAACAATTCCCCGGGGGAGGCGGGTGGCAGTTCATCCGGTTCTTCTACTAGCTTTTAGGCTCTTGAGTTTATATTCCATGGGTGGCATATTTGCATGAGCTGGGAAATTGAATACACGGATGAATTCGGCGCCTGGTGGGAGCAACTTGGGGTCAAGGAGCAAGTGTCGGTATCTGCCAGCGTGGACTTGCTGGGGCTTTTCGGGCCTGGCCTGGGCTTTCCCCACAGTAGCGATATCAAGGGCTCTCGGCACGGTAACCTGCGGGAATTGCGCATACAGCACGCGGGGCGACCCTATCGGGTGTTGTACGCCTTTGATCCACGCCGATGCGCGTTATTGCTGATCGGTGCGGATAAAACCGGGCGACGGCGATGGTATGAGGAACACATCCCAATGGCCGAAAAGTTATACGACGTACACCTGGACACATTGCGTAAAGAGGGCCGTAACCATGGCTAAGAAATTCGCTGAACTTCAAGCCCGCATGACATCGCAGGCACGTGAAGACGCCAAGCAGCTGTTCGAGCAGCACCTGAAGGAAATGCCGCTGCATGAGCTGCGCAAGGCCCAACAGTTGAGCCAGGAGAACCTGGCCAAACGCTTGAATATCAACCAGGCCGCCGTCTCCAAGATGGAGCGGCGCACCGACATGTACATCAGCACGTTGCGCGACTACATCCGTGCCATGGGCGGCGAGCTGGAAATTATCGCGACGTTCCCCGACGGCCAGGTAAAGATCGATAACTTCGCGTGCTGAGTGGATCGCGCCTGTGGCGAGCGAGCGAGCCCGCTCGCTACAAGGTACGGATTTATTTTTCCGCCTGCATCACGGTCAGACGCCCGGCAGGCGCCAAATTCGCGGGCTTGCGATACAAACCCACCGCCAGCCCGGCGATGATGATCCCGATCGAAATCAGGTTCGGCGTGGAAATCCGCTCACCGATGATCAACATCGAGCTGGTAATGCCAAACACCGGGATCAACAACGACAGCGGCGCCACGGTCGACACCGGGTACAGCTTGAGCAGCGAGTTCCAGCCCCAGTAGGCAAAGTGTGTGGCCAGGTACACCTGGAACAGGATGGACAGGATGGCCGTCAGGTCGAGGCTGGCTTGCAGGCCTTCGAATGCGGCGCTGCCATGCATCAGCCAGGCGGTCAGAAACAGCGGGATCGGCGGGATCAGGCTGGCCCACACCATGAACGAGAAGATCTCCTTGACCCCGGATTTCTTGATGATCACGTTGCCCACGCTCCAGGCCACGGCACTGAGGACGATCAGCATGACGCCCAGCACCGCATGGTTGCCTTCCTGGGTGGAAATGATCCCTGCCAGGCCGATCAGGGCCATGACCGCGCCGAGCATCTGCGCGCCGCGGATTTTTTCCTTGAACAGCACAAAGCCCCAACCCATGGTGAAAAACACGCTGAGTTGGATAATCAGCGAAGCAATCCCCGGGCTCACGCCGACCTGGATCCCGTAGTTGATTACGCCCCACATGCCCAGCCCGAAGATAAAGCCGTAGGCGGCCACGTAGCTGAACTTCACCGCCGGGCGCTTGATGAAAAACACCAGCGGCAGGGCGGCGAGGGCGAAGCGGATGCCGGTGAGTACAAACGGGTCGATGGCGCGCAGGCCCAGTTTGGTGATGGGGAAGTTCACCCCCCATACCAGGGTGACAAGTACGGCGAGTGATAAATGTTTTTTCAGCATGGACCCTCCTTGGGTCTGGCGGCGCACTGCAATCGCACTGCGCCGCCGTAGAGTCAGTTCAAGGCGAACCGTTTTTGCATCAGGCACAGCCCGGCAATTTCCATCAGCAGGTTGTCGGCCGATGCGCGCTGGGCAGCAGACAAACTTGGCAGGGTGGCCAGCAAGGCGCGCACTTTACGCGAGTCGAAGAACGGCACATTGCTCAGGGCCGGGCCGCTCAACACGTCGTTGACCATCTCGAACAGCTTCGATTGCGGGCTTTCGGACGCCGGCGGCGCGCGGAAGTACTGCTTCTTGCGGTCCAGCACTGCCTGAGGCACATACGGGCGCATGGCTTCGCGCAACGCATATTTTTCGGTGGCGCCGCGTACTTTCATGTTCACCGGCAGGCGGCAGGCGGCTTCGATCACCTGATGGTCGAGCAGAGGCGGGCGGCCTTCGAGGCTGCCGGCCATTTCCATGCGGTCGCCCAGGGAGGTAAGGACCACGTTGGGCAGGCTGGACTTGGCCACCATGTACAGCGAGCGGTTAACCGGCTCCCAGCCGTTAAGCGCGCGCGGGCTCATGCGGTCGTAGAACTGGCGGTAGGCATCCACATCGCAGAAACGCTCGCGGAAGTCATCGGTGTACAACTGCGCCAGCGGGCCGAACAGCGCCGATTGGGTTTGCAGCCAGGACACGCCGTGACCCAATTCATCCTGCACCCACTTCACGTCATTTTTGCCGCCAGGCAGGTAGCGGTCTTCGCTGGCATGCAGGCGGCGAGCGAGTTCGGCGATCACCGCAGGGTCCTGGTGTTCGTGGTTGTACAGCACCATGTCGCGGCGGTAGTGCGGGTAGCCGCCGAATACTTCGTCTGCGCCTTCACCGGTCAGCACCGCGCGCATGCCCTGGTTCTGCACGTATTTGCACAGCAGGTACTTGGCCACGCTGTGGGCGTTGGCGAACGGCATCTCGGCGTGCCACAGCGCATTTTCGAAGTTGTCCGCCATGTCGGAGGAGTTCACCGATAACACATTGAGGTGCGCGCGGTTATGCCGTGCAGCAATCTCGGCGTACTGGCGCTCGTCGTAGGCCTGTTCGCCCTCGAACGACAAGTGGAACGCCTGCAACGGCTGGCCGGTCAGCTCGGTGGCGATCCCCAGCATCGCCGAGGAGTCCAGCCCGCCACTCAGGCACACGCCCACCGGCACGTCGGCATGCAGGCGCAGGCGCACGGATTCCTCGATGGTGTGGCGCAGGGAATCGATGATTTCGGCTTCGCTGCGTTGCTCGGTGGCCTGGGCGTCAGGGAAATCCCAGTCCCAATATTGCTCGGTCTGCAGCCCGCTTTCGTCGGCGATGATCCAGCAGCCCGGCTTGACGCTGCGGATGTTGTTGAACAGCGTGCGGTCGCGCAGGATAAAGCCACGGCTGGCGTAGGCTTCGTGGTCCCACTGCGCCGGCACGCCGGCCGCCAGCAGGGCCTTGATTTCGGAGGCGAAGTACCAGGCGCCCTCGTGCTCGGTGTAGTACAGCGGCTTGACGCCCACCCGGTCACGCACGGCAAACAGCTTTTTGCGCAGGCGGTCGAAAATCAGGATGGTGAATTCGCCGCGAAGTTGCTTGAGCCCGCGTACGCCGTGGCGGCGGTACAGGTGCATGGCGATTTCGCTGTCGGAGGAGGTCTTGAAGCGGCAGCCGTCACTTTCCAGCTCGCTGCGAATGCGCTGATAGTCATAGAACTCGCCGTTGACCATCATCACCAGGTCGCCTTCGTCGGCGACGATAGGCTGGGTGCCATTGCCCAGCCCGACCAGGCCCAGGCGCACATAACCGAAAGCGGCCTGGCCCTTGGGGTCGAACCATTGGCTGGAGCTGTCCGGGCCACGGTGATGGATGGCGCGCAGGGCGGCATCAAACATGTTCGGGTTGAACGCACGGGGTTGCTTGGCAAACACGCCAATGTATCCACACATAATCAGTACTCTGTTGAATTTGTATTGGTCAGCGGCACGCTGGGTTCAAACGGTGATCGCCGGTTCGGGCGTCACCGGCAGCTCGGGCAGCACCGAGGTGGGCTGTATGCCAATCGAGCTAAGGATTCCGGGCATGGCCGAGTAGTCCGCTTCGCCGGTTTCGATAAATTGCGTCGGCAGCAGGAGCGAGCGATCGCCGAACACTTCAAGCAGTTGCGGCAGGATGATTCGCCACGCGGAAATCTCGCGCATCGGGAACACCCGCATCGAGTTGGCGATGCCACGGGTAAACAGGGCGGTTTGCTGTGGGGTGAAGTCGCCGACTACCTGCTGCACGAACAGCGGGAAGATGTGCTTGTGCACCAGTTCGTCTTTTTTGTGCAGCGCCACCACGTGACGGAATACCGGCTGGATCTCCGGCGCGTCGCTGAGGTCGGCCAGGTAGTCGCTGATGAACGTCTCCGAGACCAGCGAGAAGGCCAGGCGGTAAATCTTGAAATCCGCCTCGGACAGGGTGGCCTGGGCCTGACTCAGGTGGCGGGTCAGTTCCAGCTCCGGCCATTTGATGCGGATGCCGCGTTGGGTGATCGCCAGTTCGCACATGTTGATCGAGAACAGTGTGTGGTAAGCCTCATCCGCCAGGGTTTCGGAAATCGTCGCGGCGCTGGCCGAACTCAGGCGCGAGCCCAGTTGCAGCAGATCCAGGCAGGAAGGGCAGATGATCTCGGTTTCGATGGCGATGGTTTTCTGGTTGTAGATCACCCAGCCGGCCGACAGGATCAGCAGTTTCAGGGCGTGGGGGTAGTTCTGGTAATGCGGGTCATGGGCGAAGGGCAGCAGGGCTTCGAGGAAGTCCGGCGCCTGCAGGTCAAGCTGGATGTCCGGGCGCTGGGAGTCCAGCTTGATCTGTGCGCGTTTGTGCCAGCTGCGTTCGATTTTGATCAGTCGTTCATCGGCTGCGTCATTGCTGCGATAAAGATCGTCTTGAGTGCTGTGCTGAAACATGGTTTCACCGGTTGATAGTGAGTTGTGAAGGCCATCCATGGTTTGCCGAGGCGCGCTCGGCAACGTTCACGACCGGGAGTTACACCGCTTCTGGTGCGGTTTGGATCTTGTCCTTCTTGCGATCCAGGAAGTCCGCCAGGCGATCCTGGGTGCGCACGTCGGAGGACACCACCGCCGCAATCAGGGCTTCTGTCATCAGGCCGTCCTGTTGGCTCTGGTCGACAATGCGCGGCAATACGTGGGTGACCGCGTAGTTGGTCATGGGCAGGTTGCCCGCGATCTTGTGGGCCAATTCGGTGGCCTTGAGCACCGCCTGGCCAACCGGCACCAGGTATTGAGCCACGCCGCGCTCGTAGCTTTCCTTGGCGTAGAGGGTACGGCCGGTGAGCATCATGTCGGTCATCAGCGCAATGCCGGCGATACGCGGGAAGCGTACCGAGGCACCAACCCCCACATACAGGCCGCGCATGGCTTCGGGCAGCGAGAAGAACGCGCTGTCATCGACCACACGCAGGCTGCACGCCGTGGCGATTTCCAGGCCGCCACCGATGGCCGCGCCGGTAATGGCGGCCACCACGGGCACTTTGCCGAACTGGATCAGTTCGAACGTCTTGTGCCATTCACGGAAGGCCTGCACGTTGTCGATCACCGACTGGTCGCGGATTTCCGACAGGTCCAACCCGGTACAAAAATGCTGGCTGGTGCTGTAGAGCACAGCGGCGCCAATGCCTTCAGGCAGGTTGCTGAAGGTGTCGCGCAGTTCGTGCATGACCTCCAGAGACATGGCGTTGCGCTTCTGTGGTCGATTGAGCCCTACCATCAGCACAGCGCCGTCTACTCGTACGTCCAAGTAGTTTTTGACTGTCATTTTCCGAATATCCCTTCGAAATGAACCCAACTTGGGGAGCAACGATTCTAGGTGGGGAACTTTTGGCCTGCTTGCTATGTCAGGTCATAGTTTGACAAAATCGGGCCATGCAGCCGACCTTCACCTTTTCGCCCTATGAACCCGACAGCCCTGAAGCGGTGGTGACGCTGCGCGAGTACCCGTCGGGCACCGTGTTTCCACGCCACACGCACCGGCGTGGGCAGTTCGCCTATGCCTCCACCGGCGCGCTGAAGATGTTCACCGACCTGGGCAACTGGGTGGTGCCGCCACAACGGGCGATCTGGGTGCCGGGTGGGGTAGCGCATGAAATGCACATGCGCGGTGACGTGGTGATGCTCAACACCTACCTCGACGACGATGCCGCCCAGCGCGCGGGGTTGCAGAACCATTGCCAGGTGTTTGGCGTATCGCCACTGCTGCGCCACCTGCTGGAGGCCGCGCTGGCGATCGGGCCATCCGCCTCGCCCAGCGTGCGCGACCGCTGCGTGCTGACCCTGCTGATCGACGAAATCGGCACCATGTCCGAATTGCCCCTCAGCGCGCCGTTGCCCTCCGAGTCACGCCTGGCCCGTTCCTGTCAGCGCTTTCTGGACGCGCCCACGCAGAAAATCTCCATCGGCGAAATGGCCGACTGGTCGAGCATGAGCCGGCGCACCTTTACGCGTAACTTTCGTGAGTGCACCGGCATGACCTTTGTGTCGTGGCGCCAGCAGGTCTGCCTGTTGGAGGCAACGGCGCGCCTCAGCCACGGCTCGTCGATCACCGATGTGGCGTTTGAGCTGGGCTTCAGCAGCTCCAGCGCTTTTACCTCGGTGTTTCGCCGCAACCTGGGGGATTCGCCGGCGCGCTACCTGGCCAAGTCCAAGGCTGCGTCGATGTTCTGAAAGGAGGAGGACGCCAACCGGGTGCCTTTCCCCCCGGCGGTACGGCGTTGAGCCTCACCCTTTGATACTATCGCCGTCCCTTGTTACCAGGAGTCACCGGCCCATGCAGCACCAGTGGGATGAAATGCACCGCACCCGCAAGCCCACGTTCCTGCTGTGCGGCGAGCCTCAGGGGGATGTGCTCAATCTCTATGTTCACGGTTATTCGGCGTTCTTCAATCGGCAACAACTGGGCAGTTTCAAGGCGCAGCTGGCGGGTATCGAAGGCTCGACCAACCTGATGCTGTTCTGGCCGGCGGGGCATTTTCTGGAAAACCTGTTCGCGCCGTTCAAGGATGTCATCGGTGCGATGCTCGGCGGTGGCAGCCTGGGCGCGGCGACGGTGGGAGTAGGCAAGGCGATTGCCTATTTTCTCGACCACTACAAAAGCGTCGAAGCCCGGGTGGACGAAGTGGCCAGGAGCCTGCTGCCCGAGCTTGCCGCTTACCTGCATGGTGAGTCACTGCAGGTGCGGCGCATCAACCTGATCGGGCATTCCCTGGGCGCGCGGATCCTGGTCAAGAGCCTGCTGGCCAACCCGGAAACCGCGCGGGAGCTGCCGCTGGACAACTTGCTGTTGATGGGCGGGGCGATCTGCACTTCAAGCCCGTGGGATGAGGTGGCGGCGCCGCTCAAGGGCCGGGTCATCAATTGCCATTCCAGCAAGGACTGGGCCCTGGCCATGAAGCCCGACACCGAGCGTTGCATCGGCCGTTATGCGATCCCGCTGACGCCTGTACTCAAGGCCAAGGTGACCAATGTGCACCTGGCATCCTTCGATCACGCGGCCTATTGGCCGCAATTGCAGACTGTGGTGCAGTACACCGACCTGCTGCATGAGCGGCGCGGCCTGATTCGTTCCGACCAGCGCAGCAGCGAGGTGCGCTTTGCCCAGGAAGACGTGGAACTGTTCCCGGCCCTGGTGCAGGCGCGGCCGGAGGAATTGAAGTTCCTCGCCGAATTGATGGCGCAAAAGCGCAGCGCGTCGATCGATGCCACGGTGCGCGAGCCGCTCAAGCTGGCCATCGAGTTGCAACGCATGGGTGGCGACACCTTTATGAACCTGGCCCGTGGCCATGGCGTGAACTACCGGCAGATCGCAGAAGATGTGGCGCAGCGCCTGGGCATCAAATTTGACGAGCCCCTGGCCAGCGTCGCGCTGGCGGACCTTGAGGCCAGGGTCGCGGAAACGCTCATCGAGCAGTACAAGGACAAACTCAGCAATGCCGACCGGCAGGTGTTCGAGGCTGAACTCAAGGCCGCCGCGCAAAAAGAGCAGGGGTTGTTCAATCGTATTGATGTCGGGCGTTCAGCCACCACGGCATTGAGCGGCACTGCGCTGGCCGGGCTGACCGGTTTTATCCTGCGCCGTGGCGCGGCCACGGCGATTCCCGTGGTTGGCCAGGCGCTGGCTGCCGCGATGTTGCTGGTGAGCGGGGTGCGCGCGTTTTCCGGGCCGGCGTACTCGATCACCACCCTGGCGGTGCTGGTGGTGGGAGTGATTCGCCAGCGCATGGAACGTGAGGCGCTGAACCAGGAACTGGACCTAGTGGTGCAGGTGGTGGAGGCGTTTGACCTGCCGCGGGATACGGTGATGCGCACGGTTGCATCCGACTGATAAGCTGCGCCCTTGTCTTAAGTGTTTGCCTGGGATACCGCGTGAAATTCAGCCTGCCGAAAATTGCTACCGCCCCGTTCTGCCCGCCGGAAGTGGCCGGCTCTGTCGCCGTTGATCCCAAGGCGTCGTTCTTCAAGCGCGTTTTAATGTTCGCAGGCCCCGGCCTGCTGATCTCCATCGGCTACATGGACCCGGGCAACTGGGCCACGGCCATCGAGGCCGGCTCGCGCTACGGCTACAGCCTGTTGTTTGTGGTGCTGCTGGCCAGCCTGGCGGGGATGGCCGTGCAGTGTCTGTGCTCACGGCTGGGCATCGCCACCGGCAAGGACCTGGCGCAACTATGCCGCGAACGCTACAGCAAGCGTTCCGCACGCACCCAATGGCTGCTGGCGGAAATCTCGATCATCGCCACCGACCTTGCCGAAGTGCTTGGCTGCGCCCTGGCGTTTCACTTACTGCTGGGGGTGTCGTTGACCACCGGCATTGTCATCACGGCCTTTGACACGTTGTTGATCCTGGCCCTGCAAAACCGCGGGTTCCGTCGCCTGGAGGCGATCATGCTGGCGCTGGTGGCGACCATCGGCGTGTGCTTCTTCATCGAACTGGTGCTGATCAAACCCTACTGGCCTGACGTATTCAGCGGTTTTACCCCGTCACTGTCGGCCATCAGCGATGCCGCGCCGCTGTACCTGGCCATTGGCATCCTCGGCGCCACGGTGATGCCCCATAACCTGTACCTGCACAGTTCGATTGTGCAAACCCGGCTGATCGGCAAAGACCTCGCCAGCAAACAGGACGCGGTCAAGCTGGCGCGCATCGACACCATCGGCTCCCTGGCCCTGGCGCTGCTGGTCAATGCTGCCATCCTGGTGCTTGCCGCTGCAGCCTTCCACAAGACTGGCCACACCGACGTGGTGGAAATCCAGGACGCCTACCACCTGCTCGACCCGCTGGTGGGCGGCGCGTTTGCCAGCATCCTGTTTGGCGTTGCCTTGCTGGCCTCCGGGCAAAGCTCGACGTTTACCGGCACCATCGCCGGGCAAGTGATCATGGAGGGCTACCTCAACCTGCGCATCCCGTGCTGGCAACGGCGCCTGATTACCCGTGGGCTGGCGCTGATCCCGGCGTTTCTCGGCGTGTGGCTGATGGGCGACGACGCCATCGGCAAGCTGTTGATCCTCAGCCAGGTGGTGCTCAGCCTGCAATTGCCGTTCGCGCTGTACCCGCTGATCCGCATGACTGGCGATAAGCAGCTGATGGGGCCCTTCGTTAACCGCCTGCCTACGCGGGTGTTGGCGTGGTTTCTGTTTGCGGTGATCAGTGGGGCGAATGCGTGGTTGATTGGGCAGTGGGTGTTTTGATCAAGGTCGGGCAGTACTAAACAAGGATCGCCAAGGATGTGTATTGGGCGACCTGTGGGTCGGCGGTCAATAACTTCATCGGTTCGTTGATGGCTGTTGCAATAATGAGCCGGTCGAAAGGATCCTTGTGATGGTGTTTCAGATCCTTTACCGCAATCGCATGTTCTGATGTGACGGGCAGTTCGACGAACCCGCTATCCAGGCAGCACTCACGGATTTCATTCAGATCGACAGTGAGTTTTCCCAAGCCGACCTTGATTGCCATCTCCCAGAATGTTGCAGCGCTGATGTAAATCTCCGCTGCATTCTCGATCAGCTTTCTGGCTTTACGGGATAACTTGGCGTCATCAGTCAGTACCCATAGCAGGATATGAGTATCCAAAAGCACCCTCATAGTAGGGTGCCCTCGAAGGCCGCCAGTAGATCGTCGGGTAGAGGGGCATCGAAGTCCTCGGGAATAACCAACTTCCCTTTCATTGCACCAATTCGTCGACCTTTGGACTTGCCTACGGGTACAAGCTGCGCCATTGCACGTCCATGTTTGGCAATGGTGATGACTTTACCGTTGGCGGCTTCATCGACCAGTTTTGATAGATTATTTTTCGCTTCACCCAAGGGTACGGTAATCATTTGGCTCTCCCCGTATTTTGGCCAAATATAGCCAAAGCTTGGAGGGCTATCAAAGATTGCCCGACAGCTGGCTGAAGCGGTTTGTCCGGCGGGCGACTTTTTGTAGTACATGACTTCCATGGCATATCTCCAAAAAAGAACTAGCCGAAGTCTGCCGCAGACTTTCTTGTTCAGAAATACTGGCCAGTAAAATCAGAACGGACCTACTTTTTAAGCTAGGAAATTTCGCCAAAACCTGTGCTCATCTATCCCAATACGGCACCACCCCAAAACACTCCACAAAATAATCAATCACTGTACGCACCTTCAGCGACAACCGCCGGCTGCCTGGCCACAACGCGGCGATCTGCTGCGGCTCCAGAGTGGTTGCCACTTCATAGTCGGTGAGTACCGCCTGCAAGGTGCCGGCGCGCAGGCCTTCGCCGATCAGCCAGGACGGAAACACCACCAGCCCCAGGCCCTGTTCGGCGGCATGGGTGAGGGTGTCGGCATGGTTGCCGGTGATCGGACCCTTGACGCTGTAGGGTTTCCAGTCGCCGTGGCCCTTGCGGAAGAACCAGCGTTGCTGGCCGGTGATGCCTTTGTAGGCCAGGCACTGGTGGTTGAGCAGTTCGTCTGGGTGGTGCGGCGTGCCGTGCCGGGCCAGGTAGGCGGGGCTGGCGGCGATGCGAAAGCGTTGGGGCGCGAAGATGCGCGCCTGCATGCTGGAGTCGTTGAGCACGCCGATGCGGAACATCAAGTCGGTGCCGTCCTGCAGGGGGTCGACGTAGGTGTCGGTCTGCTGGATATCCAGCTGCAGCTTCGGATAGCGCCGGCACAGTTCGCCCAGCCACGGTGACAGATGGCGCTGACCGAACACCATTGGCGCATTGATGCGCACCAGGCCGCTGGGTTCGTTTTCCTGCTCCTGAAGTTCCTGGCCGGCAGCTTCCAGTTGTTCGAGCAGCAAGCGCGCATGCCGCCCGAGCAGGCGCCCGGCCTCGGTGGGGCTGACCGCGCGGGTGTGGCGATAGAGCAGTTGCTGGCCGAGCGCCTGCTCCATCAGCTGGATTTGCCGGGAGATCGAGGAGGGCGCCAGGCCTTCGCGGCGTGCCACTTCCGAAAAGCTGCCGTGGTCCAGCACCGCGACAAACAGGCGCAAGGCCTTGAAACTCAATTCATTCAAACCCTGCATCGTGGCTCCGTGCTGTGCGTAATGCGCAAAGGTGTTATCCGCATGCTCCCATTTATCGCACAGGACGGCCACCGGATAATGCGCGCCATGTTTCCTTTCTTGACGCGCAGGTGATGTATGCAGGCCAGTTCCATCGAGGGTGTAGCGCAGGCTACGCCGAAAAAAAACCTTCTAAGGTTGTTGTTGCTGCCGCTGGTGATTCTGGCCGGTATGGGCCTGTCGGTGGAAGCCGGTTTGCTCGGGCCTCTGGGTGGGCAGGTCGGGCATTTGTGGGCGACCCTGAGCATCTTCGGCGTCGGCACGGCGATCCTGTTTTTGCTGCTGCTGTTCAGCGGCCCGCAAAAGGGCCCGGCCTTGACCGACCTGCCGCGCTGGCAGCTGATCGGCGGCTTTTTGGGGCCGATGTACGTGGTGGTGCTGACCCTGGCCACGCCGCATATCGGGATCGCGATGACCATGATCGCGATTCTGTCCGGCCAAGTCGGCAAGAGTGTACTGATCGACCATTTCGGCTGGTTCGGCACGGCGCGCAAACGCGTGAATGGCGAGCGCTGGATTGCCCTGGCGCTGATTGTGGCGGCACTTGTTTTGATTGCGCGAGGATAAGGCGATGAATCTGATTCTGTTATTGGTCGTAGTGGTCGCCGCCGGCGCGGTCTTGAGTGTGCAGGCGGCAATCAACGGTCGGCTGGGCCAGACGGTTGGCGTGCTACGCAGCAGCCTGGTGACCTTTTCGGTCGGCGCCCTGGTTACCGCGCTGTTGATTTTCTTCTTCGAACCGGCCCAGGCCGTAAGCCTGCTCGACGTGCCCAAGTGGCAGTTGACCGGCGCGTTGTTTGGCGTGGTGTACATGATGGTGATGGTCGGCGCGGTGCCGGTCGTGGGCACTGCGGTGGCCACCGTGGCGGTGATCACCGGGCAGTTGGGCATGGGCATGCTGATCGACAACTTCGGCTGGCTGGGCAACCCGGCGATTGAACTGTCGAGCGGTCGCATCGTGGCGATGGTGTGTTTGGCCTTGGCGCTGGTGTTCATGTACCGCAGCAATACGCGCACCGACTGACAGGATGAACCATTGGCGCCGGGCTACAGTCATTGCTTAAGGTGCCGGCGCCCGCCGCACCGGGACGACCATGAAGAAGGAGTCTGACCATGCCTGATAAAACCTGTGCCTGCCCACACTGCAAGTGTGTGCTGGGTGTTGATGCGGTGATGAAGGACGGCAAGGGCTATTGCTGCCAGGGCTGTGCCGAGCACCATGCGCACGGTGAGCCGTGTGCGGCGGCGACGGGCTGTGAGTGTGCCAAGTCGGCCCATGGCTAAACGCGGTTGATAATGTAGGAGGGGGCTTGCCCCCGATGAGGGAGTGTCAGTACAGGTATCTGTGACTGACACACCGCCATCGGGGGCAATCCCCCTCCCACATTTGCTCTGTGTTGATTGGGTTATTGGGTTTCCAGTTCCAGGCGCAGGCTGTGATCGGATAAGTGCTGTCGGTCCTTCACGACGCCGCTGGTGCGTCGCCCCTCCAGCGCAAATACCACGGTTTGCGCGTCATGCAAATCGTCCGGCAGCGGCTGGAACACCTTCAGCACCAGCCAACCGGGCTTATGTTGCAAGCTGACGTGACACTCTGCGTGCCTGGCCAGCGGCCCGAACAGGGTGTCCTGGGTGTAATCGATCCGCGCCTTGCCGTTGACCTGTGCGGGTAAAGCCATCGTTTTCTCTCCTTGATCAAGCCTGGGCGCGCGCGTCCGAGCGGCGCCATTGCACGTTGGTAATGCCGAATTTCTCGGCCTGCTGCTGGCTGGTCTTCTTCACCTGCTCACGGGCGAACCGGCCGATACGGCCCACGCCGGCATCGCAACTCGCCCAATGCCAGGCTTCGGCCGCATCGAGCTTCTCCAGGCGGATGATGAAGGACTTGGGCTCGCCATGCAGGGTGTAGTCGATCACAAACAGTTTTGCGTTATTCATTGGCCCATCGATCCTGGTGGTCTAAAGCTAGTGATCGCCCAGGGCGGCAAAAATTCACTCGGATTGTCGGACGGTCGTCACTACCATGGCGGCTTACCCTGGCTGGATGTGTACCCCCATGGCCCTGGCTGCGCCCCCCGATCTCAGTGACCACGCCGTCCCCGTGCAACCTCTGGCGCGCACCTACCCGCGCGGCTTGTATGTGGAGCCCCATAGCCACGACTGGGGCCAATTGCTGTATGCCATGAGCGGCGTGATGTGGGTCGAAACGCCCCGCGAAGCCCTGGTGGTGCCGCCCCAGCGCGCCGTATGGCTGCCGCCGGGAGTGGAGCATGGGATTCGCGTGGTGTCGGATTTGCAGATGCGCAACATCTACCTGCGCCCGGCGCTGGCGGCGACGTTGGACAGCCAGGTGCAGGTGATCGAAGTGGGCGGGCTGTTGCGCGAGCTGATCGTGACGCTGGTGGAGCAGGGCGACAGCGGTGACGCGGGCTACTACGACGCGGTGGTCGGCCTGGCATTGCTGGAACTGCAACGCGCGCGCCGCTCGCAGATCCGCATCGCCATGCCGGTGGCGGCCGACCGGCGTCTGATCAACGCGTGCCAGGCAGTGATGGCCGCGCCGTCGCTGGAGATCCCGTTCGAGCAGCATGCCGAAACGGCCGGTGCCAGCGTGCGCACCCTGGCGCGGTTATTCCAGAACCATCTGGGCATGGGCTTCGCTGAATGGCGCCGCCAGGTGCAACTGGCCACGGCGGTGGCAGAGTTGATCCAGGGTGAACCGGTCAGCGGCATTGCGCGCTCCTTGGGTTACTCGCCGAGCAGCTTCAGCGACATGTTCCGCCGCGAACTGGGGATGGCGCCGTCGCAGTATGTGAGTTGGCCGAAATCCTGAAGCACTTGGCCGATGCTTCAGGAGTGGGCTCTCTAGACTGAGCCCATCAATCAGTCAGGCGCCAACCCCCATGAATTATCTGATCTCCCTAGGTATCGGCCTGTTCGTCGGCGTGATCTACGGCGCCCTGGATTTCCGCTCGCCCGCGCCGCCGGCCATCGCCCTGGTGGGCCTGATGGGCATGCTGCTCGGCGAAAAGCTGTGGCCCGTGGGGCGCCAGTTGGTCAGCGGTTGGTTGTCTTGAATGTCTTTCCCTTCGATGGAGGCTGCCCATGAAAGCCCTGCAATTTTCCGCCACCGGCGACCTTAATGCCCTGCGCTTTGTCGACGTCGCCACTCCGGTGCCGGTTGCCGATGAGGTGCTGGTCCAGATCAAGGCCGCTGGCCTCAACCCCAGCGACGTCAAAAACGTGCTCGGGCGTTTCCCCTACACCACCTTGCCGCGCATTCCCGGGCGGGATTTTGCCGGGGTGGTTGTAGAGGGGCCCGAAGCCTTGATTGGCCAGGAAGTCTGGGGCACCGGCCGCGACCTGGGCTTTTTCGCCGACGGTTCCCACGCCCAATACCTCACTGTGTCGGCCAAGGGCGTGGCGCATAAACCCAGCCACCTGAGCTTTGCCCAGGCCGCCAGCCTGGGCGTGCCGTACACCACCGCCTGGGACGCCCTGGAGCGCAGCGGTGTAGGCAAAGGCACGCGGTTGTTGGTGATTGGTGCCAATGGGGCGGTAGGCAGCGCGGCGCTGGCCCTGGCGAAAATTCGCGGTGCCGAGGTGTTGGGCGCGGTGCGCCGGGCGGATCAGGTCGAGGCGTTGCAGGCGCAGGGTTTTGACGCGATTGCCCTGGGCGCGCCAGAAGAACTCGGCGCGCAGGTAAATGCGGTGTTCAAGGGCGGTGCCGATGTGATCTTCGACACCACCGGTTTCTGGCTGCCTGCGGCCGTGGCAGGCCTGGCGCCGTTTGGGCGCATCGCGATCATCGCCGCACCGGTGGACGGCCACGTGCAACTGCCGGCCCTGGCCCTGTATCGCAAGGGTGGCTCGGTGGTGGGGATCAATTCGTTGCTCTACAACTGCGAGCAGTGCGCGGTGATGCTGGAGCAGTTCGGGCGCTTCTTCGATGAAGGGCTGCTGCCACTGCCCAGCGGCCTGCGCGAAGTGGCGCTGGCGGATGGGGTGCAGTGTTTTGAAGAGGTGAATCACGGCAGTGCGGACAAGATCATCTTCCTGCCTTAACCCAATCAAATGTGGGAGGGGCGGTGCGACGATTCGACTTGTCCCCTCCCACATTTTTATCTGCGCTAGGCCTCGGGAACACCTTTTTCCCAGGCCGACCAGTTCTTCAGAATCGCCTGCACCAGCGGGTTCCCCGTGCGGTACAGGTTCTCCAGGGCCGGTACAAAGCCGCCCTGGTCGGCGTATTTGAGCAGGTTGTCGACTTCGCTGTAGCCGGGATACGGCCGGTCGAAATCGGAACCGGCGCGCACCACGGCCAGGCGTTGGATATCCACCAGGCCTTCGCGACTGGCGCGCAGCAGGGCCTCGTAGGTGGAGTTGTCTTCCTGCTGGGTGGTGCAGTACTCGCCTTTGTTATCCGTCAGCAGTTTGGTCCAGACTTCGGCGCGTTCGCTCAGGCGTGTACCGGAGAACCAGGTGTTGCCCGCCAGGGTGTCGCAGCGGGTGACCTGCGGCGCCTGGTTGGCCGGTGCGGCCGGGTAGTGTTTGCGCCAGGCACTGGATTCCTTGCTCTCCGTCAGCTCCACCTTGTGTGACAAGGCAAACGCCTTGGCTTGCAGCTTGGGGTTCAGCTCGAACACTTCGGTCTTGTAGTCCAGCGGCGGTTTCTCGTTGGGGCCTTTGGTGTTGATGCCGATATAGCCGGTTGGCCAATCCTTGGGCGCATCCCGCGAGTCCAGCTCCCACTGAGTGCCGAATTCCACCAGGTAATGGGCCCAGGCCGCGGTGCCGATGGTGCCGTGCTTGGGGCTGATGCCGGCAATTCCGGCGATCAGGAAATAGCTCTGGCGCAGGTCGAACTTGGTCGACAACGCCAGGGCCAGGGTGGACGCGGCGGCGTTGGTCTGGCCCATGCCGGTCACCAGCAGGCACACGTCCTGGGTGTTGCAGCGGATTACCGGGTACTCGGCGGACAGGCCCGGCACGCGCACTTCCTGCTTGAGCTCCAGGCGGTCGATCCAAGTTTGCGCCTCAGGTGCGAACATGGTGATCAGCATCACCTTGGGTTTGATCGGTGCCGGCGCAGCCGCCAGCACCACGTGGGGCAGCAGGGCCAGGCCGACGGCCAGTGAGACTCGGGTAAAGGTTTTCATCTCATACTCCTTGATCAGAATTGGTAGCCGACGCCGGCGTAGTAGCCCCAGCCGTCGGAGCGGGCGCGGAAGTTGCCCTCGCCGAAGTTCAGCTCGCTGCCGTCCTCCCAGTTGCCGCCGTTATGAAAGTACCGGCCGACCAGGGTGAAACGCAGGTGGGTAAACGAGTACAGCAGCACGTTGGTGGCCACCGTGGAGTTGGCGGTGCGCGCCGGGTTGTCCTTGTGCAGGCTTGAGCCGAAGTCGTGGTTGGTGAAGCCGATATAGGTCAGCGAGGCGCCGTTGTCGAAGCTGGCGATGGGCACGATGTACTTCATCTGCGCGCGGTAGCCGTCCCACGAATATTCATTGCTGGCGCCGTAGTTTTCCCACTGGTAACGCCCGTAGAAGTTGGCCGACAGGTTGACCCGCGAGTGGGTGTCGATATCGGTGCCCAAACCGCTGTACAGCGTGTTGGCGCGGTTGGCCTTGTTGCTGCCGTGGTCGTAGATCCAGTCAAACGCCACATACCATTCCTTGAATGGGCCGATCGCCAGGCTGCGGCCGGCCAGGTAGTCGATGGAAATACGCGGCTCATGCTCCATGAACACCGGCGAGCCATGGTCCCACACACCTTTGTCATTGCTGTTGCCGATGCCGAGGACCTTGGGCACATCGATGTAGCCGTACAGTTCGAACGGGCCCTTGCGGCCGAAGTATTCGTATTCCAGGTACACGTCATCGGCGGGTTTGGGGCCGAAGCTGATGTCTTTGCTGCCGATCAGTGTCAGGTCCTGGTTGAACCAGTCCGACCAGTACGCGCCTTTTTTTGCCGGGCTGGCTTCCGGGCTGAGCGTTTCGCCCTGTGCTGAGTCATCGACCGGTTTTTGCTGCGCCAAAATGGGGGCACTGAGTACTCCCGTAACGGCGGCCAGTAGCAAGGAAACACCAAAGCAGGCGCGAGGCCTTGAGGTGGAGTGCATTGAAAATCCCTATTCGTACGCGGTTTGAACCCGATTCTCGGGTAACGGTGAACTTGGTTGCCAAGTTCGTTCCGCAAACGTTTGCACGTGGCGTACCAACTTTGATCAAGGGATTGAACAGCCTGGGAAAAATCGGAATTAGTCGACCCTTTGGTCAAAATTGACTGGGTGTCATTTTCTCGATGCGCTTGAACAAATGCATCGCGGTTTCGCGCCGATACTCGCTCGGCGTCTGGTTCATCTCGATGCGAAAATGCCGGTTGAAATTCGACAGGTTGGCGTAGCCCACTTCAAAGCAGATATCCGCCACCGACATTTCGCTTTGCAACAACAAGCGGCAGGCGCGCTGCACGCGAAACTTGCGCATCAGGTCGATAAACCCGTGGCCGGTGTTGCGCTTGAAGAAGCGCGAGAAGCCCGGTTCGCTCATGTCCAGTTGTTGCGCGATCACCGACAGGCGCACGTCGCCGGTAAGTTCGCGCATCAAATAATCGAAAGCCTTGTTGATGCGTTCGGCGCTGCGTGCGTCCAGGGTCGGCGCGTAGCAGGGGCTGGCCAGGGCCTTTACCTGCGGCGGCGCGGCGTTTTTCAGGGTGTCGAGCAGTCGCAGGAACAGGATCAGCCGCTGCAGGCCGTGGGCAGCGCCGATGGCTTCCATCAAATGCGCCGCCTGCAGCGCCGTTTCACCGCTGAACTCGAGGCCGCGTCGGGCCTGTTCGAATAACGCGTGCAAGTCGCCGAGTTCCGGCAGGGTCTTGCGCAGGGCGAGCAGGGCGGCGCCGTCGAATTGCAGCACCACATCGCGACCGGCCAGGTATTCGCCGGGGGCCAATTCGCCGATCCAGTCGTGGGGCAGGTCGGGGCCGATCAGCGCGACATGCCCGGCACTGAACGCGCCAATATAGTCGCCTGCCACCAACTTGCCGCTGCCCTGGCGGATCAGGTGGATTTCGAATTCGGGGTGGTGGTTCCAGCGCGCCAGGTCATAGGGATAGTCGTGTTCGAACCAGCGGAAACAGTGGTCCGGCTCGGGCAGGATCACCTCCAGCTCGGCGGGGCGATGCTCGAACAGGGTGGCGCGGTCGACGGGCATTGAGGCTGCCTCTTGTACAGTGGGTCCGGCCAAAATACGCGCCTCGGGCAGGCTTGCGCTACCCCCGGTTTCGCCCGGCACTGATACTTTTTTGATCCTGGGGCGGTGGTTAAAAAAGTATCGGTCGGGCATCCGCCATGCGTTTGTGACGGCCTGGCCAAGCTGCTGTAATCGGCGCTCAACAACAAAAACAACAGGTGGATACCGCCATGCTCAAGCTTCCTCACGCGTTGTTCCTGCTGTCCGGCCTGGCGCTGGCCATGCCCAGCCATGCCGCCGACACGGTCACCATCGCCACGGTCAACAACAGCGACATGATCCGCATGCAGCGCCTGTCCAAGGTGTTCGAAGCACAGCACCCGGACATTAAGCTCAATTGGGTGGTGCTCGAAGAAAACGTGCTGCGCCAGCGCCTCACCACCGATATCGCCACCCAGGGCGGCCAGTTCGATGTGCTGACCATCGGCACCTACGAAACCCCGCTGTGGGGCGCCAAGCACTGGCTGGAACCGCTGACCCAGCTGCCGGCCGACTACGACGCCGACGATATTTTCCCGGCGGTGCGCCAGGGCCTGTCGGTCAACAACACCCTGTACGCCTTGCCGTTCTACGGCGAAAGCACCGTCACCTACTACCGCACCGACCTGTTCCAGCAAGCCGGCCTGAGCATGCCCGCGCACCCGACCTGGACCCAGCTCGGCGAGTTCGCCGCCAAGCTCACCGCCAAAGACAAAGGCCAGTACGGCATGTGCCTGCGCGGCAAGGCCGGCTGGGGCGAGAACATCGCGCTCCTGAGCACCATGGCCAACGCCTTCGGTGCGCGCTGGTTTGACGAACAATGGAAGCCCGAGCTGACCAGCCCCGAGTGGACGGCGGCGGCCAACTTCTACGTCAACACCCTCAAGCAATCCGGCCCGCCGGGCGTGTCCAGCAACGGCTTCAACGAAACCCTGGCGCTGTTCAACAGCGGCAAATGCGCGATCTGGGTCGATGCCAGCGTCGCCGGCTCATTCACCACCGACAAGGCCCAGAGCAATGTCGCCGACAGCGTTGGTTTTGCCGCCGCGCCCACCGAGGTCACCGACAAGGGCTCGTCCTGGCTCTACGCCTGGTCCCTGGCGATTCCGGCCACCTCCAAGCACAAGGACGCCGCCAAGGCGTTTATCACCTGGGCGACCTCCAAGGACTACATCCAACTGGTCGCCGATAAAGAAGGCATCACCAACGTACCGCCGGGCACGCGCCAATCCACCTACAACGCGGCGTACTTGAAGGTCGCGCCGTTCGCACAGGTGACCCTGGAAATGATGCAGCACGCCGACCCTGCGCACCCGTCGGCCAAACCGGTGCCGTATGTGGGCATCCAATACGTGACCATCCCCGAGTTCCAGGCCATTGGTACCTCGGTCGGCAAGCTGTTCTCGGCGGCGCTCACCGGCGGCATGACGGTTGACCAGGCGTTGCTCGAAGCCCAGGCCACCACCGAGCGCGAGATGAAACGCGCCGGCTACCCTAAATAAACAGGACCTCAGCATGAAACGACTCGAAGGTAAAAGCGCGCTGATCACCGGATCGGCGCGGGGTATCGGTCGCGCGTTTGCCCAGGCGTATATCGCCGAAGGCGCCAGCGTGGCCATCGCCGATATCAACCTGCAACGCGCCCAGGCCACCGCAGCCGAACTGGGCCCCCAGGCCTACGCGGTGGCGATGGACGTCACCGACCAGGCTTCCATCGACAGCGCGATTGCCGCCGTGGTCGCCCAGGTCGGCAAGCTGGATATCCTGGTCAACAACGCGGCGCTGTTCGACCTGGCGCCCATTGTCGATATCACCCGCGACAGCTATGAGCGGCTGTTCTCGATCAACGTCGCCGGCACGCTGTTCACCCTGCAGGCGGCCGCGCGGCAGATGATCAGCCAGGGCCATGGCGGCAAGATCATCAACATGGCCAGCCAGGCCGGGCGACGCGGCGAGCCGCTGGTGGCGATCTACTGCGCGACCAAGGCGGCGGTGATCAGCCTGACGCAATCGGCGGGGCTCAATTTGATCAAGCAGGGCATCAACGTCAACGCCATCGCGCCGGGCGTGGTGGATGGCGAGCATTGGGACGGTGTGGATGCGCTGTTTGCCAAACATGAAGGGCTGGCGCCGGGGGAGAAGAAGAAGCGGGTAGGGGATGAAGTGCCGTTTGGGCGGATGGGCACGGCGCAGGATCTGACCGGGATGGCGGTTTTTCTGGCCTCCAAAGACGCCGATTATGTGGTGGCCCAGACCTACAACGTGGATGGCGGTAACTGGATGAACTGAAGCCTGTACGCGGAGAAAAATGTGGGAGGGGGCTTGCTCCCGATAGCGGTGTGTCAGCTGGATATGCATCAGCTGACCCAATGCCATCGGGGGCAAGCCCCCTCCCACATTTATTTGACCTCTGGTGTTCTTGGGATCGGGGCTAATCAGCAAAACTGCGATCAAAGAAGTACACCGCTCCAGGCCTTAGATTCTCCACCGTCGCCTGGGGCCGGCCGCCCTCGCCATGCTTCTTGCGCCCGGTCTCACGCAAATACCCCGCCTCAGTCAGCTTCAACAAGCGCTGGCGAATGCTGGTCTTGAGCACCGGCCGCTCCAGCACCAGGGAAAAGATCGTGGTCGCTTCCGGTGCGCTGAATTCATCGCCCAGAAACAACAGCGGCAAGCTGCTGTACAGCGACTTGGACAACAAGCGCTCCTGCACCGCCGCCACGATGCTGTTGTGATCGAACGGCAACTTGATGCTGCCGTCCGCCACCGCCTTGAGCGAATACCAACCCTGATGCTCGCCCAGGCTCACCTCGTCCGCAACGATCGCCAGATAGTAAGTGGACGATGACCAGCAGCGCGGATCGCGAAACGCATCCCCCACGGTGCCGACTTGCTCGCTCCAGGCCAGGGCCAGGCCGACCTTGCTGCTGGCGCGCAAGCGCTCCACGGCATCCTTGAGGCTCAGATCTTGCACGTCGCCGTTCACCACCACGCCCGGCAGCGCCCAATGCCCGGCGAAGGGCTCGGCGTCGCGTTTGTTCAGCAGCAGCTTGAGTTCCCCGGAGGCGCGGCAATAACACAGCACGCACAAATCGACGGTATGAAGGTAGGGGCTAAGGGGCATGGGACGTCCTTCTGAACAGCGGTGGGGCACAGTCTAGCGGATCGAACAGATATGTCATGTACTGGCTCCTGCATAGATAACCAAATGTTTCTTGCAATGAAAGTACATGACGTGTACTTTTGTTTCCAGGCCACAGGAGAACCACCATGACCCTCGCGAAAACTGCCCTTGCTTCCTTCGACGTCGATGCCCAGAAGAGCTTCACGCCGTTGTGCCCCAACGAGTTGCCGGTGGCCGGCGGTGACCAGATCGGTGCCGAACTCAACTACATGGCCAGCCTCGCCGGCCACCGCGTCGGCAGCAAGGACGCCCACACCCCGCACGCACCGTGGGTGGTGAGGCAACACAGCGAGATGCTGCAACCCACCGGCCTGGCCCACGCCGATGTCACCTGGGTCAGCCACTGCTTGCCGGGCACCGAGGGCTTCACCTTGCTTGACGAACTGCCCACGCCCTATGACTACGACTACTTCATCTGGAAAGGCGTCGAACCCGACCTGCACCCCTATGGCGCCTGCTACCACGACTTGCACGACAAACTCTCCACCGGCGTCATCGAGTACCTCAAGGCCCACGGCGTCACCCGCGTGATCGTCGGCGGCCTGGCTCTGGACTACTGCGTCAAGACCACCGCGCTGCAACTGCTCAAGGCCGGCCTCGACGTGGTGCTGTACCTGCCGGCATGCCGGGGTATCAGCGAGGAGGGCGGCGTGCAGGCCGTGAATGAGTTGCTCAAGGCGGGGGCTGCAATCAGCAACACCCGCGAAGAACTGGCCGCGATGGCCGCGCGTTAAGGAGAACACCATGGAAAGTGCCTACGACTACGAAGCCCCGGTGATCCAGGGCCTGCTCGACACCGACTACTACACCTTCACCATGATGCAGGCGGTGTTGCACCAGTACCCCAACGTCGATGTGGAGTACAACTTCATCGTGCGCTCGCGGGAAAAGCTCGGCCACCTGATCCCGCAATTGCGCGCCGAGCTCGAGCACCTCGCCGGCCTGCAGATGCGTGAAGGCGAGTTGCGTTTTCTGTTCAACCCGCGTTTTCGCGAATACCTGACCCCCGATTACGAGCGCTTCCTCGGCCTGTTCCGCTTCAACCTGCGTTATATCCATGTCAGTGAAGTCGACGGCCAACTCAACATCCGCGTGGTCGGCCCGATGCTGCACTGCATCATGTTCGAACAGCCGGTGCTGGCGCTGGTCAGCGAGTTGCGCAACCGCGACAAATACCCCGACGTGACCCTCGAAGACGTCACCCGCAAGCTCTACCAGAAGTTCGACTGGCTGGAGAAAAACCTCAGCCGCGACGAGCTGGCCGACCTGCGCGTCTCGGACTTTTCCACGCGTCGGCGCCTGTCGTTCAAGGCCCAGCGCGAAGTGGTCGACATCATGCGCCGCGACTTCCCCGGCCAGTTCGTCGGCACCAGCAACGCGCACCTGGCCTACGAATTCGACCTGCCGTTGATCGGCACCATGGCCCACCAATGGCTGATGGTGCACCAGCAACTGGGGCGCCTGCGCGAAAGCCAGAATGCCGCGTTGGAACACTGGGTGCGTGAATACCGTGGGCGCCTGGGCATTGCCCTGACCGACTGCATCAGCACCGACTTTTTCCTCAAGGATTTCGACCTGTACTTCGCCAAGCTTTACGATGGCCTGCGCCAGGACTCCGGCGACCCCATCGCCTGGGCCGACAAGGTGCTGGCGCGCTACAAGCAACTGGGCATCGACCCGATGACCAAGGACCTGATGTTCTCCGACGGCCTGAACTTCGAAAAATGCCTGCCGATCCTGCGCCACGTGCGCGGCAAGGCCAAATTCGGCTTCGGCATGGGCACCAGCCTGGCCTGCGATGTGGAAGGGGTGGAGCCACTGAGCATCGTGATGAAACTGGTGCGGGTGCACGGCGAACCGGTGGTGAAGTTCTCGGATGACCCGATCAAGAATGTCTGCGAAGACCCGTCGTTTTTGCAGTACGCCGCGCAAGTATTCAAGGTAGGCACTGTGGAGGTGTGACATGCAAGACCGTATTGCACAGGAACTGAATATCAACCGCGCATTGGTCCAGGGCGGCGAGCCCCACGAGATTCAACGGCGCATCGACTTCATCAAGACCACCTTGCGCCAATCCGGCTGCAAGGCCCTGGTGCTGGGCATCAGCGGCGGCGTGGACTCCCTCACGGCGGGCCGCCTGTGCCAGCTGGCGGCCGAGCAATTGCGTGCTGAAGGCTACGCCGCGCGCTTTATCGCCATGCGCCTGCCGTACAAGACCCAGGCGGATGAAGCTGACGCCCAGGCCTCCTTGAACTTCATCACCCCGGACCACATCGACAGCCTCAACATCGCCGCCAGCGTCGACGGCCTGATGGCCAGCCTGACCGCCGCCGAAGCCAGCGCCGCACACATCGACTTCATCAAGGGCAACGTCAAGGCGCGCACGCGGATGATCGCGCAATACGCCGTGGCCAACCTGCACAACGGCCTGGTGGTCGGCACCGACCACGGCGCCGAAGCACTGATGGGCTTTTTCACCAAATTCGGCGACGGTGCCTGCGACCTGGCGCCGCTGTCGGGCCTGACCAAAACCCAGGTGCGTCTGCTGGCCAGCGCCCTCGGTGCGCCGGCCAACCTGGTGCACAAACACCCCACTGCCGACCTGGAAGAGCTGGTGCCGGGCAGGCTGGATGAGCATGCCTATGGTTGCTCGTACGCAGAGATCGACGCGTACCTGATGGGCGAACCGGTGAGTGAGCGGGTGCGGGCGATTGTCGAAGGGGCGTACGGCAAGACAGCGCACAAACGTGCGCTGCCGATTGCCCCGGCTTGATCAGCGCTCGATTGAACGACTCCAGCGTGCGTTCCACTCCGGCCGCGCCTGGTTGACCTGGTCCCAGTCAATCGAAATCGCCGTCTGCAAGTAGCCCTGCATGGCTTCCACCCGCGCACGGGTCTTGTCGGTGGTCGGGGTGGTCGGGTTTGACGGGATCTGGTCGCCTTCCTCCAGCGCCGGCGCCTGGGCTTCGGCGGTCAGCAGGAACGCCGCAAGTTTCTGCGCCAGTTCGGGTTGATCATTACGCGCGATCACGCATTCGGCGACGTTGAGCACCACCGCGCCTTCCTTGGGTTGCGCATATTCCATCGGCACGCCGAGCAGCTTTTGCGTGGCCACCTGGGTGGGCGTCAAAGGGAAAATCGCCGCTTCGTCGGTCTGCACCATCTCGGAGATTTTCGCCGAGCTGGCGATGTATTCCAGCACGTTGGGGCCGACGGTTTTTGGCCAGGCCTTGAAACCCGGGTCGACGTTGGTCTCGTCGCCGCCCTGCAAGCGGTTGAACATCAGGAACCCGTGCAGGCCGAAGGTGGAGGAGGCCAGGGACTGGAACACCACTTTGTCCTTGAACTTCGGGTCGGCCAGGTCCATCCATGAGGTGGGTGCGGCCCAGCCTTTTTCCTTGAACATCTTGGCGTTGTAGCCCAGGCCGGTGACGCCGAGGGTCACGGCCACGGCTTCGTCCTTGATTTTCGCTTTGGCCGGGATCTGCTCCAACGTCGGGCTCGGTGCGAGTTTGTCGCACAGGCCCATGGAGATGGCGCGGTACATGATGCCGTCGTCAAGGAACATCACGTGCATCTGCGGGTTGTCTTTGTTGGCCTGGACCTTGGCGAGGATGTCCGAGGAGGTGCCGGGCACGATCACCACCTTGACGTTATTGGCCTTCTCGAACGCGGGCAGCACCTTGTCGGCGTACACCCGTTCCATGGTGCCGCCGTTCATGCCCAGGTACAGCGTGGGCGCGGCTTGGGCGGTGGAGGCGAGCAACGCGAGGGTCAAGCAGGACAGTGCAATACGTGGGTGCATGGGTGTTTTTCCTCTCAGGCTTGGAAACGACGGATGGAAAACGCTTCGATGGGTTGGCGGCTGGCCCCGGAGCAGACGATCTCTGCCAGGGCTTCACCGACCGCGGGGCCCAGCTGGAACCCGGCGCCGGCGAAGCCGAAACCGTGGAGCAGGCCAGGTTGGATGCTGCTGGGGCCGATCACCGGTTCATGATCGGGGAGGTAACCTTCGGTGCCGCTCCAGGTACGAATCGCCTGGGCGCCCTTGAGAAACGGGTAGAGTTCGCCGGCATTGCGCAGAATTTCCAGCACCGCCGCCTGGCCGGGGCGGGCCTTCAACGGGCCAAGGGCAAAGCCACGGCCACCGCCGAGGATGCAGTTGCCCCGTGCCACCTGGCGCGCATAAATGCCACCGCCTTCGACGCCGGTGCTGACGTTCATCACCACCGGCAACGGCTCGGTGACCAGCATCGCCGGGTGCGCCGAGGTGATCGGCACCGGCTCGCCAAATTGCGCGGCGAGCGTGCCGGCCCAGGCGCCGGCGCAGTTGAGCAACCACGGCGCGTGCAGGTGCAGGCCGTTGGCGCAGTGCACCTGGAACTCGCGGCGATCATGTTCGATTCGAATCACTTCGGCCTGTTCGTAGATCGATGCGCCAAGGCGCTGCGCGGCACGTGCAAAGGCGGGCGATACCAGGCGCGGGTTGGCGTGGCCGTCTTCGGGGCACAGTGACGCGCCCACGGCGATGTCGCCGACCCACGGGAAGCGTGCGCGCAACTCGGCGTAATCCAACAGTTGCAAGCCCAGGCCGAAGCCTCGCGTTTGCTCTGCGTAGGCCTCAAGCGCGGCGAAGTCCACATGGCTGCGCGCCAGTTTCAGATGCCCGGAACGCACGTACTCGCCATCGATACCGATCAACCCCGGCAAGTCGGACCACAGCTGATGGGCGCGCTGCGACAACGGCAACTGGTGCAACGGCCGACCCTGGCGCCGTACACCGCCGTAGTTGACGCCACTGGAATGCGAGCCGCAGAAGTCCCGCTCCACCAACGCCACGCGCTGACCTTTTTGCGCGAGCATCAAGGCCGCCGACGCGCCGACAATCCCGCCGCCCAACACGATGACGTCGATCATGGCTGCACCTGCACACCAAACGGCAGCGGCTTGATCGGCGCCTGGCCACGCAGACGGCCGACATTTTCAATCCCGCGGCCACTGCGCTCGGCAACAATCTCCGCCGCCGCCAGCCCGCACATGCGGCCCTGGCAGCGGCCCATGCCGACGCGGCAATGGGCCTTGACCCGATTGATCTCCCAATGGCCTTCATCCACCACCGTGCGCACGTCGCCCACGCTGACTTCTTCGCAGCGGCACAGGATCAAGTTATCCGGCGCCTGCGCGGCCCATTGCTCCGGGAAGGGGAAGGCGGTTTCGAGGCCATGCCGGAAGCGCTGGATGCCTGCCAATTGCTGCTCCAGCACGGCGGCGCGGCGAGGGTCGACGGCGATGCCTGTGTCTTGCAACAGCGCCAAAGCTGCACGTTCGCCGGCCATTTGCGCGGCGTCTGCGCCCATGATTCCGGCGCCGTCGCCGGCCAGGTACACGCCGTTCACACTGCTGCGCCCGGCGCTGTCGCGTTGTGGCAGCCAGGCGCGGTTCAGGGCGTTCCATTCAAATTCACAGCCAAGCAGATCGGCCAGTTGCGTCTCGCTGCGCAGGGCATGGGCAAAGGCCACGGCGTCGCAGTCGAGCTTTTGATTGCCCCAGCGGATACTGCTGACCCGCTGTTCACCGTCGATCTGCGTGAGGCTGACGCCTTGATGCACGGGAATCCCTTGGGCGGTCAGCCAGGCGCGGTAGTACAGGCCTTTGAGCAATGTCAGCGGTTGCCCGAGCAGCGCCGGTAACGCGCGGCATTGCGCACTGAACGGCGCGCTGTCGAGTACGGCGACTACCTTGGCGCCGGCCTTGGCGTATTGATACGCGACCAGATAGAGCAACGGCCCGCTGCCACACAACGCCACCCGCTCGCCGATGGCGCAGCCTTGGTACTTCAAGGCGATCTGCGCCGCGCCCAGGCTGTACACACCCGGCAGGGTCCAGCCCGGCACCGGCAGGATGCGGTCGGTGGCGCCGGTGGCGACGATGAGCTGCGCGTATTCGACGCTCATTGCGTGGCCGTTACTGAGCATATCCAGACGCCCGTCCTCGGCGTTCCACACCAGGGTTTGCGGGCGGTAGTCGACCAGCGGCGCCAGCTCATCCAGGGTGCGATGCACGGCCTCGGCCTTGCCTGCTTCGAAGCCATACAGCTGCTTGGCCGAGCGCTGGAAGTTCGCCGGTTGGCGCCGATAGATCTGCCCGCCACCGCGCAGGCTTTCATCCACCAGGCACGGGGTAATGCCATGGTCGAGCAGGGTGCGGGCCGCGCTGATGCCCGCCGGGCCTGCGCCTACAATCACAATCGGTTTCATACCTGGCGCCCCGGATCGCGGCTGATTGCCTGGCCTTCTTCCAGCAAGGTCGAGCAGGCGCGCACCCGGCGCCCGTCGCCGAGGCGCACCCAGCAATCCTGGCACGCGCCCATCAGGCAGAACCCGGCCCGGCGTTCGGCGCTGAAATCGCTGCCGCGCAGGTGCTCGGCGCTGGTGAGTACGGCGGTCAACAGGGTGTCGCCGAGCAGGCCGCTTGCCGGTTGGCCGTCGAGGGTAAAGGCCAGGGCAGGGCGCGCGGTTTCGGCCAGGCGTTTGAACAGGGCCATCAATGTTTCCCCACCAGCACGCGGTCGAGGCCGTAGACCCGGTCGAGCAGGATCATGGTCGCCGCCGTCAATGCGATTACCAGCGCCGACACGGCGGCCATCATCGGGTCGATGGACTCGGTGGCGTACACATACATGCGCACCGGCAGGGTTTGCGTGGCCGGCGAGCTGACGAAAATCGACAGCGTCACTTCGTCGAAACTGTTGATGAATGCCAGCAGCCAGCCCCCGGCCACGCCGGGCAAAATCATCGGCAAGGTGATCTGGCGAAACAGCGTAAAGCGCCCGGCCCCGAGGGACTCGGCCGCCTGCTCGGCACTGCGGTCAATCCCGATCGCCGCCGCCAGCACCAGGCGCAGCACGTAGGGGGTGATGATCACCACGTGCGCCAGCATCAGCCAGGTGAAGCTGCCATTCACGCCCATCAGCGCAAACAGGCGCAGCATCGCCACCCCCAGCACCAGATGCGGGATGATGATCGGCGACAGGAACAGCGCGCTGAAAAAATTGCGCCCCGGGAACTGGTAACGGCTGATCGCCAACGCCGCAGGCACCGCGATCAGCGTCGCCAATGTGGCGGCGGTAAACGCCAGGATCAGGCTGTTGTAGAACGCCTGGATAAAGTCGGCGCGCTCGAACACTGCGCGAAACCAGCGCAGCGAGAAGCCCGAGGTGGGCAGGCTCAAGGTGTTCTCCGGGGTGAACGCCACCAGGCACACCACCACCAGTGGCGCCATCATGAACAGCACCACCAGGCCATGGAAGCCGAGGGCCAAAGGACCGTTTCTGGACATGCGCTTAAACTCCCAGGGACTTTTTATAGCGGCCTTCGACCATGCGGTTCCAGCTCAGCATGATCAGCAGATTGACCAACAGCA
>Ga0302347_1001316_pt1 | contig 30556 bp, 24 predicted proteins | sample PhyWR1_FD_202178 | JGI IMG/M metagenome (GOLD analysis project Ga0302347, IMG submission 202178) | Leaf surface microbial communities from wheat plants in UC Gill Tract Community Farm, Albany, California, United States - DLSL W.R1 (v2)... | ecosystem: Host-associated > Plants > Phyllosphere >...
AAGGGTCAACGTATTATTTTTGCTGCTGGCGAATAAAATTGCCGTATCACCGCCACCTAACAACCCTGAGTTGGCAATGTCAGCTTTAGCACTGGCGGTAATTTCAATGCCATTGGTTGTACCGTTAATCGTTCCGGTATTAGTGATTTTAGAATTACCGCCGGTCAGAAGGATACCATCTCCGCCAGAACCGGAAATAATGCCTTCATTATGAATGCCGATCCCGGCACCCACGCTGATGCCTGTTTTACCTTCGATGATCCCGCTTGCGGCGTTAGTCAGCGTCAGTGCCGATGTATTTTCACTCACAAATATTCCATGTTCAGCGCCGGAAATTTTACCACTATTATTAAATTGGCCGAGCATAGACTCAATATTAACGGCGTTGCCCGACGCAGAGGTAATAGTTGCGCCTTCTTCATTATTAATGGCGATGCTTTGCGCTTCGGTATCGATTGCTAATCCGTTACCGTTACCGGAAATATTTCCATCGTTGGTCACCAGTTCCGTTGCATGACCTGAGACAGTAACGGCCGGGATAGTATCAGGGGAGGAAATTGTGACGTCTTTGTTAATCGTGTAGCTTTTATCCGTGGCGAAGACTTGCGGGAGGGATGTCGATTCATCAATAATTGCCGCTGAACTAATTATTGGGGTGAATATTAAAAAGGCAGGAAAAAAACAGCTGAAGGTTTTTGTGATTCTATTTAATTCAAATATCTTATTGCTCATATACAGATCCGTTTGCGTGAGAGGCAATGACAATCATGGTAAATTGAAGATTGGTCAATTGAGAGGAGGTGAATTATTACTGATATGTATAAAATTATTAATTATTCACCCGGCTATGTATATAGTAATTTACTAAAATATAAGTTTAACTTATCTTAATATATGTAATTTATTTATATCAATACCTGAGATTAAACCGCTTTACGCTGCTTTAAGTTCGTCAATGTTCACCGTCTGAGCCACCAGTGGTCGTTGGTGCAGGGGAATGACAGGGCTACACGCATCCCCAGCGGTACAGAAAAAAGCGCATATCTCTAACTTCTTTTATACCGCAGCAGAATAATTATGCGTAAAATCTTGTACAGAGACAGGGGAGGGCAACAGCAGGACGATGCCCTTTTCGCAACAATGAAAAATTTCCCGTTCTTTACCGTGTAGCCAGTCGACGAAAGATTAGGCTTTACGTATAGTGACGACAAATTTTTAGTATCCGGGAAAACTTCAATGATCAGTTTGATTGCGGCGTTAGCGGTAGATCGCGTCATCGGCATGGAAAATGCTATGCCGTGGAATCTCCCCGCAGATCTCGCCTGGTTTAAACGCACCACGCTGAACAAGCCAGTGGTGATGGGTCGCCTGACCTGGGAATCTATCGGTCGTCCGCTGCCAGGGCGTAAAAATATCGTTATCAGCAGCCAGCCAGGCACCGACGATCGCGTGCAGTGGGTGAAATCTGTTGATGAAGCGATTGCTGCCTGCGGCGATGCCGAAGAAATTATGGTGATAGGCGGCGGGCGCGTTTACGAACAGTTCCTGCCTAAAGCACAAAAGCTTTATTTGACGCATATTGATGCTGAAGTGGAAGGCGACACCCATTTTCCGGACTACGAGCCGGATGAATGGGAATCCGTGTTTAGCGAGTTTCATGATGCGGATGAGCAGAACTCACACAGCTACTGTTTTGAAGTGCTGGAACGTCGTTAAGCAAAAGCCCCGCACGCGGGGCTTTTTGTTATCCAGTCAGGCGGCCTGTTATGAGGCTACCGCCTCACCTGCGTCGGGATCCATCTGCCGGTTTGACGGCTGAACAAAGTACTGCTTATCTTCCCAGCGCATGCAGGTCATATCGCCGCCCCAGCAACAGCCGGTATCCAGCGCGTAGACGCCTTCCGGCGTGCCTTTTCCTTCCAGCGATGCCCAGTGGCCAAACACAATGCTGTACGCTTCACTCACCGGTCCCGGAATGGCAAACCAGGGTTTAAGGGGGGCAGGCGCATTTTCCGGCGCTTCTTTGGCGTACATATCCAGCTGGCCGTTCGGAAAGCAATACCGCATACGGGTAAACGCATTGGTGATAAAGCGCAGCCGGGCTACGCCTGACAGTTCAGGAGACCAGTTGTTTGGCATGTCACCATACATGGCATCGAGGAAGAAAGGATAGGAGTCGCTGGCCAGTACGGCTTCGACATCGCGCGCGCAGGCAATAGCGGTCGGCAGATCCCACTGGGGGGTAATACCCGCGTGCGCCATCACCAGCTTTTTCTCTTCATCGACCTGAAGCAGCGGCTGGCGGCGTAGCCAGTTAATCAGTTCATCGGCATCCGGTGCGTCAAGCAGCGGCGAAATACGATCTTTTGGTTTGTTACGGCTAATGCCTGCAAAAACGGCCAGAAGATGTAAATCGTGGTTGCCGAGTACCATGCATACGCTATCGCCAAGCGACTTGACGAAACGCAGGACATCCAGCGAGCCGGGACCCCGGGCAACCAAATCGCCCGTTAACCAGAGAGTGTCTTGCTCAGGGGTAAAGTCCACCTGCTTTAACAACGCGATCAGTTCATCGTAGCAACCATGAACATCGCCAATCAGATATGTCGACATAGTTTTAATGGATCAGAGTAGGGACAGCGAGTCGGAAAACGGGGATATCGATGGTGAACGCATTACCATTTTCATCGATCATATCGTAGTGGCCCTGCATCGTGCCGAGAGGCGTTTCGAGTACGGCACCGCTGGTATATTGATATTCACTTCCGGGCGCGATGTGAGGCTGAACGCCGACCACACCTTCGCCCTGTACTTCAGTTTCACGACCGTTGGCATTGGTAATTAACCAGTAACGGCCTAAAAGCTGAACCGGATGTCGCCCCAGATTACGAATAATCACCGTATAGGAAAAAACGTAGCGTTCATCTTCGACAGAGGACTGCGCCTCAATGTAGACGCTCTGGACCTGTACGCAAACTCGGGGCGAATTAATCATTGGTTAGCTCTCTTTAGGTGGCGTGTTATCGACCAGATAATTCGCCAGCTTGCAGTATTGCGCAACCGAGATATTCTCGGCACGCATAGCGGGATCGACACCCAGCTCCGTCAGTACCTCAACGCTAAACACGTTGCCAAGACTGTTACGGATAGTTTTACGACGCTGGTTGAAGGCTTCAGTCGTAATACGGCTCAGCACGCGGATTTCTTTTACCGGATGTGGCATCACGGTATGCGGTACCAGACGGACAACCGCGGAATCGACTTTTGGCGCAGGCGTAAAGGCGGTCGGCGGAACTTCCAGTACCGGGATCACTTGACAATAATATTGCGCCATGACGCTTAATCGACCATACGCTTTACTGTTTGGTCCTGCAACCAGTCGATTGACCACTTCTTTTTGCAACATAAAGTGCATGTCAGCAATGGCGTTAGTATAGCTAAAGAGGTGGAACATCAGCGGGGTAGAAATATTGTAAGGCAGGTTGCCGAACACCCGCAGCGGCTGACCCAGCGTCTCTGACAGCTCGCTGAAGTTCATGGTCATCGCATCCTGCTGGTAAACCGTCAGCTTTGGCCCGAGGAACGGGTGCGTTTGCAGACGCGCAGCCAGATCGCGGTCCAGCTCAATGACCGTCATTTTATCCAGACGTTCACCAACCGGTTCGGTAAGTGCGGCAAGACCCGGGCCGATTTCAACCATAGCCTGGCCTTTTTGCGGATTAATGGCCGATACAATGCTGTCGATCACGAATTGATCGTTGAGGAAGTTCTGCCCGAAGCGTTTACGGGCTAAGTGGCCCTGATGGACTCGATTATTCATTTGCTATTAACAATCATTTTGATGGCGAGATTAAGCGCCGTAATGAAACTACCGACATCCGCTTTCCCGTGGCCCGCCAGTTCAAGCGCGGTACCGTGGTCAACGGAAGTTCGAATAAAGGGCAGGCCAAGCGTAATATTTACGCCGCGCCCAAAGCCCTGGTATTTTAGCACGGGCAGACCCTGATCGTGGTACATCGCCAGCACCGCATCTGCATTATCAAGATATTTTGGCTGAAATAACGTGTCAGCCGGCAGTGGCCCGCTCAGATTCATGCCCTGCGCCCGCATTTCTTCCAGTACCGGGATCAACACGTCGATCTCGTCAGTACCCATATGACCGCCTTCCCCGGCATGCGGGTTCAGGCCACACACCAGTATGTGCGGCTTCGCAATGCCAAACTTATGTTGTAAGTCATTATGCAAAATTGCAATGACATCACGCAGCAGATCCGGGGTGATTGCATCGGACACATCGCGCAGCGGCAGATGCGTCGTTGCCAGCGCCACGCGCAGTTCTTCAGTGGCCAGCATCATCACGACTTTGGGTGCCTGAGCGCGCGCTTCGAAAAATTCCGTGTGCCCGGTGAAGGGAAGGCCTGCATCGTTGATCGCGCCCTTATGTACGGGGCCGGTGATCAGCGCGGCAAATTCACCGCTCAGACAGCCATCGCAGGCGCGTGCGAGTGTTTCTACTACATAATGCCCATTTTCCACACTCAGTTGCCCGGCGATCGCGGGGGCGCGCAGTGGGACAGGTAATAACGTCAGGGTTCCGGCACGCTGCGGGATCGCAGGTTGTAAGGGCGACCACGGGAGCAGAGAAAGTGGCAGACCGAGCATCGCTGCCCGGTCTGTTAACAATTTCGCATCGGCGCAAACAACCAGTTCAACGGGCCATTCGCGCTGCGCAAGCTGGACGACAAGATCGGGACCAATCCCGGCAGGCTCGCCGGGAGTGATTACCACGCGGTGGATAGGTGCCATTAGTTACTCAGAATTTTAACGTAAGCCGTTGCGCGCTGTTCCTGCATCCAGGTTGCCGCTTCTTCTGAGAACTTACGGTTCATCAACATCCGGTAAGCTTTATCTTTCTGCGCCGCGTCGGTTTTATCAACCTGGCGCGTATCCAGCAGTTCGATCAGATGCCAGCCGAAAGAAGAATGTACTGGTGCACTCATCTGGCCTTTGTTTAGTTTCATCAGCGCATCGCGGAAAGCCGGATCGTACATGTTAGGCGTAGCCCAACCCAGATCGCCACCCTGATTAGCTGAACCGGGGTCCTGAGAGAAATCTTTGGCTGCGTTGGCAAAGGTGGTTTTACCGCTTTTAATATCCGCTGCGATTTCTTCCAGTTTCACCCGAGCCTGATCGTCGGTCATGATCGGCGACGGTTTAAGCAGAATATGACGTGCATGGGCTTCGGTCACGGAAATATTCTGATTCTGGCCGCGCATGTCGTTCACTTTCAGGATGTGAAAGCCGACGCCTGAACGAATAGGCCCGATAATATCGCCTTTCTTCGCGGTGCTTAACGCCTGAGCGAAAAGCCCCGGCAGCTCCTGAATTCGGCCCCAGCCCATTTGCCCGCCCTGCAGCGCTTGCTGATCGGCAGAGTAGCTGATTGCCAGTTTGCCGAAGTCAGCGCCGTTACGGGCCTGTTCGATAATGGAATTTGCCTGTTCCTGCGCGGTACTCACTTCCTCAGAAGACGGGTTTTCCGGCAGCGGCAGCAGAATATGGCTCAGGTTAAGTTCAGTGCTGGCATCGTTCTGATTGCCAATCTGTTTAGCCAGAGAATCTACTTCCTGCGGCAGTACGGTAACGCGACGACGCACTTCGTTATTGCGCACTTCAGAGATAGTCATCTCTTTGCGGATCTGGCCGCGATAAGTGCTGTAGTTCAGACCGTCGTAGGCCAGACGGCTACGCATCTGATCCAGCGTCATATTGTTCTGCTTAGCGATATTAGCAATGGCCTCGTCAAGCTGCTGATCGGAGATTTTCACCCCCATCTTTTGCCCCATTTGCAGGATAATTTGATCCATGATCAAACGCTCGAGAATTTGGTGGCGCAGCGTAGCGTCATCCGGCAACTGCTGCCCGGCCTGACCCGCGTTCATTTTGACCGACTGCATCAGCCCATCGACGTCACTTTCCAGAACGACGCCGTTGTTGACGACGGCTGCTACTTTATCGACAACCTGAGGGGCAGCGAACGCTGAATTCACCACCAGTGCGAGGGCGAAAGCAGGAAGCAGCTTTTTCCAGTTCTTCATACATTTTCCATTTCAATTAACCGCAATGCGGAGTACATGTTCAAACAACTGCATTACAGAGAGCTACGGTAAGGCAAAATGTTCGAGCGCAGCATCTGCTGTGTGCCCAGACCATAGTTCGAACTCAGGCCACGCAGTTCAATATTAAAGCCGATGACGTTATCGTACACGCTTTGATCGTTTTCCCAGCCGTTAAGTTTGCGTTCATAACCGACACGGATCGCATAACAGCAAGAGTTGTACTGCACGCCCACCATCTGGTCAGCCGCTTTTTTCTCGTTGGTATCAAAGTACCATGCGCCAACGAACGACCAACGGTCGGCAATTGGCCAGCTACCCACTGCACCTACCTGCGAGATACCTGCTTTGTATTCATCCGACTTTGCGTATGATGGCAGCGTCGCCTGAATATATTCCGGGCTGGCATAACGATAGTTCAGCTGTAACAGACGATCCTGATCGCGACGATATTCAATGCTGCTGCTGCTGGTGGCAACGTTGTCCAGACGCGTATCGTACTGCACACCGCCGCGCAGACCCCAGCGATCGGAGATACGCCAGTAGGTGTCGCCCGCCCAGACCAGAGAACCGGTCTTGTCGTCATCTTCCCACTTAATGTTAGCGTCATCACCGGTACGCGATTCGGTGAAGTAGTAGATTTGACCAACGGAAACGTTAAAACGTTCCACGGCAGCATCATCATAAATTCGCGAAGTCAGGCCGGTCGTCACCTGGTTTGCCGATGCAATACGGTCAAGACCACCATAGCTGCGGTCGCGGAACAGACCGGTATAGTCGGATTGCAGCAACGACGAGTCGTAGTTATTAATGTGGCTCTGGTCGCGATACGGCACGTACAGATACTGCGCGCGCGGCTCCAGCGTTTGGGTATAACCCTCGGCCAGGTTCATATCGCGCTCAAAAACCATCTTACCGTCGACTTTGAACTGCGGCATGGTACGGTTAACCGACTCATCAAGCTGATTGGTATTATTGCGGTTATAGGTGTCCAGATTGGTCTGCTGATAATGCGTTGCCAGCAATTTGGCTTCGGTATTAATGCTTCCCCAGCCGTTAGACAGCGGCAGATTGATGGTCGGCTCCAGATGCAAACGCGTTGCTTCGGGCTGATTGCTTTCGGTATTCACGAAATGCACGGCCTGACCATAAATACGGGTATCAAACGGACCGACGTCGTTTTGATAATAGTTAACGTCAAGCTGTGGCTCAGCGGAGTAGCTGCTATTATTTTGATCGCTAAAGACCTGGAACTGCTTGGTTGATACCGTCGCGTCAAAATTCTGCACCGCATAGCCGAGGCTGAATTTTTGTGTCGCATAGCCGTCGGTACTGGAGCCGTATTTGCTGTCAAAGTCGTTAAAATAGTTCGAGTCGCTGACTTTGGTATAGTCGACATTAAAGCGCCAGACCTGATCCATAACGCCGGCATGTTGCCAGAAGAACAACCAGCGATGGCGGCTACCCTCTTTGTCGTGATCGTCCTGATACACGTCATCTGATGGCAGATAATCCAGCTCCATCAGACCTGCGCCCGCCTGAGACAGATAGCGGAATTCGTTCTCCCACATCACGTTGCCACGACGATGCATGTAGTGCGGCGTGATGGTGGCATCCATGTTCGGCGCAATGTTCCAGTAATACGGCAGGGTGAACTCAAAATAGTTCTTGCTGCTGTATTTGGCATTGGGGATCAAGAAACCTGAGCGGCGTTTATCACCTACCGGTAATTGCAGGTACGGGCTGTAAAAAACGGGCACCGGACCCAGTTTGAAGCGGGCGTTCCAGATTTCTGCAACCTGCTCCTCACGGTCGTGGATCACTTCGCTACCGACCACGCTCCAGGTATTCGAACCCGGCAGACAGGAGGTAAACGTACCGTTTTCCAGAATGGTATAACGGTTTTCGCCACGCTGTTTCATCAGATCCGCTTTACCGCGGCCCTGACGTCCTACCATCTGATAGTCACCTTCCCAGATGTTAGTATCTTTGGTGTTCAGGTTAGCCCAGCCTTTTGGCCCTTTCAGGATCACCTGGTTATCGTCGTAGTGCACGTTACCCAGTGCATCAACGGTACGAACCGGTTCCGGCTGACCGGCAACCTCTTTCTGATGAAGCTGTACTTCATCAGCCTGCAGACGGCTATTGCCCTGATTAATGTCCACATTGCCGGTAAATGCTGCATCATCGGGATAATTTCCTTTGGCATGATCGGCATTAATAGTAACTGGCAATTCGTTTGGCTCGCCCTGCACCAGAGGACGGTTATAGCTCGGCACGCCCAGCATACACTGCGAGGCGAGATCGGCGGCCATACCCTGGTGGCTATACAGGGCGCTGGCGATCATGGTGGCCAGAAGGGTGGGAATACGTTTTTTCATACGTTTTATGTGTTGTTCCGTCATCAGTGGCGTAGCGACTAGCAAACGGTCAGAGACTAACTTACTCATTCGGATCGCGCTAGTCTTAATCCTGCCCGTTTCATGCCTTATGTTAGGCACGGCATAGAATGACGGGTATGATAAAACATATTTTAGTCACAGGCATGACGATTTGGGGAGTATATGCAGTATTGGGGCAAAGTGATTGGCGTAGCGGTAGCGTTAATGATGGGCGGCGGCTTCTGGGGTGCCGTGCTTGGACTACTGATAGGCCATATGTTTGACAAGGCGCGAAGCCGTCGGCTGAACTGGTTTACCAACCAGCAAGAGCGACAATCGCTGTTTTTCGCCACGACCTTTGAAGTAATGGGACACTTAACCAAATCGAAAGGAAGAGTAACGGAAGCGGATATCCACATCGCCAGCGTGTTTATGGATCGCATGAATCTTCATGGCGACTCCCGCAGCGCGGCGCAGCAGGCATTTCGCGTGGGAAAAGCCGATAACTATCCGCTACGCGAAAAAATGCGCGCTTTCCGCAGTATTTGCTTTGGCCGTGCCGATTTAATTCGGATGTTTCTGGAAATTCAGATTCAGGCCGCCTTTGCCGACGGTCAGCTTCACCCTAACGAGCGTGAAGTTTTGTACGTTATCGCTGAAGAGCTGGGAATTTCACGCACTCAATTCGATCAGTTCCTGCGCATGATGCAGGGCGGCGCACAATTTGGTGGCGGGTACCAGCAGCAGTCAGGCGGCAGCTGGCAGCAGCCGCAGCGCGGTCCGACGCTGGAAGATGCCTGCAATGTGCTGGGCGTGAAGCCCGGTGATGACGCCATGACCATCAAGCGCGCCTACCGTAAGCTGATGAGCGAGCATCATCCTGATAAGCTGGTGGCGAAAGGGCTCCCACCGGAAATGATGGAGATGGCGAAGCAGAAAGCGCAGGAGATCCAGAGCGCGTACGAACTGGTTAAAGAGCAGAAAGGATTTAAATAAGGTGGGGTAGTCTCCCCCTTACCCTCAGGGAGAGGGCAGGGGTGAGAGTGGTCACGACTCAGAAATCAGCCGGAACCTTGAAGGTCATCGGAGTACCGTATGCCGGATGGGTGATGGTCAACATCTCAGCGTGCAACAGCAGACGCGGCGCTAACGCCAGCGCTTCTGGCGTCGCGTAGAAACGGTCGCCGAGGATTGGATGTCCCAGCGCCAGCATATGCACGCGCAGCTGATGAGAGCGGCCAGTAATGGGCCTGAGGACCACGCGAGCGGTGTTATCTGTCGCGTAGTCCACCACCTGATATTCGGTCTGCGCCGCTTTACCGCTTTCAAAGCAGACCTTTTGCTTAGGCCGATTGGGCCAGTCGCAAATCAGCGGCAGATCCACCAGACCCTCCGCGTTGGCCGGATGTCCCCAAATCCGGGCGACATACTGCTTTTTCGGCTCGCGCTCGCGGAACTGTCGTTTTAGCTCTCGCTCGGCGGCTTTGGTCAGCGCGACCACAATCACGCCGCTGGTGGCCATATCCAGACGATGCACGGATTCGGCCTGCGGATAGTCATGCTGAACGCGCGTCATGACGCTGTCTTTGTGTTCCTCAAGACGCCCCGGTACGGACAACAAGCCGCTCGGCTTGTTGACCACCATGATATGATCATCCTGATACAGGATGATAAGCCAGGGCTCCTGCGGCGGATTGTAGTTTTCCATCCCCATTCTTTGAGTCCGTTACTGATGCGTGACGACAATCAGACGCAGCGCATCAAGACGCCAGCCTGCCTGGGCCAGGCTTTCCATCACCTGCTGGCGATTGCTGTCAATAGCGGCCAGTTCGTCATCACGAATGTTCGGATTGACAGCTTTCAGCGCTTCAAGACGCGACAGTTCAGCAGACAGCTTATCGTCGGCCTCGCTGCGGGCCGCATCCACCAGCGCGCGGGCGGCTTTTTCAATCTGCGCTTCGCCCTGTTGCAGGATAGCGTGAACATCCTGCTGCACCGCGTTGACCAGTTTGCTGCCCGTATGGCGGTTAACGGCGCTGAGCTGGCGATTAAAGGTCTCAAATTCAACCTGGGCTGCCAGGTTGGTGCCATTTTTGTCCAGCAGCATACGCACCGGCGTCGGCGGCAGGAAGCGATTGAGCTGCAGCTGTTTCGGCGCCTGAGCTTCGACCACATAAATCAGTTCCAGCAACAGTGTACCGACCGGCAGGGCCTTGTTTTTCAGCAGCGACAGGGTGCTGCTACCGGTATCACCGGACAGGATCAGATCCAGACCGTTACGGATCAGCGGATGTTCCCAGGTAATGAACTGCGCATCTTCACGTGACAGCGCGATGTCACGCTCGAAGGTAATGGTGCAGCCGTCTTCCGGCAGGCCAGGAAAATCCGGCACCAGCATATGATCGGACGGCGTCAGAACAATCAGATTATCTCCGCGATCGTCCTGATTAATACCTACGATATCAAACAGGTTCATGGCGAAGGCAATCAGGTTGGTATCGTCATCCTGCTCTTCGATGCTGGCAGCCAGCGCCTGCGCTTTTTCGCCGCCGTTGGAATGGATCTCCAGCAGGCGATCCCGGCCCTGTTCGAGCTGAGCTTTCAGCGCGTCGTGCTGGGCGCGACAGGTTTTAATCAGATCGTCGAAACCTTCGGTATTTTCCGGGGTAGCGAGATAGGTAATCAGGTCGTGATAGACCGTGTCGTAAATCGCACGCCCGGTCGGGCAGGTATGTTCAAAGGCATCAAGGCCCTCGTGATACCAGCGTACCAGTACCGATTGGGCGGTTTTCTCAAGATACGGAACGTGGATCTGGATATCGTGCGCCTGACCAATACGATCAAGACGTCCGATACGCTGCTCCAGCAGATCCGGGTTAAACGGCAGATCGAACATCACCAGGTGGCTGGCAAACTGGAAGTTACGCCCTTCAGAACCGATTTCTGAGCACAGCAGCACCTGCGCACCGCTATCTTCCTCGCCGAACCACGCGGCAGCGCGGTCGCGCTCGATGATCGACATACCTTCGTGGAAGACCGCCGCACGAATACCTTCACGTTCGCGCAGGACCTGCTCCAGTTGCAGCGCGGTGGCGGCTTTGGCGCAAATCACCAGCACTTTCTGCGAGCGATGGCTGGTCAGGTAACCCATCAGCCATTCAACACGCGGATCGAAGTTCCACCACGTGCCGGTATCGCCTTCAAATTCCTGATAAATCTGCTCCGGGTATAGCATATCGCGGGCGCGATCTTCCGCGCTTTTACGTGCACCCATAATGCCAGAGACTTTGATGGCCGTCTGATACTGGGTCGGCAACGGCAGCCGGATGGTATTGAGTTCGCGTTTCGGAAAGCCTTTCACCCCGTTACGGGTGTTACGGAACAGTACGCGGCTGGTGCCGTGACGATCCATCAGCATGGCGACCAGTTCCTGACGGGCAGCGGGCGCACCGTCACGTTCGCTGTTTGCCGCTTGCAGCAGCGGCTCAATATCCTGCTCGCCAATCAGTTCGCCGAGCATATTGAGTTCGCTGTCGCTCAGTTTGTTGCCCGCTAAAAGGAGGGCAACCGCATCAGCGACCGGACGATAGTTATTCTGTTCTTCAACGAATTGCGCGAAATCGTGGAAACGATCCGGGTCCAGCAGACGTAAACGGGCAAAGTGGCTTTCCATTCCCAGCTGTTCTGGCGTTGCGGTCAGTAACAGTACGCCCGGAATGCGCCCGGCAAGTTCTTCAATAGCGGTATATTCGCGGCTCGGCGCGTCTTCGCTCCACACCAGATGATGCGCTTCATCCACGACCAGCAGATCCCATTCGGCATCGCACAGATGCTCAAGGCGTTGTTTATTGCGGCGAACAAAATCCAGCGAACAGATCACCAGTTGCTCGGTGTCGAAAGGATTATCGGCATCATGCTGCGCTTCGGCATAGCGTTCATCATCAAACAGCGCGAAACGCAGGTTAAAGCGGCGCAGCATTTCGACCAGCCACTGATGCTGCAATGTTTCCGGTACAACCACCAGCACACGTTCTGCGGCACCGGACAGCAGCTGTTGATGCAGGATCATCCCGGCTTCAATGGTTTTGCCCAGACCCACTTCGTCTGCCAGCAGCACGCGCGGCGCGTGGCGACGGCCGACGTCGTGAGCAATGTTAAGCTGATGCGGGATCAGGCTGGTACGCTGCCCACGCAGGCCGCTGTACGGCATACGGTACTGCTCGCTCTGGTATTTACGCGCGCGGTAGCGCAGCGAGAACCGATCCATACGATCGATCTGACCGGCAAATAACCTGTCTTGTGGTTTGCTGAACACCAGTTTGCTGTCGAGAAACACTTCACGCAGCAGCACGCCCTGCTCGTCGGTATCCAGACGGGTTCCGGTATAGGCGAGAAGGCCATTCTCTTCTTTTACGTCATCAATGTGCAACTGCCAGCCTTCATGACTTGTTACCGTATCGCCAGGATTGAACATCACGCGGGTTACGGGAGAGTCGCTGCGTGCATACAGACGATTTTCTCCGGTGGCCGGAAATAACAGAGTGACAGTACGTGCGTCCATTGCGACAACAGTACCAAGTCCGAGTTCGCTTTCGGTGTCGCTGATCCAACGTTGACCAAGTGTAAAAGGCATATATGTTCGGCTCTATCTCTTTGATTGCAGGCAATAACTGACCGCTTCCGGGGTAAGGCGGCAGCAGTCTTAACTGGGTTCAGGAATGGAAAGGGCGTTATGGTACTGGATGGCAACGGATTCGTCACGTATCAAAATAGCCCCAGCTGCCCTGTCACCAGTGTAGCAAAACTATCATCCATAAAAGGAAGTATACCTTCGGCTACCGGTTCCAGCTGCCGGGTAAGGTAGTGGTCATAATCCAGCGGTGAATGCTGGTAATCGACGGGTTCCGGACCGCTGGTAGTCCAGACGTATTTGATTGTCCCACGATTTTGATACTGTGGCGCGCGGCCGCGTTTGACGTTTTCTTCGTCGGCCAGGCGTGCGGCACGAACGTGGGGCGGCACATTGCGTTGATACTCACTCAGCGGACGTCGCAGCCGCTTACGATACACCAGCTGCTTGTCGAGCTCGCCAGCCATCAGTTTGTCGATAGTTTCACGTACGAAATCTTTATACGGCTCACGGCGGAAAATGCGCAGATATAATTCCTGCTGAAAGCGCTGCGCCAGCGGTGTCCAGTCAGTGCGCACCGTTTCCAGCCCTTTGAATACCATGCGCTGTTCGCCGCCTTCCTGAATCAGCCCGGCGTAGCGTTTTTTACTCCCGGTGTCAGCCCCGCGGATCGTCGGCATTAAAAAGCGGCAGAAATGCGTTTCGTATTCCAGCTCCAGCGCGCTGGTCAACTGCGATTTATTCAGCTCAGTTGCCCACCATGCATTCACTTTTTGTACCAGCGCCTGGCCTATCTGCGCGGCCTCATCTTCACTGTGCGGGCGTTTGAGCCACACAAAGGTGGAGTCGGTATCACCGTAGATCACATCATAACCTTCGGCTTCAATCAGTTCTTTAGTCTGACGCATGATCGCATGGCCGCGCATGGTGATGGACGAGGCCAGTCGCGGATCGAAAAAGCGGCAGGCGCTGGTGCCGAGCACGCCGTAAAAGGCATTCATAATGATCTTCAGCGCCTGCGACAGCGGCTTATTGCCATGATGCTTTGCCTCTTCGCGCCCGTGCCAGATTTGGGTAACGATCTCCGGCAGGCAGTGCGTGTCGCGGGAGAACCACGCGTCGAGAAAGCCTTCAGTACTGTGCTCAGGATCGGGCTGCGCCATTCCTTCGATAAGCCCTACCGGATCGATCAGAAAGGTGCGAATGATTGACGGATAAAGGCTTTTGTAGTCCAGCACCAGTACGGAATCATACAGGCCGGGCCGGGAGTCCATCACGTAGCCACCGGGACTGGCCTGCGGCGGTACCGCCCCCATGTTGGGCGCGACGTAGCCCGCGCGGTGCATCCGCGGGAGATAAAGATGGCTGAACGCGGCGACCGATCCGCCATGGCGATCGATCGGCAAGCCGTTGACCGTGGCGCGTTCCAGCAGAAACGGTACGATCTCCGTTTTATGGAAAATACGCGTCACCAGTTCGCAGTCTTTGAGGTTATAGGTGGCTAATGCAGGTTTATCTTCGGCAAAACGGCGATCGATTTCATCCATGCGATCCCAGGGGTTATCGATAGATTTACCTTCACCCAGCAGCTCCTGCGCGACCGATTCCAGCGAGAAGGAAGGGAAGTTCCAGAACGCAGATTTAAGTGCATCAATGCCGTCGATAATGACCCGACCGTGCATCTGCGCGAAAAATACGCCGTTTTTGAACCCGTGCTCGCGCCATTCCAGCTCGCTGTTACCGCGCCCCAGCCGCAGCGGGATCCGATAACGTTCGGCATGTTTTTGCAGCATTCGTAAGTCGAAACCTACCACGTTCCAGCCTATCAGCACGTCCGGATCGTGTTCAGCAAACCAGGCGTTCAGCTTTTCCAGCAGTTGTGGACGGCTGGCGACGTATTCAAGTTGAAAGTCGAGCGGCCGGGCCTCGCCCGCCGGCTGGCCGAGCATATACACCACGCGCTGACCGCAGCCTTCAAGGCCGATACAGTACAGCTCGCCGTGGCGGGTGGTTTCGATATCCAGCGATACCCATTTCAGCGGTGGACGATAGTGCGGACTGGGCTTCAGTCGGGCGTTGATCAATGCGCCCTCATGCTCGTCGCCATCGACCCACACCGGCGCGGTAATAAACCGCTCCATCAAAAAGCGATCGGGTGGGCGTACGTCAGCTTCATATACGGTCACGCCGTTCTCGCGCAGCCGCTTTTCAACGTTCATGAGCTGGCGATGGGCACGGCAATAAAGCCCGTAAACCGGACGACGATGAAAATCCTTAAGCTTAAGAGGCGTCAGTCGAAAACCCTGCTCGCCGCGTAACGTTTGCTGCGCGCGGGAGAGGTGTTCCGCGGCAATAAAGGCAACCGACTCCTGGGGCGGCAGCGTAACGTGCAGGGGACCGTCATCCGTCGCCAGCCAGAAAGTCACTTCAGTCCCCTGAGGGGTATCCCGCCAGTGTCGGGTTAAAATAAAGCCTTCTCGCGCCTGCGCCACGCTCAATTCTCATCGATAAAATCAGCCATTATTATAGCCGTTTTACTGGCGTAATACTGATTTTTTGTACAGCTTTTCGCGCTGCCAGCACCGGATATTACCGCGTGAACTGATCGAGACGCCATACGCTGATAAAGCTTATTGCCCGTAATACGCTTTGGCTCCATGTTTACGCAGATAGTGTTTGTCCAGCAGCGTTTGCTGCATCGGCGGAAGCTCTGGTGCAAGCTGGCGGCAGAAAATGCCCATGTAAGCGATCTCTTCCAGCACTATCGCATTATGTACCGCATCCTCTGCGTTCTTGCCCCATGCAAACGGACCGTGAGAATGTACCAGCACGCCCGGCATCTGCGCGGCATCAATACCCTGTTTTTCAAACGTTTCGACGATGACATTGCCGGTTTCCCATTCGTACTCACCGTTGATTTCTTCGTCGGTCATTTTGCGCGTGCAGGGAACTGCACCGTAGAAGTAATCAGCATGAGTGGTACCGGTTGCCGGAACGGGCTGCCCGGCCTGCGCCCAGATGGTGGCATGGCGTGAATGGGTATGCACAATGCCGCCAATAGTTGGGAAAGACTGATACAGCAGGCGATGCGTCGGCGTATCGGAAGAGGGCTTTTTATGGCCTTCCACGACCTCGCCGGTCGTCAGGCTGACAACCACCATATCCTCGGCCTTCATCACCCGGTAATCGACGCCAGAAGGCTTAATGATAAAAACATCATGTTCGCGATCGACGGCGCTGACGTTACCCCAGGTAAGGGTAACCAGATTGTGTTCGGGTAATGCCAGATTGGCGTCAAGCACCTGACGCTTGAGATCTTCTAACATATTGCTCTCCATATCGGATGGCGCAGCGCATATTTAGCCTACATATCCTGTTCATGGTCTGTAGGCCCGGTAAGCGCAGCGCCCCGGGCATCGCATTTAGCGTTTTAAGCCGTAATAAACCTCGTTCCAGCGCAGGGCATCTTTAAAGGCCGGCAGGCGAGTCTCATTGTCGATCACCGCAATCTCAATGCCGTGCAGCTCGGTAAACTGGCGCATATCGTCCAGCGTCAGCGCGTGGCTGAAGACGGTATGGTGCGCGCCACCGGCGATGATCCACGCTTCTGATGCCGTCGGCAGGTCCGGCTGAGCTTTCCACAAGGCGTTTGCTACCGGCAATTTCGGCAGCGCGTGCGGGGTTTCGACCGAATCGACACAGTTCACCAGCAGACGGAAGCGGTCGCCAAGATCGATAAGACTGGCGGCAATCGCCGGGCCGGTGTTGGTATTGAAAATCAGACGGGCCGGATCGGCTTTGCCGCCGATGCCGAGAGGCTGAACGTCAAGGATGGGTTTTTCGGCGGTGGCAATTGAAGGACACACTTCCAGCATATGCGAGCCGAGCACCAGGTCATTGCCCTTCTCAAAGTGGTAGGTGTAATCCTCCATAAATGAGGTGCCGCCCTGCAGACCGGTTGACATCACCTTCATGATGCGAAGCAGAGCGGCAGTTTTCCAGTCGCCTTCGCCTGCAAAGCCGTAGCCCTGCTGCATCAGACGCTGCACGGCAAGACCCGGGAGCTGTTTCAGGCCGTGTAAATCTTCAAAGGTGGTGGTAAATGCGTGGAACCCGCCTTCTTCGAGGAAGCGTTTCATGCCCAGTTCAATGCGCGCCGCGTCAATCACGTTCTGGCGTTTGTCACCGTGGAGTTGTGCCGCTTCCGTCAGGCGATAGCTGCTTTCATATTCATCGATTAGCGCATTGATATCGCCCTCACTTACCGCATTAACGACCTGGACCAGATCGCCTACCGCCCACGTATTTACCGAGAAGCCAAATTTAATCTGGGCGGCGACTTTATCACCGTCGGTGACCGCCACTTCACGCATGTTGTCGCCGAAGCGGCAGACTTTCAGATGACGGGTATCCTGTTTAGATACCGCATGACGCATCCACGCACCGATACGCTGGTGAGCATCTTTGTCCTGCCAGTGACCGGTAACGACGCTGTGCTGCAGGCGCATCCGCGCACCGATAAAGCCAAACTCGCGGCCGCCGTGCGCGGTCTGGTTAAGATTCATAAAGTCCATATCAATGCTGTCCCACGGCAGAGCGGCATTAAACTGGGTATGGAATTGCAGCAGCGGTTTGTTAAGGATGGTCAGCCCGTTGATCCACATTTTTGCCGGAGAGAACGTGTGCAGCCAGACCATCAGGCCGGCGCACTTATCTTCATAGTTGGCATCGCGGCAAATCGCAGTGATTTCATCCGGCGAAGTGCCGAGTGGTTTCAGTACCAGTTTACACGGCAATTTTCCTTCGCTGTTAAGGGCGTTCACCACGTGCTCTGCGTGCTGTGTCACCTGACGCAGTGTTTCCGGGCCGTAAAGATGCTGGCTACCAATTACAAACCACACTTCATAATTATCAAAAATCGTCATTGTCATGTCCTTAACAGGTCAGAGATGTCTGGTGAGCCGCCGCCGTTGGTTCAGGCGCGCGCTCAGGAAGGTATTGCTGCTCAGCGCTGACCGCCCAGTGTTGATAGCGGCGATAGAGCTGTTCAAAGCGTTGCGCCTGCTGAGGGCGCGGTTGCAGAGTACTTTCTACGGCGCTGGCCATGCTGGCCTGTGCCGCAGGAATATCGCTATGAATACCGGCGGCGACAGCGGCAAAAATGGCCGCACCCAGCGCGCAGCACTGGTCAGAGGCCACAATTTGCAGCGGTCGGTTGAGAACGTCACAGCAGGCCTGCATGATCACCGGGTTCTTGCGCGCAATGCCGCCGAGCGCCATCACGTTATTGACGGCTATTCCCTGTTCGGTAAAACATTCCATAATGGCGCGTGCGCCAAAGGCGGTAGCGGCGATGAGGCCGCCGAACAGCGCCGGGGCATCGGTTGCCAGATTCAGGTCGGTAATGACACCTTTCAAACGCTGATTGGCATTGGGTGTGCGACGACCGTTAAACCAGTCAAGCACCACCGGCAGGTGATCGAGGGAGGGGTTTTTTGCCCATGCTTCGGTGAGCGCGGGTAATAACTGTTTCTGACTGACTGCAATCTGCTCTTTCAGCTCAGGATGCTGCACTGCCAGCTGGTGCAGCGGCCAGCCGAGAAGGCGACCAAACCAGGCATAAATATCACCAAACGCCGATTGCCCGGCTTCCATTCCGACAAAATCAGGGACTACACTGCCGTCAACCTGACCGCAAATACCCTTAACGGTGCGATCGCCAACGCTGTGCTTGTCAGCGATCAAAATGTCGCAGGTCGACGTGCCGATCACTTTGACCAGCGTGTTCGGCTGCGCTCCGGCACCGACCGCGCCCATATGGCAGTCAAACGCACCGCCGCAGATTACCACGTCCCGGGAGAGGCCAAGGCGATCTGCCCACTCGGCACTCAGGTTGCCTACGGGCAGATCGGCCGTATACGTTTCGCTGAACATCGGCCACGCCAGGTGCCGGTTGAGGATCGGGTCCAGCTCGTCAAAGAAACTGGCAGGAGGCAGTCCACCCCAGCTTTCATGCCACAATGATTTATGTCCGGCACTGCAACGGCCGCGGCGAATATCCTGCGGACGGGTCGTACCGGAGAGCAGGGCAGGTACCCAGTCACAAAGTTCGATCCAGGAGGCTGCCGCCTGAGCTACCGCGCTGTCCTGACGGGTAACATGCAGGATCTTGGCCCAGAACCATTCGCTGGAATAAATGCCGCCAATGTAGCGCGAGTAGTCTTCTTTACCTGTCGTGTGGCACAGGCGGGTGATTTCCTCCGCCTCTTCAACCGAGGTGTGATCTTTCCACAGCACGAACATGGCGTTCGGGTTATCGGCAAATTCGGGACGCAGCGCCAGTACATGGCCGTCGGCATCAATAGGGGCTGGCGTAGAGCCGGTGCTGTCTACGCCAATGCCGACCACATCCTGGCGCTGAGCATCGGTTAACGCCGCCAGAACGCGTTTGACGGCCGCTTCCATCGACTCAATATAATCGCGCGGATGATGACGAAACTGGTTATTCGGGCCATCGCAATAGCGTCCCTCCTGCCAGCGCGGATACCATTCCACACTCGTGGCGATCTCTTCGCCAGTGGCGCAATTTACGGCCAGCGCGCGTACGGAATCACTACCAAAATCGAGGCCAATTGCAATCGCCATCGTCTAACTCCATCAAGAAAAACAGTGATGGTGAAACAGTAGAGAGTGGGGAAAAAAAGCGTCAGGCTTGAACCGCTAATCTTATGGATGAAACTGCTATGACATTGCAAAGTGTGACGGTGTGCAAATATTCAATGTGGACTTTTCAATCCTCTTTATAGACACTCGTGTTACTGCTTTAAAACGTTTATATAGCCTGTGATAACAGTGAAAGCCTCTCTGAAGCGGGGTTTGTGTGCAGCACCGTAATGAGGGTGGCGCTTTCACCGAGTTTCATGCGCTAAATTGCAATATGGACAATTGGTTTCTAAATTTTTATCGGGAGTGCAAAGGTAATGGCTGAAACGCAAAACGATCCTCTCCTGCCTGGCTATTCATTTAATGCACATCTCGTGGCGGGACTGACGCCGATTGACGCCGGCGGGTATCTGGATTTCTTTATCGATCGTCCGCTGGGTATGAAGGGATATATCCTCAATCTGACCGTGCGCGGCGAAGGCGTCATTGATAATCACGGGCAGCGCTTTGTGTGTCGTCCGGGTGACATGCTGCTGTTTCCACCGGGCGAGATCCACCACTATGGTCGTCATCCTGACGCAAAAGAGTGGTATCACCAGTGGGTCTATTTCCGTCCGCGTGCCTACTGGCAGGAGTGGCTGGCCTGGCCGACCATTTTTGCGCAGACCGGATTTCATCGCCCGGACGCGGCGCATGAACCGATATTTCGCGAGCTGTTTGCGCAAATTATTGATAGCGGGCAGGGCGCTGGACGCTATAGCGAATTACTGGCGATTAATCTTCTTGAACAATTGCTGTTACGACGTATGGATGCCGTGAATGAATCGCTGCACCCGCCGCTGGATCATCGGGTACGGGAGGCCTGTCAGTTTATCAGCGATCATCTCTCCGATAGCCATTTTGATATCGCCAGCGTAGCGCAGCACGTCTGCCTTTCCCCCTCCCGCCTGTCGCATCTGTTCCGCCAGCAGTTAGGCGTCAGCGTGCTGAGCTGGCGTGAGGATCAGCGCATCAGCCAGGCCAAATTTCTGCTGAGCACCACGCGAATGCCTATCGCCAGCGTAGGGCGGAATATTGGTTTTGAGGATCAGCTCTATTTTTCCCGGGTCTTTAAAAAATGCACCGGTGCCAGCCCCAGCGAATTCCGCTCAGGATGTGAATAAAAGTGAATGAAGTCCGTCGATGCTTGTCATAACCGTTAATCTATTCAGACAATTGATGTCTTGACGAAGTATGCCTCTGCTCCGCAGAATCGCTGCTTCTTAAATCCCGACGGATACATTATGCAAGCATTGCTGGAACATTTTGTCACTCAATCAACCAGTTACTCCCTGATCGCCATTGCGCTGGTCGCCTTTCTTGAATCGCTGGCGCTGGTGGGGCTGATCCTGCCCGGCACGGTCATGATGGCGGGGCTGGGCGCGCTGATTGGCAGTGGAGAGGTTAACTTCTGGCAGGCCTGGCTGGTGGGGATAGTCGGCTGTTTACTGGGCGACTGGATCTCGTTCTGGCTGGGCTGGCGCTTTAAAAAGCCGCTGCACCGCTGGTCGTTTATGAAGAAGAATAAGTCATTGCTGGATAAAACCGAACATGCGCTGCATCAACACAGTATGTTCACTATTCTGGTGGGGCGATTTGTCGGTCCAACCCGCCCGCTGGTACCGATGGTCGCCGGGATGCTCGACCTGCCGATTGGCAAATTTTTGCTGCCGAACATTATCGGCTGCCTGTTCTGGCCGCCGGTCTATTTCCTGCCGGGGATACTTGCCGGGGCAGCCATCGATATTCCCGCCGACGCGCAGAGCAGTACCTTTAAATGGCTGCTGCTGGCAGCCGCGCTGCTGTTATGGGTTGCTGGCTGGCTGTGCTGGCGCTTATGGCGCAGCGGAAAAAGCGGCAGCAGTAAGCTGTCGCAACTGCTGCCCCGCACCCGGCTCATCTGGCTTGCGCCGTTGGTTAGCGGCATCGCGGTGGTCGCGCTGGCGGCGGCGATCCGCCATCCGTCCATGCCGGTTTACGCGGATATCTTAGTCAGGGTGGTGACGGGAAATACCCAATAATGATGAAGCGCTGGCGCGACCGCTGACCAGATCGGCGGTCGCGCCGTCCCATGCTATCCGGCCATCGGCAATCACCAGCGAGCGAGGTGCGATACGCGCAGCATCTTCCATGCTGTGTGAAACCATCAACAGCGTCAATTGTTGACGACGACAGACATCGCTGACCAGACTGAGCATCTCCTGGCGCAGCGCTGGATCGAGTGCCGAGAATGGCTCATCCAGTAGCAGGACAGGTTGTTCCCGCACCAGACAGCGCGCCAGCGCAGCACGCTGGCGTTGTCCTCCGGAAAGTTCAGAGGGCAGACGATCCAGCAGCGATTCTATGCTCATCTGACTGGCAATCAGCTGTAATTTTTGCCGCTGCGCCTCATTTAGCCTTAACCCTGGCTCTAGCCCAAGACCGATGTTCTGCCGCACCGTCAGGTGGCTAAAAAGATTGTTCTCCTGAAACAGCATCGATACCGGACGCTGGGCTGGTGGTGTGCGGGTATGGTCTTTATTTTCAATCAGGATCGTACCGCTTTGCGGCGTCAGGAACCCGGCAATAAGATTAAGCAGCGTGCTTTTCCCCGCACCGCTGGGACCCAGCACGGCAACCTGCTCACCCTGCTTAATTGAGACGTTGAAGCGCATCGGCAGATGCTGATAAAGCCAGATTACATCAGTAAGTTTCAGCATGACGTCCCGGAAGTTTTTCAATGACGGTAAAAAGGGCAAAGCAAAGCAACAGTAAGAGCAGGGCGGTGACCGCCCCTTCCTGGCTGCGATAAGAACCAATTTGTTGATAAAGATAAAAGGGCAGCGTGCGGAAATCGTCATTACCAAACAGGGCCACCACGCCAAAATCGCCAATCGACAGTACGCAGGCAAAGGCCAGCGCCTGCGCCAGAGGACGGCGAAGAGCACGGAATTCCAGCACTTTCAGCCGGTTAAATCCTTCTATTCCCAGCGACTGACATAAAAAGGTGTAACGTGCCGTGATGTCGCGCATCGGATTTTCCAGCACCTTTAATGCATAGGGAATGGCCATCAGCGCATTGGTGAAAATCACGATACCGTCGGCGGACTGCGGTAACCCCACGCTGTTATTGAGCAATAGAAAAAAGCCGGTGGCCAGCACGATACCGGGCATGGCGAGAATTAACATACCGGACAGCTCCATCGCCTGGCCTGCCAGCGGGTGGGCGCGGGCGCGAAGTTCCCGGCTGCTCCACAGCAGCATCATGGTCAGCACCACGCACAGTACGCCTGCGGCGAGAGCAATCCGCAACGAGGTCCACAGCGCCTGCCACATTGCAGGTTGTTGCAGGACAGCGGGCAGATCGCGGTTTATCCCCTCAACGATCACCGCCAGCAGCGGCGGCAGCAGCAGTAGCAGGGCGCAGACGATGAGTAGCGTGTCGGCAAATCGACTCCAGCGCCGATCATCAGGATCGCGCCAGCCAGTAAGTTGAGTATTACCAACGACAATCGCTTTACTCAGACGCTGGCTGAGAAGCACCAGACCGAGACAGCACATCATCTGGATCACGGCCAGCATCGCCGCACGGCCCGGATCATAATCAAAATTGAGTGCCTGATAGATAGCCAGTTCAATGGTCGTGGCCTGCGGCCCGCCCCCCAGCGACAGTACGGTGGCAAAACTGGCGAAACAGAGCATAAAAATCAGCGCAGCGACCGGGGGGATTTGTCGGCGTAGCCACGGCCACTCGACAAAGCGGAAGAAATCGACGCCGCGCATGCCCAGCTGCGCCGCCAGCTGCCGCTGTTCGCCGGGGATCTGTTCCAGCACCTGGAGCAACAGACGCGTGGCCATCGGCAAATTAAAAAAGATGTGCGCCAGCAAAATGCCCTGTAAGCCATACGGCGAGAAGGTCCATTCTACGCCGAGTAGCTGGCACAGCGAGGCCAGCCATCCGTGGCGGCCATACACGCTGAGAATGCCAAATACGGCTACCAGCACCGGCAGGATCAGCGTCATTGCGCATAGCCGCAGCATAATTAGCCTGCCGGGAAAACGTCGGCGATACAGCGCGCGGGCGAGAAAAATTGCCGGAACGACAGAGAATAGCGCCGACAAAAAGGCCTGCCAGAAAGAAAAGCGCACCACGTGCCACAGATAGCTGTCCTGAAGCAGAGTGCGCCATGCCGCCTGCGGTGCGCTGGTCCACAGCGCCAGAAACGCTGCCATCGCCACCGCCACCATCAGGGTGGCGGCGGCGAGGCCGGGGATCAGCCAGCCGGCAATTAACGGCTGACGGCGCGTTGCCATTCGCTAATCCACTGCGCACGTTGCTGTGCGACGTCATGTGAGGAAAATTGCAGCGTGGTTTTTGGTTTTGTCAGATCCGCAAACCCCTCCGGTAAGGTCACATCGGTGACCGGATACATCCAGTTGCCGGTAGGGATGGCTTGCTGGAACGCCGGAGAAACCATAAAGGCGAGGAATTTTTTTGCCAGCTCCGGCTGCTTGCTGGAGGCGGTACGCGCCGCAACCTCAACTTGCAGATAGTGACCTTCTGCAAAGTCAGCCGCCGCGTACTGCGATTTTTTCTCTTCAATGATGTGGTAGGCCGGAGACGTGGTATAGCTCAGTACCAGATCGCTCTCGCCTTTTAAAAACAGCCCGTACGCCTCGCTCCAGCCTTTGGTCACGGTGACCGTTTTGGCTGCCAGCTTCTGCCAGGCCGCCGGCGTTTTATCGCCATAGACTTTTTGCATCCACAATAGCAGGCCTAAACCCGGCGTGCTGGTGCGCGGATCTTCATAGATGACCTTCCATTTCTGATCGCTTTCAACCAGTTCTTTCAGGCTTTTTGGCGGGTTTTTGAGTTTGGTTTTGTCATAGACGAAGGCGAAGTAACCGTAGTCGAAGGGGACAAACGTATCGTTAGTCCAGCCGCCGGGCACGTTTATCGCGCCGGTGGGAACATCGCTTTTGGCGAACAGATGCGTTTGCGTGGCCGCTTCCAGCAGATTGTTATCAAGGCCAAGAACCACATCAGCCTTGCTGTTTTTACCTTCCATGCGCAGCCGGTTGAGCAGCGAAACGCCGTCTTCCAGCGCCACGAATTTCAGTTCACAATCGCAACTGGCTTCAAACGCCTTTTTGACAACCGGCCCTGGTCCCCAGTCGGCAGAGAACGAGTCATAGGTGTATACCGTCAGAACGGGTTTAGCGAAGACGGGCGCAGCAACCAGCGCCAATAACGGCAGATATTTTTTTAACACTTTGCACCTCAATAGATGGGTGGCAAAGGATTTTGAGCACCAGCCTCAAATCCCTTCGCCGGCATTATCCGGATCAGGTTCGACGGGTATTTTCTCAGCTTTATCAGCACCCCGTTGAGAACGTTAACAGTGTAATAACTTTACCCGCTTTCTGAAAGCATTAAGGCTCCGGCGGTGCAAACCATGCGGATTTGAAGTCAAACCAGCCCAGCGTATTCATGCGCAGACCGCGCATACTGCGTTGCCCATGAAGGATCAGCCAGTGATGAATCAACGGGACGATGTGTTGATGAATCTGAAGCTGCTGGCTCCAGGTCGCCGGATCGAGTTCGCCTGCCCGCCAGCGACAAGCATCTCCCTCCCAGTCGGCCGGGATACAGTGGCGGATCAGTGGGACCTCATAAAGGTAGGCGAACAAAGAGAAATCAAGGGGCAGGGTAAAATTGGCGCTGTTAAGCCAGACGTCGCTCACCACTTCGCCGCGATGCCACTCTTCATATTCCAGCTCTTTAATGTCCAGCTTTACCTGATGCTCTGCCAGCAGGGCCTTCATGATGCCGCCCATCATCCGGTGCTCCACATGATCCTGATAATAGGTCAACGTAACGGTTTCCAGACCCGCAGGTTTTTCACAGGCGCGGCTCTGGCTGTGATGCCAGCGTGGCAGCAGTCCATAAGCCGGAAACCAGGTACTCTGGTAATGGGGACCCGCGTGATAGAGCATATTGGCTGGCTGGAAAATATGACTGAGCCACTGGCGCACCGCCGGATTACTGCCGAGCGGGCTGCGAGCGTCAAACAGCAGATAGTAGCACCCCTCCTCCAGACGGCTTTCGACCGCTTTTTCGCTATGCGTGGTGCCCTGAAGCGTCAGGCCGCCGTTCGGCTCCTCCCCGATTTCCGGCAGTACCCATACGTTTACTTCATCAATCAGCGCCCGATAGCCAAAATAGTCATCGAACGCGTGGATCTTGAGCTGATTCTGATTATTGCGCCCGACGGCATACGGGCCGGTGCCCACTGGCTGCCTGGCAAACTGATTCATCGTTTCCCACTCTCGCGGCAGGATCATCGTCGCGGTATGGCCCAACAGCCAGGGGAGCCAGTTATCTGGCTGAGTGAGGTGGATATCCAGCGTCCACGGGGTCGGAGAATGAATAGTCACTATGTGCGAAAACAACGGCAGGGCGTTAATCCGCTGCAACGAGGTAATAATATCGTCCATTTCCAGCTCGCGACCGTGATGAAAATGAATACCTGGACGCACGAAAAATCGCCAGTGGAGGGCGGAGATTTGCTGCCAGTGGTGGGCAATATCGGCTTCCAGTTCCCCATTTTCCTCATTTACCCGAGTCAGGGAACTGAATATCTGCCTGGCCATGTGGATTTCTGAGCGGCGCAGGGCGGTGCCGGGCAGCAGGCTCTTTAACGGCCGATAATACAGGATGCGTAAAATATGTCGCCCCTGCCGGAAACTACGGCCCAGATGAGACACCAGCATCTGGCGTACCGTGGCTTTATCGCCCACCAGTTGTACCAGTTGATCAATGCGGTCTTGCTCCAGCAGATCTTCTGCACGCTGCTGCTGAAGTGCCAGTCCTGTATAGAGAAACGTCAGGCGCGAGCGTTTACCGCGTCCCGCTTCAGCTTCCCACGTCAACCAGCCGCGCGCCTGCATGGTATTCAGCAGGGTGCGCATATGGCGACGTGAACAGTTCAGTAATTCAGCCAGCTCATGCAGCGTCGTCGCCTGAGGCTTGCCGTCGCAGCATTGCCACAGGCGGATGAATTGTTGTTGCAGACGGCCAGATGACATAAAAGAGGAACTCCTGCTCAAAACCCAGCAATTTATTTATCCCTATATTAAGCCAATAATCATTAGCGATGAAGCAAGGAGGTGGATTATGCAGAAGTCATTCATTCGTCAGTTTTACCTGAGCTATTTCATTGCCACACAGGATGTGTGCTGGCTGGCCCGCCAGAGTGCACGGCAGCGCTACGCATTGCTGGAAGAATTGATGCAGTGGGACGTTACAAACCCTGTCTCTGATCCCGTTCATCGTCAGGAGAAAACATCACCTGAACGATAAGCAGATACCGACTTGCAGATATCATGTGTGACTGAGAATTGGTGTAAAATCACCCGCCAGCAGATTATTTCTGCTGGCTTTTTTCATGTTTATTTTGCTTCAGTTGATAAAGGACGCTTCATGCTCTGGGTAATGACGATGGCTCGGCGGTTTAACGGTGTCTATACCGCATTCATGATCGTAGCATTTATGATGGGCATCGCGGGGGCGCTACAGGCACCCACGCTAAGTCTTTTTCTCAGCCGTGAAGTAGGCGCGGAGCCGTTCTGGGTTGGGCTTTTTTACACCGTCAATGCAATCAGCGGAATTGCAATCAGCCTGCTGCTGGCAAAACGTTCTGACAGCCGGGGCGACAGGCGTCGGTTAATTATGTTTTGCTGCCTGATGGCGGTGGGCAACGCACTCTTATTCGCCTTTAATCGACACTATCTCACCCTCATAACCTGTGGCGTGCTGTTGGCTTCGCTGGCCAATACCGCTATGCCGCAACTTTTTGCCCTGGCGCGTGAATATGCCGACAACTCGGCGCGTGAAGTGGTGATGTTCAGCTCAATTATGCGCGCGCAGCTTTCCCTGGCATGGGTTATCGGGCCGCCGCTGGCCTTTATGCTGGCGCTGAATTACGGTTTTACCGCCATGTTTACGGTGGCCGCCGGCATTTTTTTAATTAGCCTGCTGCTGATTGCGCTGATCCTTCCGTCGGTTGCGAGGATTGAACAATCCCCGGAGGTAGCGATAACCCAGGTAAGCGGCTGGCAGAATAGTAATGTGCGTATGCTGTTCATTGCCTCGACGCTAATGTGGACCTGCAACACGATGTATATCATCGACATGCCGCTGTGGATAAGCCAGGATTTAGGCCTGCCGGACAAGCTTGCCGGGATCTTAATGGGCACCGCCGCCGGGCTGGAGATCCCGGCAATGATCCTCGCGGGATTTTATGTCAAACGTTTCGGTAAACGCAAAATGATGATCCTTGCCGTGACGGCGGGCGTGCTGTTTTATGCCGGGCTTACTGTCTTCCATAGTCAGCAGGCGCTCCTGATCCTGCAACTTTTTAATGCTGTATTTATCGGGATCGTCGCCGGAATTGGCATGTTATGGTTTCAGGATTTGATGCCGGGCCGGGCAGGATCGGCCACAACATTATTTACCAACAGCATTTCGACGGGGGTGATCCTTGCGGGTGTGCTTCAGGGGGCGCTGGCGCAAGGCTATGGACATGGGGCGGTATACTGGACGATTACTGCGATCTCGCTCATTACACTCGTTATTACCAGCCGCGTAAAGGAAGGGGCAACGCGACCGGGTAAGATCGGGCTTGCTGATTAAACTGCCAGGGGGATCTGAGCTCGTTGCTCACTTTTAGGATGATAAAGGTCCCATCCTCGTAATGAAAAAACCGTATCATGAGAAACGAGCCTGCCTCCTAAAGAGAATGAAACATTCTTTTTAATACTCTCTTCGTGACGATGACGATAGATCCATCTGAGCTCATGAGCGGTAATTGCATCACCATGATTTTCAGTATCTTTAGTGGCAATTTCCGGAATCGAATCAATCAGCTTATCAACACAAAAAATGACTCCACGTTGTCTGACTTTTGTCTGAAATTCCAGTCCGGCCTTACTGGTTTTTGTCCATTTTTCCGTTGCGGAAAGCGTAGAAAATTGCTCACTTGTAACATTGTACCGTGGGTGCGTGGCGAGAAATTGCTTAAACGACAGGCCGCGTTCAGGATCGCTCAATGCGCGTTTTATAACAGGGTCTGAATTATATTGCCCAGGGTTGTAGCGATCCCATACGGCATTAGTTAGCGTGTTTTGTATAACAATTTCGTTGCGGGTTGCGCCACCAACAGTATGAATACCGTTGGATACTTTACTTCTTGGGGAATGGAGGCCATATAATATATCTCCAGATTTGAAAGATAACGATGATTCCATTGACAAGCCATTAAAGCTAACATCCGGCCGGGTATAACATCTCGGGTTTATATTTATTCTTGCCGTATGGATCCTCGCTCCTGGTGGCAGTTCTTCAGGCTCAACGCTCCAGTTATCATGTACCTGACTATGAATGTTTATGTCCATAAGCGTTCCCGGCAGCTTCGTGGGTAGTTCCAAATTAGTGCAGTTCCAGATATTCAGTGACTTAAGATTTTCAGGCAGGTTGCAGGATTGAGGAGTATCAAAATCTAATAATTCCAGATTTAATGACTCTAGACTCTTCGGTAAAGAAGGGCATGTTGCGATACTAAGGTGTTTAATAAGAGATAGCTTTAATAACCCCTCCGGCAATTCAGGGATATAATCATGGTTAGGTTTTTCTGAATGATTACTGGCAAGTCTACCGCAAATAGTTAATTTTTTTAAGTTTTTCGGTAACTCATTAATAATGAGATCAGAGCAATTATCTGCTTTTAATTCTTTTAAATTCGACAGTGCTGAAATATTTAATGTCCCTTCGACTTTTTTCATGGATAAAGTTAACAGATTTGCAGGGAATTCTGGCAACGTAGTTTTGTAAAGAGAAAGATGGGGTAGCCCTTCAGGCAGTTTCGGAACATTATGGACATTTTTTAAAGTAAGGTCTTGCAGACCATCAGGCAATTTCATATTTGCTGTGTTGGGACAGTCTTCTATAGTTAAGTTTGTTACCGCAGAAAGCGAGGGCAGAGATGTTAATTTTTTTGCGCCGAATATCATTACGCATTTAATATCTTCAGGAAGTTCGGGTAGTGATGATATATTTTGCATGTAACAATCGTTTAATATCAGTGTGCCTGTATAGCGCGCCTCATTGATGAGATCGGCAATGATTTTTCTGTTTTCTCCCACAGGGGCATTAGCCAACCACTGTTCAACGGACTGGACTGGCGAGACAGTAATAGTATCAATTATCACATTATAAGAGTGTTGCAGTGCGTTCATGATTCTGAGCATATAATATATCCTGCTTACTATATAGCAATTAAAAGGAGTTAGAATATTTTTAGGCACTGTAAACACCATGAGGCTGTTTGTAAATGACCACGCCTGGTATTGAGCAATTTTTGAAATTTGATCTAAATTTTAATGTAGTTTTTGCGGATAATATTATTTCAGCACTATCAATGCTTCATGGTAGCGGATATGAAGCGATTATCACTTTTCCTCTATTGCTTTTACACACGATATTTGGCTATTTTATACAGGCGCTAACTGGAATTGAGAAATATTAGTCAGAAAACAATATTTATTTATTGCGCTAGCCGGATATTATTAAAAATGATGGTTTGATTTTTTCGATAATAAGAGGTTTATCGCGAGAGTGGCGTCTTAAATAGAATGGCACAGGCATTTTGCTGTATAAAAATATGTCGGGTTGCTGCCGCGTGGTCAAC
>Ga0302347_1001317_pt1 | contig 30554 bp, 36 predicted proteins | sample PhyWR1_FD_202178 | JGI IMG/M metagenome (GOLD analysis project Ga0302347, IMG submission 202178) | Leaf surface microbial communities from wheat plants in UC Gill Tract Community Farm, Albany, California, United States - DLSL W.R1 (v2)... | ecosystem: Host-associated > Plants > Phyllosphere >...
AATTCATGCGCCATGGCCACCTGAACAGTCCAGGGTTCTTCGCTGAACGGCGGCAGCTCTTGAAGCAGCTGGATGGTCAGTTGAAAGTGGCATTCCTTAACAAGCAACTGAACCTGGGAAGCTATGAAAGGCTGAAGAAGAGTTTGAACATTTCGACCAAGAGCCTTGTACACCACTGGTCGAAGGCCGGCGGGCCGGGGCAGATTCCGGGGTATGCAACGCATCTGGACAAGGTGGCGCGGCTTAGCAAGTACCTTCAATATGGTGGGTATGCTGCGATTGGGTTGGGGGGAGCTTCTTCATATTTAAAAGTGCAAGAGGTCTGTGGTGCAGGTGAAACTGAAGACTGCCGGAAAGTCCGACTCACCGAAACGGGGAGTTTCGCTGGTGGTATAGGGGGAGGGATGGTGGGAGGTTACATCGCAGGTGCTGCCGCTGCCGCGCTATGCGGTGTTTTCACGGTGGGTACCGGCGGCCTCGGTGTTCCCGTATGCGGGATTGTCCTGGTGGGCGCCGGCTCTGCGGCAGGCTCTATTGGTATTGGCGCGGCTGGCGAGAAGGTCGGTGAAATGATTTATGAGGTAATGGATGATTGACTTTGATAGCTGGTCGCCATACTTGCGAATAGCTTTCCTGGTTGCGCCCTTCATCATCGGACTTGTCGGTATCGCTATGAATGTCCAGATAGCACTGTCGTCGGACTTTGATATTGCTCTTTCAGCTATTACCAGCAATCCCTATCTGGAACAGATGAAACCCGTATGGGGTGGAGGAAGCCTGAGGTCTCGATGTCTACTGTTGAGCACGGTAAGCGCGTTAGTTACATTTCCATGGCTACATTTGCGCTTGGGCTGGTTGGACAAGCCAGAACTTGAAAGGTTTCCACCCAAGTTGCGGCGAAAACTAGGAGCAGCTCTTTGGCTGATCCTGATTTCATCAGTCTGGGGAACGGTGGGTTATTTCATCATAAAGCAATGATCTCTGCTCAGTTTCTTGATTTCAGACCCGCATCTGCGGGTCTTCCTCTTTCTGGCCGGCTTTACGATCGGCATTTGTAGCTTGCCCGAGCGCCTGATCTACGACAGCCACCTTCTCCCCCCGCGTCTTGACCAACGAAACCACCACTCCACCCAGCAACAGCCCGAACGTCACCCCCAACGACAGCAACGCTGGCACCTTGCCCACCATGCCGTGATAGAAAATCTTGCACCCAATGAAGATCAACACCAGCGCCAACGCATACTTGAGGTAAACGAAGCGGTGCATCAGCGCCGACAGGGCGAAGTACAGCGAGCGCAAGCCAAGAATGGCAAAGATGTTCGAGGTATAGACGATGAACGGGTCCTGGGTAATGGCGAAGATCGCCGGGACGCTGTCGACGGCGAACACCAGGTCGGCCAGCTCGATCAGCACCAGCGCCAGGAACAGTGGGGTGGCATAGCGCAGCGCCTTGCTGTGCCCGGGCGGCGTCTGGCGCACGAAGAAGTGCGAGCCGTGTATCTGGTCGGTGACCCGCATGTGCCGGCGCACGAACTTCAGGATCGGGTTGTTGGCCAGGTCCGGGTGGCTGTCTTCCTTCGACAGCGCCATTTTCACCCCGGTAAACAGCAGGAAGGCGCCGAAGATGTACAGCACCCAGGCAAAATTCTGCACCAGCGCAGCGCCTACACCAATCATGATCGCCCGCAGGAACACGACGCCGAGGATGCCCCAGAACAGGACCCGGTGCTGGTAGCGGCGGGGGATGGCGAAGTAGCTGAAGATCATCGCCATGACGAACACGTTGTCCATCGACAGCGACTGTTCGACCAGGAAACCGGTGTAGAACTCCAGCGCCGACTGCGCCCCGAGCTGATACCACACTCCGGCGCCGAACAGCACGCCGACGCTGAAATAGCCCGAATACAGCAGCAGGCTTTCGCGCATTTCGATTTCCCGGTCCTGGCGGTGCAGCACGCCCAGGTCAAGCACCAGCAAACCGACGACGATGGCCATGAACACCAGCCACAACCAGGCGCTGGTACCGAGAAACGGGGTGGTGAGGAATGCCTGCAGAGCTGTCATGAGCCCCTCCTTGAATGTCGACGTTGCATGGCAACAGTGATCCGACATCACGGCGTGGCAGCCGTCAGAGGGGCCCGGTATCACATGAGCTTGAGCCTAGACCCGTTTGCCGATGATGCCGAATGGGGAGCTGTTACATTTCTTTGCCAGGCCGCTCCTACACAGGAATGTGCGCAGGCTTGTAAATCAGTACACCCACACTTCGACCCGCCGGTTGCGCAGTCGCCCTTGCTCCAATTCATTCCCGGCGACCGGCAGCTCATCGCCCATGCCTGTCACCTCCAGCACGGCCACACCATCGCGTGCCAGTTCGCGGCGCACTGCCTGGGCGCGCAGGCGCGAGAGCAGGGCGGCGCGGCCGGGTGTTTCCTTGGGGTCGCCAAACCCCACCAGCACGGTCTTGCTCTGCAGTTTGCCGGCCTGGCGCAGGTACTCGGCGACCCGCTGCACGTCACGCAGCGCCTTGTTGTCGAGGCTGGCACTGCCTTCCTGGAAGCGGAAGTTCACACTCAAACGCTGCGCCTGTTGCGCCAGGGTGCGATAGCGCGGCGGCATGCCGGCCTGGGGCGGCACAGGCTGCGCCTTTATCTGCTGCGAAACGAAGCCATGCTGGGCGACGATCGCCTGGCCTGCGGGGCTCTGGGCAAACTCGGCCAGGGCCTTGGCCTGCGGCCTGGGGTTGGCTGGCAGGTAGAAATACAGGCGCCGCGACAGCGGGTAGTCCTCGCTGGCCACCAGCGCCCGCTGCGGCAACATGGCCGGCGCGTCGCCTTCGGCTACCGCCAGTACCTTGGCCCCGTGCACTGCGGCTAGGCTGCTGAAGCCGATGGCCTGGCGGTCGGTGCTCACCCCTGCAGCCAGATCGTCGCTGGACTCGAAACGCCGTGCCACGGCCGAAAGTTCCTCATGCTGAGGCTCCAGCACCAGCGCCTTGAAGGTTTCATAAGTGCCGGAACGATCGTCACGGGCGTACAGATGAATAGCCCCGCCGGCGATGCCCAATTGCTCCCAGCGCTGGATCTGCCCAGAGAAAATCTGCGCCAGTTGCCTTGTGGTGAGTTGCGGCAGCGGGTTGTCGGGGTGGACGATGACTGCCACCCCATCCAGGCCGATGACTTGTTCGGCGGCGGCTGCGCGCAGGTCGCCCAGGGCCCGCAGCTGGCGTGCTTCGCGGTCATTGACCGGCCGCGAGGCGGCCGCCAGGTCGGCCTCGCCACGGCCGAGGGCGACGAAGCCGGTGCTGGAACCGTGGGCGGCGATATCGATGCGCATCGGCTGCCCAAGCGCATCGCGCGCGGTGATCACGGTTTCGTTGGCCAGCTTGCCTGGCTGCTGTTCGATGGCAGTGGCTTGTTGCGCCCGGAGTTGCCCTTGCACGAGGGCAGGCAACAGCGCTGCGCCGATGGTGTTGGAGCCTTGCACGCGCAAATGGCTGGGTTCGGCCAAGGTCGCTAGCGGTATCAGGGTGAGCAGCAAGACAAGCAGGCGGGGCATGCCGGGTGGCCCTGTGGCATAGAGTTGGCCGGCAGATTACGACAGTCGCGTGATGATAATGTGACGGCTTGGCCTGATGCCCGTCAGTTCGCGTTAGTGGGGCTGCTGCGCAGCCCTATCGCCGGCAAGCCAGCTCCCACCTCGACCGCATTACCCTTCAGCCATGCGCTACACTGTGGGAGCTGGCTTGCCAGCGATGGGGCAGCAGGAATAGCAGCCATGCGCTACTCCTGTGGGAGCTGGCTTGCCGGCGATAGGGCCGCAAGGCGGCCCCGGCGATCTCAATGCGCCCCGGCCGATTTGCTCAGGTCACTCTCGGCCCATTCGGTATAAATGCAGGCATCCGCCACCGCCCAGCGCACCTTCACGCTATCGCCCGGCTGCATCGGCATCCCCGCAGCCGACAGCGCCTTCACCGTCAGCTCGGTACCGCCCGCAGTCACCACATGGCAGGTCTGGCTCTCACCCAGGAACAGCACCTCGCCCACCTTGGCACTGACCTCGTTCCAACCCGCCGGCAGCGGCTCGCGCGCCGCCTGTTCGACGGTCAGGGCCAAGGCCTTTTCCGGGCGCACCATGATCAGGGCATCCTGCGCAGCGGCCAGGCCTGCGGTCAGGCGAATGGCCACCGATTGGCCCTCGAAGCTGCCCGCGCCATTGCTGCTGGCCTTGATCCGCAGGAAGTTGGAGTTGCCCAGGAACGAGGCCACGAAGGCATTCGGCGGGTTCTGGTACAAGTCGTAGCCAGTGCCCAGGCCAACGATCTTGCCGTGGCTGAAGATGGCGATGCGCTGGGACAGGCGCATGGCTTCTTCCTGGTCGTGGGTGACGTAGACGATGGTGATGCCCAGCCGGCGGTGCAGTTGGCGCAGTTCGTCCTGCAGGTCTTCACGCAGCTTCTTGTCCAGCGCGCCGAGCGGTTCGTCCATCAGCAGGATGCGCGGCTCGTACACCAGGGCCCGGGCAATCGCCACGCGCTGCTGCTGGCCGCCGGACATTTGCGCGGGCTTGCGGTGGGCGAACTTGTCCAGCTGCACCAGCTTGAGCATCGCCTCGACACGCTTGTTGGTCTCGGCGCTGCTCAGCTTGCGGATAGCCAGGGGGAACGCGATGTTGTCGCGCACGTTCAGGTGCGGGAACAGCGAATAGCGCTGGAACACCATGCCGATGTCACGCTTGTGTGGCGGCACGTTCACCAGCGACTGGCCCTCTACCAAAATCTCGCCGCTGCTGGGGGTTTCGAAACCGGCCAGCATCGACAGGGTGGTGGATTTGCCCGAGCCGCTGGAACCCAGGAAGGTCAGGAACTCGCCGTCCTGGATCTCCAGGTCGAGGTTGTCCACGGCGGCAAAGTCGCCGTAGTGCTTGTTCAGGCCGCGCAGGCTGACCAGGGTCTTGCCGTGCGCGTTGTCGTTGATCACTGCACTCATTGTTGTTTTCTCCGCGCGCTCAGGCGTTGACTTCGGTGCGCCGGCGCAAGGCGGCGGCAATGAACATGACAAGCAGCGACAGGCCGATCAGCAGGGTCGAGGCCACGGCGATGACCGGGCTCAGGTCCTGGCGCAGGGTGGTCCACATCTTCACAGGCAGGGTCTGCAGGTCGGGGCTGGCCATCATCACGCTCAGCACCACCTCATCCCACGACACCAGGAAGGCGAACAGGCCGCCGGCGATCATGCCCGGGCGAATGGCCGGGAATGTCACCTTGAAGATCGCCTGCAACCGCGAAGCGCCGCAGATCACCGCAGCATCTTCGATCGACTGGTCGAACAGCTTCAGCGAGTTGATGATCGAGATGATGGTGAAGGGCAGGGCGACGATCACGTGGCTGACCACAAAAGCGAACAGCGTGCCGGTGTAGCCGAGCTTGAGGAACAGCGCGTACACCGCCACCGCGATGATCACCAGCGGCACAATCATCGGCATGGTGAACAGCCCGTACAGCAGCTCGCGGCCGGGGAAGCGGCCACGCACCAAGGCGAACGCGCTGGGCAGGCCCAGCAGCACGGCGGCGATGGTGGTCAGCACGGCCACTTTCAGGCTGGCCAGTGCGGCGTCCATCCACTCCGGGTTGGAGAAGAACTGGCCGTACCATTTGAAGGTCCAGCCCGGCGGCGGGAACACCAGCCATTGCGACGAGCCGAACGACAGCAACACGATGAACACCACCGGCAGCAGCAGGAAGGCCGCGATGACCCCGGTGGTCAGGTACAGGCCGGTACGCAGCGGGCGGCCCATGGCATTGGGGGACAGGAGCATGGTGGTTTACCTCGCGTTGCCGACCGGGGATTCCGGCTGCAGCTTCAGGTACAGGTAGAAAAGCACCAGGGTGATCAACACCAACAGTGCGGCAGCGGCGCTGGCCAGGCCCCAGTTAAGGAACGACTGCACCTGCTGGATGATGAATTCGGGCAGCATCATGTTCTGCGCACCGCCCAGCAGCGCCGGGGTGACGTAGTAACCGAGCGACATCACGAACACCATCAGCGCCCCGGAGAACAGCCCCGAACGGCACAGCGGCAGGAACACCTTCCAGAAATTGGTCCACGGGCTGGCGCCACAGATGGAGCCGGCCTGCAGCACCATCGGGTCGATCGCGTGCATGGTCGCCTGCAGCGGCAGCACGATGAACGGGATCATGATGTAGCTCATGCCGATCACCACGCCGGTCAGGTTGTGCACCATTTCCAGCGGCGCATCGATGATGCCCATTGCCATCAACGCCTTGTTGATCACCCCCGAGCTTTGCAGCAGCACCAGCCACGAATAGGTGCGTGCCAGCAGGCTCGTCCACATCGACAGCAGCACGATGTTCAGCAGCCAGCGGCCCCAACCCTTGGGCACCAGGGTGATGGCCCAGGCCAGCGGGAAGCCCAGCAGCACACTGATCAGGGTGACCACGCCGGCCACCGAGAAGGTGTTGAACAGCACCCGTGCGTAGGCCGAGTTGGCGAACAGCTGCTCGTAATTGCCCAGCCCTGGCGTGGGTTCCAATACCCCGCGCAGCAACAGACTGACCAGCGGGGCGAAGAAGAACAGTCCCAGGAACAGCAGTGCCGGCAGCAGGTTGCGGCTGCCTTTCCAGCGCTGGCTCAGGCTGACGCGGCGAGGGGCCGTTCCCGGGGCGCCGGTGCCGCTGGGGGCACCTTGCGCGTTATGCAGGGCGTTGATGGCGACTTTCATTTGACCAACCACTCATTCCAGCGCGCGGCGATGGCCTGGCCGTTCTTGGCCCAGTAGGCGAAGTCCAGAGTGACCTGGTCCTGGGCGTAGGCGGTCGGCAGGTTGGGGGCGAGGTCTTTGTCCAGCTTGGCCACGCTGTCCACGTTCACCGGCGCATAGGCTGTCTTGTTGGCGAACTCGGCCTGGCCTTCGGCACTGCTGGCATTGGCCAGGAACTTCATTGCCGCGTCCTTGTTTTTGGCGCCCTTGGGAATGACCAGGAAGTCGGCCATGACCAGGTTCTGCTTCCAGCTCACGCCCACCGGGGCGCCATCTTGCTGCAGGGCGTAGACGCGGCCGTTCCAGAACTGGCCGAGCGAGGCTTCACCCGAGGCCAGCAGTTGCTGCGACTGGGCGCCACCGCCCCACCAGACGATGTCTTTCTTGATGGTGTCGAGCTTCTTGAAGGCGCGGTCCAGGTCCAGCGGGTAGAGCTTGTCGGGCGTTACGCCGTCGGCCAGCAGGGCCAGTTCCAGCACGCCGGGGCTGGGCCATTTGTACAGGGCGCGCTTGCCGGGGTAGGTCTTGGTGTCGAACAGCGCGGTCCAGTCGACCGGCTTGTTGGCGCCCAGCTTGCCTTCGTTGTAGCCGAGCACGAAGGAGAAGAAGAACGAGCCGACGCCATGGTCGGAGACGAACCGCGGGTCGATCTTGTCGCGGTTGATCTGGTTGAAGTCCAGGGGTTCGAGCAGGCCTTCGCTGGCGGCGCGCAGGGCAAAGTCGGCTTCCACGTCGACCACGTCCCACTGCACGTTGCCGCTTTCGACCATGGCCTTGAGCTTGCCGTAGTCGGTGGGGCCGTCCTGGACGACCTTGATGTCGGTGGCCTTGGTGAAGGGTACGGCCCATGCTTCTTTCTGGGCGTCCTGGGTGGTACCGCCCCAGCTGACGAAGTTGAGGCTGTCGGCGGCCTGGGCGGCCTGGCATGCCAGGGTCAGCAGGCTGGCGGACAGCACTGCGGTTACACGTTTGCTCAACAGCATGGTTACGCCCTCGTTGCTTTTGTTATTCGAGGCGGGGCTGGGGTGCGCCCGCCAACAGTATTCGGGGAGCAGCTAAAACAAAGTGTCGTGGGGCCGTCTGTGATTGTAGGTGCCGGCCAGAAAATCTAAGGTCTACGGGATATCATATTATGGTATTCCAAACTTTTCGCAAGAGGGACGAGGCGACCGGCCATCACTCCGTCCCTGCAGGGCGCTCAGTCCGGGGTCGCGGGCTCGAACGGAATGCTCTGCACCACCTCCAGCTCATACCCAGCGAGTCCTGCGTATTTCAGCGGTGGCCCCAGATGGCGCAACTTGCCCACGCCCAGGTCCTGCAGAATCTGCGCCCCGGTGCCCACTTCCGAATACACCTTCGACTGCCCTCGCTGGTAAGGCCGCACCGGCTGGGTCAGGTGCGGCACGCGCTCCAGCAATGCCTGGGAAGATTCGTGGTTGGCCAGGATCACCACCACGCCGGTACCTTCTGCGGCCACCTTCTGCAGCGCCGCCCATAGAGTCCAGTTGGCCGGGCCGGCATATTCGGCACCCACCAGGTCGCGCAGCGGGTCGATCACGTGAACCCGCACCAACGTCGGCTGCTCGCGGCGGATGTCGCCCATGACCATGGCCATGTGCACGCCCCCTTCGATGCGGTCCTCATAGGTAACCAGGCGGAAAGTGCCATGCACGGTCGGCAGCTCACGTTCGCCAATGCGCTTGATGGTCTGCTCGGTGCTCAGGCGGTAGTGGATCAGGTCGGCGATGGTGCCGATCTTGATGCCATGCCGGGCGGCGAACACTTCCAGGTCAGGGCGGCGGGCCATGGTGCCGTCGTCGTTGAGCACTTCGACGATCACCGACGCCGGGCTGAAGCCGGCCAGGCGCGCCAGGTCGCAACCCGCTTCGGTGTGGCCGGCACGGGTCAGCACGCCGCCTTCGCGGGCGCGCAGGGGGAAGATGTGGCCGGGTTGCACCAGGTGTTCGGGGCGGGCGTCGCGGGCCATGGCAGCGGCGACGGTGCGCGCCCGGTCGGCGGCAGAAATGCCAGTGGTGACGCCGCTGGCGGCTTCGATCGACACGGTAAACGCGGTGCTGAATACGCTGCCGTTGGCCGGGACCATCTGCTCCAGGCCCAGGCGTTGGCAGTGATCATCGGTCAGGGTCAGGCAGATCAGGCCGCGCGCTTCGCGGGCCATGAAATTGATGGCCTGGGCGTCGCAGCGCTCGGCGGCGATCAGCAGGTCGCCTTCGTTTTCCCGGTCTTCGTCATCCACCAGCAGGACCATCTTGCCTTGCCGGTAGTCCTCGAGAAGTTCCTCGATGGTGTTGAAAGCCATGTTGCACGCTCACTGTGGTGGGGTGATTATTATGGTATACCATCATACACAATTATCGCCGTAGCAGGAGACCCGCGGATGAAGGCCTATTGGATCGCCCATGTGGACGTGACCGACCCCGAGCAATATCAGCAGTACACCCAGCGCGCCCCGGCTGCGTTCAAGGCATTCGGCGGGCGCTTCCTGGCCCGTGGCGGGCGCAGCGAGGCGATGGAAGGGCGGCCTACCCCTCAGCGTAGCGTGGTGATCGAGTTCGATTCGTACGAGCAGGCGGTGGCGTGTTACCAGTCCGAGTTGTACCAGGAAGCGTGCAGCCATCGGCGAGGGGTGGCGAAGGCCGAGGTGATCATCGTCGAAGGGTTCGAGCCCTGAGGTAATTGCTGAAGACCCTATCGCCGGCAAGCCAGCTCCCACAGGTAGCGCGTAGCCTTGTGGGCGACGCAAAACCTGTGGGAGCGGCGGTGCGGCGATCCGATTCACCCGCGAAAGGGCCAGACCTGTTTATGGCGGGCGCATGGGTAGATACAGTTATTGAAGGTGTACTTTCAGCTCCGTGGCGGCCTGACGCATCGCCACCTTCACGGCCGGCACCTGGCTCAACGGGTTGAGCAGCCCATAGTCATGAATCATCCCGTTGTACCGTACCGAGGTCACCGTTACGCCCGCTGCATTCAACTTGCGGGCATACGCCTCACCCTCATCCCGCAACACATCGAACTCTGCCGTTTGCACCAGCGCCGGCGGCAAGCCTTTCAACTGTGTACTGCTGGCCCGCAGCGGCGAGGCGTAGATCTGTTCCCGCGCCTTGGCATCCGTGGTGTAGCTGTCCCAGAACCACTTCATCATCCCGGTAGTCAGGAAGTGCCCTTCGGCAAACTGCTTGTACGATGCAGTCTCGAAGCTGGCATCGGTTACCGGCCACAGCAGCAGCTGGAAGCGCAAGGCCGGGGTGCCGGCCTCTTTGGCCTTCAGCGCCACTACCGCCGCCATGTTGCCGCCGACGCTGTTGCCGGCCACCGCCAGGCGTTTGCCGTCCACGCCGATCTCCTTACCGTGCTCGGCTACCCACTGGGTCGCCGCGTAAGCCTGGTTGATCGCCGTGGGGTAGTGCGCTTCCGGCGACGGGGTGTAGTCCACATAGACCGCCACCGCCCCAGAGCCGACCACCAGATCGCGAATCAGCCGCTGATGGGTCGGGAAGTCACCAAGCACCCAACCGCCGCCGTGAAAGAACATGAACACCGGCAAGTCACCCTTCACATTGGCCGGGCGCACTACTTGCAGCTTGATCGACTCACCGTTGGCCTGGATGGTGTGTTCTTTCACCTCGATACCAGAAAGGTCGACCTTGACCGAAGCCTGGGCACCTGTCAGCACTGCCCGGGCGTCTTTCGGGCTGAGTTGTTCCAGCGGCTTGCCACCCCCATGTTCCAGGGCTTCGAGGAAGGCCTGGGTGTGTTGTTCCACACCTGGGCTGCCAGCGGCGAAGGCGCTGGAAACGGACAGGGCCAGAAGGGAAGCGGTAAGGGTTTTGTGGACAATGTTCATGAGCGAATCCTTTTTCATGCAAGTATTGAAAGTGGGCGTCTTGCCTGGCCTACAGGGCCATCGCTGCGACTTGTGCGTAGATTAGGCAGATGCACTTGCGGGAAAAAGCGGCTATAAAGCGTTCGACTGTCACCATGAGCGAGACAATGAACCCTTACGAAGATATGCGCATCTTTGCTCAGGTCATGGAGGCCGGCAGTTTCACCGCTGCGGCCGACCGCCTGGGCATGTCCAAGCAATCGGTCAGCCGGCGCCTGATGCAACTCGAAGAGCGCCTGGGTGTACGCCTGCTCAACCGCTCTACCCGGCGGCTGGACGCCACGCCGCTGGGCCAGCACTACTATCAGTCAGCCCTGCGCCTGCTGGGCGAGGTGCAGCAGGTGGAGCACGACATCAGCGGCCAGGCCCAGGCTTTGCGCGGCACGTTGCGCCTCAGCGCACCGCTGTCGTTTGCCATGGCGCACCTGGGCTGCCTGATGACCGAGTTCCTGCAGTTGCATCCGCAGGTGGATGTGGAGGTAGACCTGAGTGACCGCGCCGTCGACCTGATCGGTGAGGGATACGACCTGGCGCTGCGCATTGGCGCGCTGGAGGACTCCAGCCTGATCGCGCGGCGCATTGCCGGTGTCGAGCGAGTGTACTGTGCGAGCCCGGCCTACCTGCAGGCCCAGGGCGTGCCCGCCGCGCCGGATGAGCTGGCCGGACATGCCTGCCTGCCCTATGGCCATGCGCGGCAGGTGCAGTGGCAGTTCCGCCAGGGCGGCAAGGTGCAGGCGATCCAGGTGACCGGGCGCATGCGGGCGAACAATGGCGAGTTGTTGCGCGATGCCGCGATTGCCGGGATGGGGGTAACGTATCTGCCGACGTTCATCGTTGGCCAGGCGTTGGCAGATGGGCGGCTGCTGCGCGTGCTGGACGCGTGGACGCCGCCGGCGTTGCAGCTGTCGGCGGTGTATCCGCAGCACCGCCAGGTGGCGCGGCCGGTGCAGGGCTTTGTGAATTTTCTGCGCGAGCGCCTGGTGCAGCTTTGAACTGCATGCCCGGCGGCGGATAAAGCCACTGCGGACGGGCTTTGCAACCATCGCGGCGCGACGTGTTCAGGCTATGCTTGCTCCATGAGCACACCTCCCTCTCTGCGCCAACCCTGCCCACCGGGTGCCTGCAATTGCGGCCGTGAACATCTGGTCGATCACCCGCAAGCGGCCCAACGCATTCTCCTGCTGACGCGTCAGGAGGAAAAGCGCCTGCTCGAACGCCTGGAAAATATCAGCGACCTGAATGATTTGCAGCGCCTGCAGCAACGGCTGTACGAGAACCTTGGCATCCGTGTCCACATCGCCCCCGGCTTCAACGAAGTGCGGACCATGCGCGGCATCGTCATCGAACTGGACGACCAGCCCGGCCTTTGCCGAAAGACCCGGCAAGCGATCCCCGCCGCGATCCGTCGTGGGCTGGAACGCAACCCGCAGGTCGCCTTCCGCCTGCTCGATAGCCATGACCTGCTGGGTGATGCCTGACGAACCAGCAAGGCCTGCCCTTGGCGGCCGAAACCGGTCATATCGGCTTAATTTTCCTGCTGCCTCCCACGTCTATCTGAAAGCCCCTCTGCGCAGTGCGCGCAGCGGCATTCATCACTCAAGGAGACAGGCAATGACTTCCGTTTTCGACCGCGACGATATCCAGTTTCAGGTAGTGGTCAACCACGAAGAGCAATACTCGATCTGGCCCGACTACAAGACCATCCCCAACGGCTGGCGTGCCGTGGGCAAGAGCGGCCTGAAGAAGGACTGCCTGGCCTACATCGACGAGGTCTGGACCGACATGCGCCCGCTGAGCCTGCGCCAGAAAATGGCCGAAGCCGCCGCCCAGTGACCACGGTGACCCTGCTGTGCCTGCCATATTCCGGGGCCAGCGCCATGGTCTACAGCCGCTGGCGGCGCAAGCTACCCGCGTGGCTGCAGGTACGCCCGGTGGAGCTGCCCGGGCGCGGTGCGCGCATGGCCGAACCGTTGCACACCGACATGCAGGCGCTGGCCCGGCAACTGGCCAGCGAACAGCGCCTGGCGGCCAGTGCCCCTTACGCGCTGCTCGGCCACAGTCTGGGCGCGCTGCTGGCCTTCGAGCTGGCCCACGAGCTGCAGGCGCAGGGCTGTCCGCCACCGCTGGCGCTGTTCGCCTGCGGCACAGCGGCACCGACCCGACGTGAAGACTACGACGGCAAGAACTGGCGCGAGCCCAAAAGCGATGGGGAGCTCATCAGCGAGTTACGCGAGCTGCAGGGTACGCCCGAGGAAGTGCTGGGCAATGCCGAGCTGATGAGCCTGACCCTGCCGACCCTGCGCGCCGACTTTCTGCTGTGCGGTACCTACGCCTACCGCCAGCGGCCTGCACTGCAGTGCCCGCTGCATGTACTGGGCGGCACCGATGACCGGGCAAATGATGAGCAGCTTCAGGCTTGGCGCAAGGAAACCCAAGGCGCGTTTTCGCTGCAGATGTTCCCCGGTGGCCACTTCTTCATCCATGAGCATGAAGACAACGTGCTCGACGCGCTGACCGCGTCACTGCAGCCGCTTCGGCTGTCCGCCTGATTGACGTCACCGCTTGCCTGGGGGAGGCTAGGGCTTTTCCCAGGCAAGGGGCTGACAATGCTGATTGATCCACTCAAGGCCACGCTGCTGGTCGTCGACATCCAGGAAAAACTCATCGGCGCCATGAGCGACGCCGAAGGCACGCGTGCGCGCGCCCGCTGGTTGCTGGCGGCGACCGCCGAGCTGGAACTGCCGACTGTGATTTCCGAGCAGTACCCCCAAGGCCTTGGCCATACCCTGGCGGCGTTGCTGGCCGCAGCGCCGGCCGCCGAAGTGGTGGAGAAAAGCCATTTTTCCTGCGTGGCCGCCGGGTGCCTGCCGGCGAGCCTGATGGCACGTGATCAGGTGATCGTCTGCGGCATGGAGACCCACGTCTGCGTGCTGCAGACCGTGCTTGGCCTGCTGGCACTGGGCAAGCAGGTATTCGTGGTCGAGGATGCCTGCGACAGCCGCACCCCGGCAAGCAAAGCGGCGGGCCTGGCCCGCATGCGTGCTGCAGGTGCGCAAGTGGTGACCCGCGAAATGGTGCTGTTCGAGCTGATGGGCAGTGCCAGCCACCCGCTGTTCCGCCACATCAGCAAAACCTACCTGGTCGGTGAACAGCCCTGAACGGTCGGTTACTGGCTATCGGCTTGATCGCCCTGACGCTGCTGCAAGGCTGCGCCGGGCGTCGCGAGGAGGCCCCTGAAGCGGACCCGGCCAAGGTCCGCGGGCAATTGCTGCGGCTGTTGCCTGCCCAAACCAAGGACCGCGAGGGCTGGGCGCGAGACATCCAGGTGGCGTTCGAGGCCCAGCGGCTTGCCCCGAGCAAAAGCAACCTGTGCGCGGTACTGGCGGTGACCGAGCAGGAGTCCACCTTCAACGCCGACCCGCAGGTGCCCAACCTCGGGCGTATCGCCCGTGAGGAAATCGACCGCCGCGCTGCGCGTCTGAATATTCCCAGGCTGCTTGTCGATGGTTTGCTGAAAACGCCTTCGGGCAACGGCCAGAGCTACCAGCAGCGTTTGCAGGCGGTGCGCAGCGAAAGGCAGCTAAGCGAACTGTACGACGAGGTCATCGCCCGTGTGCCGTTGGGCAAGACCCTGCTCGGGGGGCTCAACCCGGTGCACACCGGTGGGCCGATGCAGGTCAGCATCGACTTCGCGCAACAGCATGCGCAGGCTTACCCATACAGCCACGAAGGCAGCATTCGCCAGGAAGTGTTCTCCCGGCGTGGTGGCCTGTATTTCGGCATCGCGCACCTGCTGGGCTACCCCGTCAGCTATGACCGCAAGCTCTACCGGTTTGCCGATTTCAACGCGGGCTGGTACGCCAGCCGTAATGCGGCGTTTCAGGCAGCACTGAGCAAGGCGACCGGCGTGCAGCTGGCGCTGGACGGGGACCTTATTGCACCCGGAGCGATCATGCCCGGCACCACTGAACTGGCGGCGCGCAAGCTGGGCGTGAAGTTGGGGCTGCGCCACCCGCAGATTCGCAGCCAGCTGGAGGAGGGCGACAGCTTGGCCTTCGAGGACAGCAAACTGTACAGCGGGGTGTTTGCCCTGGCCGATGCTGCGGCAGGCAAACCGGTGCCAAGGGCGGTGCTGCCGGGCATTGAACTGAAAAGCCCGAAGATCACCCGCAAGCTGACCACGGCGTGGTTTGCCGGGCGGGTGGATGAGCGCTATAGACGGTGTTTGAAGCGTTAGATTCATGTTGCCTGTGCCGGCCCGCGAATAGGCCGGCACAGGCACCATCAGCTTTCGCTCAATGCCCCGACAACCTGGTCAACACTGGCCTTCAAACCGGCAAACGCATCCTCAGGGTCACTGTCCACCACCAACAGCTTCGCGCCGGCCGCCTTGATCACCTCAGCCACCGCTGCTTCCGGCTGCCGATGGTCCAGCACCAAGGCTACATCCTGTGCCTTCAGGTTTTCCCCTAGCGCCTTGAGCGCAGCAGCGTCCCATTCGGCCGGCAGCGCCTGCTCGACCACATCCAGGTTCAAGCCGCTGGCCAGGTAACCCAAGCGTTCGGACAGGCTCACCACCGTCAGGTTGTCGACCTTCGCCAGACGGGTCTGGCTATTGGCCGAAAGCTCCAGCAACTGGCGCTTGAGCCCCGCCAGGTTGACCTGGATCTTCGGCTTGTCGTCCGGCGACAGCCGCTCCAGGTCGTTGGCCACCACATCCGCCATGCGCCCGAGGTTGGTCGGGTTGAGCCACGGGTAGGCAGCATACGCATCGTCACCGCTCACCGCGATGCCGGGCAGTGCGCCATCTACCGGCCGTGCGGCATCGATCTCGACAATGCGGATGTTGCTGCGCCGGGCCATCGGGTACAACGGGTCGTCACGCCATATCGAGCGCACGCCGATCACCGCATCGGCCTGCAGCGCCGCCTTGTCCAGGCTGGCCCCGCCACGCCCGCTGAAATAGGACGGCTGGCGGCTGGCTGGCAGGTTGGCCGGCGCTGCGCGCTTTAGCTGCACTGGCGTGCCGTCCAGCAGGGCGCTGGCCAGGCTGTGGGTGACGGGCAGGGTGGTGAGTACTTGCGTGGCGAAAGACAGCGACGGCAGGCCGGCCAGGGCCAGCGCCAGGGTCAGGCGTTTCAGGTTCATGCCGGGTTTCCTTGCAGGCGGGGGACGAGGGCGCGCGCGAGCGCGGCCAGGGCGAAACAGATACCGGCGACCAGAATGATCGCGGCGCCCGACGGCACCGGCAGGTCGAACACGATCGGCAGCAGGATGCCGAACAGGGTGCTTACCGTGGCGATCAGCACCGAGACGAAGAAAAACCCTTTGAGCGACTGGCTGACCAGGCGCGCGGCAGCGGCGGGTATCACCAGCAGCGCCCCCACCAGGATCGCCCCGATCACCTTCACTGCGGCCACGGTTACCAAGGTCACCAGCACCACGAACAGGTAGTCCAGGGTTTTTACCGCCACCCCGCGCACGGCCGCCAGTTGCGGGTTGAAACTGGCCAGCATGATGCGGTTGTACAGCGGCAATGCCAGCGCCAGCACCAGCACCGCGACGATACCCAGCACTACCAGGTCCTGGCCGCTGACCGTCAGCACCGAGCCGAACAATACGTTCTCGAGGATGTGCACGTTGATCTTGCCTGCCAGCATCAGCAGCAGGCTGGCGCCCAGCGCCAGCGACACCGACAGGAACACGCCGATCAGCGTGTCTGGCGACAGCCCGGTGCGGTTGCGCAGGAAGTTGAGCAGGATGCCGAACAGCAGGCAATAGCCGAACAGGCTGCCGTAGGGCCCGGTGTAGGGCTCGCCCAGCAGAATGCCGACGGCTACGCCGGTCAGTGCGGCATGGCCCACCGCTTCGGAGAAGAAGGCAAAGCGCTTGACCACCACCAGGGTGCCCAGGCCCCCCAGCACCGGCCCGATCATCAGCCCGGCCAGCAGGGCATTGACCACGAAGCCATAGGCCAGTGCCTCGGGCAGATAGCCGGCGGTGGCCCAGTCCTGGACCAGTTGGCGGAATGCTTCAAAACTCATGATGCAAGGCTCTCGCTGCGCGGGTGGACGGAGAACAGCCCCAGCAGGCGCTCCGGGGTCAGGGCCTGAGCGGGTGGGGCGTCGAACAGCACCTTGCGGCTCAGGCCGGTCACTCGGTCGGCCAGGCGCAGCACGGCTTCCAGGTCGTGCTCGATCCACAGCACGGTGGTGCCAGCCTGGCGCCAGCGTTGCAGCAGCTGTTCGAACACCTGGATGCCGGCTTCATCAAGCGCCGACATCGGCTCGTCCAGTACCAGCAACTGCGGCTCGGGGATCAGCCCCTGGGCCAGCAGCACGCGCTGGCGTTCGCCGCCAGACAACGCGCCCATGCGCCGCCCGCGCTTGTCGAGCATACCGACCTGCGCCAGGGCCGCATCGATGGCCGGTTGCACGCGCCGGGACAGGCCGAGAAAGGCCGGGCGGCGCTGACACATGGCAGCCATGAAATCGTCGACGGTCATCGGCAGGCCACGGTCGAACTCCAGTGCCTGCGGCACGTAGCCGATCACTTCGCGTTCACCCGGCCAGTGCAGGGTCAGTTGGCCCTGGTGGGGCATCTGCCCGAGCAGGGTCTTGATCAACGAGCTCTTGCCACCGCCGTTGGGCCCGACGATGGCGTGCACGCTGCCGGCGGCCACGCTGAAGCTGACCTGTTCGAGGATGCGCGTGCGGCCCAGGGTCAGGTCGATGTCGGCGAACTCGATGCGTGGCCCGCTGGCTGCTACCAGGTTGGCGGCGGCAGTCATGCGCGGTTCTCCTGGATGGCGCGGACCACGGTGTCGAGGTTGCGCTTCATTTCCACTTCGTATTTTTCCTTGGTGTATTCGCCGTAGGAAATGTGCGTCAGTGGGTAAAGGCGCACGCCGGATTCACGCTGGATGGTTTCGACGTACGCCGACGGGAAGTCCATTTCCGAGAAGATCACCCGCACGTCCAGGGCCTTGAGCTGGTCGATGGTCTTTTTCAGCTGAGCCGGGCTGGGTTCGATGCCGTGGGCTGGTTCGACCACTGCAGTGACCTCGAGGCCGAAGTCGCGTACCAGGTAGTCGTAGGCAGCGTGGATGGTGGCAACCCGGAACGTGGCGCTTGGCGCTTCGGTGACCTTGGCCAGGGCCTCGGCCCGCAGGCCGCGCAGGCGCTTGGCATACGCACGGGCGTTTTGCGTGTACAGCTTGGCGTTGTCCGGGTCGAGCTTGCCCAGTTCGCGGGCGATGTTGTTGACCTGGGCGATGGTGGTGCTGATCGACAGGAAGGTGTGCGGGTTGACCACCTTGCCGGCGCCACGCGCGGCAATGCCGGTGGCCGCCAGCAGGGGTACGTTCTGGTTGGCCTCGATCGTGTTGATGCCGGGCTTTTCGCTGGCGGCGATCATGCGGTCGGCGAAGTCGTCATGGCCGACACCGTTGAGCACCACCACGTCCAGCGTGCCGATGCGCTTGATGTCCTCGGCGCGTGGCTCGTAGGCGTGGGGGTTGAAGCCTGCCGGAATCAGCGGCACCACCTCGGCCTTGTCGCCGACGATGTTGCTCACGTAGCTGTAGTAGGGGTGCAGGGTGATGCCGATACGCAGCGGCTTGCCGTTGTCGGCCAGCACCAGGGTCGGCAGGGCAAGGGCCACGAGCAGGGCGAGGGCGGAGCGGAACATGGGAGAGTCCTTCGGTTCAGTGACGGTGTTCGCGGGTAACCCCGGCGTCGTAGTGGCTGACCACCTGTTGCCAGCCGGCGGCGATCAATGCGGCCTGGCCGAGGTCGTCCGGGGGCACGGCGGCGCTGTCGCGGCGCAGCCAGACATCGGCTTGGCCGCTGCTGTCGGCTGGCAGAATCAACAGCAGGCTGCCGGCAACCTCTGGGGCCTGGCTGCGCCCCAGGTAGGCGCCGGCATCCAGCCATGACCACTGGTGCCCGCCGCGGCTCTGGCTGCCGACATCGACCACGAACGGCGGCAGGCCCTCTTCGGCCAGGGCCGGCACGCTGGGCGTGGCGGCGGTTTCTTCGCGCAGCAGCTGGATCTCGTCGAAGGCTACCCGCAGGTCGGTGTACAGGCCTTGCTCGGCGGCGGTAAGGTCGCGGCGGGCGTCGATCTGGTGGCTGGCAATGGCCTGTTCATCCTCACGCTCACCGCGCAGCAGCACCACACTGGCAGCGAGCACCACGATCAGCAGGCTGACCAGCAGCACATACAGGGTTTCGTGCCCGGCGCCGGCCGGGCGAATCACCTGGGCGCGGCTCATGGCTGCGGGATATCGGCGTAGTCGACTTCCACCACGTGCCCGGGGCCGGCGTCGAACAGCACGTAGAACTCGCCGTCAGGGCGCTTGAAGGTCAACGTCGAATCGTCGCCCAGCTTGCCGCCGACCAGCACTTGCTCGTCGTAACCGATCACATCCAGGGTCACCCCGGGGGCACCGCTGCCGTCCGAGAAGCCACCGGTGCATTTGACCTGGCCGCTGGCCAGCTCTTCGCACTCGCACATCGGGTTGTGCGCCAGGGCGGGGCTGGCGGCCAGCGCCAGCAGGGGCAGGGCGAGGGTGCGTAGCAGCTGTTTCATTTCTTGCCTCCTTGTTTTTCGAGCCAGGCCACGGTGGCCGGCGATGCCTTGGCGAGCGGGACCGACGCCTGGTGCATGCTGCCGTCCCAGCCTTCCAGGGTGATCCAGATCTGTGCGTCGGGCTTGGTGCGCGGCGGGATCGGCAGCGAGGTGCCCATGTTGTACGGCGCGCCGAAAAAAATCGTGCCGGCGGCTCGCAGGCTGCGCGGTTTGCCGATGCGCAGGTAGGCCGCCTTGACGTCCTTGACGCACGCCTTGCACAGCGCAGCGTTGAACGACTTGAAGTTGCCGGCCGGGCCGTCGGCGCGTGGCGGCTCGTCGCGCAGTTCGGCAAGGCTCAGGCTATAGGGGCCGACCTGGATGTCGCTGATCAGGTTGGCGCCCAGGCCGGCGTCGCCGCGAAACAGCCTGGCGTCGGCGAAGTACTTGGGCATGAAGCCCAGCGGAATGAGGATCAGCAGAATGTTCAGGTGAAACCGCCACTTCAGCCAGAACTGCTTCAGCGGGCTTGCGGGCAGGGCTTGGGCCTGGCTCATGGGTGCATCTCCACGGTGGTTTCACTGCGTGCCGCCCGCGGCGCCCGCTCGCTGCGCTTGATGGCGGCGGCGGTGGCCTGGGCGGTGCGTCTGGTCCAGATCAGCAAGCCGCTGAACACCATCATGGTGAGGACCAGACCGAAGAAGAACCACACCAGCTTGATCGGCAAACCGCCGAAGTCACCGGTGTGCAGCGGGCGCATGGACTCGGTGACGAACTCCAGGGCGGAGCGGTCGCTGATCTCGAACTGGCTGTCGACATTACGGGTGTAGGGGTTCACCGAGGCGCTCTGGAACATCAGCGGGTACCAGCCCGGCCCGGCCAGGGTGACATGACTGTAGGCGGTGGCTGGCAGCGAAATGAAGTTGATTTCCAGCCCCGGAATGGCCAGGCCGGCAATGCGCGCCGCTTCATCCAGGTCGATGCGCGGTGCCGGGCTGCCGTCCGCGGTTTGCGGTACGTCCTCACGGGCGATCACCGGCACGATGGGCCGGCTGGAAATTGTGATGTGGTTGTCGAACAGGATTGCCTGGATCAGGAACCAGGTGCCGGTGATGGAAATGACCGCAATGAACCAGATCGACCAGACCCCGGCCAGGCGATGCAGGTCGCCCCAGAAGATTCGCGAGCCATGGCCGGTGCGCACCGGTTTGAAGAAACCCTTCCAGAATTTCTTGTACACCACCAGCCCGGTGACCAGCGAAGCCAGCATGGGCAGGCCGAGCAGTGACACCAGATACCAGCCCCAACTGAAGCCATTTGTGAACGGCACCAGCCACCAGCCGTGCAGGGCGCGGGTGAAAGCCTCGAAGTTGAAGTCCGGGGTCTTGCCCTGGATGGCCCCGGTGTAGGGGTTTACATAAAGCGTCGGGCTGGTGCCGTCGGGCAGGGTCACGTTTGCTTTCACTGCAAAGTGCGAACCATCCGGCTGGCTCAGCCGTTCCACCACCATGTCCGGCTCGGCCTTGTTCAAGGCCTCCAGCACCTGCTGGAAGCTCATGCGCTGGACATCGGTATCGGGCTTGTTGGCACGCACGGCCGGGTCGGCCAACCAGACAATTTCCTGGCTGACCACGGCGAGCATGCCGGTAAAACAGACGATCAGCACAAAGAACCAGATCGGCAGGGCTAGCCAGCTGTGGACCAGGAACCACAGCCTGGATTTGGATTTTTTCGGTGATTTGGCCATCAGACGGTCTTCTGCAATGGGTGGTCGAGCGTGTGCCCAACCAAAGAGGGCTGTACTGATAAGGACGAATGAGAATCGAAAACCTGCCTTTTTAAATGCAAGCAAATGTTTCAAACGACAAGAGCCGGCCTGCGCACGAGGCGTCAGGCCGGCTTTTCGGTAGCTGGCGAAGGGGTCAGGCGCGGGTCATGGCCACTGCGGCTTGCGGCCTGCCGTGCAGTTGCGCCAGGTCGTGGTACAGCGCCTGGCCGATTTCTGCTGCGCGCGCCGGCAGCACCGACAGCAGGGTATCGCTCAGCCCATGGCTGTTCTCGCAGAACCCTTGCAGGTACACCGAGGCCTGCAGGTCGGGGCTGGCCAGCACGCGGTAATGGCGGTCGACGCTGAAATCGTCCAGGTAGCCGGCCAGCGGCGCCAGCAGGTCGCGGTGCGAGCGGCGTTCGTAGCCGGTGGCCAGGATTACCGCATCGTAGCGGTGGGTTTGCTGCTGGCTGGTGGCCAGGTCGCGCAGGGTCAGCTCCAGCCCGTCGCGGGTGGCCACCACCGCCTCTACCTGGCGCCGGCACAGCACGTTGTGGCGGTGCTGGTGGGCGACTTTCTGCCGGTAGAGGATGCCGTAGATGCGCTCGATGAGGTTGAGGTCGACCACCGAGTAGTTGGTGTTGTGGTATTCGCCCAGCAGCTTGCTGCGCTGGTCGGCCGGTTCGTTGTAGACCAGGTCGGTGTAATCCGGCGAGAAGATCTCGTTGACGAACGGGCTGTCGTCAGCGGGCTTGAGGGCGGAGCCGCGCAGGATCATGTCGACCTTGACCGACGGGTAGCTGTCGTTGAGGTCGATGAACGCCTCGGCGGCGCTCTGGCCAGAACCGATCACGGCAATGCGCATCGGTTTGCCGGCGCTGCACGGCAGCTTGTTGAGGCTGCTGAGGTACTGGGAATGGTGGAATACCCGCGGGTCGTCCTTGAACGCGCCGAACTTTTCCGGAATTTTCGGCGTGCCGCCGCTGCCGACCACCACCGAACGGGTACGGCGGCTGTATTCGCGGCCCTGTGCGTCGCGCGATACCAGGCGCAGGTGTTCGACCCGGCCGCCGTGCAGCTCAGGTTCGATACGCAGCACTTCCTGGCCGTACACCGCCTGGGTAGCGAAATGCTCGGCGGCCCAGCGCAGGTAGTCGTTGTACTCCAGGCGGCAGGGGTAGAAGGTGCCGAGGTTGATGAAGTCGGCCAGGCGCTGCTTCTGGTGCAGGTAATTGACGAACGTGTACGGGCTGGTGGGGTTGCGCAGCGACACCAGGTCCTTGAGGAACGAGATCTGCAACTCGCTCTGGGTGGCCAGGGTCTCGCCGTGCCAGCGGTAGTCCTGCTGTTTGTCGATGAACAGCGCGTCGAGGGCATGGCCCTGGGACTCGGCGAGTTCCTCCAGGGCAATGGCCAAGGCCAGGTTGGAAGGGCCGAAGCCCACGCCGATCAGATCTTTGATGGTTTCCTGCTGTGCAGACTGGCTCATGGCTGCGATTCCCTGAATGGTCGAATGTGGACGCCCGCCGGGGCTCCGGCTCCTGCGCAAGTACAGATTGGAACGAGCCACCCGCGGGGGAATTTAAGGGGGCTAAAGAACTGCGTGGCGCGGCCGATAGGGGGGTTACGGCAGGGACCCAACTTCGAAGCAGGGAATCGACATGAGTGGAATTACGGCAGGCAACCTGATGATCAACGGCGTTTCAGCGCAGGCACTGAGCGCCACCGCCGCCACCGAGCGCGAGCAGGCCAGACAGGCCGGTGAGGCACTTGGCCCGTTGAGCGTGAGTAGCGACAGCATGAAGGTTTCGGCGGGTAGCCAGGCGCAACCTGCAGACAGTGAAGACAGCGGCGAATCGGAGTCGATGAAGGAACTGCGTCAGCTGATCAAGGATTTGCAGAAGCAGCTGGCCGAGGAACAGAAGCAGCTGGCTGCGTTGCAGAACAGCAAGATGGACGAGGCTGCCAAGACGGCCGCGATAGGGGCCAAGCAGGCGAGCATTGCCACCCTCAACGGGCTGATCCTCGCAGCGACCGCGCAGTTGCTGGAGCTGTTGCAGCAGGAAGGCGGCAGCAGCGCGGGCGGAATGGTCAGCGCCACGGCCTAGCTATTGACTGGCCACCCCACAGGGTCCCTGCTAAATCAGTAAGTTATGTGCAGTTCTATGAGAGCGGGTTCGAACCCGCTCCTGAAGGGGCGCCATGTCGGGCAACTACTCGGACGCCAGCCGGCTCTTGCTCTGGCGGTCCGACTTGTACTGCATGGCCACTGCCGGCGCCGGCTTGGCGCTGCCGGTTTCCAGCCACTGGCGCATACGGCTGGCATCGGCGAAGTGAGTGTACTTGCCGAAGGCATCAAGAATCACCATGGCCACCGGACGGTTGTCCATGCGGGTCAGCAGCACCAGGCAGTGCCCGGCTTCGTTGGTGAAACCGGTCTTGGTCAGCTTGATGTCCCAGTTGCTCTTGTTCACCAGGTGGTCGGTGTTACGGAAGCCCAGGGTGTAGTTGGGCTTGCGGAACGCCACGGTCTTTTCGCGGGTGGTCGACAGCTCGCTAAGCATCGGGTACTTGCGCGAGGCCATCAGCAGCTTGGCCAGGTCGCGGGCGCTGGACACGTTCTGGGTCGACAGGCCGGTCGGCTCGACGTAGCGGGTGTGTGCCATGCCCAGGCTGCGAGCCTTGGCATTCATCGCCTTGATGAACGCCGGATAGCCGCCGGGGTAGGCGTTGGCCAGGGTATTGGCCGCGCGGTTTTCCGACGACATCAGGGTAATCAGCAAGGTTTCGCGGCGGTCCAGTTGGCTACCCAACCGCACGCGCGAATACACGCCTTTCATTTCCGGGTTGTTGGCAATGGTCATGGTGAGCATCTCATCCATGGGCAGCTTGGCGTCCAGCACCACCATTGCCGTCATCAGCTTGGTCACCGAGGCAATCGGCACCACACGGTCGGCGTGGCTCGAATACAGCTCCTGGTTGCTGTTCAGGTCGATCAGCAAGGCGCTGCCTGAAGCAAGGTGCAGCTTGGAGGGGTCACGCTGGACCTGGGCCGGGGGTTGTGCAGCAGCGGTCGACGGAAGGGTCGCAGTACCTGTGAGCAACAGCAGCAGGCTGAGGATGGACAGGGATGTTTTCACGTTGAGGCTCACTAAAGGTTGGTATGTCGTTGGCTGTGCAAGGGTTTTCCCCCAAAAAACCGATGCATTGTGGAGTATGGCCCAAACGGTGTCGAATGCCTTATGACTAAAGGGCGCAAGGTGAAGGATATTTAATCCTGGCCTGAAATACCCGCCGGATCGGGACCGCGCAGCGGCCCCTTTTGCCGGGCTCAGGCATGCATCAGCGAGAGCTCGCTGATGATGCAGATCGAACCGTCATCAGCCGGTGTGGTATCGGTGTAGTCGAGCTGGTTGTACACCCCGCCATGAAACTCGAACAACTGCGGCGCCCAGGTGCTGTCCAGTTGCAGGTCGCCAGACGCGCCAGACACGCCGTTGCAACTGGCCGTGACGTTGACCACACCTGCGGCCGTGACATGGATGCTGACCTTGAACGCTGCCCCCAGCGCTACGCCTTTCAGCACCGTGGAGTTCACCGGATCGGCCTGGTTGTAGGTGCGCCGAAACCCCAAGGTGATATTGCCCTTGTTCCAGAACACCTTCACTGGCGGGCCGTCGTCCCCGCGCACGTGCATCTGGGCGATGACCACCTTCTGCGCTGCATTGACCTTGGTCAGCGTCATGGTCTGGCGATTCCAGTGGTCGCGGGCGCCGGACAGTGTCCAGCCTTGCGTTTCCGTCCACTCGCAGCGAGTCCTGTGCGTGCTTTTGCTGGAAGCGCCTTTGGTGGGGGCAGAGAACTGGATCGAGCCATCGCCGAGCACCTTGACGATGCCAGGAAACCGCACGACCGCTTCGGCACCGTTGAGCTCGAGGGCTACAGGGTTGGTTGCGGATACGGCCACCGGGGTGGCGATGGTGAGTTTGCTGATGTCTACGGTCATGGGAGCTCCTTGCGAAATACGGAGGATGGACGACGAAATGTGCGAGCGGCCACGGACGGGCTGCGTTAGAAAAGTTAGCCGTACGCTAAATAATCGTCAATAGCCCGTAGCTAAAATAATTTCGCGTGGCGATAAATTGCCCGCTGGCAAATTTTCTGTTGATAGGGGCTTTACGCTGGTTTCGGCGGTGAGATAAGCTTTCCCTGGCTACTGTACAAATATACAGATATCAGGATGAGGCTATGTCATATCACATGAAGTCGGCGCCCGAGCTACGCCAGGAAATGACCGGTATAGAGCGGCTGAGCCTGCGGGTGTCGTCGATGATCAACCATCCGCTCGCACAGACACAGCGTTGGGTGCTGGTCCATCGCCTGGATACCGACGGTGATGCGGAGTGGGACGAGGTGATGGGCCTGCTGTCGGAAACGCCCGAACTGGACCTTACCTTCAACGACGATGACAGCGTCACGGTGCGCTGGCAGCGCAGCAGCGTAGAAGCGCGCGACGACGTTATCGTCGAGCAGGGCAGCGACCAAGGGGCGCCTTTCTGATCATCAGCAAAAGCCCGTCGGGTTGGCGGGCTTCGTACTAGACCAGGTGTGCATTCCACACCAGCAGCACCCTGGCCTGGATATACGTCTCTTCACGGCGAATCATGCGGTCCTTGTGGCGGGTATTATCGGAAATCATCTCGAAGTGATCCTCGTCCGCAATCTGCAGCCGCTTGATGTAGATATGGTCACCCCAGGAGAAGAAGTAGATCCCGTCACCCACGAACTCGCGGATACTCACGTCGACGATCAGCGGGTCGCGGTGCTTGATGGTCGGCTCCATCGACTGGCCCCAGCCGGTGACCATCTTCAGGTGATGGTGCTCGCTGAACGCCACGCCCAGTTCGCGCAGATGGCTTGGGCTGACCCGTACATCGGTGAACATCTCGGGGTAGTCGTGGGGGATCTGGCCGCCGCCCATGGCCGCCCTTACGTCGTAGTGCGCGATCCACACTTCGTCACCAACCAGACCGGGCCGAGCCCGCTCAGCCTTCACCAGGGCAGCGTCGCCCGGTTCCTCTGCGGCGGCCAGCAGCCTTTGTCGGGTTATCTCGGAAATGCCTTTGCCGCTTCTGGCCAGCATCTGTTTGACCAGGTCGGCGGCAGACAACTTGCTGTCGACCTCGATCACTGGCTGTGCCTGGCCGGCGGGCGTCATCGCGTCGAACCAGCCCCGCGGCAAGCCTTCGATGCCCTCGATGCGCCGCGCCACGTCATCGCCCAGGTTCTTGGCGGTCTTGTCCGAGAGGATCTGGCTGAGGTGCGCAGGCGCCATTCCCCAGCGCTCTGCGCAGAGTCCCTTGCGCTGGCTGCCGATCAGCTTCACCAGGTTGTGCTTGCGAATTTCGTAGATATCCATAGGTGGAAGCATGCCAGTGTTTAGCTCGTTGCTAAATGGGCGCAAAGCTAAAATGGTGGTTGTGGTGAAATTAGCTGTAGGCTAAATTAAACCTGCAAACAAGGAAAGCCATCGAGACATTTTTCTCCAGGGCTGCTGACATCATCATGCGCAAAGAGGTTTACATGGACCCGACTGACCTCGGCCCGGGCACGGTTACTTGGCTGGGCGGTACAGGCACTGTGTTGCTGGGTGCATTTTTGTGGCTGCGCAAGTGGCTGTCGAGGGATGCCGCCGAGCGCGCGATGGACGCTGCGGATATCGCCGTGGTGCGCCGCCTCACTGAACTGCTCGATATCGAGCGCGACGCGCGTCGGGAGGCGCAAGCCAGGGCTGACCAGTTGGCCAGGGAGCGTAACGAGCTGGTGCTGACGGTGGGGCGGTTGCAGGGCAAGGTCGTGGCCTTGACCGGCCAGGTGAGCCGCAGTTCCCAGCCCTGAAGCCACGCCACCGGCTACCGGCAAGCAGCAAAAAAAAAGCCCGCCAGAGGACGGGCCGGAAGGGCTTGGGGAGCAACACACAACAAATTCGGGTCAGGCAACCATAGTGCCTGGCTGCAACTGTTCAACCAATGCCTGGGCCGAGGCCAGGGTTGGCATCGGGCCGCTCACGGCTTCGCCGTTGCGCATCAGGTACCAGCACGCCAGCAGGCCCTGCTCACGCAATGAAACGGGGACAGCGCTGCCGACAACGGACATGATATGGATAGTGGCCATGGGGACCTCCTATAGAACATGGCCCTACCATACGCAGCAGCCGGACGGGTTTGAAATCAACGCTGTCGATAGTGGTCATTAGTTCTATCAACCGTTACCAGCGCGGTGGGCCGTAGTACACCGGCGGCGGGCCATAGTAAGGGCGGTAGCCGGGCGGCGGTGGCGCCGGCGCGTGGTACGGCTGGTAGTACACCGGCTGGGGTGGCGGCTGCACGTACACGGGTGGCGGCGCGTAATAAACGGGCTGGCGCTCGACGTAGACGGTGCGGTCATGCCCACCATGAACCGTCGCCCCGACCACCGCGCCAACCACCGCCGCGCCCAGCAGAGGGCCCGGCCCATACCAACCACCACCGCCATGGCCGCCGCCGTGGGCGGCAGCAGGCCCGCTGATGGCCAGGGCACCGGCCAGCAGCACGATTCCGGGAATGTAACGGTTCATGGAACAACCTCGCAGTAAACCCCACTCTCGGGGCCTCATTACTATGACTCCGGTCTCTGTAAGCTGAGCACAGGGGAACGGTAAAGGTTGTGTAAGGGACGACCAGCGGTTAGCTCTGTTAGGGTGAACAAACGATTCAGTCATGACAAAGGAGCAGGTTATGTCGACAACTCCCAGCAGGGACACGGTGCTGTGCATTTCCCTGGCGGGGCGCCCTGGCACTTTCGGTGTGCGCTTTCACAATCACCTGTACCAGCAGTTGGGCCTGGATTTCTACTACAAGGCCATGCGCACCGATGACCTGCCGGCGGCGATAGGGGGCATCCGCGCGCTGGGTATCCGCGGCTGTGGAGTCTCGATGCCTTACAAAGAAGCCTGCATGGCCCTGGTCGATGAAATCGACCCGTCTGCGGCGGCCATCGAGTCGGTCAATACCCTGGTCAACACCGATGGTCACCTGAAAGCCTACAACACTGATTACCTGGCAGTGCGCCAATTGCTGGCGCAACACCAGGTGGACCCCGGCACCGCTTTTGCCTTGCGCGGTAGTGGCGGTATGGCCAAGGCGGTGGCCAGCGCCTTGCGCGATGCGGGCTTCACCGAGGGCATCATTGTCGCGCGCAACGAACAGGCCGGGCGGCAGCTGGCGGATGTCTGCGGTTACCGTTGGGTGGCGGAGCTGGGTGACCGCTGCCCGCCAATGCTGATAAATGTGACACCGGTGGGAATGGCAGGCGGGCCGGAGGCTGACCAGCTGGCGTTTTGCGAAAACGCCATTGCCGCGGCGGAGCGGGTGTTCGACGTGGTGGCCATGCCGGCGCAGACACCGTTGATCCGCCGCGCGCAGGCGTTGCGCAAGCCGGTTATCACCGGGCTCGAGGTGATCGCGCTGCAGGCGCTGGAGCAGTTCGTGCTGTATACCGGGGTGCGGCCGACATCAGCGCAGGTAGATGCGGCGGTGGCCTACGCCCGGGATATCTGACTTACCCGAGCTGGCCCTGTCGCGGGCAAGCCTGAATGCCAGTCAGTTAAGGCTTGCCCGCGAAGTAGCCAGCGCTGGCAAAAACAGCCTCAGAATACCTTCTGCCCGTCATCCAGCTGCTGGTCGACCAACGCCCGGCCATGGGCCAGCGACACATGCTGGGCATTCTCAAGGTCGGAGAAGAACTTCATCGGCATCGACATGCGCTTGCTGGTGTGCCCGTCCGGCGCGGTGATAAGACAGCCCGCGGCATAGGGCAGGGGGGAGTCGGGATGGGGCATCACGCTGGCGGTGATGGTGTGCTTGCGGTATTCACAGTGAAGAGATTGCATCGTCCTTACCTCGCTGTGGCATGTGAAGCAGTTACCTTCATATACCACAGCAAGCGGCCGGGAGTTCCCGGGCCGACGAGCGAGCCGCGCTGACGCTTAGCCTTTGAGCTCGGTCGGCTGGATCACTTCGACCCAGTAACCATCCGGGTCCTTGACGAACGCCAGGTGGTTCATGCGCCCGTCCTGCAGGCGTTTCTGGAACGGCACGCCCAGTGCCTCGAAGCGTGCGCAGGCTTCGCGCACGTCAGGTACCGAAATGCAGATGTGGCCGAAACCGCGCGGGTCGGTGTTGCCGTTGTGATAGGCAAACTCGGCATCGTTTTCGGTGCCGTGGTTGTGGGTCAGTTCCAGCACGCCGGGGATCGATTTCATCCACTGGTGGCGTGCGGCGTCATCGGCGGGGATCTGCGCCGGGTCGACCAGGGCCAGGAAGTACAGGCTGAAGGCGGCTTCGGCGAAGTCGCGCTTGTCCACCAGGCGGAAGCCCAGCACGCGGGTGTAGAAGTCCAGGGACTTCTCGATGTCCTTGACCCGCAGCATGGTGTGGTTGAAGACGAACTGGGCGGTGGCGGTATCCGGTTGTGCGGTGACACCCGGCAGGGTTTGCAGATCGTGCAGGCTCATGGGAACTCCTGAGGCAGGGCCGGGCGCAGGGCACCGGCAAAACAGACAGGCTGGCCATGATACGGCAGTGCGCCGATTGCGCAAACGAAAGCGCCCTGCACAAGGCAGGGCGCTGGAATTAGAGGCCCGCATGTGCGGGCGCGTGGGGTCGCTAGTCCTTTAGCTGTCTCGATACTGAGCCAGCCGTTGTGAAAAAAGTGTGAAGCCCATGTGCACGTTTCATCAGCGTACCCAGCTTTCTACGGTGGCGCCCCCGTACTCTTCCTTCCAGGCCTTGAGCCCGCGGTGGTTGCCACCCTTGGTCTCGATCCGCTCGCCGGTATGCGGGTTCTGGTAAACCTTCACCACGCGCGGGCGGCGCTGTTGCTTGGGCGCTGCGCTGGGGGCCCGGCTGACCGCCTTCGGGTCGAGGATGGCGATGATATCGCGCAGGCTCTTGTCATAGCTTTTCATCAGGCCGACTAGTTTCTGCTCGAATTCGATTTCGCGTTTGAGGCCGGCATCCTTTTTAAGCGTTTCCAGTTGCGCCATCTGTTCCTGGAGCGCTTTCTCGGCAGCACGAAACTCTGCAAGTCTGGACACTGTATTCACTCCTGTACGTCAGTCGTGGCAGGGCGTGACGAACATTGAAGAAGCATAAAAAAACGCCGGCCACGCGGGTGGGTTACGCTGTTCGCTGATACCGAGTGTAGTCATTCATCGGTACTGGGTAAACTGCTAACTTTTTGCAAGTAGGGTGGGAACTTTCCTAGTTTTGCGGGCGGTAACTTTCGGAATTTCGCGGCATCACCCACGGGCGGATCTAGACCATGGTCCAATTGCCCGTGGCAGACGCCTTGCGCGACAATTTCAGATAATGGCCGGCGAATGTTCGGCCCTGTCGCAGTACCGTGGCCAGCGTGTGCCACAGGTTGTTAACTCGCCCTTGATTCTGGATGTTTCCTCGCATGTTTGCCCCTTTTCCTCTCGCCCCC
>Ga0302347_1001319_pt1 | contig 30543 bp, 23 predicted proteins | sample PhyWR1_FD_202178 | JGI IMG/M metagenome (GOLD analysis project Ga0302347, IMG submission 202178) | Leaf surface microbial communities from wheat plants in UC Gill Tract Community Farm, Albany, California, United States - DLSL W.R1 (v2)... | ecosystem: Host-associated > Plants > Phyllosphere >...
TGGAGTTTGCTGTGGCGAAAGGCAGAAAGGGCAGGAGCGCCGCGCAGGATCAACATCTTCGGGACAGCCTCGGGAAGGGGTGTGCTTTGAGGCCGTGCATTCTAGCGTAAACCGCCGCCAACGGCACCCGAAACGGCATCGCTGGCCGCTGCCGAACGTCAGTTGGCCGCGATTGCACCTTATCGCGGCGGCATCCGCTGCATTCCGCGCAGTTATTTTAACCGTCACAAACGCCCGCCAACGCCCATTTCTGCGGGCTGCAGCACAGTTTTGGCGGCGCTAGCAGACAAGTCCCGCGCTGTCGAGATATGGCGCCGTGGGCCGTTTGCGTATACTGCGCAGATGTTCTCCCCAACTGCTTTGCGCCCGCGATGCGCCAGATGGCTCATCGCAACCGGACTCTTCCTGATGCTCAGCGCCTGTGTTGATAAACCCAGCACGCTCGAGCGAATCAAGGAGGATGGCGTATTGCGGGTGGTTACTCGAAACAGTCCAGCCACTTATTTCCAAGACCGCAACGGTGAAACCGGTTTCGAGTACGAACTGGTCAAGCGTTTTGCCGATGACCTTGGGGTGAAGCTGGAAATCGAGACCGCCGACAACCTTGACGACCTGTTCGGCCAGTTGGGCAAACCCAACGGCCCGGTGCTAGCCGCCGCCGGCCTGGTGAGCAGCGAACAGCGTCAGCAACAAGTGCGTTTCTCCCATCCTTATTTGGAAGTCACTCCGCAGATCATCTACCGCAACGGCCAATCGCGGCCGACCAACGCGGCGGATCTGGTGGGCAAGAAGATCATGGTGCTCAAGGGCAGCACCCACGCCGAACAACTGGCCGAGCTGAAAAAGCAAAATCCTGCCATCGAATACGAAGAATCCGACGCGGTCGAGGTGGTCGATTTGCTGCGCATGGTGGACGAGGGCCAAATCGACCTGACCCTGGTGGACTCCAACGAAGTGGCCATGAACCAGGTGTATTTCCCTAATGTGCGCGTGGCCTTCGACTTGGGCAATGCCAGCAACCAGAGCTGGGCCGTGGCCGCCGGGGATGACAACAGCCTGCTCAACGAGGTCAACAGTTACCTCGACAAGGTGCAGAAGAACGGCACCCTGCAACGGCTAAAAGACCGCTATTACGGGCATGTCGACGTACTGGGTTACGTCGGCGCCTATACCTTCGCCCAGCATTTGCAGCAACGCCTGCCCAAATATGAAAAGCACTTCCGGGCATATGCCAAGGCAGAAAAGGTCGATTGGCGCCTGCTGGCGGCCATCGGTTACCAGGAATCACTGTGGCAGCCGGCCGTCACCTCCAAGACTGGCGTGCGCGGCCTGATGATGCTGACCCAGAACACCGCCCAGGCGATGGGCGTGTCCAACCGCCTGGATGCCCGGCAAAGCATCATGGGCGGCGCCAAGTACCTGGCGAAGATCAAGGACGAACTGGACGACAAGATCGCCGAACCGGACCGCACCTGGTTCGCCCTCGCCGCCTACAACGTGGGCACCGGCCATCTTGAAGACGCTCGCACGTTGGCCAAGCGCGAAGGCCTGAACCCGAACAAATGGCTGGACGTAAAGAAGATGCTGCCGCGCCTGTCCCAGAAGCAGTGGTATAGCAAGACCCGCTACGGCTACGCGCGGGGCGGCGAACCGGTGCACTTCGTGGCGAACATCCGGCGCTACTACGACATTCTCACCTGGGTGACCCAGCCGCAGCTGGAAGGCAACCAGGTGGTCGAAGGCAACCTGCATGTGCCGGGTATCGACAAGACCAAGCCGCCTGAAGACACCCCACCACTCTGAGCGCAATATTTCAGACACCGCCAATTGGCTTTACTTGGCTCAAAGGCCGGTGAGCAGATGGACTACGCCGCCCGGTAACACCATCACGCCAGCAATACCCGACGCCCTTAACCCCGCCTCATCCAGCCGCCCCGCATCCTCCAACTGCACCCGCACCCGCGTCAGTGCCACGCGCTGTTGCGACTTGAGGTTATCCGCCCCGCCCAACGCGCTCAACACCTCAGCCGATAACTCATTCTGCGTTGGCGCGGCTACGGTTTCCGCCACCAGATCCGGAGTAAGGGCCTTCCAGAACGCCCGCTGCAATTTCTCGAACATGCTCAAAGCTCCACGACAGGTGAGGTTTCAACGGTGGCCGCCTGGTACATGCGCAATGCCTCGCGCACTTGGGCGGCTTCTTCCAGGCCCAGGACCTGACGGGCGATGATCTGGCAGTCAGCCAGGTCCAGTTCGCGCACCGTGGCCTTGATAGTGGGGATCAACGGGACGCTGACCGACAGCTCATCCACCCCCAACCCGATCAACACCGGCACCGCCAGCGCTTCGGACGCCAACGCACCGCACACGCCTACCCACTTGCCGTGGGCATGGGCAGCCTTGACCGTTGTGTCGATCAGCCGCAATACCGCCGGGTGGAAGCTGTCGGCCTGACTGGCCAGGCGCGGATGGTCACGGTCCATGGCCAGGGTGTACTGGGTCAGGTCATTGGTGCCGATGGAGAAAAAGTCCACATGGGGAGCGAAGACGTCCGCCATCAACGCAGCGGACGGCACTTCGATCATGATGCCCAGTTTCGGTAGCGTCGCGAGCCCGAGCGTCGCTGCTTCTTCTTGAAGAATCCGCCGAGCCAGGTGCAACTCAGAGAGCAGGCTGACCATCGGCAGCATGATATGCAGCCGCGCGAAACCGGCGCTGGCGAGAATCGCGCGGAACTGTTCGCGCAACAATTGCGGCCGCTCCAGGCATAGGCGAATGCCGCGCAAACCGAGGAATGGGTTGTTCTCGGCGTCCATCGGCACATAGGCCAAAGGTTTGTCACCGCCGACATCCAGGGTGCGCACCACCAGATTGCGCTCGGTGCCCAAGGCACGGGCGATGGCGGTGTAGGTGGCGGCTTGTTCGTCGGGGCTGGGGGCACGGTTGCGGTCCAGGTAGAGAAATTCCGAACGCAGCAGGCCGACGCCTTCGCCGCCCAGGCCCAGGGACTGCTCCACTTCCGGCAACGAAGCAACGTTGGCGGTGACTTCGACATGATGCCCATCGCGGGTGATTGCAGGAACACCGGCCTGCGCCATGTCCCGCTGATGACGCAGCAGCTGTTGCGCGCGCGCCGTTTCCAACTGCTCGATTTGCGCCAGGTCCGGGTCCAACTGCAACGTTCCCTGATCGGCGTCCAACAAGACATACCGAGCATTGGCCAGCGCCAGCACTTCAGGCGATACGCCGCAAATCGCCGGCAGGCCAAGGGCCCGGGCGAGGATGGCGACATGGCTGGTGGCGCCGCCGCCGACCGTGACAAAGCCCAGCACCTTGCGCGTGTCCAGGCTGGCGGTTTGCGAAGGGGTGAGTTGCTCGGCGATCAGGATCGCGCGCTCGGGCAAGTCCCAGGCGCTGTCTTGAATGCCGAGGATCAGTTTCAACACACGCTGGCCGACATCCGCCAGGTCCGCTGCCCGCTCAGCGATCAGCGCATTGCCCAAGCCCTGGAAGAGTTCCACGGTGGCGGCGGTGGCACGGTTCCAGGCAAAGGCTGCGCTCTTGCCCTCGGCCAATAATCCGTGGGCTTGTTCCAGTAACGTCGGGTCTTCAAGCAGTTCCTGATGGGCACGAAAGATCTCCGCCTGGGCACTGCCGACGGCATCGTCCTGCAAGGCTTGAAGCGCTTGGGTCGCGGCCGCCAGACTACGGGCCAACGCTGCCTGCTCAACGGCCTGCCCGGCGCCCTGCTCAGTGATGTTCAACACAGGCTCGGCCACTTGAAACACTTGGCCGAACGCCGCCCCCGGCGATGCACACACGCCCCTTAGCAGCGTGGCCGGCAACACCGGTTGCTCCGGTGCTGTCGGTGTCGTAACAGCCTCGCCACAGCCTTGCGTCAACAACGCAACCAACGCCGCGATCGCGGCCTCGGCGTCTTCCCCCGCCGCACTCACTTGCACGCTGTCGCCCTGCACGGTTTGCAGGGCCATGATCGCCACCAGCGATTTGGCATTGGCGCTCTGGGTTTGCTTGTGCAGGTAGATGCTTGCGCTAAACGCTTTCGCGGCCTGGGCCAATACAGCCGCCGGGCGGGCGTGCAGGCCGTTGGCATTCGGCAAGGTCAGGGGCCTGGAGAACAGCGCGTCGCCCTCCTCCTCATCGGCCTCTTCTATCCGATTGCCAGGGGCTACCTGCAACACGGGCTGGCCCAGTTCTACCAGGCCGTTTGCCAAAGGCGTGAAGGGCTCGCCGCTGACCACCAGCATCAGGGTCAGCACACTGCGTGCGTTGAGCGCCACATAGTCGGCATCGAATTCGATCAGGGCTTGCCCCGCCTCCACCCGCTGGCCTTCCTCGACCAGACGGGTGAAGCCCTTGCCGGCCAGGCTTACGGTGTCCAGGCCGATATGCATCAGCACCTGCACGCCGTTGTCATCGGTGATGCTGACCGCATGCCCAGTGTCCTGGATATTGCTGATCACCCCGGCCAGCGGCGCGCAGAGGGTCTGCGATGTTGGGTCGATGCACAGGCCGTCGCCGATCATGCGGCTGGCGAATACCGGGTCGGGCACCTTGTCCAGCGCCAGCAGTACACCCGACAAGGGCGCCCGCAATTCCAGGGGTTGCGTTGCGATCATGACTTCACCTGCTGTTTTGTTCTGTAAAAATCACGGGTAGATGCGAATGCCAGGGGTGACTTATTTCCACCAGTATTCAACCTGCACGCCCACGTTCGACCCATGCCGCGCCGTGCCATAGGAACCGGTGTCGGACAACGCCGAGCCCGCCGCCAGTTCATTCGCCGCACGCTTGGCCGCTTCGTTCCAGGTCGCATAGGTGTAGTACAAGCGCACTTCCGGTCGCGCCCAGAAATCCGGGCCTTTGGGCGACCAGGTCGGGGCGAAGGTGAATTTGCTCAGTTTGCGCGTACCGCCGGTGGCGTCGACTTGATCGTGCCCCAGTTCGGTGACCAGTTTGAATTGTTCGCTGAGCGCATACGCAGGTCGTACGCCGATGGACATCCAGGTCTGATCCTGGCTGCCGGGCCGAATGTCCTTCTGGTACACCGCCTCGATCTGCCCACCGAAACGCGGTGTCACCTGCCAGTCGAAAAACTCCACGGCGCGATAACTTTTGCTGCTGTTGTCCAGGAAGGTATTGCCGGTGTAGCCCAGGCCGGTGCCGGGGCCTTCGCCGTACTGCAGGGCGAATTTGTTCTTGCCGCCCAGGAAGGGTTTTTGCACATGCTGCGCGGTCAGCGCCCAACCGCTGTGGGTATCACGCCCACCCGCCTTTTCGATATAGCTCAAGCCCAGCTCCAGCTCGCCGCCGGGGTTGGTCTTGAAGCCCGCGACGTTGAAATCGTGACGGGTGGCGTATTCCTTCTGGTACAGGTTGTCCTTGCGGGAAATCGCATAGCTGTACTTGAGGTCGCCGATCAGCACGTCCTCGATACCGCCGCCCGTGGCGCTCTGGTTCCAGTAGTAGAAGTCGGAAATATGGATGTCGTTACGTTTGTAGTAACGCCGACCGGCCCACAGCGAACCGCCGTTGAGGGCAGGCAGGTTCGACCATTGCGCATACATCTGCGGCATGCGCGCCGAGCCGTTGTCTTCGCCTTGGAATTTAAGGGCGCGGTCGTACTTGTTGTAGAGCGAGGCCATCGCATCGACGCTGAGTACCGAGCCATCGTCGAAGGTCAACAAGTCCTGACGCAGTTCCAGTTCGGCGTACTGCTCGCATTCGTTGCCCAGGCGGTATTTGGTTTGCGCCCCCGGCAACTGGAAACACTGCTGTGGGCCACTGCCCGTGGAAGTCCCCGCGCCACTGCGCAGGTAACCGGCGAATTCCAGGGCCTGGGCGCCGAATGGCAGACTCAGGCAGGAGGCAACGAGGCCGAGCTTTACGGTGGTTTTCATGAAGCACTCCAATATTTTTATTATGTTTTTTTGCAGCGCCCCTGCACTCCCATACAGGGGTTACAGCGGGTCTCAGTCCTTCAAATGCAGCACAAAAGATTCGTACGGACGCAACACCACCGTGGTGGTGCGTTGCGGGCAGTCGGGGTAGTTGCTGATCAGCAGGCGTTGCTCGGTCGCCGCACCAATCACCTGGTCAGGCAGTTGGATCTCACAGGGCTGGCCGTAGAAGTTGTTCAGCACCAGCAGGCGCTCGCCGAGGCCTTCGCGCAGGTAGGCCCAGACCTGCAAATGGTCTTGCAGCAGTGGCCGGTAAACGCCCTCTTGAATCAGCGGTTCGTGACGACGCAAGGCGATCAGCGCGCGGTAGTGGTGCAGCACGGAGTCGGGATCATCGAGTTGGTGTTCGACATTGATATGCGCCGCACTGGCCGGGATGCCGATCCACGGCTCGCCACTGCTGAAACCCGCATTTGGCTGCGCGTTCCATTGCATGGGCGTACGGCCGTTGTCGCGGGACTTCTGCATGATCGCGGCCATGCTCGCCGCTTCGGATTCGCCCGCATCGCGCTTGAGGCGGAAGATGTTCAGGGTCTCCACATCGCGGTACTGCTCGATCCTGTCGAAGCCCGGATTGGGCATGCCCAGTTCTTCGCCCTGGTACACAAACGGCGTGCCTTGGAGAAAGTGCAGCGCAGTGGCGAGCATCTTGGCCGAGACCACGCGGTACTCGCCGTCATCACCGAAGCGCGAGACCACTCGCGGCTGGTCGTGGTTACACCAGAACAGCGCGTTCCAGCCGCCACCGGCCTGCATGCCCAGTTGCCAGTCGGAAAGGATCTGCTTGAGTTGCAGGAAATCGAAGTCGGCCTTCACCCACTTTTGCAGGTTCGGGTAATCCACTTTCAAGTGGTGAAAGTTGAAGGTCATCGACAGCTCTTTCGACTCGGGCCGAGAGTAGCGGATGCAATGTTCCAGGCTGGTGGACGACATTTCGCCGACATTGATCAAGTCATGCCCCTCGAAGACTTCGCGGTGCATTTCCTGCAGGTACGCGTGCACGTTCGGGCCATCGGTGTAGAAACGGCGGCCGTCGCTGCTGTCTTCAGGGAAATCGGCGGGTTTGGAGATCAGGTTGATCACATCCAGGCGGAAACCGCCCACGCCTTTGTCACGCCAGAAACGCATGAGCTTGAACACTTCGGCGCGCACCTTGGGGTTGTCCCAATTGAGGTCGGCCTGGGTGTGATCGAACAGATGCAGGAAATACTGGCCGGTTTGCGCCTCGTACTCCCAGGCCGAACCACCAAACTTGGATTCCCAGTTGTTCGGCTGGTCGCGCCAGATATAGAAATCGCGGTAGGGGTTGTCGAGGCTGCTGCGTGCCTGCTGGAACCATTCATGCTCGATGGAGGTGTGGTTGACCACAATGTCGAGCATCAGCTTGATGCCGCGCTTGGCCGCCTCGGCGATCAGCAGGTCGCAGTCGGCCATGGTCCCGTAGCTGGGGTCGATGGCGTAGTAGTCGCTGATGTCGTAGCCGTTGTCCCGTTGCGGCGAACGCAGGAACGGCGTGATCCACAAACAATCCACGCCTAGCCATTGGAGGTAGTCGAGCTTGTCCACGATGCCCAGCAGATCACCGGTGGCGTTACCCGCGTGACTGTGGAAGCTTTTGGGGTAGATCTGGTAGATCACCGAGTGTTGCCAGTCTTGCATGGTGGGTTCCTTTAGTAGGGTTTTGTGCTGGCCTCTCGGGCCTCATCGCGAGCAAATCGAACCGTCGCGCCGCCCTCCCACAGGGTGTAAGCATTCCAACTGTGGGAAGGGGGGCTTGCCCCCCGATAGCGATAGTTCAGGCGACGCGATAACCCGGCCGAACAATCTTCATGCTCAACGCGCAGGTCAAAACAAACGGCACGACCATCGCGATGACCATCCCGATCACAAACATCGCGATGGATTGCGGCACGATCGAAATAAACCCAGGCAAGCCTCCCACCCCGATGGCCGAGGCCTGCACCTTGTTCAGCGACAGGAAAATGCTGCCCAGGGCCGCCCCTACCAACGCCGCATAAAACGGAAACTTGAAGCGCAGGTTCACCCCGAACATCGCCGGTTCCGTGATGCCGAAATACGCGGAAATCGCGGAGGTGGAGGCCATGCTTTTGTCCCGCGCATTGCGGGTGGTGTAGAACACGGCGAGTGCGGCACTGCCCTGGGCCAGGTTGGACATCACGATCATCGGCCAGATAAAGGTGCCGCCCTGGGTAGAGATCAGTTGCAGGTCCACGGCCAGGAACATGTGGTGCATGCCGGTGATCACCAGCGGCGCATACAGCAGGCCGAAAATCGCCCCACCGACCATCGGCGCCAGGTCGAACAGGGTGACCACGCCTTCGGTGATCAGGATGCCGAGGTGACGGGTCACCGGACCGATGATCGCCAGGGCCAGCACACCGGTGACCACAATGGTGGTGATGGGCACCACCAGCAATTGAATCGAATTGGGCACCCGTGCCCGCAGCCACTTCTCGATCACGCTCATCACATAGGCGGCCATCAGGATCGGCAGGATCTGCCCCTGGTAGCCGACTTTTTCGATCCTGAACCAGCCGAAAATGTCGAAGTACGGCAGGCTCTGGCCATCCAGACCGGCGACGGCCTTGCCGTAGTTCCAGGCGTTGAGCAGGTCCGGATGCACCAGCATCAAGCCGAGTACGATGCCGAGGATTTCACTGCCGCCGAAGCGCTTGGCCGCCGACCAACCCACCAGCGCCGGGAGGAACACGAACGAGGTATTGGCCATCAGGTTGATCAGGCTCCACAGGCCATCCAGGTTCGGATAGGCCTCCAGCAGCGTCTTGCCCTCGATGAACATGCCCTTGGCGCCCATCAGGTTGTTGATGCCCATAAGCAGGCCGGCAATGATCAGCGCGGGCAGGATCGGCATAAACACATCGGAAAACACGCGGACCAGGCGCTGCATGGGGTTGGTCTTGTCGCCGCCGGCTTTCTTGACGTCGGCGATGGTCGAGGCGGCAAGGCCGGTTTGCTCGCGCAGGGCGGCGTAGACCTTTTCCACTTCACCCGGACCGATCACCACCTGAAACAGGCCGCCGGTAAAGAACGACCCCTTGACCAGATCGACCTGGTTCAGCGCGCTGCCATTGACCCGGCTGGGGTCCTTGAGCGCCAGGCGCAGGCGGGTCACGCAGTGTGCGGCTTGCTCCAGGTTGTCGCTGCCTCCGAGGTGCTCGAGGATCTCGCGGGCGATATTCGAATAGTCGTGGCTCATGCTTGGTTTCCACTTTGGTTTTTTTATTTGGGGGCAGTCATTGGCAGCACGCCGAAAGCAAAAGTACTCGTACAGACGAGTTAAAGCAACAACTCGTCTGTACGAGTTTGAAATTGTTTTTTCCAGATTTTCTGTAGGAATCTGCTGAGCCCCATGGAAGCCGCAGCAACCAAGGGCTCAATGGACAAACCCTATCGGTAGCACTAAGGTTCGAGCCTGAATAAGCCGGGCACAGAGCCATCCCCATGAGCAAATACAACCAGATCTATAGCGATCTGCTTGCCAGCATCACCACTGAACGCCTGCAACGTGGTACGCGCCTCCCCTCCGAAACCGAATTGATGGACAGCTACCAGGCCAGCCGAGGCACCGTGCGCCGCGCCATCGAACAGTTGCAGGAGCGTGGCTTTGCGCAAAAGATCCACGGCAAGGGCACGTTCGTGTTGTCGCCCAACCCGATCGAGTTTCAACTGGGCGGCATTGTCAGCTTCCACGAAACCCACGCCGACCTCGGCGATGACGTCCTGACCGAAGTGGTCGAATTCACCCAGATCCCGCTGGAGGGTTCGCTGCTGCAACACATCGAAGCCGAACCCGGCACGCTGATCACCCGCATCAAACGGGTACGACACATCGATGGCAAACGCGTGATCCTCGACATCAACCACTTCGTCGCCGACCTGATCCCAGGCTTGGACCGCACCATTGCCGAGCAGTCGATCTACGCGTTCATCGAACAGACGTTGCAGCTGCAAATCAGCTACGCCCAACGCACCATCAAAGCCCTGCCCCGCAGCAAAGACGACCAGACCCACTTGGACCTCGACGGCCAGAGCCATGTGATCGTGGTGAGCAACCAGACATTCTTCCAGGATGGACGGCAGTTCGAGTACACCGAGTCGCGGCATACGTTGGATAAGTTTTATTTTTCGGATATTGCGCGGCGGTGAGCCGAGTCAGGAAAAAGCATTGGCGTTAAGTCATCTGCTACGAAGAACTCCCCCCTATGTTGAGTAGAGACTTTTCCTGCCGTCGGCCATTGGCCGGCGTCTGTAAAGCCTGGTTGGTGATGCTCAGCGTGCTGCTCATCGCCTGCCAGACGCCGCGTGAGGCGCTGCAACAACTGGCTCAAGAGCATGGCCGACACTGGGAGGTCTTGCCGGGACATGCGTTCCCCCTCTTCATCCTTGCACCGCGAACTGCCGAAAAAATGACTCGCCTGCGTGTCTATTTGGAAGGCGATGGGCATTCCTGGGCCACGGCCACACAACCCAGCCTGGACCCAAGCCCGCATAATCTCTTGGTGCCACGGCTGGCGGTCGACGATCCGACGCCGAACGTTTACTTGGCACGCCCCTGCCAGTTCGTGATGGCCGCAACCTGTCAAACCTCACTCTGGACCGATCGACGATTTTCTCAGGCAGTGGTCGACCGTCTCAGCCAGGCCATGGACCAACTGAAACAGAGATATGGCAATCGTGAGTTCGAACTGGTGGGGTATTCAGGAGGCGCCGCGCTGGCATTATTGCTGGCGGCGCAGCGCAATGATGTGACCCAAGTGCAAACCCTTGCCGGCAATCTCAGCCCACGTCTGTGGGCGGCGATGAAAGGGTTGTCCCCGCTCGACGGTTCACTGGAACCGCTGGACTACCGTGATCGACTCGTCTTAATACCCCAGCGTCATTTCATCGCAGAAGCTGACTCAATCATTCCGAGTCATTTAGCCGATCAGTACCAACAGGCACTTGGCTCGCCCCTCTCCCAATGCGTGCATGTACCAGGGGCAAGTCATGACAAGGGGTGGGAAGCGGCATGGAGCCGATGGGCTAAAACTCCGTTGGCGCATCAGCGTCTTGAGGCTGAGAGTAGGCAGATCCCTTTGAAACAACCCACTACCTCCCCCATCAGGCTCCGCGCGGCGCGTGACAGCGCCAATAACCCTGAAGTTCCAGCTATTGCTGATTAATTCCGCAAAGTTAAAAAAAATAACTGAAACGTCGCATTTTTTAGCTTTTTTCCCGGCCTTAATCATTTTTTTGATGAATTGTCCTACACGCATCGTGTAAATTCGGCCGCGCTTGAATCAGCACTCACTGACAAGCTGGCAGGGATGCCTAAAAGACGGACGCTGACGCGCGCGTTATTCCCTGTCAGTTTCCGCCCTGTAAGGATACTGCCTTGAACATTTCCCACCTGCGCCGCTCGTTGTTGGCGCTGTCCGTTGCGGCTGCCACTGCCACGGTCCATGCCGCACCCGCACCCGACTTCAACCATGACCTGAGCAACGGGGCCTACAACAGCGACGGCGATGTTTTCAATAACGCCACCCTGACCGGGACCTCGCAAAACGCAGGTGTCGGCCTGCTCAACGTGACCCTGGCGGGTAATCTGATCAATCAGGGCAACATCAACCTGACGACTACCAGCCCCAGCGACGTCCCATCCGGCATCGCCGTACTCCTTAATTCCAACATCGCGGGCGACCTGGTCAATAACGGCGACATTACGGTGAGCGGCAACGGCGCGATGGGGCTGGACCTGTATCAGGCGAATATCGCGGGCAATGTAAACAACAACGGCAAGATCAGTGTGACTGGCCAAAACGCCAACGGCATGATGATCACCTCGACTCAGGCGCGCATCAATAACTCGGGCACGATCACCGCTCGCGGCCTCGATTCAGCGGGCATCGAGATCGAGAACGCGCGCTTCACCGGGCAGATGACAGGCGCGCCCTTCACAAGCGATATCAACAACAGCGGGACTATCTCCGGCGAAGGCATGGGTATCCACTTCGTCAACCTCGACACCTCCGGGGGCTTCGACACCCTCTCCATCAGGCAGACAGGTGGCCTGATCGAAGGCGGCATTGCGGCAATTCTGGTGAACGACAACGCCTCACCCTCGTATTTCTACTGGCAAGGTGGTCAGGTCAAGGGTGACCTGCTGGGCCTCAGTGGCGTGCTGGTGCAAGGCGAGGCGATGTTCGATGGCTCGACCATCCGCGCCGGTTTCGTCGATATCGACGGTGGCCGCCTGACGCTGCTTCGTCCGCAGACTACCATCGTCGGCGACCTCGACATGGACAGCGACACTGCGCGCCTGCGTCTGCTGCTTGATAACGACACACTGCCCAACGCGCCGATCCTGAAAGTCACCGGCAATACCTTCTTCTCTGCAGGCAGCCAGATCGAATTGCAGGCCCGCTCCGATGACTTCCGCACCTCGGCCGCAGGCAACCGCTACACCCTTATCAATTCCGGTACGTGGGAAGACCCGGAGAACCTGTCCGTGGTTTCTTCCTCGGCCCTGCTTGAAGTGAAGAACTTCGGCATTGAAGGCCAGGACGTGAAAGCACTGGTTGCCACCCGCAATGATGAGGTCGTCACACAAGACCTGCTGGGTGCCCACGGCTCGCGTAATGCGGTGAATGCCATCAAGCCGTTCAAGAACACGGTGATGGGCCAACTGGACGAAAGCGACCCGGTATTCCAAAGCTTCGCCAATGCCGCCACCGCCGAAGAGCTGGCCAAACTGGCCGAAACCCTGACGCCGGATGTCAGCCGTGGGGCGATCAACGCTGCCACCAACAGCCAGAACTTGGTCGCAAGCGCCATCAACCGTCGTGCCAGCAAAGCGCGCAGCGGTTTGTCCTCCGGTGACGTGCTGGCTGAACAAGGCGTATGGCTGCAAGCGCTGTCCAGCGATGCCGACCAAGACAGTCGCCACGGTGTCGCAGGCTACGACGCCAACACCAACGGCATCGCCGTGGGCGCCGACGGCAAGGTCAACGCCGAGACCACCGTGGGCCTGGCTTACAGCTACCTGACCAGCGACGTCAAATCCGACCTGGGCAACAAAACCGATGTCAGTGGCCACGCATTGACCCTGTACGGCAACTGGGCCCGTGACAACTTCTTTGTCGACACCTCGCTGATGTATGGCTGGAACGACAACGAATCCAAACGCTACATCGCCGGCACCCGTGCCAAGGCCGACTACGACAGTGAGATCTTTGGCGTCAACGCACTGGCCGGCTACACGTTGCAGCTCAACAAGCAGTGGCTGCTGGAACCTCAGGTCGGTGCGCGCTATGCCAATGTGTCGATGGATTCGTACCACGAGAAAGGCAGCTCAGCCGCCCTCAACGTCGGCAGCCAGCGCTATGAAATCGGCGAAATGGGCCTGGGCGCTCGCCTGGCGGCCGCTTTTGACCTAGGTGCAGGCAGCCTGGAACCGGAAGCCAAGCTGATGGCCTGGCACGACTTCATCGGCGACAAGGCCGGCACCACCTCCACCTTCGTGCTCGGCGGCACCCCATTCACCACCACCGGCGCCACACCAGCGCGCGACAGCTACGAGCTGGGCCTGGGTGCAAACTACCGAGTGGGCGCTTGGAGCGTGGGAGGGACATACAACTACCTGACCAGCAGTGGTTTCGACGCCGACACTTTCAGTGCGAACGTGCGTTACGACTTCTGATAAACCCCTTCGCTAGAAACAACAAAACCCGCCCATGCGGGTTTTGTTGTTTTCAGGCTGGTGGTTTGCGGCGGGTGGGCGCCGTAGCCGACGCATCGTAGGCATCGCCAACAGCCGCTAAGTTTCATAGGAAATTTTGTAGGTCTTTCCTAGCCGTTCGACACGTGCAAACCCGAGTTGGCCAAGGTGCATACCCGCGATAAGAATTTTATCCGAGCTAACAACACTCAATAGTTTGGATCGTGTTTCGGCGCTAAGAAGCGGATCTTGGTCGAATGCAATGGACACATCGGGACGAGCAATCTGAATTTGGGGGAAATGAACGATATCCCCCCAAACCAGCAGACTACGATCATTGGAATCGAGACGATAACCGCAATGTCCTGCGGTATGCCCCAGAAGAGGCATCGCACTGATGCCAGGCAGAACTTCGTTATCAGTAAACGTGCGCGTCTTCTCCCGATACTGATCGAACACCTTGCGAGCAAACAGAAAGTTGCCACGAGCCCGCTCACTCGCTCGGCTGAGGTTGCCATCATCCTTCCAAAAAGAAACCTCGCGCTGGTGGACGACTAACTCTGCATCGGGAAAGGCTGCTTCCCCTGAAGAGTCAAGCAGGCCACCAACATGGTCGGGATGAGCATGGGTCAGAAGAATGGTGTCAATGTCAGCGGGTTGCACCCCAGCAAGCGCGAGATTCGCCTTTAACTTGCCGCCCCACTGCTTGAAACCACCAGCCCCCGCATCGATGAGGATCGTGCGGCCCCTTCCACGCACCAGGTAACAGTTGATGTGAATCGAGGATGGGTCGCTCACACCTGCGTCCTGCTGCAACTTGTACGCCTGCGTAGGATTAATGTTGGAGAGAAGATCCAGACTTGCGCAAAGGTATCCATCACTGATGGCCGTAATCGAAAAGTCGCCGATCTGCTGGCCCGGAAATTTCATGTCGTTCATTGCGGCACTCCTTGCGGATCATCAGTTCCGCGCGTAGAGGGTATCGGCTGGATAGCCAAAGCAACGGATGCGTGCCGTGAGCCCGGCATGGCGTTTTATTGCCTCATCCAGTCGCGCCATGAAATCGTCCATGACCGATGGCGTTCTGAACGGTTCGAGGCGGTACTTGATTTGCGCGTAAGCAGGATGCCCACGCCCCTGGCGAGCAGCGACATAGATGACATGCACGTTGTCCAGCGCAGCCTGGAGGACGTCCGTGCAAAGCAGGGTGCATCGTTCGGTGAGTTCCGCCAGATTCGCTTCGGGCGGCATCTTTTGCGCCTGGATAAAGATCGTCAGGTTAGGCATGTCGATTCCGCCCCTGCGTCTGGGGCACTGCGCCATTGCCACCGGTCAATTGCGCGGTCATCGGGGCATAGAGGTGTACGTTCTTTGGAAGGGTATTTGCACCAAGACTAATGGCGCTATCCAGCTTCGCCAGCCACCTGTTTTCAGGACATTTCTCCAATGCGACCGCCCACATCTGCTCAGGCGTGAGCCCCATCTCGATGAGCGGCTCGGGACCGACTGCGCTCACGATCAGATACTCGCCTTCACCGATGGCAGGCGCGCGCTCAAGGCCGCCGTAAAGGTTGCGGTGCCAATCGGTAATGTACTGCTGCCAGCGTGCGAAGTTGCCCCCGCCCTTCTGGCGATACTCATCACTTTCAAGCACAGCCAGACCGTCGATCGAGTGCATGGCCAGGTACACAGGGCAACCAGTGCTAATCGCTTTGAAGCGTTGCGAAGTATGGAACCCACTCACGGAAATAAGCGCGGGTAACTTCTCCAGGCTATAGAAATCATTCCACTGTGCTTCGCTGACTGGGTCGGCAAAGCTGCACTCGACGGTATAGATCATGGATAGCTCGCTACCGGCCTTTTCGTAGGTCCGGCCCTAATTATTGATGTCTAGTCATGCTATTACCTTGATCTCGGCGTATAAAACGATTAATCGGTATGCTTCAGTGACAAAAGATCAAGCTAAGCTGGATCGCCATCATCAGAAAGGGAACGCTCATGCGAAGGAAGATCCCCAGCAGCACGGCACTGACAGCATTTGAAGCCGCCGCCCGCCACGGCAGTTTCGCGCGCGCGGCAGAGGAACTGTCTTTGACTGAAGGAGCTATCAGTCGCCAGATCGGCCGGTTGGAAGCCTTCCTCGGGGTCACGCTGTTTGAGCGGATCGGCAATCGTGTCCGACTCCTTCCTAACGGAGAGCGTTACGCGGCGCAGGTTCGCGAATCACTTGACCGCTTGGATCGGGACAGTCAGTACTTGATGGGGCAGCCGAACGATGGCGCAAGCCTGGACATTGCCACTATCCCAACGTTCGCGATGCGATGGCTCATCCCTCGCTTGGGACGCTTCCAGCAGAAGCATCCGAACATTACTGTGCATTTGGCCGAGCGCATGGAGCCCTTCGTCCTGGCCGGCAGCGGATTCGATGCTGCCATCCATTTCGAACACCCGGCGTGGACGGGCATGCAAACTCACCAACTTTTGCATGAAGTGCTGGTTCCGGTTTGCCATCCTGGACTTCTGACAGGACGCAATCGAACAACCGCATTGGACGAATTACCGCGCCTTCACCGACGACAGAACCCTGACGCTTGGCAACACTACTCCCAAGAGGTGGGAAGCCCGCTGACCAATCCTGCAATTGGCGCACGCTTTGATCTCCATGGAATGTTGATAGAAGCCGCATTGGCCGGCCTCGGCGTTGCGCTAGTACCGCGCCTGTACGTTGAGACCGAACTGGCGTCAGGAAGCCTGATCGCCCCGTGGCCGGACGGAAAAACCATCTCTAAAACCTTCTGCCTCATCCTCCCTGAGCCCATCGAATTGGGTAGAGAGCCAATACAAGCTTTTGCTCAATGGCTGCTCGACGAAGCAAAGAAGGGAACAGAACTTGCCCGCGGCGATCATCTTCTTCGCCTCCCCTAGACGCTCACACGCTTGAGCCAGGGTGATCCCGCCTAAGCCGTAACGACCGGAGCTGACGTCACACAGACACGCTGCCTGGCGATGCACAAAGCTGCCCGAATTTGCCAGCCCCAAAAAGCCAAAAGCCCGCAGTTACGCGGGCTCCAGGGCATTTTTTGCTAGTGGGTGCCGGACAATGCCGGACGTCCAATCATTCCCACTCGATTGTCAACAAAAGATAAAAACCTATAAATATCAGTAATTTATTACAATAAACACTCTCAATACCATGAAATGTGCCATGTCCTATTATGTAGACGATAGCTTGCGCACTGCATCGGCAAGACTCCCCCTATCCTGCCCGAACGCCTTGGCCATCTGTCGCAATAGGATGGCGAGCTCGGCCGAGTCGCCGCTACGGCACACTTCAATCAGCAGCTCGGCCGCATAGTCCGGATCGGCGTGGAACTGCTCGGCCATTGCCTCGTCGTGTGGGCGGCCTTTCATCTGGTGCCATCCTCTTTGTTGAGCGGGCGGTACAAGGTTACGCGATACACGCCCAGAGCGCCGCGACTTCAGTTGTCGTTTCTCCCTTCGCTATCCGCCGCCGCATAGATTATAAGTTGCGCAGTTGCATAGACTTGACCCATTTGCATTGCCACGGACCAGTCAATTGCATTCGTGCTGACCAATCGGTTGCATTCTACTTGACCAGCACACCCGGAGTGACGACCGGCAGAGAACGGCCGATTCTGTTGAAAAAGTCGGTCCTTCCAGGCTGCCCGCATACTGACTGCTGAAAACGTCTTTTTTGCGTGCAGTTATGCGAAACCTGAGCCCGAAATCCTCTGTTCAAAGTAAAGATCTCAATCTCAAGCGCGTACTTTTCTGCCGTGGCAAACCATTTTTCAACAGAGTCGGCCAAAAGCAGTCGGTGGTGACAGGTAGCATACGCAAGCATTAAATAAAAATCGGTGAAAGGCTTTATCTTTGTATGGCCTGTGATTACGATAGATCGCACAAATACCCCAATAGCACAAAAGCAGAATAGACAAATAACATAACCGTACACAGAAATCCCACATAGTATTTCTGTAGATCTAGCGAATATAGACTACTTTTTATCTAACAAAGTTAGGGAAAACAATGAAGAGTGAATTTAGCTGGTATTTCAAGCCTGATGCTGACGAGATTGAACGCATTTGGAGGAATGGAATATTGACAGTTGACGCGAATGTCTTGCTTGACTTGTATAGATACCACGAAAGAACAAGAAATAGTTTACTTGAGAGCATGCAAAATTTTGAGGGTGAGCTGTGGTTATCCAGACAAGCATCGGAGGAGTTCTTCCGCAACAGAAACAAAGTAATTGTTTCCTCTAGCAAAACATTCAAGGAGGCCAAAGATGAAATCGAAAAACTGCGCAGCTCTATTGAGTCCACAGTCAGTCAACTCAAAGGGAATCGAATAATACCTGCGGATGTAGCTGACCAGATGCTGGAAGAAATTTCGCCAAGCATACATAATGCGCAAGAAAGAATTGAAGAGGCAAAAAGAAACCACCCAAACTTCCTTAGCGAAGATGACGTACTTGAAAAAGTTGCAGCGCTTTTTGATGGTGCTATTGGGGACAAGTTTCCAGATGAAAATTTAGCTACAATCACAAAAGAAGCAGAGGAAAGGAAAACCAATAAAATCCCTCCCGGCTACCTAGATGATGGCAAGGATGGCGACAGACCCTATGGTGACTTTTTTCTCTGGAGGCAAATTCTTGACTACTCCAAGAAAAATTCAAAACCAATCTTGCTTGTTACATCTGAACGCAAAGAAGATTGGTGGGAAAAGCTGTCTGGAAAAACCACGGGACCAAGGATTGAATTGCTGAGAGAAGCTAGTGAATATACAGGGCAGCGCGTACTCATCTATCAAACAGACAGATTCTTGGAGTTTTCATCGCAACGTAAGGGCCAATCTGTCGACACTGATGCTGTTGAGGAAATCAGAGCTGTAGATAATCTAAGGGCCGAAAAAGAGCATGCTGTAGAAGTTGTATCGCAGGATGTAATTTCTTCTACGGGTGATTATCATAACGGTGAACTCACTGTACGACTTAGAAGACCAGTAAAAAACTTCACAGGTAGCGGTCATTTTGACCCTGTCATGGATGGTGCTCCTGAAGTAAGCGCAACATTGATTTCCGCGCCGAGCGAATTACCAAATTTCAGCATTGGAGCTGGAACCGGAACTAATTACGACTTTAACATTCATATCAGGTCCGATAATCAAAAGGACCTTCTCCCTGTTGGAGAGTATATTTTTGAATACGCGGCTCGTTTTGTGCGTGAAGAAGTTGCTGAGTAGGCCTTAAGCGAATCAAGACAGTACATATCTCAAGACTGCCGCCTGGCGTATGATGCCAGGCGTTCGGTTTGCTGACCAAGACTGAAAAAACGGGAGCGCCCACAAATTTTCTTTATTTAATGGAAAATATGAAGTCCCCGTTTCGAGTTTTCATAACGGAAACCGAGCGCTCACTTGTTAGTCGAGTGGAAGCACTATTCTCGAGGTCTGCGCCTGGCAGTTTTCTGCCTCTCGGCAAAGGCAGTGATCGGCCCAGAGTGTGTAAAAACGCTTCACCAAAATTGAAGTGTGCGTGTCAACGTTAAATCTAAAATTTATCGGCACGTGAGCAGATATGGATTTCGCGTAGAAGCGCGATTTGCAGTCCGTTTTTGAGTACCTATCGCGCTGAAAAACATTTTCACACAGCCTCGGCCAAGAGCGGACTCTAGCGCATATACTCAAAGGCCTGCACTTTTTTTTCGCGAAGTTCTCTGTATTTGTGTTAAGTACAGGCACCTAAATATTGATTTTATCATCGAAAAAATATTTAAACTCAAGAGTAATTAAATTTTATTATTGTACCTTTGTCCGATAGAGAGATAAAAACTCTTTCAAGGAATAAGTTTGATTGTGATGCCCATTTTTTAACTTCAGCAAGTCGGATAGAGTTTGCGTATTGCTTGCCCTTGCCCGGAAGCTCTGATCTGTCGCCACGATGAACAATGCTGTGCCGTCGGCTAATCATTCTTTCAAGGGATGGGAAAAACTCAGTAAATTGAGACGTCTCGATGTTTAACGTTCTCAACAAATTGGTAATGTCGGCCACATTGTTAAAGGTTGTTCTATCCAAGTACGAACTAACAGATTGTGTAATTACTTGATCAATAGTCATACCCTTAAACTTATGTAGCTCTCCTAAGTGAAATTTTTCAGGCTTTCCTGAGGTATTTAGCCCTTGCAGCGGAATTTTATTTAAAAAATCTTCACTTGCAAGAGGTAAGTAATGAGCGGCTATCGTTCTTAAACAGTCCTCAAGCATGGCGTGCATGAAGACCACCGCCGAACGTAGAATGTCAGCTTGATGAACAAGGACCCGACCTTGTTTTTTTGTAGACGTCTCCTTGTAAAGAGTACAAAGATTCTGCACCCTCGAAAAATTATAGTTCAACCGTGTAAATGCATCGGCAAGCGCTGGGTTACTTTCGCATTCGGCTTTCCAAATCTTAGTCATACACGTCCCTTACCTGAGGGGTGAACCCAGTAGCCGCTTATTTATGTGGATTTCTGTAGTGCGCGAGTGCATCGAAGGCTGGCGCGTTCAACTCAATCTGCATTTGGTCCTCGGCGCGCATTTCAACTGATACGACCGGTTTGCATCAAAGCCTGGGCGGCATCGTCGAGGCATCGATTCTGCGATGGATCATCGAAGCCAGGGTCAGCAGGTCTTCTGCGTCTTTTTTACTGATTGGCCAATGGATTCGCGCAGTATGTGCGGTAGGGTTGCGGAACATACCGAATGTTCCTTTTACCAAATTGGCGAAGCCTCTTTGCTCACCCTTTTCACTCTCTGTCGAAAGCGCATTGATGGCGAGCATCGGGGTAGTCCCACCTAATGCACGATCAACTAGAACAGCTCCATCATCTGTTAGTCCAGTACGTGCCTGAAGCTTCGAAGCGATGCTTTTCATTGCTTCAAGAACAACGTGAAAATAGTCATCTGCTAGAAGCTCCGCGCGACAAAAGGTGAGAATGTCCTTATGCACCTCACGGCTGAGCATATCTTCACGGAGTTCATTAGCGCGCCGAAAAGCGTCACCTAAAGTCTCAGCAGCCCCGATGGTCTCGATTTCTCCAGAGGCGGTAACGTATAGCCCAGAGAACAGTAGTGCACGGTTCAGATGAGCCCGAATGGGCTCGAAACGTTCGGAATGCCTGAGATAGCGCTCAGGTTTCATTGCCACCCGGATGAATTTTAAAACCGCACGCCGATCGCCCCGCGAATTCTGGCTCTCGACAAATGCATTGTAGATACGGGTGCGTTTAGTAATAGGACCTGGGTCGACCATTCTAGCCAAGGGGAGAAGCATACCGATCTCAGGACCTGACAAGCCCTCTTCGGTATGGCCAAGCGCCGCTGCAATTGCCTCCAGCTGCGACTGTGTAAACATTGGCTCCATGTCCTCTATCCCTGTGCGTCCTTGGTCATCTATTTTCCATCTTCCCCACCTGTCCTGCTAGCGAAATTACAGGTGGATTCAACTGCAGCCGAATAAACGCGATACTTAGGTGACGCTCTTCATGGAGTCAGCATTGCATCAATCGAGTCATACAAATTCGCAGGCTTAGGGGCAGACGAGGCGCATCGAGCCTTGGTAAAAGGAATTATTTCTACTGCCCTGCACTATTCAGTCGGTGATCACCTCTGGTCTATTTCTGCCTGTCGTCACCTGCGGTTTTGGGGATGGCCTTCCACCGATCTGGCTGATTCTATTCTCCCAATAACCTAGGGATACAAGCTCCTCCGCTCAAGCCCCCGGAAACATTGGCTATACCCACTGTTTCACCGTTCCCCAATTTTTTTGAAATCAGCCATAAATTGGATGACTGACAATCGCTATGGGGATGGTTTCCGAGTGGCGCCCGTAACGAGGGACTTATCATGCCATGTCTGGCATGAATGAAGCTAAAGATGATGATTTAAGCTGTGTAAACGGCTCAGAAACCAGAGCCCCCTCGCTGCACAGGTGTCAAATAAATCCCGGTGGCCACTTGATGAGACCATTGCCTCAAACCTACAACAACTTTCGGTCAGCCTTCAATCAATAGCACTACATCTGTATATATTGTCAAACTGTCAAGAAAAACAAGGCTGAATTGACATTATGTCAACATGCACAGGATAAAAAACTTGTTGCAATGATATTTTTTTGTCGATATTTTATAGCGCAGAAATACTTGAATCCCAACAATCACTGGAAGCTTAATAAATTGGAACAAAGCATCTATTATGCTGCAGCCGTAGTTGTAGCCGTTACTGCGGCTATTATTAGTCTTTTCTCTGCTCTGAACTCATCGCGCTCCGCCAAAGCTGCAATGCTTGGCCTTACTAGGAAATACGAAATTCTTATTGAACATGAAGTCAATGCAAACAAGAAGTACAGCCAGTCAGAGCAGGCATTTTTGGTTGATGTGACTTTCTTTAACTTGGGAGAGGTTCCAGTATTCTTAACCGCATGGCTTGATGGCACTATCGAGATTCACAACAACAAAGAGCTCAATTTTGGCATTCTCACTGTCGACAAGTCAGCCATTCTAAAACCCGGCGAGCATCAGACTTTAATCTTTCGCATGTTGACGGATGACAATCGCGGCAAAGCTAATATCACTCTTAATTGTATTAAAAAAAATAGCAGGTGCACACCTGTAGAGGTAAAAAACCCGCTACCATCTTTTTCTGTCTAGCAGTTCAATGCGCGACCTTAAGATCTAAATTGAATTTTTGTCTCAAGTTCTTAGTGTGGACTACTTCACCCTCTTGGCTGCAAATTTTACACGACGCCTTGAGACAAAAATGCTAATGGCAGCCTCTGGACCGCTCTCTACCTGTCATGCCCATGAAACAAACTGGTCGACTCCGATGCAAATCTCTGGTCAGGTTGAATGCAGACGAGTGGGCAAGTACGTGTAATTACCCAGTACCGGCCAAGCTGGCCGCGACTCTCGAACAAGGCACCAAAAGTAATGCAAGAACGGCCCTGCGGGGGCCATTGTTATTTTCGCTTGTAGACGATCCGGCTCATGAGATCCAAAGCTTGCGCTTGCAGAACTCGAAAATTCGTCATCATTGCTTCAACGTCTATCGGCTTTGCCCCTTGCCCTCGTTTCTCGGCCAACCAGAACTTTAACAATCCGGCGATCCGTCCAAGGTCGCCATTGACCTTGGCCAAGTCTGTAACGGCGGCCAGGTCTACGACAGACCTAATTGGCGTATTCATCCCAACGGCCAGCAGATAAGCGGACAGGGAAAGCCCTGTCTGATCTGCGCGTTCTTGGATGGCGGCCCGCTCCTCGGCAGACACCCAAACCTTGATGGGTGGAAGCTCACGGCGGGGCCGTGGTTTTTGCTCTGATTTCATGCTTGTTCCTTTCTGCTTTTGAGTCGCGGCAGCGACGGCATGCCTCGCAGAGTAAGACTGTCTGTTGAGCCGAAGGTGAATAAGGCAGGTGGTGGAGGCCCTAGCTGCGTAGCAGTGTAGGCCTACAACACACATCTTGCCGTCTGGTCTTATGCAACTTTACGCGACTGGATCTGAATCGCCAATCAAACACCTTACAATCGCATATAATCGCGTTGAATCGCACAGAATCGCATTAGTTTATTTATTAAAACTCAGCACCAAAAGAATGGCAGTTCGTACTGCCCCCCCTCGTCACCGGCCTAACCTAGTAAACCCGACATCCAAAACCATCTCGTTGAATCGGTCTAATTTCCTAAACGCTTGGACAGGTAGTTATGGATCGTTTTCAGCCCTTCGTGACAATCGGCAATCGGCAATCGGCAATCGGCAATCGGCCCAGGCTGTGAAAACGCATGCACTGTTTTGAAGTCTGCGTTGCTAAGTAAAATCTGCCAGCACTTGGCAAATCAGCAGACCTGAAATTTGCGCAGGAGCGCGATTTTCGTACCGGTTCTGACTTTCAAACTTGCTCTAAAACGTTTTCACATAGCCTCGGCCAGAAGCAGCCTGTAAGCGTTCGGGGCGTGTCGTTTAGGTTAGCTGGGCTGAAAGTCTAGCGATTTCTGCAGAGCGAATATAATCACTGCGTTTAGACATTACCCCAAGCGCAACTGGAGAACCAATTGCCTCTCCGTTTGCCATGTCCATCAGTTGCCTTTGATTCAGAGACAGCGCTCTGAAATATACTTGTGCCAAGTCATGAACTGATACGTTAGCTAATCCAGTGTATAAAGTTTGAGTTGCGGGATACTTCAGACTTATTTCACTCCAAAACTCAGAGTTATCATAGTACGATTCACATGCTTGATTAAACTCAATGTCCGAGTGGACTAGAAATACCAAATATGTGCAGAAGAAAAAGTCCCACGCGCTGTTGGTGAAGTACGAGTTAAATGTGTAAATCCTCTTGAGGATTGCTTCCAAGTCTCGTATTTGACATTTAAATGCTAATGAAAGCGCCTTGAATACAATCTGATGCGCATTTAGTTTTTCACTGAAAATTGACGTCGACGCCGGATCAACTTGATTATTGAATGCAAATGAAGACCTGTTATCGATGTGCTTTGCGAGAATTCTGTACTCGCCGAATGCAGGACATATTTCATCTTTAAGATGGGTAATTATCCAACTATCCAATTGCGTATTATCGAGTCTGAATATTGAATCGAAAAACCTTTTAAGGTAGCGTTTGGATGCGAAGCCAGAACCATATACAGCACAGATTGCATGTGCGAGTTGCTCTGTGTCAGTCGCAATTACAAACCTGCACCCTTCAATGGCAAAAAAATGTTTCACTCGCTCAAGTAGTTCAATGGCATATGTTGGGCGACAGCGATCTAACTCATCGATAAAAATATAAACTGGTTTCCCACCATTTTTTCCACTCACAACTTTAAATAATTCTGCTAGAGATCTCTGAAACTGATCAACGGCGCTTAACGCCTCCTGATTTTTCCCTAATATTTTTTCTACGAATTTTTCTGCTGCTTCAGCTGTTGCTTCACCATCTAGAACATCTAGAAAATCTTCTCCTAGATATTTTTTGGCTGCCGCTTTCATCATCGACGGTGCTATAGCTAAAGCTAGCTCTCCGGCGCGCTTAGTAAACTCTCTAACTTTCTCCTCAACTAATGGCTGAACTCCTCGATGTTCTGCGAGCTGATCGCGAATTACGGACACAAGCGATAGAAGGGGGTCGTCTAAGAAATCATTTTCCCAAGCGTTAAAGTAAACTACCGGCCGAAAATTTTCGTGCAAAAGCTGAAATCGCCAGTTCTTTAAGAAATAAGTTTTGCCTGCACCCCATGGAGAGTCAATGTTAAGTACCCGACAGATATCCTGATCCAAGTAGTTGGAGAGAAATTCTGCACGTCCTTTACGATCGAGAAGATCGTCGCTCCAAGCCATTTTCGTCATAAATTCCCCTATTGTTATTTGGTAATTGGTTGAGCTTCGAGACTAATTTTTCCATTTCAGTATCATCGGTTCGATTCACGCCCCCCCCCCCGTGAGAGCATCATCCAGGTTATGGCCGTATATGCCTCGATTGTTTTAAGTGAATGTGCTCCATTAGCCGATAGCGGTCGTTAGCGCCTTGTCCAGTAGCGAAATCCAAACGATGGGCTATCGTTTGAAATCAACATGCGTTTCAGCCACAAATTTCAAATCAAGCTGAAACAGAATAGGACTCGCGGGCTAGAAAGCTCGATCGTTACCAACGGCTGCTCCATCCACGTCTGCGATAGTAATTACAAAAGGAAGGACTACGACATGTCCAGATGCACAGCGCCAGTACGCGGACATAGCTCAGCGGCAGCGGCCGCTGCTTGCCCAGCATGCCGCTATCGCACCAGCTCTCGATATGGAGGTTATGGCTCGTCCTACTCCTCGTCAGGCAGCAGTGGGAGCAGCTACAGCAATAGTGGCAGCGGTGGTGGCGGTAGGTCCAGCAGCAGTTCAAGACCCCGCTGGTCGAGAGCGGGGTCGTCCGTGCCATACACATCAGCCCAAGTGCAGTCGCTAACCCCAATCCGCGAAACCGTTGAGACGCGAGCAACGCAGCAGCCTGACCTTCGTGACGTCTTCCTGTGCCACGCGTGGGACGATCGGCAGGGGCCAGCCAAAGAGCTGCACGAGCTGCTCGTGGCGGCTGGTGTCAAAGTTTGGTTTAGCGAGAAGGACCTTGGCCTCGGCGTTTCAATGATGCGCGCCATCGACAAGGGCTTAGCGAATTCGCGAATCGGTCTTGTGCTGGTGACCCCCGCGCTGCTGGCCCGTCTGCCCAAAGAGAGTGTCGCCGACAAAGAGCTTTCGGCCCTCCTAGCGGGAAATCAGCTCGTTCCCATAGTGCACAATACGACGTATGAAGCTCTCCGCAATGTAAGCCCCTTGCTCGCCTCCCGAAGCGGCCTGGATACTGCAGAAGATTCAATGACGATAGTCGCAGCAAAAATCGCCGAGCTAGTCGCGCTCTAGCCTTATCGCGCACTCAGGTTCGCCATTCGTTTGCGGCTGTTCGAAAAAGCATGCTCTATCCCTTCGGTCAAACAGACCTGCTTCCGGCAGGCCTGTTCTGCTTCGACTAGGCGTCCGCCTTTGGCCGCTCACTGCCGGTCATGGCCACGCGACTGAGTGGTCAAATCCGTCGCAAATGACCGGTCAGTTCGAATGCAAATGGGTGGGCAAATCCGTGCAATTCCCCAGGAAACGTAGAAACCCCGCAATCGCCGATCCTCAGCCAGCCCCACAGACGACCTCTCCTGAGTGCGCGGTTCTGTAGATAGGCTGCATTTGTTCAGCTTTAAGTAACCCGCATGGGTGCCTATTCGGGTTGTCGACTTTAGAAACTGGTGTAAAAGTTTTAACTAAGCTTTAAAGATTTAGGGATGAAAATTTCTTAATTTTCTTTTAATTTCAATTAGTTGCAGGAGAGCGAAATCCCTAATCGACGGGAATTGCTCCCTAATAGACGGAATCTGGCCCCTCTTAGACGGGGATTGGCCCCTAATAGACAGACTATCCACAGATTGTCGATCCCTAATAGACGGAGCTGTGCCGGTCTAAGCGTTTTGTCCGGAAACTGTCCGTCTAACAATCGAAAAAGGCCCGAAATCCGAACCTTATAGGTACAGATCTACCGTCTATTAGGGACCGGGAGGAACTGGGCGTGCGCTTCTGTGCGTCATGACGAGCTGCGGGCCGCTCTGGCCATATTCTTTCCGAAGGTCGTACTCTGGCAGGTCATTCGCAGCAATGATCTTTTGTAGTTTCTCGGTGAACTTTTTAAGCGTCCCGGTTGAACCACTGCGCTCGTAGATTGTGGCAAAGTTCCATTTAGCCTCTGTGCACCCGGCAGCCCTACGCGCAAGCCGGTAGAGAAATCGACCAATGCCCTGTTTGATCAAGAAATAGTCCGGGTGCAAAGTTAAAACTCCTGGCCGCTTGCCGTCGGCCACGGCTACCTCGCAAAAAATCCACTCCGGCACCTCGATCTCGACAGAGCTAATTCTCTTGGTGTCCGTGCGAGACATGACACGATAACGTGCAATCAGTCCCTCGGCTTCGGTCGTGCGTAACTTGCCTTTCTCACGCACTGTCTTGATAGTCGTACCTCGCAGCCGATCTAGCGCAGCCTCAACCTCTTCAACCTGACGACTGCCGTCACCGCGATGAGCGAATTTGAGGATGTCACTGACGTGCGGCCGAAACACTTTTCCTGGCTTTTCACCCTTTCCTTTTCGATAGCGGTTCATAGCTTCAGTTAGATGGGACACCATCATCAGCACAATATCGTAGTCCCACACTGAGGCCATACCATGGGCCCCTGCGGATACTTCGACGTATCCATCCGGCAAATCGTAGTGGATCATTTCACCGACCCGCTTATCCTTTTTTGACAGGCGGTACACAGCCACGTCCATGATGCTACGGCTGTCGCGGATGCCCAAGTCGTACAATGCCGGGACAAAGAAATCAGACTGCTCGTCGCACTTAGACGATTTGCGCAGCAAGGTCGTCGGGGGTGTTTCAGAAGCTACCAGGCGACACACTTCGTCTGCTACGTGCGACAAGTTAGCGGTGGCATGCTCACAGATCGCACCGGGAACTACTTCGGCCTCTATGCGCGCTTTGCTCCGCCTCCTAAGATCCTCAATGCGATCTAGCAGCCCGCCAGTTACAGCACAGATCGTCTGGGGACCGCCGCTCGTGCTAGTCATAGGGACAGCTCACCCCGCGTCGCATCAAGTCGAGCACAGGCAGCTCAGTCTCAAACACCACCTGCATGCCTTTGGCCACGGATCACCCTCCCATACCCGGACGGAGCGCAGGGCCAGACTGTTTACAAGCATCAATCCACTGCTCGACTTCGCCCAAGTCCCATACAACTTTACGACTACTAAGTGCAATCCGGCGCGGGAACTTCCCCTGCTTCTCGAAGTTGTAAATCGTGCGCTCGCACAATGGAATGATTGCTAGCAATTGCTTCTTGCTAATGAGGACTGTGTTCATTTTCTTCGATTCCTTTTCCACACCAAATCTCGACTCGTCACTTTTCGAGGTTCGATTATTGCTCCCAAATACCGGTACTTTCCAGCTTTAAAATTTCATTTTTATCAATTAAATCAACGACTTACTGTCCGTAAAACGTCTAATACCCGGACAGAAAAGCACACTCAACCTTTTGTATTTATAGGTTTTTTATGCAGTCATTTTTTGAACAGCAACTTGTCCGATAAACGATGGTTTTGCGGACAGAAAAAAGCCCACCGAAGTGAGCATTTCACTAAACATCAGATTGATCACGCCGAACTCAGCACTCACAGGCTTCAAAAATCAGTCTTTTTGACGTGTTTTTTTTAGGGTCCATTCGTCAATCATATCCGCCCAATCCTGTAGCATCGCCATACGCTGCTCGCGGTACTCAGCCTTGTTGTACACGGCCCTCACACCCTTCTGCTCGTGCGCGAGGCACTTCTCAATCCAATCACTGTTGTAGCCAGCCTCGTGTAGCAAAGTGCTCGCTGTTCGTCGAAGGTCATGAGGCCCGAACTTGCTCAGCGGCTTCCCCTCTTTCTGCGCAAGTCGATAAGTGAGAGTCAGCACTTGGTTGATCGTGGCTGCACTCATGGGCAAGTCTGAGTCGTAGCGTGAGGGCAACACGTAGTCTGATCCACCAGCAAAGGTCTTCAGCGCAATGAAGATATCCAGCGCTTGCCTAGACAAGAACACCAAATGGGGATTTCGCCGCTTCATCCGCTCTTTGGGAATGGTCCATAAGGCTTCGCTGAAATTGATCTCGCTCCAGGTCGCGTTGGTCAACTCACTTTTACGCACCATAGTGAGCAACAACAGCTTCGCCGCAGCTCGCACCGATGATGCAGTTCCGATGCGATCCATGTACTGATACATCAAGGCGATTTCGTCAGGGGTCAAAGCCCGGTCGCGTGGCTCGAACTTGGCAATGCTTGCAGGACGCACCAGATCGGCCGGGTTCTCAACCTTCTGGCCACGCTCAATAGCCCAGCGGAAGACCTGTAGCATAATCTCACGGGAATGCACCGCCGTTGCTGGGGCGCCTCGCTCTACGATTGCTTCGGTAAGCGTACGCAGATCCTCATGGGTGATCTCTATTAATTTCTGATTGCCGAATTTCGGCTTGAGCTCACGCTCGTAAACCGAGCGGCGCATGTCACGAGTTGAATCGGCCATCTGATACCCGCGCAACCATTTCTCGGCCCACGCATCAAACGTCTCCGCGCCCTTGATACGAGCCTTGTCGCGGGCTTTCTCCTTGGCAGGTGACTTGCCAGTCGAAACCAGTTTCTTGGCCTCGCCCAAGCGCTCCCGGGCTTCCGCAAGCGTTATACCGCCTACCCCGTAGCGACCGAACGTGACGGTCTCCTGTCGGCCGTTGATGGAGTAGTTGTAGCGAAACGAGATTGATCCCGCAGCCGTGACAGCCACATAAAGTCCATCGCGGTCGTTAACTTTGTAGAGTTTTTCTTTCGGTTTGAGATTACGTAGCTTGGTATCGGTCAGCATCGCGCTCGCGGATTCCGTTCTAAAAATACCATGTTCAGAAAACACCCCAAGACCGCAAGGAAACCCAATGAAACCGGGCGGATGATGAGATTTGATACCATGCTGCCCCCTACAGAGATGACATGGTATCGAACACCGAGCATGGCATTGGGCTCAGTCAATGCCCCGTACCATGCCACATAAACACGGTGCTTGGCGATGCACAGAGCTGCCAGAATTTGCTAGACCCAAAAAGCCGAAAGCCCGCAGTTACGCGGGCTTCAGGGTGTTTCTTGCTAGTTGGTGCCGGTCAGTACCGGACATCCAATCATTCCCACTCAATCGTCGCCGGCGGCTTGCTCGACACGTCATACGTCACGCGCGAGATGCCTTCGATCTCATTGATGATACGGCCGCTGACGGTTTCCAGCAGTTCGTACGGCAGGTGTGCCCAGCGGGCGGTCATGAAGTCGATGGTTTCCACTGCACGCAGGGCCACGACCCAGGCGTAACGACGGCCATCGCCGACCACGCCAACCGACTTGACCGGCTGGAACACCACGAACGCCTGGCTGACTTTGTGGTACCAGTCGGCCTTGCGCAGTTCTTCGATGAAGATATGGTCGGCGCGACGCAGCAGGTCGGCGTATTCCTTCTTCACTTCACCAAGGATACGCACGCCCAGGCCCGGGCCTGGGAAGGGGTGACGGTAGACCATGTCGTACGGCAGGCCCAGTTCCAGGCCCAGGCGACGGACTTCGTCCTTGAACAGTTCGCGCAGCGGTTCGACCAGCTTGAGGTTCATTTCCTCAGGCAG
>Ga0302347_1001324_pt1 | contig 30473 bp, 18 predicted proteins | sample PhyWR1_FD_202178 | JGI IMG/M metagenome (GOLD analysis project Ga0302347, IMG submission 202178) | Leaf surface microbial communities from wheat plants in UC Gill Tract Community Farm, Albany, California, United States - DLSL W.R1 (v2)... | ecosystem: Host-associated > Plants > Phyllosphere >...
GGCCTGGCTGAGCACCTTGTGGGTCAGGCACTTGTCCTGGCACAGGCTCATGCTGATGGCGCTGGTCAGGTCGCTGAGGGACTCGCGGCAACGAATCCGTCGCCCGCCGTGGCTAAGGGTGAACAGACCGACGGCCGCGTCGTCAATCTGCACGTCGATGCCACGTTTATAGGCTTCTTCAACGAGGATGCTGGCATAGGGGTTGAGCCCGACCTCGGGGCCAGGCCCCAGAAACAGCGGCTGGTTGATGCCGTTCTTGCGCTTGATGGCAAAGGTCGACAGGGTGCGAAAGCCCAGTTTGGCGTAGAGGTTCTTGGCCTGGGCATTGTCATGCAGCACCGACAGGTCGAGATAGCTCAGGCCGCGGCTCATAAAGTGCTCGACCAGATGCCGTACCAGCACTTCACCCACTCCCGGGCGTGAACAGAGCGGGTCGACCGCCAGGCACCAGAGGCTGCTGCCGTTTTCAGGGTCGTTGAACGCGGTGTGATGGTTCAAGCCCATGACACTGCCGATCACCGCGCCGCTGTCCTCGTCTTCGGCCATCCAGTACACCGGGCCGCCCTCGTGGCGCGAGGTCAGCAGGGTCGGGTCGATGGGCAGCATGGAGCGTGACAGGTACAGGGTGTTGATCGCGCTCCAGTCCGCCTCGCTTTGTGCGCGGCGGATACGGAAGCCGCGAAACACGCGGGTGGCCTGGCGGTAATCGGTAAACCACAGTCGCAGTGTATCCGAGGGGTCGAGGAACAGTTGTTGCGGCGACTGCGCCAGCACCTGCTGGGGCGCGGCGACATACAGGGCAATATCGCGCTCGCCGGGCTGCTCGTTGAGCAGCTCTTCGGCCAGGGTGGCGGGGTCAGGAAAGGTATGCCCGATCAACAGTCGGCCCCAGCCGCAATGTACGACCACGGGGCAGGCACTCAGTTCGCTGCCGTCTTCGGCAAAGCGGGCTTGCAGGCGCTCGTAAGAAGGCGTCTGGCCACGCAGTAAACGCTGGCTATAAGCCGTAGCGAGGGGTTTCATCGATCAGATTCCTTGTTCGCTCAGCCACAGGTTCAGGGCGGCCAGTTGCCACAGCTTGGAGCCGTTGAGGGGCGTCAGCTGGCTTTGCGGGTTGGTCAGCAACTGGTCAAGCATGGCCGGCTGGAACAGGCCACGATCCTGGCTCGGGTCCAGCAGCAGGTCGCGCACCCAGTTGAGGGTGTTACCCTGCAAGTGCTTGAGCCCCGGCACCGGGAAATAGCCTTTTTTGCGATCGATGACTTCGCTGGGGATCACCAGCCGTGCGGCTTCCTTGAGTACCTGCTTGCCGCCGTCAGGCAATTTGAAGCGCGCCGGAATTCGCGCCGACAGCTCGGCCAGGCGGTAATCCAGAAACGGCGTGCGGGCTTCAAGGCCCCAGGCCATCGTCATGTTGTCCACTCGTTTGACCGGGTCATCCACCAGCATCACGGTGCTGTCCAGGCGCAAGGCCTTGTCCACCCCGGCCTGGGCTCCCGGCTGTGCGAAATGCTCACGCACAAAGTCGCCAGCAGCGTCATTGGCTGTTAGCCATTGTGGCTGGACCGTGGCCTTGTACTCGTCGTAACTGCGGTCGAAAAAGGCTTCGCGGTACGCGGCATAAGGATCGCTGGCGCCGTCCACTTGTGGGTACCAGTGATAGCCGGCAAACAGTTCGTCAGCACCCTGGCCGCTTTGCACCACCTTGCAATGCTTGGCGACCTCGCGGGACAGCAGGTAAAAGGCGATGCAGTCATGGCTGACCATCGGCTCGCTCATGGCGCGAAAGGCCGCAGGCAGTTGCTCGATGATCTCGTGTTCGCCAATGCGCAGTTGGTGATGGCGAGTGCCGTAATGCTTGGCGATCAAATCCGAATACTGGAATTCATCACCGCGCTCGCCGCCTGCGTCCTCAAACCCGATGGAAAAGGTCGACAGGTCCTGTACGCCAACATCCCGCAGCAAGCCCACAAGCAAGCTGGAATCGACACCGCCTGACAGCAGCACGCCGACATCCACCGCTGCGCGCTGGCGGATGGCCACGGCCTCGCGGGTGCTGTCGAGCACGCGGTCGCGCCAGTCTTCCAGGGTCAGGTTGGCTTCATCGGCATGGGGGCCGTAGGGCAGGGTCCACCAGGTTTTCTGCTCGGTATGGCCATTGGCGTCGATGCGCAGCCAGGTGGCGGGTGGCAGTTTCTCAATGCCGGCAATCAGGGTGCGGGGGGCGGGCACCACGGCGTGAAAATTCAGGTAATGGTTGAGGGCCACCGGGTCGAGCATCGGGCTGATATCACCGCCCTTGAGCAGCGCGGGCAGGGTCGAGGCAAAGCGCAGGCGCTCGCCGGTGCGCGACAGGTAGAGCGGTTTGACCCCCAGGCGATCACGGGCGATAAACAGGCGCTGGGCGTCGCGCTCCCAGATGGCGAAAGCAAACATGCCATTGAGCTTGGGCAGCAGCGCCTCGCCCCAGGCGTGATAGCCCTTGAGCAGCACTTCGGTATCGCCGTCGGAATAAAAGCTGTAACCCAGGGTTTCAAGCTCGGCGCGCAGCTCGGGGAAGTTATAGATCGCGCCGTTGAAGGCCAGGGACAATCCCAGCTGGCTGTCGACCATCGGCTGGGCCGAGCCGTCGGACAAATCCATGATTTTCAGGCGACGATGGCCAAGGGCAACCGGCCCCTGGCTGTGAAACCCCCAGGCATCGGGGCCACGAGGTGCAAGGTGGTGGGTGATGCGTTCGATGGCTGCCAGGTCGGCAGGGTGTTGATCAAAACGTAACTCGCCAGCTAATCCGCACATGGTGTGTAAATCCTTGGTATTTCTGCATGTGGTGCTACAGGGATGTGTCAGCGTCTTTGCGGGACGCTTCGTAGCGCTTGGGCCCGGTTTTAAAGGGCGAAACAGCCTTGGGCCGTGTCACCGGCCCGCGCGGTGCGGGGTTATACCCACCCGCATCGCCATAAATGACCGTGTTTTATCGAGTGACCTGTGCCCGGATCGTTCAATAAAAATTACCGATGGTTGTGTTGCGGGCAGGGCACCGGCATTTATCGAGGGGCATATATATCTATGTCACTGCAGCCATGATGCGGCGCTAGGTTAGGCACTCACTGACCTGCAGAAGACCGGATATGGCCCGCCACACCCCCCCGCTGAATGCCCGCGATACCACACTCAGCGACCTTGAGCCGCTGGAACTGGTGCATGGCCATATGCCCAAATGGCTGCTGGGCGCCGATCCGCAGATCATCACCGCGCTGGATGCCTCTATGGCCCACAGCCGCTTCTATCACGGCCTGGTCGGCAAGAAGTTCGGCGAGCTGCACAGTGTCGAGGCTTATTGCGGGGCGTTGCTGGCGGTCGCGGTCATGGGCGAATTCGGGCCGTCACTCAATATCCACAACGATTACCTGGCAGTGGTGCATGTTCACCTGATTACCGACGACACCCTGCTGAGCACCGTTCGGCACTACCTGGTGCGTGACGAACCCAAGACCCTGCTGTGGGCTGCCCTGCAAAATTTTTCGGCCCGGGAGGCCCATGAAGACGGCTTCAACCCGCAGAGCCAGATTCGCCTGGGCGGGCAGGCGGATCATGTCAGCCCGCTCAGGCCCCATCACTTTGCCGCGCTGTGCCGCCGGCTGGATCTGGGGCTCAAGTACCAGCAGTACCTGGAGCATTCTCTGGGTGTTAACGCGTCGGGTACGCCGGGGCCTGCGCACCTTGCTACCCAGGCCAACCTGCGCTGCCTGAAAACCCATGACATGGCGGTCGACGCCCATATCGCCTTCCTGAAGAAAAAAATCAGCCAAACCGCCTACACGACAATCCTTGCCACGCTGACCCGGCCCGAAAGCACCATCCATCCCCCCGGGGTGCAGCTGGATGGCAAGCCGCTGGTGTTCAGCGCGCTGACGATCCTGGGCACGCCGATCGACGGGGTGGTGATTTTTTCCGCGGATACCTTGCTGCTGCATCCCGGCAACCGGCTGATCGCCTATATACCCAATGATCCGCTGGCGCCTTTTTTCGAGTTCAGTTCCTTGCAGGTGTTCACCGATGAATTGAAGCACCGGCTGCTGGACCCGGCCTATGCGAAGTTCTTTGCACAGTTCACGGCCTTGAGCGTGCGCCCGTTGTTTATCCAGAAGCTCCAGGCCCGCCCCGAACACTTGAGCCTGACCGCAAGCACCCAGGCCATGAGTGCAGCGCACTACCTGTGTACCGTGCAGTTGCGCAACATGTTTACCGATGCACAGCTGCTGGCTGTACCGACCGGCGTACTCGACGAACGCGAGCGCGAACAGCGATGGCAGCTGTACAAAACGGCAGGCCTGTTGCTGATCAACGTCGCGGCCCTGTTTGTACCGGTTCTGGGCGACCTGATGCTGGCGGTGGCAATCGGCGACATGCTCAAGGAAGTCTATGAGGGGGTCGAGGACTGGACCCAGGGCGATGTCGACCATGCCCGCGAGCACCTGCTCAATGTCGCCAGGGATCTGGCCGTCAACACTGCCGTTGTAGCCGGGGTGGCTGCCGTGCGGGCTGCAGCCAGGCGCCTGAGTGCGGCCACCCTGGCGCACTTTGAAGGTTTTGAACCCATTAGCCGCGATGACGGCACGGCCCGGTTATGGAACAAAAACCTTGAGTACTATGAGCACGGTGCAGTGGGTGAGCACCGATTTACCGTCGACGGTCAGGGGTTTTTCCGTATCAACGGCAGGCAACATGTGGAAGTGAACGGCAAGCACTATCCCGTCGAGTTCGATGCCGTGCACCGACAGTGGCGCATACCTCATCCGCACCGGCCCCAGGCGTTCAAACCGGCATTGCTGCACAACAACGAAGGCGCCTGGCAACATGCGCATGAGCGGCCGCTGGAGTGGGCCGACAGTGCCACCTTACTGGGGCGCCTGGGGCCTGAAGCCGCAGCGCTTGACGAGCAAACGCTGGAGCAGGTGCGCGAGCTGACCGGTACCCACCCGGATATCATGCGCCGTGTCCATCTGGACAATCTGCCAGCACCACCCTTGTTGAACGTCACCCTCAAGCGCTTTGTGATCGACCACCAGCTCGATACATTTGTCGAGCAGATGAGCAGTGGTCAATACGCCTCCCGGCGTTGGACCGACCTACAGTTGCAGCTGTTGCCCGGGTTGCCGGGCTGGCCTGAGGGCAAGGGGCTTGCTGTCGTCGACGAGACGGGCAATAGCCTGGCGCAATACGGCAGTACTGGGTGGCCGAGCTCCTCGCATATCAACCTGACGGCATCCGTTCTTGAGCAAGGCCAACTGCTGGATGCCGTACTGACCGCCTTGCCCGAAGCCCAGGCCAAAGCGTTGCTGGGCAACGAGCTGGCGGGAGCGCCAGCATCGGCGCGCGCCTTGGCCCGAGAGTTGGGCAACTATGCGCGGGAGCACAAGCGTCAGGTATTCGAGCAACTGTATGCGCGTTTCAACCAGTCCCTGGCACCTGAAGCCAAGGTCATCGAACGGGATTTTCCGGGATTGCCGCGCACGGTGGCGCAGGCTTTGGTCGAGTCGGCCAGCAACCCGCAACTGGAAGACTTGCGTGCGGGCAAGGTGCCCCTGGCCCTGGCCGAGCGGGTGCGGGTGCATCTGCGCGAAGCGCGGTTGAATCGCGCTATCGAAGGGTTTTATCTGGGCTCGCAGGCCAATGATGATGCCGAACGACTGGCCCTGCATTACTTCGAGCAACTGCCCGGTTGGCCTGCCGACAAAGCGCTGGAGATTCGCGAAGGCACGCTGTCCGGTACCTTGATTCATCTGTGGGACGGCGTGCTGACGACGCCGCCGCGAGTGCTGGTCAAGACGTCCCGGGGTTATATGCGCTACAGGCCGCGTGGCGCTGGATACATTCTTGAGCCAGGTGCTCCTGTACCGCTGTCGACGGCGCTTTTCGAGACTTTGAGCGACTTTGAGCGCAATGCAATGGGCTTTGGTTCAAGTCGGGATGCGTCGTCCTTCAACGCGGCCCTGGCCAAACTGGCCAGCAATGCCCGGCAGGAGTCAGCTCAGGTGCTGGGCATGCAGCCGATCAAACCGGGTTTCAAGGCCCCGGTTGTCCTGGCTGACGGGCAAATGGGCTATCCCTTGTGCGGGATGACGTCGGGTACCCACTCCTGGGAGCTGCAGCGCCGTGTGCGCATGATCTACTCCGACTTCGATGATGAGCAGGTCATTGAATACCTTGACGGTCTGGTGGAGCGGGGAGTCGAGCCGCTGCATATCCTGCGTGAACGCAAGCGCGAGAGAAGGGCGCTGCTGACAAGCCTGCAAGCGTGGATTGATGCCACGCCCAGCGATGTGCCGTTGGCGGACGCCATGCACGATTACGCCGAAAACCGCTACCAGGCAGCCGGGCTGATCGAGCGCTGCTGGCGCAAGAGCCCGACCCATATCCCCTGGGCACACAACGAGGACATGCACAGCCTGAGCCTGGATGGTTTCCGCCTGGGCAACTTTCCGGAGCTGCCCGCTGTGGCCGACTTCAGCCATGTGCGGGAGTTGAAACTCAATAATATGAACTGCCGGGATACGGCCAGCAGGTTCCTGGAGCATTTCAGCGGGCTGGTGTCGCTGGAAATGGACAATAACCGCATGGTTCATTTGCCTGCACAGCTTGAGCGCATGCCCAACCTGCGGCGTTTGTCCCTGGCGCGCAACCTGCTGTACCTGAATCCCGGCAATGTTGCCGTGCTCAATACCCTGAGCAAGCTGCAGGTGCTCAACCTCAATGACAATCTGTTGGGCCCCAACCTTGCATTAAGCAATCTGGGTTTCCTGCGCCGGGTCTATCTGCGCCGGACCTGGATCGACCATTGGCCACAGGACTTGATCTCCAGACCGTTCCTGGAGTCTGCGGACCTCAGGGAAAACCGCATCGTCGAGATTCCGGAGCATGTCTATCAGGCCCCCCTTGCCGTGACCCGCAATATCTCCCTGACCGGCAACCCGTTGTCGGCCGCCAGCCGCCTGCGCCTGGCGCGCAATGCCATGCAAGGTGGCAGCAGCATGGGCATCAACAGCGAAGAATTGATGAGTGAAGCGGCAGCGTTCGAGTTCTGGACCGCGGGTATCACCACCCAGGAGCTGCGTCGAAGGGAGCTACTGTGGAACAGCTTGCGGGCCGATGCGGCCTCGGAAGACTTTTTCACCGTGCTCAGTCGTCTCACTGCCACGGCAGATGCCCGCGAAGTGCGTCAGGACCTGAGTCGGCGGGTCTGGGAGATGATCGAGGCGGCCAATGACAGCTCGGTATTACGCCGCGATGTGCTGGACATAGCCGCTTCACCGCGCAGCTGTACCGACAGTGTTGCCTTCACGTTCAGTGAGATGGAGGTGCAAATGGAGCTGGCGGGCCTCTCCCAGGAGGGCTCGCAGCAAAAGCACCAGTTGCTGGGGCTGGGCAAGGGGCTGTTCAGGCTCGACAAGGTCGCCAGGATCGCCCATGAACACTATCTGTTGCGCCTGGCACAGGCCGGCCCGTTGCCTGATGAGCTGGAAATACACCTGGCTTACCGGATTGGCCTGGCGCGGGCCCTGGAGCTGCCGGGGCAACCTGAAAGCATGGTGTTCAAATCCCTGGCCGGGGTCACCCGGGAGGACCTGGATATCGCCCGGCTTGAGGTCGAGCGGGCCGAGAAAACCGCGGCCCTGAATATCTTTATCAGCACCCGCCAGTTTTGGCGCGAATACCTGATCCGCACTAACAGGCCGCAATACAGCGCCTTGACCGAGCCGTACTTCGAGGCCCTCAGCGAGTTGTTGACGCGTTCGCCGGAAATGAACAGCGAGCGCTACCTGCGTGAGGTCGGTGAAGTCCGTCAGCGCATGGATGCTGCGGTCGATGTCTGGAGCCTGCAAATGACCGAGTCACTGCTGGCACCCAGGGCTTCGCAAGACTCTCCCACTACAGCCCTTTGATCAGTGCGCGCAGGGCAAACCGGTTGGGCAGGCAGGCCTCGGCGACAGCTCTGGGCACGGGCAGGGGCTCATCGCTGATCCAGGCGGCCAGCAGCTCGCCGGACAGTGGCGCGGTAATCAAACCGCGGGAGCCATGGCCGCTGTTGACGTACAAACCGTCGAGCCACGGGCAGGCCGTGTCGGGGACTTGCCGGGCATCCTTGCGCAACACGCTATAGGCGCTGGCGAATTGTTCCGGGTCCGCCAGCGGGCCGACGATGGGCAAGTAATCCGGGCTGGTGCAACGGAACGCGGCCCAGCCCTGGAGGGTGTGCGGGTCGAGCTGCTCGTCACCGAGGCGATGGGCCAGATCCGGGGATATTTCCTGCAGAAGATCAAGGTTGCCCTGATGGCCTTCGGGGGTGGTGGTCAGGTCTTCGTTATGGAAGTCGAAGCTGGCGCCCAGGGTATGTTCCCCCAATCGACCGGGGGCAACATAGCCTTCGGCACAGACCACGGTTTTCAGCACGGCGCTGTCTGGTGTTTGCGCCAGCTGGGTGATTTGCCCGCGAATGCGCTTGAGCGGCAAGCCGCTGCTGGCCGGGAAGCGTTTGACCTCGGCTGCACCCGCCAGGATCACCACCGGCGCGCTGGCCAGTAGCCGATCCTCGTGGCATGCCTGCCACTGGTCGTCGACCTTGTGCAGTTGCACCACATCACTGTGGGTCAGGACCTGAACATTGGGGTGCAGGGTCTGGTAGTGGCACAGCGCAGGGGGATGTACCCAACCGCCTTCGGGGTAGAACAGCCCGCCGTGGGCCAGCTCGATCCCGGCCAGGGCTTGTGCCTGGGGCTGGTCGAGCAGATGCACCAGTGCCGGGGGAAATGCCGCCGCCAGTTGCGCCTGACGCTGAGCTTCCTTGGCATCGAAACCCAGTTGCAGCACGCCGCAATCATCCCAGTCGCGCCCGCGTTGCAGGTGTTCCAGCAGGCGACGGGTATAGCCGAAGCCACTGACAATCATCTGCGACAAGGTCGTACCGTGGGCAGAGAGTTTGAGATAGAGAATGCCCTGGGGGTTGCCTGAAGCCTCCTTGGCCAGCCGCTCATGGCGCTCCAGTAATACTACCTGCCAGCCGCGCCGGGCCAGGCTGTTGGCGCTGGCGCAACCCGACAGGCCGCCGCCGATCACCAGAGCCTTGCGCTGGCCTTCGACCCGGGGCGGGCGGGCAAACCAGGGTTTGACCGTGGGGGGTACTGACTGGTTTTCCGGCAAGCCGACAAAGGTGCCGCGCAGGATCTCCCATTTGTGGCCGATGCCCGGCGTGCGGCGCATCTTGAACCCGGCCTCGTTCAACGCCCGGCGCACCCAGCCGGTACTGGTGAAGGTGCTGATCGTCGACCCGGGCGCGGCAAGGCGCGCCAGCTGCGCGAACAGTTCGGGTGTCCACATGTCGGGGTTTTTCGCCGGGGCAAAGCCGTCGAGAAACCAGGCATCGATTTTGCCGTCGAGCTGCGGCAATTGCTCCAGGGCATCCCCGATCAATAACGTGAGCGTGACTCGGCCATCGGCCAGGGTCAGGGTCTGGAAACCCGGGTGGATTGCAAAATAGGCGGCCAGCAATTGCTCGCTGAGCGGCGCCAGTTCTGGCCACAGCGCCAGCGCGCGCTGCAGGTCATCACGGGTGAGCGGGTATTTCTCGACACTGATGAAGTGCAGGCGGGCCTCGGGGTGTGCGTGTTGTTCGAACAACTGCCAGGCGCATAAAAAATTCAAGCCGGTGCCGAAGCCGGTTTCGCCAATCACCAGTTGGGTATTGGCCGCCAACGCGGCGAAGCGCTCTGCGAGGGCGTTCTGTTGAATAAAAACATAACGGGTTTCATCAAGGCCCGACTTGTCTGAAAAGTACACGTCGTCAAACACCCGCGAATGGGGGCGGCCCTGGTCATCCCAGTCAATCTGGGCATTGGCAGTTTCAGTAATCATGTGCGGCTCGGCAACGGCAAGGCCGCCATTCTAGCCGATCGCTCAGGCCGGGACTGATCCATGACAGGTTTGCGTGGTTTCTTGCTACATAAAACAGAGCAATCCGCTAGGCTTGTGACATCTTGCCAGGGAGCTTTCCATGTTCGAATCCGCAGAAATCGGTCATGTCATCGATAAAGAAACCTACGACAGAGAAGCTCCCGCCCTGCGTGAAGCCTTGCTTGAAGCCCAGTACGAACTGCAGCAGCAAAAGCGCTCTGCGGTCATTGTGCTGATCAATGGCATAGAGGGTGCCGGCAAGGGCGAGACGGTCAAGCTGCTCAGTGAGTGGATGGACCCGCGGCTGATCGAGGTACGCACTTTTGACAGCCAGACCGATGAGGAACTGGCCCACCCGCCTGCCTGGCGCTACTGGCGTCAGCTGCCGGCCAAGGGCCGCATGGGCGTGTTTTTTGGCAACTGGTACAGCCAGATGCTCCAGGGCCGGGTTCACGGCCTGTTCAAGAATGCCGTCCTGGACCAGGCAATCGCCGGTGCGGAGCGCCTGGAAAAAATGCTCTGCAATGAAGGCGCGGTGATCTTCAAGTTCTGGTTTCACCTGTCCAAAAAACAAATGAAGGAACGCCTGCAAACCCTCAAGGACGATCCGCTGCACAGCTGGCGCATCAGCCCGCTGGACTGGCAGCAATCGAAAACCTACGACAAGTTCGTGCGCTACGGCGAGCGGGCCATCCGCCGTACCAGCCGCGATTATGCGCCGTGGAATATTGTCGAGGGCATGGACCCGTATTACCGTAGCCTGACCGTCGGCAGGATTCTGCTCGACGGTCTGCAAGCCGCGTTGCAAACCGCCAAGGTCGCTGCCCGGCCGGCCGGGGTGCCGCCCTTGCCGGACAAACAGGGCGAGCTGACCCTGCTCGACTGCCTGGACATGACCCAGCACCTTGAAAAGGACGATTACCAGGAACAGTTGATAACCGAGCAAGCGCGCTTGTCGGGGTTGATGCGTGACAAACGCATGCGCCGCCACTCGCTGATTGCCGTGTTTGAGGGCAACGATGCGGCCGGCAAGGGCGGCTCGATCCGCCGCGTGGCCGCTGCGCTCGACCCGCGCCAGTACAGCATCGTGCCGATTGCCGCGCCTTCGGAAGATGAGCGGGCGCAACCCTATCTGTGGCGTTTCTGGCGTCAGGTGCCGGCACGGGGCAAGTTCACCATTTTTGACCGTTCCTGGTACGGCCGGGTGCTGGTAGAGCGGGTCGAGGGGTTTTGCACCCCGGCGGACTGGATGCGCGCCTACGGCGAGATCAATGATTTCGAAGAACAGCTCACGGCGGCTGGCGCAATTGTGGTCAAGTTCTGGTTGGCCATCGACAAGGACACCCAGCTTGAACGCTTCCAGGAGCGTGAAGAAATCCCGTTCAAACGCTTTAAAATTACCGAGGAAGATTGGCGCAATCGCGAAAAATGGGACCTTTATCGCACGGCGGTTTGCGACATGGTTGACCGCACAAGCACCGAAATCTCGCCCTGGACCCTGGTGGAAGCCAACGACAAGCGCTGGGCGCGGGTCAAGGTACTGCGCACCATCAACGAGGCCCTGGAAGCGGCCTTTGCCAAGCGCGACAAGCACGACAAGAAGCTCAAGAACGACAAAAAGCCCAAGAAAAAATAGCGCCCAGCGCGCGGTATATATCTACCGCAGATGCCTGCCGCGTTTCTGTTCAGATCAGGTGACTTAAGGTCACCTGGGATGAACGCGCTTATGACTGCAACCTCGCATACCCTTGAAGCTGACGACTATGTCTCATTCGGCAGCCTGTCCCCCCATTTGCCAGGCATGCTGCGCGAACGAAAAGTCGCGCGTTATGAGGCGAGCCTTTTGGCTTTCCTTGGCGATGAAACCCAGCTGCCGGGCCGATTGAGCGTTTACCGGGAGGCCCATGAGCAGCTGCAAACCCATCTGGCGGGCAGCCTGAAAGCAACGGATGCCCTGGTCGCCGGGCCACGGGTTTTGACCGCCGACTTCTGGACACGGCTGGACGCCGAGGGCCTGAGCCTGTTGCAGCGCTTGTCGGCGAGCAGATCGGGAGCGCTATTGGCCGAAGCGCAATTGCAAGTCCATGAAGGCCGTTTGTCCGCGCAGAGTTACGAGCTGCTCAAGGAAGTGGTCAGTGAGCCTTGGTCCGCGCTTCGCGGTGACAGCACAGTGCGCGTGTGCGATGTATCGCTGGGCAATACGCAGCGTTCCTACCTGCTGCTGGGGGCGATGGTGATGACCCGCCAAGCGGCGCTTGACGATCATCAGGCTGATGAACTGGTGTACCTGTTTGTACCGGGGCTGGCGGGCGGTTTGCACGCCTTTGGTTCGGTGGCCCAACTCAAGGTCGCGTTGGCCCGCAGCGTGCGGGCCGACCCGGACGGGTTCTGGCTTGGCCATGTGTCGCTCAAAAGCCGTGCCGGCGCACGGGCCGCGATCAGCGCTGAGGCTGAAGACAACCCGGTGATTCTGCGTGTTCTGGATGGCCACGCGTTCAATCTGGGAGTTGAAGATCAGATCGCCAGCTATCAGGAAATCACCGCACTTTTGGCAGGGGGTCAATGGTTGTATGACCAGTCGACGCCAGAGCAGTCCCTTGAGCGCTTGCGCCTGGAAACCGCGCACAACCTGATGGCGCCTGGCAATGAGGCTCGTGTGCAAGCCATTGATCAGGTGGCAGAACAATTGCGCACGGCTCGGGCCACCCGGCAATTGCCAGACTGGTTGCTGCAGCTGCCGGCCGAAGCCCGTAACGGATATGCCAGGGGCTTGATGACCTACGCGCGCAATGCCGCCTGGCTGGAACAGGACCTGGCCCACAGCCTGCCTTCATTCGAAGTGTTTACTCGCGATAACCTGGCCGACCGCCTCAAGGCCGACCTCAAACGCACCATCAATCCTGACGCAGTCAAGGTCGACATGCCTGATAGCGTGACTGTTGAGGTGGTGCAGACCGGGGACAGGCCCGAGCGCCCGCATCTGGCGGGGGATATCTCGGAAAGCATCGCGATCACCGATTTTTCGACGCGCGATGACGTCAGCCTCAGCCGCCACACCATCAGCCTCTCGGCCCTGGCCCGACACAATATCGATGTCGAAGATGAGCAGCAGATGCTGCGCCTCAAGCACAGCCATTTCACGCTCGATGGCCTGGACACCCAGGCACTGGGCATCGACCTTGAGTACCTGCTCAAGACCCTTCCTGAGCTGGATGTGGCAACGCACTACAACGTCAGGATCACCGACGCTTTTTTAGGCCGCACGCCGGCGGGCAGCCAGCCAGGAGCACCCGATATTGCCAGGCGCCTGGCGGTGTTCCGGCAGGCCATCAACCTTGAGGCCTGGGCTGCCCGACAGCAGGGCCACCTGTCTGAAGCGGGGCTAAGGCTGCTGCAGGCCGCCACCAGCGCCAGCAATGGCAAACAACCAACCAGCGGCGAATTCGACATTGAGTATCGCTATACCTTGTTGCGTTCACCGATCCGCGGTGATGGTTCCTACACTGAGCAAGGGCTGACAGGCTTGTCGGTGGTGCATGACAAAACGTCGGAACTGTCGCTGATGTATTTACCGGGTGCACCGGGTAATCAGAAATTTGTTGAGGACATCAGCCTGCAAGGGCTCAGGTCGCGGCTGGCCAACCTTGTGCTGCTTGACCGAAGCCTGCTCGACTATCTGGCGCATAGCACCAGCGCAGGTTCTGACCCGGCGCGCAATGTGCAGAACATCAATGCCATCTTGCGCAGCGGAGACCACGGGTTCCTGGTAATAGACCCGGTCAGGGCGCCGCACCTGACCCTGACGGACATGCAGTACATGGCCCGCATGGGCAAGCTCAGGGAGCAGGTCGACATCGCCTCCAGAACCGCCCTGGAAATCCAGCGCCGTCAGCTGGAGCGCAGTGCGGAGCGTGAGCTGGGCTATGTGAAACTCGGCTTGTCGGTACTTCCGGGGATTGGAACGGCCATCGCTGCCTATGACGGCTGGCATGACGCCAATGCGGCGGTGGACGCCTTTGCCCGGGGGGATTACAAGGCTGGCGCCAGCCTTTTGTTTTCTGCCACGCTCAATCTGGGCGAAGTGATCCTCACGCTGGCACCACTGGTGGTCAAGCCGGGGGCTGCGGGTACAGTACTGGGCCATGTGGAGCAGGTGCTTGGCCAGGCCGGATCCACCCTGTATGACGTGGGGCGGCGAGCCAGCAAGGCCTTGCAGAAAAAACGCCTGGGCAACTGGTTGCCTTCGATCAATACGGGCAAGTCCTGGCAGAGCAAGGCGTTCGAGGGCTATGAGGTCAATGTCCGGCTTTACGATGCTGTACGGCTTACGGGCAAAAACGAAAATGTCTTCCTGCTCAACCAGCGCATGTATATCCAGGTCAATGACAAGGTGTATGAGGTGTACCGTCGTGCGGGTGAGCAGACCTTGCGCTTGAAGGCCCGCCCGCCGAAAAACTATGAGCCTCCCGTTCGGCAAAATGCCCGGGGGGAGTGGGAGTATCATCTCGACGTGGGGGGCAAGGGCGGTTCACCCTTTTCTGAGCTGGACGAGGTGATTGTCGATTCGACGCCGGTCACCTCCACGCGCAAGGTCCCGGCCGGTTACGATGTGCCGCCGCAGATTGCCCCGGCACCGCTTCCTGCCGTGCGGCCGCAGGGCATTGAGTCGATGGACCGGGTGGTGATTGGCCAGCGCGATTTGTTTATCTCACGGGAACTGGACGAAGCGGGCGGCTATGGGATTTTCCGCATAGACCCTGCTGATCCGGCCAGGTTGCAAGCCCAGGGCACTCTGACTGCAGAAGGCGTCTACCGGCTCGTTGATCAGCCCGGCTCTGCAGTTGGCGGAATATTTGAAGAAGTTGCTGAAGACTTTGTCCTGATGGACAACAAGTTTTATCGGGTCCGGCTCGACACCGATCAGTTGTCCTGGAAGGTCGTGGGCAAGGCAGGCGATGGAAGAAGCGCGTTATTTATCGAAGCTGACGGCGTGTTCGACCCTGTCACTCAGCGGGTGGTCATCGGCAACTGGCACCTGACCCCTCAACTGGGTGATCACCCTCGTCTGGAGACGCTTGTGCGCCAGGCCTTTGATTTGCCTGCAAGCGGTCATGAGTATGAAGTACATACCTTCTTGCGCAACTACACGCGCCAGATCGTCAAGTCAGTGGATCCCCAAGTCATGCGTGCACCTGATGTGCTCGAGCTGGAACGACTGTGCGAGCAGAGTTTGCACAGGCAGCAGTTTCCCATAGGACGACTGGATGAAGCTCTGACGAGCATGGCAAACAAGCAGCCCCTGCCGATCTGGGCGCCTGTATATGATGAGCTCCAGGGTTTGCGCACGGTGCTGCCGACGCCATCAGGGAGAATTTACAATATGGAGGTTGCGCGGCAACTGAACAAACATATGTTGATTCGTACAATGGATGTCGAGGTCATGGCTCTGCTGGACAGTTACGCAGCATTGCGCAGTGGTGTTATCGCGACCCATGCCATGCGAACCACGCTGTCGAAAAAGATCTTGCAATTGGTCATGAGAAATCGTGGATATACGCGCCTTGAGGGTGGCAGGTACAGGCGTGGTTCCATCGGTTTTGGCATGGTTTTCAGGGGTCCCAATGGCGATGTGTACCTGATGGAAATCAGGCATCTGCAGCCCACAGGCAGTTCGTGGGGCAAAATAACCTTTGAGCGCAGCTCGTCCGGCAGCTCGATAATGATGTCTGATGACTGGGTGGAAATCGTAGCCCAACGCTCAATCACCGAGGTGCCTTTCAACCCCGCCGCCGTTGCGGTTCTTCAAGCCAAGGCCGATGGTCGGTTGTTCAAGCTGATTGGTACCATCACGCCTGACAGGGGCGTGATGGTATTCAAGATTGCAGGCCCTGCCGGCGTTCCAAGCCCGGTCGTGCAGGCCCTTTAGCCGTGTTTGCCGGTGCCCAGCATGTTTTCGGGGCGTACCCACTGGTCAAACTCCGCATCGGTCAGGTAGCCCAGATCCAGGGCCGCCTCACGCAGGGTCAAACCTTCTGCGTAGGCCTTCTTGGCGATTTCGGCAGACTTGTCATAGCCGATATGCGGGTTGAGTGCGGTCACCAGCATCAGGCCGCGCTCCAGGTGCTCGGCCATTTTGGCGGCGTCCACCTCAAGGCCGGTCACGCAGTGTTTCTGGAAGTTGCTGCAGCCGTCCCCCAGCAACTGGATCGACTGCAGCAGGTTGTGAATGATCACCGGTTTGTAGACGTTCAGTTGCAGATGCCCCTGGCTGGCGGCAAAACCGATGGCGACGTCATTGCCCATGACCTGGCATGCCAGCATGGACAATGCTTCGCACTGGGTCGGGTTGACCTTGCCCGGCATGATCGAGCTGCCCGGTTCATTGGCGGGCAGTTTGATTTCCGCGAGCCCGGCGCGAGGGCCGGAGCCCAGCAGGCGAAAGTCATTGGCCAGTTTCATCAGGGTCACGGCCAGGGTCTTGAGGGCGCCCGACAAGGTGGTGAGGGGTTCGTGGCCGGCCAGTGCGGCAAACTTGTTCGGTGCGGTCACAAATGGCAAACCCGACAGCGCCGCCAGCTCCGCGGCAATCGCTTCGGCAAAGCCGTGGGGTGCATTGAGCCCGGTGCCCACTGCAGTGCCGCCCTGGGCCAGCTCGCAAACTGCCGGCAAGGACGAGCGAATGGCCCGTTCGGCGTAGTCCAGTTGCGCGATATACGCCGACAGTTCCTGGCCGAAGGTGATCGGTGTGGCATCCATCATATGGGTGCGCCCGGTCTTGACCAGTTTCATGTGCCGGGCCGACAGCTCGGCCAGGCCACCGGCCAACTCGCTGATGGCAGGCAGCAAATGATTGTGCACGGCCTTCGCGGCGGCGATATGCATGGCGGTGGGGAAGCAGTCGTTGGAGCTTTGCGAACGGTTGACATGGTCATTGGGGTGGACCGGCGATTTACCGCCGCGGCCCTTGCCCGCCAGTTCGTTGGCGCGGCCGGCGATCACTTCGTTGGCGTTCATGTTGCTCTGCGTGCCGCTGCCGGTTTGCCATACCACCAGGGGGAACTGGTCGTCGTGTTCGCCGTCGAGCACTTCATCGGCGGCCTGTTCGATCAAACGGGCGATATCGGCAGGCAATTCACCGTTGCGGTCATTGACCCGCGCGGCGGCTTTTTTGATCAAGACCAGGGCATGCAGGACCGCCAGCGGCATTTTTTCGTTGCCGATGGCAAAGTTGATCAGTGAACGCTGTGTCTGCGCCCCCCAATAGGCCTCATCGGCCACGCTCACTTCACCCAGGCTGTCGGTTTCGATACGGCTCATCGTCTCTTTCTCCTCAAGGTCTGACCAGACAGCTTAGGCGCTGATTGAGGGCAGGGGTTCAATCTTGTGTTTTGGTCGCTTTTGGTCGGCTGATGAGAACGTCTATCAGTCTCGGGGTTGAGTGACAGACTTTATTAGGCGCAGAATGGCCGCCCTTGGGGTTGAACCTCGCTTGCTAGAAAAGGAAACTCGATGACCCGTCTTCGCGCCATCTGTACAGCGGTTGCTCTGGTTTGCGCCAGCGGCCAGGTTTTCGCCGACGCAGCCAGCCACGCTGCCAGTGCTGAAACGTTCCTGAAACTGGCACATGCCGATAAGCTGGGTACTCCGGTGTATATGCAAGTGCAGCAAATGTTCGCTCAGCGTTTTGAGCAAACCAAAGCACCCGCCGCCAAGAAAGCCTTGTTGGAAACCTACCAGGCCAAGGCCAACACCGCTCTGGACCAAGCTATTGGCTGGAACAAGCTGAAGCCGGACATGGTCAAGCTGTACACCACCAACTTCACCGAGTCCGAGCTCAAGGACCTGGTAGCGTTCTACCAGTCGCCACTGGGCAAGAAAGTGCTGGAAAAAATGCCGCAACTGACCCAGCAATCGGCGCAAATGACCCAGGCCAAGCTGGAAAGCGCAGTGCCGGTCGTCAACAAACTGTTGGCCGACATGACTGCAGAGCTGGAGCCGGCAGCGGCACCGGCCAAGAAGAAGTAAGCGGAGCCTGAAATGAGCATGCAACAGCGTATTGAAACGGCGCTAGGCGCTTTGCAACCCGAGCACTTGAGCGTGCTTGATGAAAGCCATATGCACAGTCGCGGGTTGCAGACCCACTTCAAGGCCGTGGTGGTCAGCGAGCAGTTCGCCGGGCTCAACAGCGTCAAGCGTCATCAAAAGGTCTACGCCACTCTGGGTGACCTGATGGGCGAGTTCCATGCGCTGGCGTTGCATACCTATACGCCTGAGGAATGGGCGAAAATCGGCACGGCCCCGGCATCGCCGACCTGTGCTGGCGGTGGGCACTGAGTTAGCGCAGTCAGCTGGCTTTTTGTTAGAATCCGCAACGCGCTGATCAGTCAGCGCGTTTTTTTTTGTGCCCGGTTCACCCTTTGCGAGGGTAGCCACCTGGAGAGAAACACGATGACCGCACCAATTGTTGTTGCTGCACTGTACAAATTCGTCACCCTTGAAGATTACGTCGAGCTGCGAGAGCCGCTGCTCAAGGCCATGGTCGACAACGGTATCAAGGGCACCCTGCTGATTGCCGAAGAAGGCATCAATGGCACGGTTTCCGGTAGCCGCGAGGGCATTGACGGGCTGATGGCCTGGCTCAAGACCGATCCGCGCATGGTCGATATCGACCATAAAGAATCCTACTGCGATGACCAGCCGTTCTATCGGACCAAGGTCAAGCTCAAGAAAGAAATCGTGACCCTCGGCGTTGAAGGCGTAGACCCGAACAAGAAAGTCGGGACCTATGTCGACCCCGAGAACTGGAACGCGCTGATAAGCGATCCAGAGGTGTTGTTGATCGATACCCGCAACGATTACGAAGTGTCGATCGGTACCTTTGAAGGCGCCATTGACCCGAAAACCACCAGCTTTCGCGAATTTCCTGACTACATCAAAGCCAATTTCGACCCGGCCAAGCACAAGAAAGTCGCGATGTTCTGCACCGGCGGCATTCGTTGCGAGAAAGCGTCGAGCTATATGCTCAGCCAGGGTTTCGACGAGGTTTACCACCTTAAAGGCGGGATCCTGAAGTACCTCGAAGAGGTGCCACAGGAAGAAACCAAGTGGCAGGGCGACTGCTTTGTGTTCGATAACCGTGTCACCGTGCGCCATGACCTGACTGCTGGCGAGTACGACCAGTGCCATGCCTGCCGCACGCCAATCAGCATCGCTGACCGTGAGTCCGAGCATTATCAGCCTGGCATCAGCTGCCCGCATTGCTGGGACACGCTGAGCGAAAAAACCCGTCGCAGCGCCATCGACCGGCAAAAGCAGATCGATCTTGCCAAGGAGCGTAACCAGCCGCACCCGATTGGCCACAATTACCGTAAAGCTGCCGAGGCCTGATATGACAGCGCGCCTGCTCTATGTGATGGACCCGATGTGCTCCTGGTGCTGGGGCTTTTCGCCCATCGCCGAGGCGCTGGTTGAGCAGGCGCAGGCCGCAGGCGTTGAGCTGCACCTGGTGGTGGGCGGTTTGCGTACCGGCAGTGGTTCGGCGCTTGAGCCGGCGACGCGGCGCTATATTCTTGAGCACTGGCAGGCGGTCACCGAGGCCACCGGGCAACCCTTCACCTTCGAAGGGGCCTTGCCCGAAGGTTTTGTGTATGACACCGAGCCTGCCTGCCGGGCCGTTGTCGCCGCCCGTAGCCTTGCCCCGGATTGCGCCTGGAAACTGGTCAAGCTGATACAGCAGGCGTTTTATGTGCAAGGCCGCGATGTGACCCAAGCCAGTGTGCTGGTTGAGCTGGCCGAAACTGCTGGTGTACCGCGTATCGAATTTGCTGCCGCGTTTGACTCGGCCGAGCAGCATGCGGCGACAGCGGCGGATATTACCTGGGTGCAGGATCTGGGCATTGCCGGCTTCCCGACCTTGCTCGCCGAGCGCAATGGCCAGCTGGCGCTGCTGACCAACGGCTATCAGCCCCTTGCACCCCTGTCTGACTTGCTCGCCCGCTGGCTTGAACGCGCTGCGCGTGTTTGATCCTTCGGCTGTGCCGCCTGTATCCCCGGTGCCCGATCGCCTGACCTGGGGTGAGATCCGTCGCCTGGCCCTGCGCCATAAAAAAGCCCTGTGGATCGCCAACGGCGTGGCCGTGCTGGCGACCCTGTGCAGCGTGCCCATCCCCTTGCTGCTGCCCTTGCTGGTGGATGAGGTGCTGCTGGGCAACGGTGATGCAGCGCTGAAAGTCATGAACCACTGGCTACCGACCGCCTGGCACAGTGCTGCTGGCTATATCGGCCTGATGCTGGTGGTGACCTTGTTGCTGCGCTGCGGCGCGTTGCTGTTCAACGTGCTGCAGGCGCGGTTGTTTTCGCGTCTGGCCAAGGACATCGTGTTTCGTATCCGCCTGCGCCTGATCGAACGCCTCAAGCGCATTTCACTGTCCGAGTACGAGAGCCTGGGGAGTGGCACGGTGACTACCCATCTGGTGACCGACCTCGATACGCTCGACAAGTTTGTTGGCGAAACCCTGAGCCGGTTCCTGGTGGCGGTGCTGACGCTGGTGGGCACCTCGGCAATCTTGCTGTGGATGCACTGGCAACTGGCACTGTTGATTTTGCTGTTCAACCCGCTGGTGATCTACGCCACGGTGCAGTTGGGCAAGCGGGTCAAACACCTGAAAAAACTTGAAAATGACAGCACGGCGCGCTTTACCCAGGCCCTGACCGAGACCCTGGACTCGATCCAGGAAGTGCGTGCCGGCAACCGCCAGGGCTTTTTCCTCGGGCGCCTGGGGTTGCGGGCGCGGGAAGTGCGGGACTTTGCCGTGGCGTCACAGTGGAAGAGCGATGCTTCCAATCGTGCCAGCGGCTTGTTGTTCCAGTTCGGTATCGACATCTTTCGCGCTGCGGCGATGTTGACGGTGTTGTTTTCGGACCTGTCGATCGGGCAGATGCTCGCCGTGTTCAGTTACCTGTGGTTCATGATCGGCCCGGTCGAGCAATTGCTCAATTTGCAATATGCCTACTATGCCGCCGATGGTGCGGTTACCCGCATCAACCAACTGCTGGCACGCAGCGACGAGCCGCAATACCCCGGTGGTGCCAACCCGTTTACGGGGCGACAGACGGTCGGTATCGAAGTTCGCGACCTGAGCTTCAGCTATGGCGATGAAAAGGTGCTCGATCACCTCAACCTGACCATTGCCCCGGGTGAGAAGGTGGCCATAGTCGGCACCAGCGGCGGCGGCAAAAGCACCCTGGTGCAATTGCTGCTGGGCTTGTACACGCCGCAGTCGGGCAGCATCCATTTTGCCGGCGCGAGCCAGCCCGAGATCGGCCTGCAAACCATCCGCGAGCATGTGGCGGTGGTGTTGCAGCACCCGGCGCTGTTCAACGACACCGTGCGTGCCAACCTGACCATGGGCCGTGAGCGAACCGATGACGCGTGCTGGCAGGCCCTGCAAATCGCCCAGCTCGATGGCACCATCGCGGCGCTGCCCCAGGGCCTGGACAGCATCGTGGGGCGCTCGGGGGTGCGCTTGTCCGGTGGTCAGCGTCAGCGCCTGGCGATTGCGCGCATGGTCCTGGCCGAACCCAAGGTCGTGATCCTCGACGAGGCCACCAGTGCCCTGGATGCCGCCACCGAATACAACCTGCATCACGCTTTGGGTAAATTCTTGAGCGGGCGAACAACTTTAATCATTGCCCATCGCTTGTCTGCGGTAAAACAGGCAGACCGGGTGCTGGTGTTTGATGGTGGCCGTATTGCCGAAGACGGCGATCACCAGCAGTTGATTGCAGAGGGCGGGCTATACGCAAGGCTCTACGGGCACTTGCAACAAACCTGAGGTGGGGAGTTGTCTTTGCGGGCCTTTTGAAAATTTTGGGCAATACGCATTGCTCAAATCTTTGAAAATTGGCCTAGGCTGAACTGTAGTGAGATTTTCTCTCTGGTTTTCATTTGACTCCATGAAGCAAAGGGAACTCATGAAATCTAAACGCCCCCTTGGTACACCACGCTTATTGGGCATTGTTTGGCCTTTTATTGCGGTCGTGCTGTTCCAGGCGTTATTGGGGTGTGTGAGTTTGTATATGCTTTCAGCCGTGCGCAGTTATGTGGGCGGCGAGAGTTTATGGTCCAAGGGTCAGAAGGACGCCATCTACTTTCTCTACCTGTATTCCGATACCCATGACCCGGTGTATTACGAAAAATATAAACAGGCCATCAGTGTCCCCCGGGGTGACCACAAGTTGCGCCTGGCGATGGATGAATCACCGCCCAATGAAGTTGCAGCCCGCGAAGGCATCCTGCAGGGCGGCAACAGTGCCGAGGATGCCTCAAGCATTATCTGGTTCTATCGCTACTTCCGTCATGTCAGTTATATGGAAACTGCCATTGAGAAGTGGGCAATAGGTGATGCCTACCTGGTCAAGCTCGACAATCTGGCCGAGGAGATGCATCGGGCCATTATTTCCGGAAAGGCCACAGCGACGGATTCCCAGCGCTGGGAAGACAAAATTTTCGCCATCAATGAGGGCATTGCACCTTCCGCCAAGGCCTTCAGCGATGCCCTGGGTGAAGGCTCGCGCTTTATCTGGCGGTTGCTGGTGGTCATCAACCTGGCCACGGCGCTGGCGCTGATCCTGCTGGTGCTCAAGCGTACGCATAAAGTGCTCAAGCAGAGTCGTGCCTTTGCCGAGGCGCTGCAACTGGAGAAGGAGCGGGCGCAAGTCACCCTGGCGTCGATTGGCGATGGCGTTATCACCACCGACGTCAAAGGCGCGATTGCCTACATGAACCCCGCGGCCGAGCAATTGACCCAGTGGAAGGCCGAGCAGGCGCAGGGCGTGACCCTGGCGGCGTTGTTCAAACTGCTCGACGACAATGATCAGGACGAAGGCCCCGGGCTGGTTGAGCGCATCCTCGACGGGCAGTTGAACAACAATCGCGAGCACTCCAGGCAGATCCAGCGCATGGATGGCAGTACGGTCGCGGTTACCCTGGTGGGCGCACCGATCCTTCACGCCGGGGAAGTGAGCGGCGCAGTACTGGTGCTGCATGACATGACCCAAGAGCGCCAGTACATCGCCAATCTGTCCTGGCAGGCGACCCATGATGCGCTGACCGGGCTGGCCAATCGTCGTGAGTTCGAATACCGCCTGGAACTGGTGCTCAAGAACCTGGGTCGCCAGCAGGGCCGGCATGCCCTGATGTTTCTTGATCTGGACCAGTTCAAGCTGGTCAATGACACCTGCGGACATGCGGCAGGTGATGAGCTGTTACGGCATATTTGCGTACTGCTGCGCACCGGCTTGCGTGAAGGCGATACCCTGGCCCGGCTGGGGGGCGATGAGTTCGGCATCCTGCTGGAAAACTGCCCGGTGGAGATGGCGGAAAAAATCGCCGGCGGCCTGCGCCAGGCGGTGCAAAGCCTGCATTTTGCCTGGAAGGGGCGCCCGTTCATGAGCACCATCAGCATTGGCCTGGTGCATATCCATCAAGCCCCGGTCACTCTTGAATCCCTGATGCGGGCGGCAGACATGGCCTGCTATATGGCCAAGGAAAAGGGCCGTAACCGGGTGCAGGTTTACCATGTGGATGACACCGAGCTGTCACTGCGCTTTGGTGAAATGGCTTGGGTGCAGCGCTTGCATGTCGCCCTGGAAGAAAACCGCTTCAGCTTGTATGCCCAGGAAATCACTCCCCTGGGGCCGGTGCAGGATGGGGGCGGGCATATCGAGATTCTGTTGCGCCTGCAGGATGAAAACGGCCGTATCGTGTTCCCTGACAGTTTTATTCCTGCGGCAGAACGTTATGGCCTGATGAGTTCGATAGACCGCTGGGTGGTCGAAAATGTATTCAAGATCATTGCTGAATGTTCAGCCCAGGCGGGTGGGCGGCCAATGGCTATGTGTGCCATCAATCTGTCTGGTTCCACCATTGGCGATGATGACTTTCTGGCGTTTTTGCATGAACAATTTGACTGTTACGGTGTGTCGCCAAAACTGATTTGTTTTGAAATTACCGAAACCAGCGCCATTGCCAACCTGGGCAATGCCATCCGCTTTATCAATGAACTGAAAACCTTGGGTTGTCACTTTTCGCTGGATGATTTTTGCGCGGGGATGTCCTCATTTGCCTATTTGAAACATCTGCCTGTCGACTTTTTGAAGATCGACGGCAGTTTCGTCAAGGACATGCTGGACGACCCTATCAACCGGGCGATGGTTGAAGTGATTAATCATATTGGCCATGTCATGGGCAAACGCACCATTGCCGAATTTGTTGAAAGCACGCAAATTGAACAGGCCTTGATTGAAATTGGCGTTGATTATGCTCAGGGCTATATTGTGCAACGCCCACAGTTGTTCACCTTTGACAGTTTGCTGCAGCGCCCCCAGCGCGCCCGGGCGTTAACATTGAAGTCCCCGGGCACATTGCGTTGATCTGTTCTACATTTCTAAAGTCTATTATCAAAAAGGATTTGGATTGTGAGTGAAGTCTTCGACCGAACAGGGCCTCTTATGGAGGAAACCAGTTACCCCCAGTGGGCCCAGCAGTTGATTCGGGACTGTAGCGAAAGCAAGCGGCGTGCAGTCAAGCACGAGATCTACAAGCGCATGCGTGACAACACCTTGAGTCCCCGGGCCATGCGCATGTTTCTTGTGGGCGGCTGGCCGGTGGTCGAGCAGTTTTCGCTGTATATGGGGCATAACCTGGGCAAGACCCGCTACGGCCGTCACCCGGGCGAAGACATGGCCCGTCGCTGGTTGATTCGCAATATCCGGGTCGAGCTCAACCATGCCGATTATTGGGTCAACTGGGCGCGGGCGCACGGGGTGAGCCTTGAAGACCTCAATGCCCAGGACCTGCCTGCCGAGTTTCAGGCGCTGAATGACTGGTGCTGGCACAGTTGCTCCAAGGATTCGCTGGCCGTGGCAATGGCGGCCACCAACTACGCCATCGAGGGCGCCGTGGGTGAGTGGGCGGCGATTGTCTGCTCAACCGATATCTATGAGGAATCGTTTGCAGTTGATGAGCGCAAGCGTGCGATGAAATGGCTGAAGATGCATGCCCAGTATGATGACGAGCATCCCTGGGAGGCGCTGGAGATTGTCTGCACCCTGGTCGGCATGAACCCCAGCCAGGCGCAGATCACTGAGCTGCGCAAGGCCATCTGCAAGAGCTATGACTATATGTACCTGTTTCTGCAGAGTTGCCTGTTGTTCGACAAGGCCGCCGTGGTGCGTGAGCATCGGGAGCTGGTTGAGAGCTGAACAGCGTTTTGAGGGCATAAAAAAACCGCGGACGGCCTCACTGGCAGCCTGCGGTTTTTTGTTTGCGGCCCTGTTACTGCGCGTTGAACGCCTGGCCGTTGATGCCGGTGCTGTCCGGGCCCATCAAGTACAGATAGACCGGCATGATCTCGTGTGGCTGTGGGTTGTTCTCGGGGTTTTCGCCCGGATACGCCAAGGCGCGCATGCTGGTGCGGGTAGCGCCGGGGTTGATGCTATTGGCGCGCACCGGGGCTACGCCTTCGACCTCGTCGGCCAGGGTTTGCATCAAGCCTTCGGTAGCGAACTTGGAAACGCCATAGGCGCCCCAGTAAGCCCGGCCTTTGCGCCCGACACTGCTGGACGTGAAGATCACCGAGGCGTCCTGCGACAGCTTGAGCAGCGGCAGCAGGGTGCTGGTGAGCATGAACGTGGCGTTGACGTTGATGTGCATTACGCGCATGAAGTTCTCGCCCGACAGCTGTTCCAGCGGCGTGCGCGGGCCAATGATCGAGGCGTTGTGCAGCAACCCGTCCAGGTGGCCGAACTCGGTCTCGATCATCGCGGCCAGCTCGTCGTACTGATGGGGCTGGGCGGTTTCGAGGTTGAACGGAATGACCACCGGCTGCGGGTGGCCGGCGGCCTCGATTTCGTCGTAGACCTGGCTAAGGTTGGCTTCGGTCTTGCCCAGCAGCAATACGGTTGCGCCGTGGGCGGCGTAGGTCTTGGCGGCTGCGGCGCCGATGCCGCGACCGGCGCCGGTGACCAGAATGACCCGGCCCTCAAGCAGGTTGGGGCGGGCGGAATAATCAAACATAAAAACCTCTACAAAATCGGTGATCGTGCGCGACTCAGCAACTGCACATCGCGTTATCCAGCACCTTGCGCAATTCGCCCGGGTGGTCGACTACTACGTCGGCCCCCCAATGATCAGGGTTGTCGTCAGGGTGGATATAGCCAAAGCGCACGGCGGCGGTTTTGGTCCCGGCATCGCGCCCGGATTCGATATCGCGCAGGTCGTCGCCCACAAACAGCACGCTGGCCGGGTCCAGGTCGAGCATTTTGCAGGCCAGGATCAGCGGTTCAGGGTCCGGTTTGCTGTTTTTGACGTGGTCGGGGCAGATCAGCAGCGCCGAACGCTCGGCCAGGCCCAGGCGCTCCATGATCGGCTGGGCAAAACGCACCGGCTTGTTGGTGACCACGCCCCATACCAGATGCGCTTTCTCGATATCGGCCAGCAGCTCTTCCATGCCGTCAAACAACTTGGTGTGTACTGCGCAATCACGCTGGTAGCGATCCAGAAACTCCTGGCGCAGTTCTTCGAAGCCAGGTGCCTCTGGGTCCATGCTGAAGGTCGCGGCGACCATTGCGCGTGCACCGCCGGAAATTTCGTCGCGGATCAGTTTATCGGCGACAGGTGGCAGGCCACGGTCGGCGCGCATGGCCTGGCAGATGGCGATAAAGTCCGGCGCGGTGTCGAGCAGGGTGCCGTCCATGTCAAAAAGAACTGCTCTTAAACGCATGTATTACTCCTCGCGAAGGGTCTGGATCATGTAGTTGACGTCAACATCGGCAGCCAGCTTGTAGTGCTTGGTCAGCGGGTTGTAGGTCAGGCCGATGATGTCCTTGACGCTCAGGCCGGCCTGGCGGCTCCAGGCACCCAGTTCGGAAGGGCGGATGAACTTCTTGAAGTCGTGGGTCCCGCGTGGGATCAGCTTCATGATGTATTCCGCGCCGATGATCGCGAACAGGTAGGACTTGGGGTTGCGGTTGATGGTCGAGAAGAACACCTGGCCACCTGGCTTGACCATCTTGTAGCAGGCGCGAATCACCGACGACGGGTCAGGCACGTGCTCGAGCATTTCCAGGCAGGTGACCACATCGAACTGACCGGGCATTTCTTCTGCCAGTTCTTCGGCGGTGATCTGGCGGTATTCAACACTGACGCCAGACTCAAGCTGGTGCAGTTGCGCCACGGCCAGCGGGGCTTCGCCCATGTCGATGCCCATGACGGTTGCACCGCGCTGAGCCATCGACTCGCTGAGAATGCCGCCGCCACACCCTACATCGAGCACTTTTTTGCCGGCCAGTTGTACGCGCTCGTCAATCCAGTTGACGCGCAGCGGATTGATGTCGTGCAGCGGCTTGAACTCGCTTTCACGGTCCCACCAGCGATGGGCTAGCGCTTCGAATTTGGCGATCTCGGCGTGGTCAACGTTGCTCATGGGTAAGTCCTCTAAAGCTGAATAATCTGGTAAAGCTTCGGGCGCAGGCCCGAAGGTACTGAATCAATGAGTATGGCCGCTTATGCGTTCGCCCCAGGCCCTGGCTGTGGCGCACAGTTGCTGCTCGTCCAGGCGGGTCAGGCGGCGATCATCAAGCAGTTGCTTGCCGCCCACCCACAGGTGTTTCACGCAATCGCGGCCTGTGGCGTAGATCAGTTGTGAAACCGGATCGTAGACCGGTTGCTGGGCCAAGCCGCTGAGGTCAAAGGCTACCAGGTCGGCGGCCTTGCCGATTTCGATCGAGCCGGTGTCGCTTTCAATGCCCAGGGCGCGCGCGCCATTGAGGGTGGCCATGCGCAGTGCGCGGTGGGCATCCAGCGCGGTGGCCGAGCCTGCAACGGCCTTGGCCAGCAAGGCGGCGGTACGGGTTTCGCCAAGCAGGTCGAGGTCATTGTTGCTGGCGGCACCGTCGGTGCCCACCGCCACATTGACCCCGGCCTGCCACAGGCGCTCCACCGGGCAGAAGCCGCTGGCCAGTTTAAGGTTGGATTCGGGGCAATGAATCACGCTGGAGTTGCTTTCTACCAGCATTGCCAGGTCGTCATCGCTGATCTGGGTCATATGCACGGCCTGAAAGCGCGGGCCGAGCAAGCCCAGGCGGGCGAGGCGGGCCACAGGGCGTTCGGCGTTCTGCTCGACAGCCTGGTGGACCTCGAAAGCGGTTTCATGAACGTGCATGTGGATCGCGGCGTCTAGTTCGTCGGCAATGACCCGGATTTTTTCCAGGTTTTCGTCGCCTACGGTGTAGGGCGCATGGGGGCCGAAAGCAATTTTGATTCGCGGGTGAAACTTGAGGTCGGCGAACATTTCGACGGCCTGACGCAAGGATTCGTCCGCGTTGCTGGCGCCGGGAATCGGAAAATCGAGAATCGGAATGGCGATCTGGGCGCGAATGCCGCTGTTGTGTACGCACTCACTGGCGACTTTCGGGTAGAAATACATGTCGCTGAAGCAGGTGATGCCGCCCTTGATTTGCTCGGCGATCGCCAGGTTGGTGCCGTCGCGCACGAAGTCTTCATCGACCCACTTGGCCTCGGCCGGCCAGATATGCTGTTCCAGCCAGGTCATCAGTGGCAGGTCGTCGGCCATGCCGCGAAACAGGGTCATGGCGGCGTGACCGTGGGCATTGATCAGCCCGGGGCTGAGCAGCATGTCGGGCAGTTCGCGGGTTTGCGTGGCAACCAGCTTGAGCGCTTGAGCCCGCGGGCCGATAAACACAATGCGCCCGTCGCGGATGCCAACGCCGTGATCCTTGAGTACGACACCGGCCGGCTCGACAGGCACCAGCCAGGTGGGTAGCAGCAGTAAGTCCAGGGTCATGGTCGGGGTCGGCATCGAAAACTGATTCCAGTGCGTTATAAAAGGAGGCGAAGTATACCCGAGCGTCTTGAGGGTGGGCTCGCTATAATCGGCCGCTTTGTTACCGGGTAATGGGGGAAGGCATGCGCGATCGACTGTTGGCTGCGGAAAAGGTTAAGGCCATCGATTGGCGGGACGACGCCCTGTATCTGCTGGATCAACGCATTTTGCCCTTTGAAGAGAACTGGCTGGCGTACACCGGGGTAGACGGTGTTGCACAGGCCATTCGCGACATGGTCGTGCGTGGCGCGCCTGCGATTGGTATCGCGGCGGCCTACGGTGTGGTGCTGGCGGCGCGTGCACGCAAGGCGGCGGGCGGTGACTGGCTGGCTGCGCTGGAAGAGGACTTTACCCTGCTGGCGGACTCGCGCCCCACGGCGGTCAATCTGTTCTGGGCGTTGAACCGCATGCGTGACCGGCTGGCCCGTTCCCGGACCCGCGCCGATGTGCTGCAGGTGCTTGAGGCCGAAGCGGTGGCCATCCATGAAAGTGATCGTGAAGCCAATTTGACCATGGCTCAGCTGGGCGTTGATGTGATTCGCCGTCACCAGGGCAATGCCCAGGCCGTGCTGACCCACTGCAACACCGGTGCGCTGGCGACAGGCGGGTTTGGCACAGCGCTGGGGGTGATTCGTGCGGCCTGGCTTGAAGGCATGATCGAGCAGGTCTATGCCGACGAAACCCGGCCCTGGCTGCAGGGTTCGCGCCTGACCGCGTGGGAACTGGCCAACGAGGGCATCCCGGTGGTGCTCAATGTTGATTCGGCAGCGGCGCACATCATGAAAACCAAGGGCGTGACCTGGGTGATCGTCGGGGCTGACCGCATCACTGCCAATGGCGATGTGGCGAACAAGATCGGCACCTACCAGCTGGCGGTCAACGCCATGCATCACGGTGTGCGCTTTATGGTGGTGGCTCCGAGCTCGACCATCGACATGGAGCTGGCCACGGGCGATGACATCCCGATTGAAGAACGTGACGGCCGTGAGCTGCTGGAAGTGGGTGGCAAGCGCGTGGGTGCTGATGTGCAGGCGTTCAACCCGGTGTTTGACGTGACCCCGGCCGACCTGATTGACGTTATTGTTACCGAGAAGGGTGTGATCGAGCGGCCTGACGCGGCCAAAATGGCGCAATTGATGTGTCGCAAGCGGTTGCACTGAACCCCAATCTGTAGCAGCTGCCGAAGGAACGAGGCTGCGTCCGGCGGCAAAGCCGTCGTAAAACCTGAGGGCATAGTTTGCCTGAAATACCGCAGGGCCTGAATTTACGACGACTGCGTCGCCGAACGCAGCCTCGTTCCTTCGGCAACTGCTACGCAAGGTATTGCTCTCGTAGCGCCCCGCAGGATTGGTTGCCGAGCCTTCAAATCGCCTTCAGAGTCCCTCTGAGCCCCTTCACGCCGACAAGCGTCGCAATTACTACGCTCCATGCGCATCTGAGGGATAGGTGCGTGGCGGCGATTGTGATAACATTCGGCGGTTTCCAGGGTGGCCCGCAAGGGTTGCCCTTACTGCGCAAATCCGTGACATAACTTGTTGATTTGTCGTAAGTCGTTGCGTGGCACGTGGCCAGCGGCGGCGAGCTTCGTTCGTCCCGAATGGATGTGGCGAAGTTTCA
>Ga0302347_1001327_pt1 | contig 30412 bp, 26 predicted proteins | sample PhyWR1_FD_202178 | JGI IMG/M metagenome (GOLD analysis project Ga0302347, IMG submission 202178) | Leaf surface microbial communities from wheat plants in UC Gill Tract Community Farm, Albany, California, United States - DLSL W.R1 (v2)... | ecosystem: Host-associated > Plants > Phyllosphere >...
GCTGCTTCAAGACGGTATTCAGGGCTAAAAGTTCTTCTGGTACGTCCGGTCATAAGGTCACCTTTGTTGTGCTGAGGTGATGATATCACCTCTTATCGGGTGGCCAAATTCAGTATGCCACTACACACCCCTCCTAACAGTTCAGGGAGAATGCCGGCCTGGTAGGCATACTTTATAACTCTGTCTTTGTTGTATTGAACATAGGCATCTTTATATGCGTTTAAGTAAAACTCTCCGCCTTTTCTCTCTGGATTGCTTTTCGTCAACCTCCAGAAAAGCGCGTCGATTTCATCCCACTTTCTAAATCCGACTTGTGTGATATCACAGAACTGATTCCGTGCAACGATGCTGTTTCGCATGTCTCTGCTCCCTGTTAATACACACGCTCATCCCAGATGCTATAGCCACCGGTTCCGGCGATATGGTGTTTCCAATCGATACTCTGGTATGCAACAGAAATCATTTCTTCCGGTTGGCTATCAGCATGGTTCAAGGCGTGTGGATAGGAAACCGCGATATTCTTTAAGGTCGCGCCAGTGAGCATGATTGAATAGTACTTTTCCTGAGCTCCTGTCTGAGTCGTACGATAGAAATCAAAAAGAAGCTCGAGTTCTTCGTTATTCGAGATTGCGATACCAAAGAGTGGGGAAGATTTATCGATAGGTTTGCAGAATTTTATCGGATGGTGGTTGATATGCTGGCTACGGCTTATAGCATGATCAAACTGCAGTACAAGAATCTGATCTTTATGTTTTAGCTGATATCTATTCCCAATGGAGTCAAGAGTGCAGCATCCAGCGGATATCAGTCCCTGTTTCTTACCTTTGATCGTCAGATAGATATTATTTGCCATGTAAATTCCCTCTTTTTGGATGTATTCCCCTTGCAAGGCCTTTCCTAGCCAGGGTATGACTCTTACAACTCAAATCGATTGGTGAGAAAATCTACAAAAAAATGTAGCCAAATAAAAATGGTAAAAATTCTTAGCTGATGTCTTTCTGAAGCTTAACAGCGCTCTTCTATGCTTCGGATTTTATGAAAGTTACCGGCATAACTCAACAAAAGAGTGAAGAATATTTATACAAGTTCGGTCAACGCACAGCAGCTAACTAACCTAGAGCCTCACACCCAGCCCCTCAGAACCCGCCTCTAGATCACACCCTCAACATTTAACATGAAAAGTACAATTTTTTACCTGAATGTTACATTCCATTAAAATACCCTTCCCCCATACTCATCCCACGCCCACCCCTACCGAGGGAACCAACTGATGAATACTAGCAACCCGATGCTGGAAAAATTACTGCCCATTCTGCCACTTATCGCTGCCAATGCCGCACTGGCGGAAAGCGAACGAAAAGTACCGGATGAGAATATCCGTTTGTTAAAAAGCATAGGTATGCACCGGGTGTTCCAACCGAAAAAATTCGGTGGCCTGGAAATCTCCCTGCCAGAATTCACCGATTGTGTCGCCGCGCTGGCTGGAGCCTGTGGCGGAACCGCCTGGGCTTTCAGTTTGCTATGCACCCACAGCCATCAGATAGCGATGTTTTCCCCCAAACTGCAACAAGAGATCTGGGGCGATAATCCAGATGCCACCGCCAGCAGCAGTATTGCCCCGTTTGGCCGTATTGAGGAAGCCGAAGGCGGCGTCTATCTGAGCGGTGAAATGGGCTGGAGTAGCGGTTGTGACCATGCCGAATGGGCGATTGTCGGCTTTCGCCGCAAAAACCCCGACGGTGAGTTGATCTACAGCTTTGGCGTGATCCCACGTAGCGATTACGAAATTCGTGATGACTGGTTTGCGGTTGGCATGCGTGGCAGCGGTTCCAAAACGCTGGTGATAAAAAATGCCTTCGTGCCGAACCACCGCATTGAGGCCGCTCAGGATATGATGCATGGGCGCTCTGCGGGTTTTGGCCTCTACCCAGACAGTAATATTTTCTACTCGCCCTATCGCCCCTATTTCGCCTGCGGTTTTGCCGCCATCAGCCTTGGCGTTGCGGAGCGTATGCTGGTCGCCTTTAAAGAAAAAACCCAAAACCGCGTGCGAGCCTATACCGGAGCCAGCGTGGGGACGGCCACCCCGGCGCTGATGCGTCTGGCGGAGTCCACCCATCAGGTTGCTGCCGCCCGCGCCTTTTTGGAAAAAACCTGGCAAGAACATGCCGAACACGGTCGCAAGCACCAATATCCTTCTCACCAGACATTGACGTTCTGGCGAACCAACCAGGCCTACGCAGTCAAAATGTGCATCGAATCTGTTGATCGCTTGTTCAGCGCCGCAGGGGCAACCAGTTGGATGGAGAGCAATGAGATCCAGCGCCTGTTCCGCGACTCACACATGACCGGGGCACACGCCTATACCGATTACGATGTCTGTGCACAGATATTAGGCCGCGAGTTGATGGGGTTAGAACCCGATCCGACGATGGTATAACGAGCAGGAGAACCTATTTAATGACACATCACACAGAACCTGCTCTGGATCCCCGCGCATTCCGGCGTGCGCTGGGCAACTTTGCTACCGGCGTGACGGTAGTGACGGCAGCAACCGCAGATGGCACCCGCGTGGGAGTCACGGCCAATAGTTTTAACTCGGTATCACTGGATCCGCCGTTGGTATTGTGGAGCATTGATAAACGCTCCGGCAGCTACGCGATCTTTGAACAAGCCAGCCACTTCGCCATTAACGTGCTGGCCGCCGATCAGATGGATATTTCCAATCGTTTCGCCCGCCCCAGCGAGGATAAATTTGCCGGGATTGAGGTGGAGGTCGGCGCGGGTGACGTGCCTTTGCTTACCGACTGTGCCGCACGCTTTCAGTGTGAGAAATATCAGCAGGTTGACGGCGGTGACCATTGGATCCTGATTGGCAAAGTGGTGGCGTTTGACGATCTGGGCCGCGCACCGCTGGTGTATCATCAGGGATCCTATTCCATGGTGCTACCCTACCCACAGGTGGCAGAGCGCGTTACACAGAACGCAGTAGGCAGCGCCAGGCAGGAGCGCCTGAATAACAACGTATTCTACTTGCTCACCCAGGCGCTGCGCAGCTATCAAAGCAGCTACCAGCCAAAGCAGCTCTCCACCGGGTTGCGGGCGAGTGAGGCTAGAATGCTGCTGGTGTTGGACAGCGACGCCTGCCTTGATAAGGCCTGTCTGCTGGCAGAAATGGCGATGCCAACCAGAGAAATCGAAGAGGCGCAGGAAGCGTTGCACCGCAAAGGTTTGGTGTCCAGCACCGAGAATGGCCATCACTTGACCGAGGCAGGAGAACGCCAGGCCAGCGTGCTGAGAGATATTGCTGCCAAACAGCAAGAGCAGGTCCTGTCCGCCTTCACGGCAGACGAAGTGGGCATTTTGAAGAAGCTGTTGCGCGGTATTATTGCCAATAGCCAGTGAGTTTACTCGGTAAACCTCATGCGCATTGTCGGCAACGGCAATGCGCATGAAAACCTCACCACCACATCCTACCTATTCATGCAGCCGTGAACCTATTCGCGCTACAGACATCCTCTGCCCTACCCAACCTAGCGCCGCGCAGACGGCCATCACCAACGTCATGGCAAACGGCGTGTCATCCTGCAACCAGGAAACGGCCAGGCTTGCCAACGCCCCCATACCAAACTGTAACGAGATCGCCAGGGCACTGGCACTCCCAGCCTGTTGGCCACGTTGTTGCAACAGTAGCGACAGGCTGTTGGTGCCAATAGCATTCACCAACGACATAAACAACACCACCAGAATCACCAGGATGGAGAGGCTCTGCTGATGGAACACCAGTAGCAACAGCCCAAACAATACCTGGGCACTGCTTTGTATCATCAATAAGCGCGGCAGGCTGTAGACCTTTAGCATCCGCACGTTCAGCAGCAGCACGGCGATCATGCCAATGACGTTGCAGCCAAACAGCAGCCCGTAATACTGAGCGGGCACCTGGAAGTAGCTGATGTAGACAAAGGGAGAACCGCTAATAAAGGCAAACATCCCCGCGAAGGAAAACGCCAGGGTAGCAATAATGCCCATCGCTTCTCTGTCACGGACCAACAGGCAATAGTTATGAAACGCCTTCAGAATGCTGCCTGACTGCCCTGGTGGGGTTTTTAACGTCTCCGGCAGTACCCAGAACACCAATAATCCGCTGATACAGCCCACCACCGCCAACAACATGAAGATGGCTTGCCAGTCGAAGACCATCAACAAAGCACCGCCCAGCAGCGGGGCCAGCAGCGGTGCAATCATGGTAACCAGCGTCATCAGCGATAACACTCGGGGCAGCTCATCTGAGGTATAAACATCCCTGGCGATAGCGCGCGCCATTACCACAGCGGCCCCGCTACCAATTGCCTGTAACGCCCGCAGTATCACCAGTTGCTCAACCTGCGTGACCTGTGTACAGAGCACGCTGGCAATCACAAACAGCAGCATGCCGCTCAGCAACAGCTTTCGCCTGCCTAGCCGATCGCTAAGTGGCCCGTACAGCAGCATGCCGATGCAAAAACCGGCAAAGAATGCCCCCAATGAATGCTGCATCTGCCCCTGTGTGGCGTGCAGTTGTTGCCCCATAGCGGGTAACGCAGGTAGATACATATCAATCGACAGTGGGCCAAAAGCCACCAGCGATCCCAGTAGCGGGATCAACCAACGTGGCGGCCGGTTAGTAAAGGCAGGTGGCATAGCGACTCCTTTATCATCAATAACGCCTCAGCGGTTGTGGGCGTGAGTCTTGGTGATTATTCGTTAACATATTAACAATCATCTAATGAAATGGACACATTTAAGACAACATTTGTGTCTTTCCTGACGAGAATGGATTTTGTTAATACATTAAAGAAAAGAGGACTGGCGTTGATACGCAGAGGGCTGAGAATGCTGGGAAGATGTATTTTTAGCGGGAACCCAGAGCTCCCGCAGAGGTTATGGTTGCCGGGTTGCCTTACATCGCATTCAACTTCGCAACAGCATCGCTCGGCAGTTTGAGCTGGGCTACGGCGAGATTCTCTTTCAGATGCACAAGGGAAGATGTCCCTGGGATCAGCAGAATGTTTGGTGAACGCTGCAGCAACCAGGCAAGTGCCACTTGCATAGGCGAGGCTCCCACCTGCTGCGCAACTTCTGACAACGTCGTAGACTGCAACGGCGTGAATCCACCCAGCGGGAAGAACGGCACATAGGCAATGCCCTTGCCAGCCAGTTCGTCGATCAGTGCGTCGTCATCCCGGTGTGCCAGGTTGTAATTATTCTGTACGCAGACAATCTCACAAATCTTCTGCCCTTGCGCAACCTGAGCCGAGGTGACATTGCTCAGCCCGATATGGCGGACCAGCCCCTGCTGTTGTAGCTCGGCTAGCACGGAGAGTGGCTCTTCAATCGACCCCTCTGCCGGGCCATGTGCATCAAACATGCAGCGCAGATTGACCACATCAAGCACATCCAACCCCAGATTACGCAGGTTGTCATGCACGGCCTGGATCAGTTCAGCCGGAGAAAACGCAGGCAACCATGCGCCTTGCTCATCGCGGCGCGCGCCGATCTTGGTGACAATGACCAGATCGTCGGCATAAGGATGCATTGCCTGGCGAATAATTTGATTGGTGTAATGCGGGCCATAAAAATCGCTGGTATCGATATGGTTGACCCCGCTGGCAACCACTTCACGCAGAACCGCGATGGCCGTTTCAGGATCCTTCGGCGGCCCGAAAACCCCAGGCCCGGCGAGCTGCATGGCGCCATAGCCGAGCCGCTTGACGGTATGCGTGCCGAGCGTAAAGGTACCTGACAGATGAGTGCTGGACATAATCAAACTCCTAATAAGATGGCGCAAAGTTCAGACGCTGCTATTACCAACGATAGGAAAACAATATATACCCGTCGCCTGGCAAGCTACAGCGTTCAAACCTATCCGCGACAGATTTAGGGTTGAATCATCGAGTCAGTTGATTAAATAACAAACCCGTAGTGCGAACCATCCGGCAGCTCGATATCCAGACGCAGCTTGCCCCCCGCAGCCTCGATATAGCGTTTGAGCGAGGAGAGCTTCAGATCGCGGCCAGGCTTTTCCATACCCGCGACGGTGGGTTGTTTGATGCCAAGTGCCTGCGCCATTTCAACCTGGGTTTTCTGCACCCGCTCACGTAGCTCAGCCAAGTGAATATTGAGCAGCGTTTCCGCCGCAATGTGCTCAGCGCTGGCCACTACCTCGGGTTTTTCTTCCGCCAGGATTTGTTCCAGTGTTCTGCCCATGGCCTACTCCTTGTTCTCTGCTGCATTCAGAAATTGGGTAAACTCCCGATCGGCAATCGGGATCATCACCTCGTAAAAACGCTTCTCATTACCGGCCTTGCTACCAGCACAAAGCAAAATACCGCGACGGCGTGGATCAAAGGCAAAGAATGCCCGTATCGGTATACCTCGGCTTTACACGCGTAGTTCCTTCATGTTGCTGTAGCGCGATCCCTTTACCGTGTCGGCATAAGGTCTGGGCAACTGAGGGCCTTTTTCACGTAGTACAATGAGTGACGCCAGCACAGAAGCTCTGTCAGTGTCCTCCAGCCGGCTGAACCACTCGTCAAACGTATCCGTTGTTTTAATTTCCCACACATGTGCCCCTTAGCAATATAGGTCAAAAGCTATATAGGTGTAAACCTATAAATTGCATTATGTCGGAGCTTGGGCCGAGAGGCATCGGCCACAATGATGAAGCTGGGGGCCGATCCCAGCATTTCGATGAAGATGAAACATGAGCGTTGATATTTTGCGTATCTGGTAGCAAAACATGGCGGCAAGATGGGAGTTAAAGAGAGGATAGGTCTTAGGAGACCCTTGATTACCGTGCGCGGCAATCAAGGGAACGTGGATTAAGCCCGATGGTGCTGCAAACGTTCACTGCGGTAGAAACTCAATACACACCAGCCGAGGGCGATCAGTGCCAACGGCGCGCCGACGAAGCCAATGTTTGGCATTCCCAGATGCAGGCTGACCTGGTTGCCCAGCAACGCCCCGCCGCCGATCCCAAAGTTATACAAACCGGAGAAGATCGCCATCGAGACATCGGTCGCATCCGGTGCCAGACTGAGCACCTTCGCCTGCATCGAAAGACCAATTGCCATGATGGCCATGCCCCAGACCACACACAGCAACGTCAAGGTCGTTTCATTACCGGAGGCGGGCAACAGCAATAACAGGCTAAGGGCCAGCAAACCAATTGCCCCCATGAAGAAACCCGACGGGAAACGTTCGCTGTAGCGGCTGAATAGCAGGCTGCCGACAATGCCCGCAGCACCAAACAGTAACAGCATCAAGGTGGTAAAGTTAGCGGATAACCCGGCCACGGTCTGGATAAAGGGCTCGATGTAGCTGTAGGCAGTAAAGTGCGCCGTCACCACAATGATGGTCAACATATACAGGCTGACCAGCTCCGGGCGTTTGAACAGCAGGGGAACGCTGGCCAGTGAACCGGAATGCTCGCTTTTCAGCACCGGCAGCAAGCGCCACAGCATCACCAGCGCTAAGGTGGCGCACACGGCAATGCCAATAAACGTCATACGCCAACCGAGTAGCTGCCCCACTACTCGCCCTAACGGTAATCCCAGCACCATCGCCAGCGCGGTTCCCCCCGCCAGCATGCTAAGCGCTTGCGCCTTCTTGCCTGCTGGCGCGACACGAATGGCCAATGACGCGGTGATTGACCAGAACACGGAGTGCGCCAGCGCCACACCGGCACGCGAGATCACCAAGGTGGTAAAGTTCCAGGCCACCGCGGTGAGCACATGGCTGGCAATAAACAGGATAAATACCCCGATCAGCAGCTTGCGCCGCTCAATCTTGCTGGTCAGCAACATACAGACCAGCGACATCGTGGCAACGATCCAGGCATAAATGGTGATGATCAGCCCCACCTGCTCGGTTTGCATCCCAAAGCTTTGAGCAATATCACTCAATAACCCGACTGGGATAAATTCGGTGGTATTAAAGATAAATGCCGAAATGGCCAAGACGACCACGCGCATCCAGGCAGTCGAGCGGGAAGTGCTGATTTCATCCATTGTAAGGTGTTCCGGAACAGGGGCTGCAGTGGTGCCATTTTAACTAACCCGCAACCAGAATGCGACATAGATCACGTTTTTGTAGCGCTGTTTTTTTCAACAGTAGGAGCGCCGTATGTGACACCCCTACGAACGAGGATGTTCAATGCGCCCCTCATCGGCGCGGTTACCTTTATGCGCCTCCCAGATAAGCCTTTCTCACATCCTGATTGCTCAACAGTTCCGCACCGCTGCCGCTCAGGCGGATTTGCCCATTGACCATCACATAACCCCGATCGGACAGCTTCAGCGCATGGTTGGCGTTTTGCTCCACCAGGAAAATTGTCATGCCGTCGTTGGCCAGTTCGCGCAGAATGCTGAAAATCTGTTTGACGATGATCGGTGCCAACCCCAGGCTAGGCTCATCCAGCAACAGCAGCTTTGGCCGGCTCATCAGCGCACGGGCTATCGCCAGCATTTGCTGCTCACCGCCGGACATGGTCATCGCCCGCTGGTTACGCCGCTCTTTCAGGCGGGGAAACAGCTCATACATACGCTGCATATCTTCAGCAGCATGTTGGTTGCCGAGGGTAATCGTGCCCATCAGCAGATTTTCCTCCACGCTCATGTCAGGGAAAATCCGCCGCCCTTCCGGGGCCTGGGCAATGCCGCTACTGGCCACAAAATGCGTCGACCGCTGGCTGATATCTGTCCCCTGAAACAGGATCTGTCCACCGCTGATGCGAGGTTGGCCAAAGATTGACATCAGCAAGGTGGATTTCCCCGCCCCGTTGGCCCCGATCAACGCTACGGTTTCCCCTTGCCTGACCTGCAATGACACCTGTTGCAGAGCCTGGATCGGGCCGTAATGGACATCTACCTCGCGAAATTCCAGCATCACCTCGCTCATCCCGCCAGCTCCTCTTCATCTGCGCCCAGATAGGCGGCGATCACGCTGTCATTGTGTTGGATCTCCTGTGGTGTTCCCTCGGCGATCACATTGCCGTGATCCAGCACGATCACTCGGTCGGAAATCTCCATCACCATTCCCATATCATGTTCGATCAGCAGCACCGTAATATCATGATGCTGGCGCAGAAAGCGAATGATCCGGCTCAGGGTCGCGGTTTCCACCGGATTCAACCCGGCGGCGGGCTCATCTAGACAGATCATTTCCGGGGTGGTGCACATCGAGCGGGCGATCTCCAGCCGCCGCTGCTGGCCGTAGGACATCTCCCCCGCGAGCCGGTTGGCACAGTCCACCAACTCGACCACCTCCAGCCAGTAAAATGCGCGGTCCAGCGCTTCATTTTCTGCCCGGCGATAGGCTGGCGTATTGAGCACGCCAGCAATCAGGTTGCGGTTACTCAAACGGTGTTGCGCCACCAGCAGGTTCTCCACCACCGACATCTCACGGAACAGGCGGATATTCTGGAAGGTGCGGGCCAGCCCGGCACGGTTCACCAAGTGCGTACCACCAAACATTTTGTAGTACAGGCGGGAACCCAGTTGCGCGGGGTTAATCCAGTCCCCTGCACGGAATTTCTGGCCGAGGATACGGATCACATCAATGGGCCGTTTGTGGGTATTAAGCAGGATCGCTCCGCCGCTGGCACGGTAAAAACCCGTCAGGCAGTTGAACACCGTAGTTTTCCCCGCGCCGTTCGGGCCGATCAACGCGGTGATCGACCCACGCTCCACCTCGAGATTTACATCGTTCAACGCTTTGATGCCGCCGAAGTGCATCATCAAATGTTCAACGCGCAAAATGGCATCGCTCATGGTGCTACCCCCTTGCGTGGCGTAAAGCTGCTACGGCTGATACGCACCAGGCCGCGTGGCCGCCAGATCATCATCAACACCATCAGTACGCCAAACAGCAACACTCGATATTCGGCAAAGCTGCGCAGCAGTTCCGGGGCCACCGTCAGCACAAAAGCTGCCAGCACGACGCCGACAGTCGATCCCATTCCCCCCAATACCACGATCGCCAGGATCAGCGCCGATTCAAAGAAGGTAAACGACGTTGGATTGACGAACCCTTGATAGGTGGCAAAGAACACCCCGGCGATACCCGCGGTGGAAGCTCCCATCATAAACGCCGAGAGTTTGACCAGCACATGATTAAGCCCAAGCGAACGGCAAGCAATTTCATCCTCCCGTAACGCTTCCCACGCCCGCCCTATCGGCATCCGCGTCAGCCGGTGTTTGACGAACAGTACCAGCAACACCACCAGACACAACACCGCGTAGATGAAGATAAACTTCAGGTTGGGGTTATAGGTAATACCGAGGAACTCATGGATCGGTACTCCCCCTTCCTTGGCTCGGCGGCCGAACTCCAGGCCGAACAGGGTCGGAGCAGGAACCGAAACGCCGTTTGGCCCACCGGTTAACGACACCCAGTTATTCAGCACCAGGCGAATGATTTCACCAAAGCCCAGCGTCACTATCGCCAGATAGTCACCGTGCATACGCAGCACCGGGAACCCCAGCAATGCCCCGGCCAGCGCCGCCATTAGCGCCCCCAGCGGCAACATCGCCCAAAAGCCCAGGCCCAAATACTGATAGCCCAGCGCCAGGCCGTAAGCACCAATGGCATAAAATGCCACGTAACCCAGATCGAGCAGCCCGGCCAGCCCCACCACAATGTTCAATCCTAGCCCTAACAACACATAAATCAGGCCGAGGATCGCCACGGTCAGCAGGTATTTGGTCGCCATAAACGGGAACAGCAATGCCAACACCGCCAGCAGAGGCAGGATCCAACGCAGGCTCGTTCTGGCTCCGATTGGCCGAACATAAACACCGTCATTGCCCCCCTCAAAACGCGCCGACACCTTGCGCCCCAGCGGCGTTTGCAAAAACATGCTGAGTAACAAGCGCCCCACCATGACTACCGCAATAATTACCACCAGGCGACGGGGCTCAAAGTTGAAACTGTAGCCGTCCAGCACGATGCCGACGATCGGGCCAAACACAATTAGCGCGATCAGGCCCGCGAGAGCGGCATCCAACAGGCTGCGTTTAATACTCAGCCCTTGATGAACTGTGGATTGAGACATAGTTTTCCCTCACACCTTTGCGACCATTGGTCGCCCCAGCAGGCCCTGAGGGCGGAAAATCAGGATCACCACCAGCAGACCGAATGAAAACACATCCTTGTAATCCGAGTTCACCATGCCGGCGAACTGTGCCTCTGCCACGCCAAGCAACAAGCCACCGAGCATCGCGCCGGGCAATGAGCCAATGCCCCCCAGCACCGCTGCGGTAAAGGCTTTGACGCCGATAATAAAGCCCACGTAAAAATCGAAGGTACCGTAGTTCATGGTGACCAGCACCCCGGCCAACCCGGCCATCGCCGCACCAATCACAAACACCAGCGAGATCACCCGATCGGTATTGATGCCGAGTATCGATGCCATCTTGCGATCCTGTTGGGTCGCACGGCAGATACGCCCCAGGCGCGTGCGTTGGATCACGTAGGTAAGCACCGCCATACCCAATAGCGCGGCAACCAGAATAAATACCTTGGTGTAGGTAATCTGGATCACACCACCATCAAAATCGAGCCGAAAAACGCCGTCCAGCAGCGTGGGGATCCCCTGCTGGCGCGGCCCCTGACTAATTTGCGCATAATTCTGCAAGATCAGCGACATACCGATAGCAGAAATCAGCGGAGCCAGACGCGTGGAGTTACGCAGCGGCTTATAAGCGATACGTTCAATCACCCAGCCATAAACACCGGTAACCACGATGGTGAAAACCAGGGTGCCCAGGATCAACAGAGGGAAAGAGTGGAGACCAAAGAAGGAGAGCAGCGCCAGGCCAATCGCACACAGATAGGCAGAAATCATATACACCTCGCCGTGGGCGAAGTTGATCATGCCAATAATGCCGTACACCATGGTGTAGCCGATGGCGATCAGGCCATACACCGCGCCAAGGGTCAGGCCGTTAATCAGCTGTTGCAGGAAGAATACATCCATAATAAGCAATCTCACCTGATGGGCGAGCCGCAAGTTCAGCACCACGCGGCCCAAAGGAGGTTAAGGAACGGATCCGCCACACGCTCGGATCCGTTGATCTTTACATCAGAGCTGGTGATATTTACCTTTGTCATCCCATTGGTAGACAACGTAGTCTGATACCTTCAGGTCACCTTTTTTATCCCAGGCTTTTTTCCCCATCACGGTATCCACATCGTGAGATTTCAACCACTCGCTGGCTTTGGCACTGTCTTTACCGCCGATGGCATTGAACGCTGCAGCAATGGCCTGGATCGATGCGTAGGAGTACAGCGTGTACCCTTCTGGCTCAAATCCACTCTCGCGGAATTTGGCGATCACCGCTTTCCCTTCTGGGATCTGACGGGGATCGTTACCGAAGGTCATCAACACGCCAGTGGTGTACTGTGGCCCACCGGCCGCCGTAACCAGTTCCTCGGTAACAATACAGTCGCCAGAGAAGAATTTGGCTTTCACCCCTTGCTCACGCATCTGACGCACCAGCGGACCTGCCTCTGGATGGCAGCCGCCGAAGTACACCACGTCTGGATTAACCGAAGCGATTTTGGTCACCAAGGCGTTAAAGTCTTTCTCACCGCGCGACAACCCTTCGTACATCACTTCCTTCACGCCACGTTTGTTCATTTCTGCCTTGGCGGCATCTGCCAACCCCTGGCCGTAGGTGTCTTTATCATGGATAACGGCAATCTTTTTCGCCTTCAGGGTATCCAGCATGTAATTGGTGGCGATGACTCCTTGCTGATCGTCGCGACCGCACATGCGGAACATGTTATTCATGTCACGTTCGGTGATTTGCGGGTTGGTGGAGCCGGGAGTAATGGCAATAATCCCAGCTTCGTCATACACCTCCGAAGCGGGCATGGTGGAAGACGAGCAGAAGTGCCCCACCACCGCAGCGACGTGATCCTGATCGACCAGGCGGTTAGCTACCGAGACTGCCTGCTTAGGTTCACAAGCATCATCGCCTTGCACAAGCTTGATTTTTTCCCCTTTAATTCCCCCAGCCGCATTGATGTCTGCGGCAACCTGCGAGGCCCCACGCCAGTATTGATCCCCATAGGTGGCATTTGGGCCGGAGAATGGCCCGGCGACGCCAATCACGATATCGGCATGTGCAGAAAAAATCGTACTAAAACAACCAATAAGCAAAGCAGCAAGCGGGGTTTTTAGCAATCTCAATGACATTTTGCATTCCTCAGCACTGTTTTAGCGAAAGACCGTAGACCCGGCCAGTTGCAAATTGCGGCCCATAACGGCGGCAATTGCAGGACGACGACGGGTAAATGACGTGGAGCAGTCACTTTATGTGTAGTCGGGGAAAATAATTTGCGCGAGAGCGCAACCGATTTACCCGCGTTTATCCAAGCAAAAATCTAGCCATTGTGACGACGCATACAAAAATAGAACCGATTTGCTGGCGCTCTCAGCCGTAAAAAAGAGGAGGTTCACTGGTTATGGCAGGCAACGAGCATTAGAAAAGAACAAGGAGAATTTGCTGGCGCATCTTGCTGGTGCAACTGGAGGGCATTTTGGATGAACAGAAAACAAAAACGCTCCCTAAGAGAGCGTCTTTGGTACAACACCATGTATTCCCGGAATATCTGAATACGGGGTATGCGCGTTAGGCGCCAGTCACACGCTCGATCAAGGCATTGGTCAGGTCGGTGCTGATACGGTTACAGGTTTTGGCAATGCGGAACTGGTAGGCGGCATCCATGATTTGATGGATGTCGATGCTGACATTGTCGCGAATGCGCATGTAAAGCTTGGCCTGCGCCAAAATATCGTTCAATTCTACGCTGCGGGTTTGATACAACCGCGGGCTAACCTGTTGCAGAGCATTCAGCTCTTTCATGCAGGTATACATGATGTCATCGGTACCGACAGAAGCCATCGGTTGAACTGGCTGCGTAACGGTAGCGCTTGGTGGGGTTGGCGCAGGGACACCAGCGGCGGTGGCAGGTTTGGTTTTCGCAGTCTGGCACCCTGCCAGCAACACACACAATGCGGCTATGGCGATTGTTTTTTTCATTACTAAAAAACTCCGGGAAACAAAGAAACGGCGTAGTTTACCGCTATAAAAATGGCTTGCCGTAGCATAGAGTAATAAAGCAAGCATTGACAAGATCTGCGAAGGCCCCATTACTGCTATCAGCATAGAATGCCCGCCAGAGTAACATAGAAAAATCTTAAAAAAAATCACTTATCGCCAATTACATCGACTTACCATTCTGATTTACATAAACTTTCTTGGAAAAATCAAACATCCAGCAGCTGAAAAATAAAAAAACAATCTCGATCACAGTTTGGTAAAAAAATAAGCAGATATTTTGGTTTTTCACTAGTGGCCCCACCCCGCGGTGTTAAGACCCCTCCTGATTAATTTATATTCGGTGAGGAGTATTTTAGTGAGATCGCTTTATGGAGGTACTACTTAATATTCTGTCATGGCAGGGGAATGGAGAAAAGGGCAACCAGCTCACTTTGTGGGGCTGCATACTGCGCCCGTTGAGCGGTATGTTAAACCCGTTACTCTTTGTCATCCCTATTGATCCGCGTCTTTTCGCGTTGTTCACCAAAGTAAAGTGCCGAAAAACGAGCCAATATGCTCAATCTGGCAGCAAACGCACTTTTCCCTCCCTTTAGTGCTTTGACAAACCCAATACGCCTCGCTATTATTCGCCCCGTTCACACGATTCCTCTGTAGTTCAGTCGGTAGAACGGCGGACTGTTAATCCGTATGTCACTGGTTCGAGTCCAGTCAGAGGAGCCATATTTAGAGAAGCCCGCTTAGGAAACTAAGCGGGCTTTTTGCTTTTCAACGGTGTCATAGCCGTTCGCACTATTGCCTATACTTTCACGTGCTCCCGCCGTAAATGGTAATCCACCTGGTACTCGCTGGCATTTCTGAACATGACCGAGTAATTCACAAAATCGCCGCTGTCGCTGTATGACAGCGAAGTGATGCGCAAAATAGGTGTCTGCTCATCGACATTCAGCAGCTTCGCCATCTTTTTATCGGCCAGTACAGGCGTCAGGCTCTCATAATTGCCGCGCACGATGATGTGGCACTCATCTTCGATATAGCTGAATTTTGACCCCTCCAGGTGGGCAACGGACAAATTGCGATAGAGCTTCGCTGGCATATAGCTGTCTTCTACCATCAGAGGCTTGCCGTCGACCGAACGAACCCGGCGCGAGTAGTAGATCCGTTCATCAATCTTGATGCGCAGCTGGCTGGCGATAGCGGGTGGTGCGGGCATAATAGTAAACTCCAGCACCTCGCTTACCACCTCCTTACCCTGATTGCGCATTACCTCGATAAATCCGGTCAGGTTGGTGGTTTCATGATGTACGTCTTTCTTCGCGACGTAAGTACCGCTACCGTGGCGGCGCTCCACCAATCCCCATCCCACCAGCAAATCTATCGCCTTACGAACGGTCATGCGGGAGACGCCAAATTCTTCCGCCAGGCGAACCTCCGCAGGCAACGGGCTGCCAATATGATAATCGGCAGAATTAAGACGAATGCGTAACCTGTCGGCTATGGATTTGTAGATCACTGGTAGACCTCTCTGGAGTTTCGCGCTGCGCTTAAATTATCTACACACTATGAATTAATGGATTGTTTTTATTAAATTTATAAACAACCTCATCAAGTGAAAATTCCAAGCAAAATCATCGTGTACAGTTTTATGAGTAAAAGTAGACAACTTGGTGCAAACAAAAACCATGAATGCGATCACGAATCGGTGCGACGGACAAAGATAACCCCTCAGGTACTCCCTACTCTGCTTCTCAGACCCGCGTTAAAGAATAAGGTCACTTCTCCTACAGGTTGTTACATGAGGATTTAAAATGCTCAGTCAAATACAACGTTTTGGTGGCGCAATGTTTACCCCGGTCCTGCTATTTCCGTTTGCCGGGATTGTGGTCGGTATCGCCATTATGCTGCGTAACCCGATGTTCGTCGGCGAAGCGCTTACTGCACCCGATAACTTATTTGCGCAAATCGTCCACATTATTGAAGAAGGCGGCTGGACGGTATTTCGTAATATGCCACTGATTTTCGCCGTGGGTTTACCTATTGGCCTGGCAAAACAGGCTCAGGGCCGCGCCTGCTTGGCTGTGCTAGTCAGTTTCATGACCTGGAACTACTTCATTAACGCAATGGGAATGACCTGGGGTCAGTACTTTGGCGTTGATTTTAACGTCGACCCGGTGGCGGGAACCGGGCTTACGATGATTGCCGGCATCAAAACGCTCGATACCAGTATCATTGGGGCGATTGTGATTTCCGGATTGGTCACCGCTATCCACAATCGCTTTTTCGATAAGCAACTTCCTGTTTTCCTAGGTATTTTCCAGGGCAGCTCATTCGTGGTCATTGTTGCCTTCTTCGCCATGATCCCTTGCGCGTGGCTAACCCTGTTCGGCTGGCCAAAAGTACAGATGGGGATTGAATCACTGCAGGAATTCTTGCGCAGCGCTGGCTCGCTCGGCGTATGGGTTTATACCTTCCTTGAGCGCATCCTGATCCCGACGGGGCTACATCACTTCATCTACGGCCCATTTGTCTTTGGTCCGGCAGTCGTGGAAGGCGGTATTCAGGTTTATTGGGCACAGCATTTGCAGGAGTTCAGTCAGAGCACGCTGCCGCTGAAAACGCTGTTCCCAGAAGGTGGCTTTGCGCTGCACGGTAACTCGAAGGTGTTTGGCTGTCTGGGGATTGCGCTGGCTCTCTACGCCACCACGGCACCTGAAAATCGAGTGAAGGTGGCAGGCCTGCTGATCCCCGCCACGTTAACGGCGATGCTGGTCGGTATTACCGAACCACTGGAATTTACCTTCCTGTTTATCTCGCCGGTACTGTTTGTCGTCCACGCATTTCTGGCCGCTACCATGGCGACGGTCATGTATATGTGCGGCGTGGTGGGCAACATGGGCGGCGGCCTGCTAGACCAGTTCCTGCCGCAAAACTGGATCCCGATGTTCCACAACCATGCGTCAATGATGTTTATTCAGATTGGCATTGGACTTGCCTTTACCGCTATCTACTTCGTGGTGTTCCGCTTGCTGATCCTGCGCTTCAACCTGAAAACACCGGGCCGCGAAGAGGCTGAAATCAAGCTCTACAGCAAGGCGGATTATCAAGCATCCCGCCAGCAAACTACGGCAGCGGCAGCGAAAGAAACCAAACAAGGCCAGGCTGCCGGTTTTCTCGAAGCACTTGGCGGAGCAAGCAACATCCAGAGCGTTAACAACTGTGCGACCCGCCTGCGCATTACCCTGGTGGATATGTCGCTGACGCAAAGCGACGACATTTTTAAAGCGCTGGGTGCCCACGGTGTGGTGCGACGCGGCAACGGTATACAGGTGATTGTGGGGCTGAACGTCCCGCAGGTCCGCGACCAGATCGAAAACCTGATGAAAGACGCTTCTTCAAGCGAACTTAAATCCATGACGGAGGCAGTATCATGAATAAATTCTCTGTAGTTGTAGCTGGCGGTGGCAGCACCTTCACTCCTGGTATCGTACTGATGTTACTGGCAAACCAGCATCGTTTCCCGCTGCGCGCCTTGAAATTCTATGATAACGATGGTGCGCGCCAGGAAACCATTGCCGAAGCGTGCAAAATCATCCTGAAAGAGCAGGCGCCAGACATCGAATTCAGCTACACCACCGACCCCAAAGTGGCATTTACCGATGTGGATTTCGTGATGGCACACATCCGCGTGGGCAAATACCCGATGCGTGAAAAAGACGAAAAAATCCCTCTGCGCCACGGCGTGCTTGGCCAGGAAACCTGCGGGCCAGGTGGAATTGCTTACGGTATGCGCTCCATCGGCGGCGTTCTGGAAATTGCCGACTACATGGAGCAATACTCGCCAAACGCCTGGATGCTGAACTATTCCAACCCGGCGGCGATTGTGGCAGAAGCAACCCGTCGTCTGCGCCCAACGGCGAAAATCCTCAACATCTGCGATATGCCAATCGGCATTGAAAGCCGCATGGCACAAATTGCTGGTCTGAAAGACCGCAAAGAGATGCGCGTGCGTTACTACGGGCTGAACCACTTCGGCTGGTGGACGTCTATTGAGGATCTTCAGGGCAACGACTTGATGCCTAAAATCCGCGAATACGTGGCTAAATTTGGCTACGTTCCGCCATCAGATGAACATGGTACGGAGGCTAGCTGGAATGACACCTTTGCCAAAGCGAAAGATGTCTGGGCGTTGGATCCAGAAACCTTCCCAAATACTTACCTGAAATACTATCTGTTCCCGGACTATGTAGTAGAGCATTCCAACCCGCAGCGTACCCGCGCTAACGAGGTCATGGATCACCGCGAGAAGCACGTTTTCGGCTCTTGCAATGCCATTATCCAGGCTGGGAAATCCTCGGCAGGTGAGTTGGAAATCGATGAGCATGCCTCCTACATCGTCGATCTGGCAGCCGCCATCGCCTTTAACACCCAGGAACGCATGCTGTTGATTGTGCCAAACAACGGCGCTATTAATAACTTCGATCCGCAAGCCATGGTCGAGATCCCCTGTCTGGTTGGCAAAAGTGGCCCGCAACCGCTGGTGGTTGGCAATATCCCGCAATTCCAGAAAGGGCTGATGAGCCAGCAGGTGGCGGTAGAAAAACTGGTGGTCGATGCCTGGGAACAGCGTTCTTATCAGAAACTGTGGCAAGCCATTACGCTGTCGAAAACCGTGCCTAGCGCATCGGTTGCCAAAGCAATACTTGATGACTTGATCGAGGCGAACAAGGACTACTGGCCTGAATTGAAGTAAGTAACGATAGCATTACCACTTTCCCCTCCCTTAATCCCTTTACAGGCCGTGGAGGGGAAGATTGGCACCGAAGTTAAATGGGCGCAGCATGCAGCGCCCTACAAAGACGTGTTTTACCAACGTAACACGTTGCCAGCATAGTCAATAAAGTGATGCCCTCCTTTGCCGCGCCAGGCCAGAACCTGGCTCACAATGCCAGAGCAGCTTTGTTCGACAGTCAGCGTGGCATTGGTTCCGCCCATATCCGTTTGTACCCAGCCCGGATGCACCGACAGCAAAGTCACCTCCCGCTGCGCGGCGGTATCACGCAATCCGCGCGTTAACATATTCAGAGCAGCCTTGCTGGCGGCATACAGCGGATAGGTCGCCGCGTCATTCTCATTTAAACTACCCAACTCCGAGGTCATCAACGCCATTACGCCGGTTTGCGGTTTCACCAACGGTATTAACGCTGCCGCACAGCGAACCGGGGAAAAGGTATTGGTCATAAACAGTTCAACGATCTCATCATCATTCGCCTTGGCAACGTCCTGATGGGCTGGCCCGTAAACACCTGCGTTGATAAAGATAAGATCGAATTGTTGTGACAACAGACGTTCTTTCAGGGCAATCCTTTCATCCTGCTGATTGATATCTAACTTCAGCCATTGCGTGTCAGCCGGGCTATCGGCAGGCACCACGCCGCGACAGGTTGCAACTACCTGCCAGCCCTGCATGGATAGCTGCCTGACAATGCCTAGACCTATTCCGCGTGACGCACCGATGATCAGTGCCGAGAATGGAGATGTCATGCTTTTCTTCCTTATGCTGATAGCGGTAGGTTTCCCGCTCCTGAATTACTCTGGGTCCACGTGGGTCATTTTACCCATCACAAAGGCTAAATTAGCCGCCGCGATCAATGCTGCCGCATGAGCATCGGTGCTCGCCTGTTGCGCATAGAGCAGACCATTCGCAGCCTCGTTGGCCACGGTGATGGTCCCCACGCCGTTGCGATAAGACTCCAGCGCGGCGTCGTAGGTAATAAACGCGGTTTTTACCAGGTTCAAAGCTGCCTGGTTGGCTTCTAGCGCGGATTGCAACGTATCGGCAGCCACGATAATTTCACGGACCGCAGCCTCCTGCGTCTTTTGGAAAGTCTCGTTTGCTACGGCGGCACGTGATTCGGCCTCTTTCACACGGGCAGCGCGTATTCCACCATCGTAAAGCGGTACGGTAACGCCTAACAGAATGCTAGAGGAGGACGTTTGCTGACCAATGGGCGGCAATCCCTGCATATCAAAGCGCCCATCGCCACCCGCGACTGCGCTGGCAAGATAGACCTTAGGCAGAAAGTCCGCCTCTGCTGCCTTAATACCTGCAGTTGCTGCCTGAGCAGCAGCATAAGTTGCCAATACGTCTGGCCGCTGGGAGAGCGCCAGCTTAATCATCTGCTGGGTTGGCGCACTGACCATCTGCGGCAAAGGTTTATCCTCGGCATAGCCTACTCTAATCTGCGATGAGGCAGAAATGCCCATGGCTGCCAGTAAGGCCTGCCATGCATCACGTTCCGTTCCCTGCGCCACAACGCGATTCAGTTCCGACTGCGCGACCTGCTGGCGTGCCTGCGCGACTTCCACCGTTGTCGCGACACCATTTTTATTACGCGCCAGGGCAGCATCGAGGATTTTCTGGCTATTGCGCAGCGTCTCCTGCGCTATTTTGCGACGTGACTGGGCCGCACCGTATTGGTAATAGCTGCGCGTAACATCATAAATAATCTTTTGATGCATGCCGTTAAAGGCGACGTTGGCGGCATAGGAGGTGTGCTTGGCCGCCTGTTGCAAAGCGCTACGCTGGCCAAAATCGAAGATTAACCACTGTAACGCCAGTGCCGGTACTACCGCGCTGCCGGAGGTATCCAAATCGTGTTGGCCATCAATGTCATAGGGCAATGGCGTGTGCGTTCTTTGATAACCACCGATGACGCTGGCTGAAATCATTGGCAAAAATGTCGCTTCAGCCATGCCGACACCCAGCGCAGCCTGCCGCGCCTGCTGCCAGGCAATGCGGGTATCCGGGTTTTGCATCTGGGCGATGTCGATAAGTTCGGGTAACTGGTAGACCTGTGTCTGATTGATCGCAGGCGGTGCAGGGAGTTCCGCTACCGCCGGGTTGGCCGGAACAGCAAATTCATGACTGCTGATGCCGTCAGGTGTCCAGGGAGAGGAAGGGCTAGCCGGGGCCAACGCCAGTTGGTCCGTGGCACAGCCTGCTAACAGACACAGCCCCACTACCGTGCTGAAAGTTCGTATTTTGAAAGTCTGAGTGCGCGGCTTCATCCAAGAAGTTCCTCAAGTCGCCTGATGCTTTGTTGGATCTCAAGTTCAACGGCGGGTGGCAAACCGTTGTTGCTGCCTGTTGGTACTGAGGGATTAATCACTCTATTGCTCGAGGAAAGTCGCCTAAGCCGTTCCACATCGGAGGAGGACTTATCAAAGGGCAAAAACAGCGCCGGACAGAGGTTTTCCATTTCGCCAAGGATCGCTTGCAGACGCCGGTATTCTTCGGGCGAGGGGCGTAGCGATCTTGGCTCAAAAGGAACCAGCCTTAGCGCCTCCCGTGCCGTAGTCAGTTCTTCTTCAACCTCTGCCGCCTGTCTTATCGCTGCCGGGCGTTCTGTTGGCGCCAATGCGGCCAGATTGCTTAACCCCGTAACCAGGCTGCGGATGCGAGTGCGGACAAAATCAGCAATGGCGACAGGCCACACGTAAGTGAAGATCAAATACACCACCAGATTCCCCAGCAGGATCCCCAGCACTCTGTCGAGCGCGACGCCCAAATCCGTACTCGGCCCAAAGCCATGTAACACGGTCAGTAAAAATGCCAGTCCGATTTGTATGCCCGCATAGGCAATTCGCTCATTGCCGCTCGATACCCAGGCACTGAGCAGCAGCGCACCGAATACCAACGCCATTAACTGGCCGATATCACTTAGCGACGGAACAATAAAAATCAGCGAAAGCACGCCCATCAATGCACCTATCAGGCAACCAACAATGCGTAACGTCAGCTTGTGCACCGTCTCCCCCGCCGTGCCTAGCGCAGCGACATAACAAGTGATCATGGCGGTATGAATGTCCTGCCAGTCCAGTGCGGTATAGGCGAGATAACAGATTACGCTGGCCGCCGTGGTCTTTAAGGCAAACTGCTGATGGACCGGATTGGTAAAGGCGTCTGCGGCTAAAAACGAGGCTTTTGGCGCACTGGTGTCTACCGCATTATCTGGCGTTGAAAGTTGCACCAGCGCGTCGGTGACTTCGTCATTTTTCCCACTCTGGTTAAACGCAGGGGGGTCAACCACCCGGCCTGAAGTAATGGCCTCGGCGGCAGAACTACACCAGTCTGCCAGTTCAGGGCGAGTTAACGCCGGTACGGTTTTATTGAGGGCTGAAATGGCCAACAGTAACCGATAGCTACTGTTGACGGCGGCGGTTAACCAGGAAGCCTCTGCGGCAGGCCGCAGATGGAAAATGCGAACCAGCATAGCCCGCTGTTGATGTTCGCTCTGCCCTTCTCGCAGCAGCTCCTCCACTTTACGCAGGCTGGGGGCATCCGGGTGGCGTAATGCCGCACCGGCAACCTCTAGGCGCTCTGCCAGACTTGCGCGTAACAGTTTCCAGGGTGGCCGCCCGATGAAAAGATTAAATGCCACCAATAGCAGCATCGGGGATGCGGCCATCAGCCAGGCATACAGCACCGCGCGTACCGCCAACTCTCCATTCGGAGCATCGCCAAGTAGCGACATGATAAAAGCGATCACCAGCGCAATAATGCTGCCCACCGGCCCGAGCTTGCTCGCAGAGCCTAGCCAGAGAAAGGTAAACGAGCTAAGAACCAGCACAGCCATGCGTAAAGGCGCAGATTCCAGGGTATAAGGCAGGATCAGCAAGATCAGCCCCACCACTATGGAAACGAGCAGGGTCACCGCAATGGCCATCGCCATACTTTCGGCGGCGTCTGGTTTCATCACGAACAAAATCAGATAGCAGCTAATCGCTGATTCGGGGATACCGTACAGCATGGCCACCAGCGTCATCAGCGCACAAAGCGCACCGACCCGCCAGGCCATCGCCAATCGGCCAGGGAAATAGACCAAATCGCGCTTCACCTGGCGCAACATTCTGCCCCAGGGGCTGTCAGCAACCATGGTCGTCTCGTACTATTGCCACCGCGCTGGCACCAATTCGCATCAACTCCGCCGGCGGATCTTTAAGGGTGATCCGCACCGGGAAACGCTGTTCGACCCGCACCCAATTCAGCGATTTCGGGACATAAGGCAGATTACGTGGAATGTTAAACTGATCTTCGGAGCTGATCCCCCAGCCAATGCCCTCCACTCTGCCCTGAATCGCACGCTGGCGATCGGCCATGACATATACCGTTGCACAGTCCCCCGGTTTGATGTGCGCCAGCTCTGTTTCGCGAAAGTATGCAGAGGCGTGCCAGTGGTCGCTATTAATCAGCGTAAATACCGCCTGGTCCGGCATCACAAACTCCCCCGCCGAAACATTCAGCCCCACCACCAGGCCATTGTGCGGTGCTCGTATCTGGGTATTTTCCAGCTCTTGTTCGGCAATGGCCAATGCGGCGCGGCGTGCGCTGAGCAGAGCCTCAGACTCTGCAGCGCTGCTGATTAATGCCTGCGAAGCGACGGTTTGCTTCAGCGCCTGTTTCAGGCTGATTTCCGCATCGTGTTTGGCGGTCTGAGCATCATCCACCTGCTGGGCGGTGACATAGCCCTTGCCCAGCAGCGGCTGAATGCGCGCCAGAGTCTGGGTGGCAAGCTTGAGGTTGGCTCGCGCCCGGTTTACCTGTTCATCGGTAATCGCCGCATTAGATTGTTCTGCGATCATCGTGCGGTGCTGAGTATCCCAGGCAGCTTGCGCCATCTGCAGTTCCGCCCGTGCCTGTTCGACCCGCAAACGATAAATCGTGGGATCGAGAGTGAACATCACCTCACCCCGTTGGACCCTGCCATTTTCTGTCACATTAATGGACTGAATACGCCCAGGTACGGAGCTGCTGACGTTCACCACGCTGGCACCGATGACAGTATCCTGCGACGTGGGATTTAACGTGTTTTGACGCAGCGTCAGCCACCCTGAAATAGCGGCAGCAATAACGATAACCACCCCAATGACGATCGCTATACGACGTTTATTGCCCTGTTGTTTTAAGGTGTTCATTTTTAACGCACTTAGAATAAAAGCGATGACATAAAGGCTACGGCGAGCGCCAGGCAGGTATAGACGAATAACCGCCACGGCAGAACTTCGTCAATTCCTGCAAAAATCAGCAGAACGCGCGCCCCTATCGCCACCACGAGGCCAATCCCTGCACAGGCTAGCCAGGCAGGGAAATAAGAGCCGAGCAAGGAAAATGCTGGCGCACCAAAGTCACGACACCCGATAAGGCTAAAGGTGCTGACCAGCAATAAGGCCAACGCTCCATAACGCGTATGGCCAGAACGAAAAAACACAGGCCCCCTACGCTGACGAAAAGAGTGTGCGGTTGCCATTTTATCTCCCAAAACCGCATTGCGGCGCTGTACTAAATCGCGCTGTTTTCCAGCGTATTTTTATAAATTTGCCCATTTTTCATGATCATCTGAAATGCTTCCTCAGGCTGGGCCAGCAGTTGAATATCCGTTAGCGGATCGCCGTCGACAATGATCATATCGGCCAGAGCGCCTGCTTCTATCACCCCGAGCTTCTCGGGATAAGGGTTACGCGGGCCGGAGAGCGCGCAAAGTTCGGCATTGACGCTGGTAGCCATTTTAAGAATTTCGAGAGGCGTATACCAGCGGATCAGCTTGGCAAGCTGGGCGCCTTGACGTGTGGCAAGCCGGGCGTCGAACAGTGTGTCGGTACCCCAGGCGGTCTTGATGTGGTGCTTTTTCGCCAGTTGGTAAGCGTTATCGGTTCCGGCGGACATCACCAGTTGCTTGGCGCGTGAAGCCGGATTCGCCATCGGGACGGCATCTTCATCGTCCAGGAAAGGTTGCAGGCACCACCACAGATTCTGTTGCGCCATGAGCTCCACGGTCTGTTCATCCACCAACTGGCCGTGTTCGATGCATTTTACGCCGCCTTTGATTGCCATGGTGACAGCACGGGCCGTATAGGCGTGAACGGTCACGTAGGTACCCCAATTTTCCGCTGCGGTCACCGCCGCCTGGATTTCGGGCACGGAGCCTTCCGTCACGTCGATGCCGTCATAGAGTGAGGCGACACCGCCACCGGCCATAAATTTGATCTGGGATGCCCCCCTCATCAGCTGTTCCCTGGCGCGCAACAACACCTGGTCGGCACCATCAGCAATGGCTGTTATCCCCACCCGTTCGATATAGCTTAAGGAGTCCGCGGGGGCGCGCGGGACTTCGCTGAGCATGCGAAAATCACCGTGGCCGCCGGTCTGGGAAATGAACGCCCCGGACGGGTAAATGCGCGGGCCAACCGTAATCTGCTCATCAATCGCACGTTTCAGACCAAAGACAGGCCCGCCCATATCGCGGACCGTGGTGAACCCACGCAGCAGCGTTGCTTGCGCTTCGGCAATCGCCAGCGCCTGGATATAGTTAAAATCGGCCGTCATCGCCGTCATCATGGAAGGGCGAGCCATGATGGCATGCCAGTGCGCATCAATCAGGCCGGGCATCAGCACGCCACCTTTGCCGTCTATAATCGTTGCTTCCGCTGGCGGAGGCGTATCAGCAGGTTCAATCGATTTGATTTTGTTGCCTTCAACGATAACCTGCATCCCCTCGCGCAGTTGGTCAGAAACCCCGTCAAAAATCCGTACGTTGATAAACGCTTTCAACTGCGTAGCGCTGGCGGTTGCATTGGAATGCGTAGATTGCCCTGCGGGTATTGCTGCTGCGACCGTGGCTGTCGTTATCGGCGGCGCTTTCGCTGCCTGGCGGGTTAGCACCGTATTAATGCGTAAAAATGCCGGGCTGTGGCATAGGCATGCCTCAGAATGTTCGCAGGCAGGCAGAAACATCAGATTTTGCTGCATGACATATCACTCCTTATCAAATCAAACCGACTTCGCGGGTAACTGCAGGTTTTGTTTAGAGTAATTGTAGAACGTAATCCCCACAATGCTTTATTTTTCAATAATTTTATACCTTCATTAATAAAACATTATTTTGCAGTGGATAACATGGGAATTACCTTATCAACCAAGAGGAATTTCTCATTAATTAATTTAACTTTATCACAACCATGTCGTAACAAAATTTAAATTACTGACATAAAAATCCGAGTGAGACCAGCACTATGAATCGCCCCCCATTTTATTGGGGGATATTGAGAAAATGACCAACAATACACGTCGATTTATTATTGATTTTAAAGGGAAAATATTATATTTAAAATCATTCCCTGTCTTTTTCAGAAAATGTTCTAGAATTAACGCCAAGACGTAGTGGCGTTAGTAGAGCACAGGGGACGATTTTACGTGATCCTGCCGAGTATATTGAAATATAAAAATCAAGAGGGTTTTTATGAGTGCAAATAACCAGGAAAATAACAGCAATGTTAATGATGATGTTTATTCTTCGATAGATTTGGCCATTTCACTACCGAAATCTGGATTTCCAGACGCAGAGCGAAATCCTCGCCACGTATTTAGTGCCATCCGCGATGAATTAATGTTAGACGGTAACTCACGGCAAAATCTTGCGACATTCTGTCAGACCTGGGTTGATGAAGAAATTCGCGACCTGATGGATCTGTCCATCGACAAAAACATGATTGATAAAGACGAGTATCCACAAACGGCCGAAATTGAAGCCCGCTGCGTGCGCATGTTGGCCGACCTGTGGAAATCACCGTCGCCGGGCACTACGCTCGGCTGCTCCACCATTGGCTCGTCAGAAGCCGCTATGTTGGGTGGGTTGGCGTTGAAATGGCAATGGCGCAAAAAGCGTGCCGCGCTGGGCCTGACAACCGATAAACCCAATATGATCTGCGGACCAGTGCAAATTTGCTGGCACAAATTCGCGCGTTATTTCGATGTAGAGTTGCGAGAAATCCCTCTGGAAGGCGATCGTCTGATCATGAGCCCGGAAGAGGTATTGAAACGAGTCGATGAAAATACCATAGGTGTAATCCCCACCCTCGGAGTGACCTTTACCTGCCAGTATGAGCCGGTAAAAGCGGTCAGCGACGCACTCGATAAGCTGCAACAAGACACCGGGCTGGATATTCCTATTCATGTCGATGGAGCCAGCGGCGGCTTTCTTGCCCCATTCTGTGCCCCCGATCTGGAATGGGATTTCCGCCTGCCCCGCGTAAAATCCATCAATACCTCAGGCCACAAGTTTGGGCTGGCCCCTCTGGGTGCGGGCTGGGTGGTATGGCGTGAAGCGGCAGACTTGCCCGAAGAGCTTATTTTCAACGTCAACTATCTTGGCGGCAATATGCCTACCTTTGCGCTCAACTTCTCACGCCCTGGTGGGCAGATCATCGCTCAGTACTACAACTTCTTACGCCTTGGCCGCGAAGGCTACGCCAAAGTCCATAACGCCTGCTATGCCACGGCCCAGTATCTTGCTGACGAGATCGGTAAGCTCGGTCCATTTGAAATCCTGTTTGATGGCGACAGTGGTAAAGGTATCCCGGCGCTGGCCTGGAAACTGAAAGACGGCGCCAACATCGGTGGCTACACGTTATATGACCTCGCCGATAAATTACGCTCACGCGGCTGGCAGGTGCCTGCATACTCCATGCCAGCTAATCGGGAAGATCTGGTGATCCAACGTATTCTAGTACGCCACGGCGTGAGTTTTGACCTGGGTAGCCTGTTGCTTGACGATCTGAAGCGAGCACTTGAGCATTTCGAAAGTCATCCGGTCGTTAATCCACTTACGGAAGATGAAGCGGCCGGTTTTAACCACGGCTGATCCACATCTGATCTGTTAATGGAGTGGCCTGCTCTTCGCCACTCCTGTTAACCATAAAAAATTAACTGGCAAGCATCTTCGCTTGTCCCAGGAGAATTGCCATGGCTAGCACTCAAATCATCGCGGCGCCAAAACAACTCACGCTGTTGGGATTTTTTGCCATAACGGCATCAATGGTGATGGCGGTTTACGAATACCCAACGTTTGCAACCTCTGGTTTTTCACTGACCTTCTTCCTGATCCTTGGCGGTTTGCTATGGTTCATTCCGGTAGGATTGTGTGCCGCTGAAATGGCAACGGTTGAGGGTTGGCAGGAGGGTGGCGTGTTTACCTGGGTTTCTAAAACCCTGGGTGAGAAATGGGGGTTTGCCGCCATTTCGTTTGGCTATTTGCAAATCGCAATCGGCTTTATCCCGATGCTCTACTTCGTACTAGGGGCGCTATCCTATATTCTTAACTGGCCCGAACTCAATAACGATCCGATAGTTAAGACCGTCGCCGCACTGATTATTTTATGGGGCCTGGCCTTGACTCAGTTCGGTGGCACCAAGAATACCGCTCGCATCGCCAAGATTGGTTTTTTTGCCGGTATCCTGCTGCCAGCCGCAATTCTGGTGATCCTGGCCGTCACTTATCTGCGCTCTGGTGCTCCCATTGCGATTGAAATGAGTGCCGAAACCTTCTTGCCGGACTTCACCAGCATGAGCACGTTAGTGGTGTTTGTGGCCTTCATCCTGAGCTATATGGGGGTGGAAGCCTCCGCTACCCACGTCAATGAGATGAAAAACCCGGGCCGCGATTATCCGCTCGCCATGCTGCTGTTGATGTTTGCGGCAATCTGCCTGAGTTCAATCGGCGGATTGTCCATTGCCGCCGTAATACCCCATGAGCAAATCAACCTCTCTGCAGGCGTGATGCAAACCTTCACGGTGCTGATCAATCATTTGGGGACGGGTTTCGAATGGGCTATCCGCGGTATCGCTGCGCTGTTGCTCCTGGGCGTGCTGGCTGAGATCGCCGCATGGATAGTTGGGCCTTCCCGTGGGATGTTAGTGACGGCACAACAAGGGATCCTCCCTGCCCGCTTTGCCAAAATGAACAAAAACGGTGTCCCGGTGGTGTTGGTCATTTCCCAGTTACTCATCACCTCGGTGGCACTGATAGTGCTGACCAATACCGGGGGTGGCAATAACATGTCGTTCCTGATTGCACTGGCGCTGACGGTGGTGATTTATCTTTGCAGCTATTTCCTGTTATTCCTGGCTTATATCCAGTTGATCCGCAAACAGCCGAATAACAAACGCACCTTTAATATACCGGGAGGCAATGGCGTTAAAATTGCGGTGGCGGTCATTGGGTTGCTGACCTCTCTGGTAGCCTTTGTCGTCTCCTTCTTCCCTCCTTCGGGGCTACCGGGTGGGGAAGCTAACGACGTCTATGCCGGTTTACTGGTCGTTTGCTTCCTGGTGGTGCTGGTAATCCCCTTCATTATTTATGCACTGCATAATAAAGCGGCTGGAGCGAAAAATATCACGCTGGTACCAATCAACACGGATAGCGCTCAGGAAGGGCATTTCTTCATCCATCCGAAGGCACGTAGTCCGCACCATATTATTATTGATGGTAAAAAGCTTCACTGATCGTCGATTATCAGGTGGATGCGCGGCAACGCCATCCACCTCTTTATCCCACAGTTAACCAGCCTTCAAACGACTCAACTCACTGATTTTTCCAGCGCTAAAGGCGTCATCGCCAACAGCGGATGGGTTTTCATCAACTCAAATGACCAATCTACAAAGCTTCTCACCCGAACCGATAAATGCTTGCCGCTGGGATAGATAATATGAATTGGCCGTGGGGCAAAGTGCCACTCGGGCAACACCGGCTGCAAGAGCCCACTCTTCACATAGCTTTCCACCGCGAAGGGTGCTCCGGAGCAGATGCCTGCCCCGGTAAGACAGGCACTCATAGCCACATCAGGATCTTCGATCAGCAAACTGCTGTTGCCTACTATCGCAATGCTCTGGCTTGCCGATTGCAGATGCCAGGTAAGCTGCCTACCGCGCTGAATGCCAAAACCCCCAACCCATCTATGATGCTGAAGATCTTCAGGCTGCTTGATAGCTCGCGCTGAGCGGAGAAAATGAGGGGAAGCATAAAGGCCCATCTGCACATCGCAAACATGCCTGGCCACCAACGTTGAATCCTCCAAGCGGCCGCCACGAATAGCGCAGTCGATACCCTCCTCAAACAAATTGCTGATGCGATCGCTGCTGGCAAGCCGCACCACGATCTCTGGAAAACGCGCCTGAAAGTCATGCAACTGAGGTGCGAGGATCCAACGCGCAATCGAGGCCAGAGCTTCGATACGGATCTTGCCGCTCGGCGTTGTCACTCCGCCGCTGAGCCCACCTTCCAACTCATCAATTTCCGCGAGAATTTGCTGGCAGCGCTCAAAATAGGCGCTGCCATCCTCCGTCAAACTCAACGCCCGGGTCGTTCGATGCAACAGGCGCACGCTCAGGACGCGCTCAAGATCGCTAATACGCTGGGAGATCCGCGCTTTGGGAAGCCCCATGGCGATAGCCGCGCGGGTGAAACTTCCGGTTT